>Ga0208781_1000009_pt1 | contig 36293 bp, 35 predicted proteins | sample RushOxbow_ThreeS_2_FD_185677 | JGI IMG/M metagenome (GOLD analysis project Ga0208781, IMG submission 185677) | Natural and restored wetland microbial communities from the San Francisco Bay, California, USA, that impact long-term carbon... | ecosystem: Environmental > Terrestrial > Soil >... | reverse complement strand
AGAAGCCAAGCGTGGCGAGATGCGAGGGCATCAGCCAGCCGGATTCCGAGCCGTTGGAGATTATGAAGGGCCGGATGTTGAGCGAGGCGCGCAGCTGCTCTTCCAGCTCGTCCCAGAGCGCCGTCAGGCGGCGCTCCTCGATCACGTCGGCGAAGTCCACGCCGGCCGCGGTGAGCAGCCCGTAATAGGCGTAGAGCTGCCCGTAGGCGAACCAGAAGCGATCGTCGGCGCGGGTATCGAACCAGCCGCCATTATAATTCTCCGAGCGCTCGCGCAGGATCGCCGAAGTGGCGCCGATGTCGCTGGCGATGCGGTCGACGAACTGAAGGAGATTGTCGGCGCGGGCATCGAAGACCGCCTCGCACTTTTCGAGCCTGTCGTTGAACTTGTTCAGATCCTTGATCGCCGAGCGGTAGAAGCTCGGCGTCGGCGTCTTGGGCCCGAACGGACTCCAGCCGAAATACCAGGTGGACTCGTCGAACTGAATGCTGCCGCGCGCCGTCTGTAGGTCGGCGTCGATCTGAGAGGTGCCGCGCACCCGGCCCAGCGTGTCGACGAGCTCGATGGTCGTGCGGCGGATCGCCTGGTTCACGCCGCGCTGAAAGGCGGCCTTGTTGTCGAAATAGGGCGTCTTGTCCCAATCGAGCCCGAACAGGCCGAGCTTGTAGAGGAGCATCGAGGAGATCCAGGCGTTCTGATTGACGTTGAAGTCGATCAGGTCCGCCGTGGCGTCGACCAGGAGCGAGCGCCGGCAGGTCTGGACCGCGGCGTCGGCTTTCTCCTCGGCTGCCTCGTCTGCGGTGATGATGCCGCCGCTCGGCGCTTTCGGTGCGGTCGCCGTCTCGTCCTTGTGCTCATAAGCCTTTGCATAGTTCGGGTCGAAACCGTGCCAGGCCTGCGTCGTCCAGAAGAAATAGCCGTAGAGCCCGATCAGGCCGATCAGGAAAATGCCGAGCAGAACTTTCAGGATCACACCGCGGTTCGTGAACCAGCGGCCGAGCCACACGAACGGCCTCAGCACGAAAGCGACGGCGAGGCCAAGCCCGCGCCCGATGGCCTGGAAGGTCCGGGCGAAGAACTGCACGATGGAATTCAATATGGGCTCCCGACGTCATTCGGCCACACGAGACGGTCCCAGACATATAGGGCATCGAAAGCGGTCGTGCCGGACCCCAATGCGATTTTTATCGAGGGATCGTGAAGGTCTTTAGAACGAGCGGATGAGCCGTTCCAGATAGTCGAGTTCGAGCGTCGGGCGGGACGGGTCGCCGATCCTGCGGCGGAGCTCGTCCAGCACCTCGCGCGCCCGCTGGATGTCGATCTCGTCGGGCACTTGCACCGAAAGGCCGAGGTCGGGGCGGTTGGAGCGGTCGGGCCGTCCGAGCGGGTCGCGGCCGTTGGAGCCGGGACCCTGACCCGCCTGCATCTCGCCGTTCTGCATCATCTGCTGTGCCATCTGCTCGGCGCCTTGGCGCATGCGGTCGAGCGCCAGGCTCTGGTTCTGGGTGGCGCTGTCCAGATTGCGCTCGCCGATGGCGTCCTCGGCGTCCTGCATGGCTTCCTTGGCGCCTTCGAACTGATTGGGCGCCTCGCCGCCTTCCATTTGCATGCGGTCGATCAGGCTTTGCAGCTTGTCGCGCAGCGCCTCCTGGCGCTTCTGAAGTTCGCCAAGCGGGCCTTGCGGCTGGCCCTGCTGCTGACCGAGCTGGAGCTGGCCGCCGCCCGGCGCGTCGCCCTGCCGGCCGGACTGGCCTTGCGCGCGCGCGCCGCTCTGGCCGCTCTGCGGCATCTGGTCGAAGAACGGCGTCATGCTCATGCCGGGACCGAAATCCATAGGTTGGCCGGGCGGGCTCACGTCGAACTGATCCTGCTGGCCTTGGCCCTGGCCCTGCCGCTGCTGGCGCTTCTCGGCAAAGGTGTCGTCGAGCAGCTTCTGCTGATCGGAGACCACGTCGTCGACGTCCTTCATCCTCTCCTGGGCGCGCTGCTGCTCTGCGTTCTCGGGGAAATTCCCGGTCTGGAGGCGATCGAGAATATCGTTCAGCTCCGACAGCATACGCTCGGCCATCTCCTTGGAGCCGGCTTCCGCCAGGTCCTGGATGTTCTTGAGCATCTTGTCGAGATCCTGCTGGGAGACGAGCTCGTCGCCGCTCTGCTGCTGAGCCTGCTCGGGCATGTTGCCCTTTTCCTGCTGCTGCGCGGCGAGCGCCTGGAGATAGCGGGAGAGCGCTTGGCGCAGCTCCTCGACGCGCTCTTTGATCTCTTCGGCCGAAGCGTTCTCCTGAAGCGCTTTCATCAGCGCGTCCTGGGCGCTCTTCAGGTCGCGTTCGGCCTCGGGAAGGTCGCCTTCCTCGATGCGTAGCGCCGTGGACCAAAGCTGGTCGACCACGCTTCTCACCGCATCGGGAGAGTCATCGTTCAAGAGGCGCCAATAGGAATTGCGCAAGGAGAGATAGACCGTGCGGTCGTCGATCACCTTCTCCTCGCCGAGGGTAAGCGCGTCCAGCGCACGGGCGACGATCGCAAGCTCGGCCGGATCGCGCACGAGCTTGCGCCGCTGCTCGATGACGGCCTTGGCGAGCGGCTTGGTGAAGGCGCGCTCGGGAAGCACGAAGGCGTAATCTTCGCTCTCGCCCACTTGCTCTGCCTGGTCGCGGGCGGCAAGCGTCATGCGCACCTTCAGCCCGGCCCAGGGATGGGCGGTGAGATCCTGCGTGGCGCGCCCCTCGACCTTCTTGGCGTTGGTGCGGGGCAGCTGCAATTGCATGACGGGCGCGGCGAACAGCGGTTCCTGTTCGGCAAGATCGCCTTCCTCGACCTTGATGTCCTTGAGCGGCATGGGCGAGAAGGCCTGCTGCTCGTCTTCGGTGAGCGCGAAGCGCGCCTCTGCGCTGGCCACGCCGTAATCGTCCAGCGCACCAAATTCCAGCCGCAGCGCGCCACGCGGCGTGGTGGTGGGATCGCCCAACAGGCTGATCTGGGGGGCTGCGTCCGCGATCATGGCGAATTGCCATTGGGCGACGGTCGACCCGCTGATGCGGACATCGGCGGTCTGCGCCTCCATCAACCCGACATTGAATTCCACGAGACCGGCGGCGGCGCTCGCTTTGGGCTCGATGGTCTTGGCTTCGCTCCCGTCTTCCTTGCTCACGGTGAGCGTCACGGTCTCGCCCTCCGGTGCATGGGTGCGCACGATGAGCTGGCTGCGTTGCGGCACCGAGAGCGCGCGGAAGGTTTCGGCGCCTTTGCCGACGCTTTCGCTGCCGTCCGCGAGCACGATGGGCGCCATGCCGGTATAGACCGGCGGGGTCACCCAGGCGTCCAATCTCAGAAGCGCCGCGGTGCCGCCGGCCGCGGGCGTGAACGCGGAACTGAGGCGCGAGCGCATGTCGCCGCCGGCCGCGATGAAGGCGGCGATCAGCGCAAGGAACAGCGCGGATCGGATCGCGTAAGGATCCTCCCGGTCGGTGCGCGGCGCCGGCCAAGAGGGTTTCAGCTTGGCAACGAGGCGCGCGAGGCGCTGACGGTGCAGCGTCCAAAGATGGGCGGTCTCTTCGCGCGGCGCGGTTCCGAGCGTGTCTTCATAGGATGAAGCGGGTCGGTGCTTGATCGCGGCGTCGCGCTCGAGACGCCTGAGCGCTTCAGCTCGGCTCGGCAGGGCGATCCTGACGAGCGGTATGAAAGAGACGATCAGCGCCACGCCAAAAGCGCCGAGCAGGATCTTGTGCGCGATGGGCGGCAGCAGGCTCCAGCCGCCGAGCAGCGTGAACACCAGGAAGCACGACACCACGACGAAGGGCCACAGCAGCCCCTCCCAGGCGCGCTCGGCGAAGAGCGCGAGCCAGCTCAGGCGGACCCGGGTCTCGAAGCGCTTCTTGAGCGCTTTGGCTTCCGCGGCGTCTTTGGTGTCGGTGTTGGAGCTTGTGGGTCTCGCCATGATCCGATTTTTCTAGCACAGGCTCGGCCCGTGCCCAGATTACATCACGGTAATTTGGGGGTCCAAGCGGGCAAAATGGAGGCCTTTATGGGGGTGATTGAGGGTTAGAGCCAGTCGGGCAGGCGCTCGGCCGAAAGCATGTCCTCGTAGCTCGGCCGCGGCCGCGTCACGCAAAAGGCCTCGCCCGAGACCAGCACCTCGGGCACGAGCAGCCGGCTGTTGTATTGGGAAGCCTGCACCGCGCCATAGGCGCCCGCGGTCATGATCGCGATGAGATCGCCCGCATGGAGTTCGGGCAGGGGCCTCGCGAGGGCCAGATAGTCGCCTGTCTCGCACACGGGGCCGACCACGTCGGTGATGCGCGTGAAGGTTTCCGGCGTGGCCTCGATCACCGGCAGAATCTGATGATAGGCCTCGTAGAGCGTCGGGCGGATGAGATCGTTCATGGCCGCATCGACGATGGTGAAGGTCTTTTCCGGGTCCGTCTTCACGTAGAGCACGCGGGAGACGAGGATGCCGGCATTGCCGGCGATCATGCGGCCAGGCTCGAACAAGAGCCGCACGTCGAGATCGCCCATGGCCTCATTCACGAGCCGTGCGTAGTCGGTCGGCAGAGGCGGCGCAGGCTCGTCGCTGCGATAGGGGATGCCGAGCCCGCCGCCGAGATTGACGAATTCGATGGCGAAGCCGGCGTTGCGCAGCGTGCCGACGAGTTCGGTCAAAAGGGCGAAGGCGTTCTTGAAGGGCGCGAGATCGGTGATCTGGCTGCCGATATGCATATGCACGCCAACCGGCGCGATGCCTGGCAATTTGGCCGCCTGGCGGTAGAGCGACAGGGCCTGCTCGAAGGGCACGCCGAACTTGTTCTCCGCGCGCCCCGTGGAAATCTTGTGGTGGGTTAGCGCATCCACGTCCGGGTTCACGCGAAAGGCGATGCGCGCGGTCAGCCCCTTCTGTTCCGCCACCTCGCTCAGCGCGCGCAGTTCAGGCTCCGACTCCACGTTGAAGGCGTAGATGCCGGCGTCCAGCGCGAAGGCCATCTCTTGCTTGGTCTTGCCCACGCCGGAGAAGGCGATGCGCTCGCCCGGAACCCCGACCGCGAGCGCGCGGCGCAGCTCGCCCTCGGACACCACGTCCATGCCGGCGCCGAGATTGGCGAGCGTCGCAAGCACGCCGAGATTAGAGTTGGCCTTGATGGAGTAGCAGACGAGGGTGTCGGGCCGCGCTTCGAAGGCGCCCGTGAACACCTTGTAGTGCCGTTCGAGCGTCGCGGACGAATAGCAATAGAACGGGGTCCCGACGGTGTCGGCCAACGCCCATAGGTCGACCTCCTCGGCGTGAAGCACATTTGCGTGGGACACGCCGCGCCGGTAGGCGAAATGGTGCATGAGACGCTACAGGGTCTATTCGATCAAACGGTCCAGGATCGGCAAGCGGCGATCCGGCGCCGTCGACATCTTGGTCGCCGGGTCGGCCGCGACTTCCGGATGGGTCGGCTGCGGCCGGTCGAGCGAGCCACGCCGCCCGCAGGCCGAAAGCCCGACAGCGGTCATCAGCGCAAGCGTTATCAGGATGCGCACTGCGCTTCCCATGGTCGTGCCCCTGTGGTCAGGGCCATCTCCCGTGGCCCTTTCCTAACCCTTTTATCGCGAGAGGCCGTTCTTCTCCAAACGCTTTATCCACCGGCGCGCCTCCCGGCGTACGTTGGCAGGGGCGGTTCCGCCCTGGCTTTTGCGGCTTTTCGCGGACCTTGCGGGGTCGAGGACCGAAAAGACGTCCTGGCTGATCCGGGGCTCCACGGTCTGAAGCTCGGCGAGGGTCAATTTCTTGAGATCGGCCTTTTTTTCCTCAGCCATGGCCACGATTCGCCCTGTGACGTGGTGGGCCTCCCGGAAGGGCATGTCCAGGGTCTGCACCAGCCAGTCGGCGAGGTCCGTGGCGGTGGCGTATCCGCGGCCCGCCGCCTTCTTCATGGCCTTGGCGTCGACGTCGAGGTCGCCCACCATGCCGGCCATGGCGGCCAGGCCGAGCTTCAGCGCATCGAGCGCGTCGAACACCGGCTCCTTGTCTTCCTGCATATCCTTGGCATAGGCGAGCGGCAGGCCCTTCATCACCATGAGCAGCGCCTGGAAGGCGCCGGCAATGCGCCCGCTCTTGGCCCGCACCAGCTCGGCCGCGTCGGGGTTGCGCTTCTGCGGCATGATGGAGGAGCCGGTGGAGAAGGCGTCAGACAGCTGCGCGAAGCCGAATTGGGGTGAGGTCCACAGCACGATCTCCTCGGCGAGCCGCGATAAATGCATGGCGGCGATGGCTGCGGCCGCCAAAGACTCGAGCGCAAAGTCCCGGTCGGAGACGGAGTCGAGCGAGTTCGCCGTCGGCCTGTCGAAGTGAAGCGCCTTTGCCGTCATGTCCCGGTCGATGGGAAAGCTGGTGCCGGCGAGCGCCGCGGCGCCCAACGGCGATTCGTTTAACCGCTTGGCGGCATCGTGAAAGCGGCCGCGGTCGCGGGCGAGCATCTCCACATAGGCGAGGCAGTGATGGCCGAAGGTGATGGGCTGCGCGGTCTGCAGATGGGTGAAGCCCGGCATGACCGTTGCTGCTTCTTCGAGCGCCCGTTTCGCCAGCGCAAGCTGAAGGCTTGCGAGCCCGGCGTCGATTGCGGCGATCTCGTCGCGGACGTAGAGCTTGAAGTCGGTGGCCACCTGGTCGTTGCGCGAACGCGCGGTATGCAGCTTGCCGGCGACGGGGCCGATCAGCTCTTTCAGCCGATGTTCGACGTTGAGATGGATGTCCTCGAGCGCTCGCGTGAATTTGAAGTCGCCGGCCTCGATCTCGGCCAAAATTTGGTCGAGACCCGTCGTGATCTCGTCAGCCTCCGCGGACGAAACGATGTTGGTCGCCGCGAGCATGGCGACATGGGCCTTCGAGGCCTCGATGTCGTGGCGCCACAGCCGCTTGTCGAAGTCGATGGAGGCATTTATCTCCTCCATGATCTCAGAAGGGCTTGCGGCAAAGCGGCCACCCCACATGGTGTTGGTCATGATCGTCCGGCCTAGCAGGCAAAGTTCGAAGAGGATGACGTGAACGCTTCCAACAAACGCAAGCACGCCGCGTCGCCGGCCAGGTATATGATCGCCGCTGCGATCGCCGCGATTGCCGGGTTCGGCACGGTATATTTGCTTTTAGCCCCCTCTGACAATGGTTCGGGCCCGGCATCCGCCCCCTCCACGGCAGATAAGGCCGGGGCCGCGAGCGGCGGTACGAGCCCGCTCAAAGGCCTGAACACGGGCGACATGGCCGCTTTCGTGGTGCGGCCGAAGCCGGTCCCGCTGCCGGCGTTCAGCTTCGACGGTCCAGGCGGAGAGGGTCAGAGCGCGGCCGATCTCAAAGGCAAGGTGGTCCTCCTCAATATCTGGGCGACCTGGTGCGTGCCCTGCCGCGAGGAGATGCCCCAGCTCAATGCGCTCCAGGCGGAGCTCGGCGGGCCTCACTTCGAGGTGGTGGCGATCAATATCGATAAGGGCGGCGCGGACAAGGCGAAGGCCTTTTTGGAGGAGACCGGGGCGAAGGATCTCGCGCTCTATGCCGACCCCTCGGGCAAGCTCTTCGCCACGCTGAAAGTTGTGGGCATGCCGACAACGCTCCTGCTCAATCCGCAAGGCGAGGAGATGGGCCGGCTGGTCGGTCCCGCCGATTGGGCCTCGCCGGAGGCCAAGAAACTCATCGAAGCGGCGATCGCCGCCTCCGCCGAAGGGTCGTCCTGATGATCGCCGAGCCGGAAGAGATCGTCCGCTTCTGGTTCGAGGAGCTGTCGCCGAAGGAATGGTACGGCGCGCCGGCAAGCGTCGATGCGGAGATCACGGCGCGGTTCGGTGAGACATATGAGGCGCTGAAGGATGGCGTCCCGCCCGGTTGGCTCGACGACCCTGAAGGCGTGCTCGCCGCCATCCTCGTGCTCGATCAATTTCCCCGCAACATGTTCCGGGGCGCGCCCCAGGCCTTCGCTACGGACGCGCAAGCGCTCGCCTTGTCGCAGCGCGCTATCGCCGAGGGCCTGGACATGAAGCTGCCGCCGGAGAAACGGTGCTTCGTCTACATCCCCTTTCAGCATTCGGAAGACTTGGCCGTGCAGAGGCGCTCTCTCGAACTGTTCACGGCGCTCGGCAATCCGGAAAATCTCGACTTCGCCCGGAGACACGAAGCGATCATCGCGCGCTTCGGCCGTTTTCCTCATCGCAACGAGATTCTCGGCCGGGAGTCGACGCCGGAGGAAGCAGCGTTCCTGAAGCAGCCGGGCTCGTCGTTCTGAGCGCGCGCTACTGCACGGGCGAGACGGCGTCTTTCTCGAGACGGTAATTGTAGGAGCAGGTCTCTTTCGCCGGCTTGTTGCACGGCGTGCCGGCGGTGGTCACGTGCATGGTGCGCGTGTCGCCGCTCGATGAGAACTTGTAGCCTTTGACGAAGTCCTCGAAGACCTTGTCCCAGCCGTCGCCGTTCCAGAAATAGAGTTGCAGCATGCAGCCGTTCGGGTTGCACGCGGGGTTGTTGGAGCCCTCGCATTCGATCTTCGCGTAATCGGCGATCCAGTCGGAACGGCCGTCGGCGTTTAAATCGTCGCCGCGGAGCGCCGCCGTCGTTTCAGGCTTGCCGCCTTGAGCGCGGCAGACCTCCGCGGCTTCCGCGATGGTCTCGGCGATCTCCTCGGGCGGGTCCTCGGCGTAGGCCACGGTCGAGCCGAGCTGTGTCAGGCAAACGCAGAAAGCGGCGCCGAAAGCAAAGTGACGGGACAGGATCAATTGGTCGCGCTGAACAGGATGTCCGGAAGATCGGCCGTCTTGACCGGCTCGGTGATCTTGGCGAAGGACGGCGCATCCGGCGTTTCGGCCTTGCTGCGGCGTCCGCAGATCACTTCGCGCAGATGCGCAGGACCGTCGGCGACCTTCGCCTGGAGAGCGAGGCCGTCGAGACTCGTGCCGAACAGCGATTTCCAGAAATAGCGCTGGAAGCCGTTCTCCAAAAGCTGGGCGGCGCGGGCGTTGCGCACGCGCGTCGACGGCTCGCCGAGCACCACGGCCACGAGCTTGCGGCCGTCGCGCGTGGCGCTGACCACGATGTTGAATCCGGAATCGCAGATGAAGCCGGTCTTCATGCCGTCGGCGCCGGGAAAACTGATCAGAAGGCCGTTATGGGTGCGCAGCTGCTGGGGCCCGACCTTCACGTGAGTTTGCGCGAAGATGTCGGCATGCTCCGGAAACTCGATGATGAGCGCGCGGGCGAGGCGGGCGAGATCGCGGGCGGTCGTGTATTGATGCTCGTTCGGCAGGCCGTGCGGATTGGCGAACTGGGTGCTGGTCATGCCGAGCCGCTTGGCCGCTGCGTTCATGCGGGCGATGAAAGCCTCTTCGGAGCCGGCCACGGTCTCGGCCACCATGACGGCGACGTCGTTGGCCGATTTGACGATGATCACCCTGATCGCCGTTTCCAAATCGATGGACTTGCCGACGGGAAGGCCGAGCTTGGTGGGGGCCTGCTTCGCGGCGTTCTTCGTGCAAATCACCGGCGTATCGGGTTTCACCTCGCCGTTCTTGAGCGCGTGGAAGGCGACATAGGCGGTCATCAGCTTGGTGAGCGAGGCGGGGAACCACGGCGCGTCGGGATCCTCGGCATAGAACACCGTGCCGTTATATGGCTCGAAGACGAGGGCGGGGCTGGCTGCGGCGATCGACGGCGCCAAAAGGGCGATTCCGGCAAATAGGCTAAGAAAAGCGCGCCTCAGCATAAATCCCTCATCCCTTCGAATCGACGCCTTGCGCCTTAAGGCCGGCCGTGGGCCCGCTTGGGACCTGGCCGTCTCGGTTGCGAATTTGGTGGGCTCCCCTCGCCCCCCGGCAGTCAGCCCTATTCTCACGCCAATTTCGACTGTTCCGTGACGGACGTGAAAAACTTTGGGCCGCCCGCCGGCAAAACTTTGCTCGACCCAGGATCGTCGGGGCCGCGCGAACAATCGAATCGGTCGGCAAACCGCCGGTTCTGAGCGCCACACTAACGCGCTCATTGGGTTTCGCAACCCGTCGCGCGCGGTTGACTGGCCGCAACGTCAGGACAATTGCGCAACGATCCACTGAACGGCGGCCGGCAGGTCGGCGACCGTCGCCGTGGGGTGCGGCGTGAAGCGGGTTTCGTCGCCGTCGCGGTATTTCCCGGTGCGCACGAGCAGCGCGCATCCGAAACCGGCGTTCAAGCTGCCCGCCACATCGGCCTCCGCGTCGTCGCCGACCATCACGGCCTCTGCGGGGGCGCAATCCATACTGGCGAGCGCGCTGCCGAAAAACTCCGGCGACGGCTTGCCCAGAACGGTCGCCTCTTTCCCGGTCGCGTATTCGAGTGCTGTGACGAAGGCGCCTGCGTCGAGGCTGAGCTTCCCGTCGTCGCCCTTGAAGGTGCGGTTCTTGGCGAGCGCCAGCAGGTCCGCGCCGTCGATCAGTGCCCGAAAGGCGCGGTTGAGAGTGTCATAGGTGAAAGTCTCGCCCGCATCGCCGACGACGACGGCGCGTCTTTCTTGTTTTGGAAGGCCGGCGAACTCCTCCTCAAGATCGGGATGGACGAGAAGCTCGGGCGTGGCGTGGTGCTCCGTGAGCCAGCTCCGGGCCGCCTGGCCGGGCGTGAACAGTTCCTCGCCCGTGATCTCCAGTCCAAGCCCCGACAGGCGCGCGAGCAGCGTCTGTTTGGTCTTGGTGGTGGTGTTGGTCACGAAGCGCAGCGGCACCTTCGCCGCGTGCAAGCGCGCCACCGCCTCGATGGCGCCAGGCAGCACCTGGTCGCCCTGATAGACAACCCCCGCCAGATCGAGAAGCACGCCGCGGATCATGCGCTAGCCTTGCGCGCATGGCCGCGCCGATCAAGCGCGGAGCTTCGCGCGTTTCTGTTGGACCGATTGGCTTGGCGTTGGGCGGAGACGTTCAATAAGGTCGTCGAGAGATGAGCGCCCTTTTCGAGGAACTCGACTATTGCCCGACGCCGATCGGGGCTTTGAGCCTGCGCCGGCGGCGCGACCTCAAACACGACGTGGATGTCTTCGAGATCAAGCTCGGCGATGAGTCCTTGATGTCGAGCCTTTTCACCGCGTCCGAGATCGCGCTGGCGCGGCTGGGGCTCGCGGCGCTGGGTGAAGGGGAGCCGCGCGATGTCGTGGTGGGCGGCCTCGGCCTCGGCTACACCGCCCAGGCCGTGCTGGAGAGCGACAACGTGCTCTCGCTCATCGTGGTGGATGCGCTTCAGCCCGTGATCGAGTGGCACGAGAAGGGGCTGCTCCCGCTCGGGCGTGCTCTGGCGGACGATGCGCGTTGCCGGTTGCTTCACGGCGATTTTTTCGCGCTGGCGGTCTCTGAGGCCGGGTTCGATCCGGATAAGCCGGGCCGCACATTCGACGCGATCCTTGTCGACATCGATCATTCGCCGGAAGCCTTGCTCGATGCGGGCAACGCATCCTTCTATCGGCCCGAGGGACTTCGCCGGCTTGCCGCACATCTTCGTCCCGGCGGCGTGTTCGGGCTCTGGTCGAACGATCGCCCCGACGCCGCCTTCACAGCGCGGCTCGCCGGTGTCTTTGCGCAGGCGCGCGCCGAGACGGTGACATTCCACAATCCGCTTCAGGACCGGCCCTTCACCCAAACCGTCTACCTCGCGCAAACATAAGGTGCGGCTGGGGGAGAATGGTGCTCCACGCGGGGTCCGCTAGAGACAGGCTCCCCTATGGCGCGCTAAGGATGAGGATCGGGATTGCGGAGCACGTGGCGCATATGACGACCGACGCCGAAGCTAGGCGCCAACAACTTGCGGCCGCGCTCGCTCGCGTGGCGGACGGCGACCGCGCCGCGCTCCGCTTGGTCTACGAGGAAACCTCGGCGAAGCTTTTTGGCATCTGCCTCCGTATCTTGAACGACAGAGGCGAGGCCGAGGACGTGATGCAGGAGGTTTACCTGAATGTTTGGCGGAAGGCGGACAGCTTCGATCCGGCCCGCGCGAGCCCGATAACCTGGCTCGTAGCCGTGGCGCGGAATCGGGCGATAGACCGCCTGCGTTCCGGCGTCGTGGCGAGACGCAGCGTGCCGCTGGACGAAGCCTCCGAGATTCCCGATGGCGCTCCCTCCGCCTTTGAGACGCTCGGCACCGCGCAGGACGGCGCCCGCCTGGCCTCATGTCTCGAAGAACTGGAGGCGCACCAGCGCGAGGCAATCAGGGCCGCATTTATGCGCGGGCTGACCTATGAGGAGCTTGCGCGCCGCACCGGCGTGCCGCTCGGTACGATGAAGAGTTGGATCAGGCGCGGGCTGGCCAAGCTTAGGGCGTGTTTGGAGCGATGAACACGAACGGCACTAACGATCACGACGATCACGGCGCCCTGACGGCTGCCGAATACGTCTTGGGCGTGCTCGACGCCGCGCAGCGGCGCACGGTGGAGGAGCGTATCGCGAGAGATGAGACGTTCGCCCGCGAGGTGGCATTCTGGGAAGAACGCCTTGCCCCCCTTGCCGATGCGATTCCGGCGGCCGTTCCGCCCCGGGACGGCTGGGCGCGCATCGAAAAGTCGCTCGCGGTTGAAGCACCGGCGCGGCGGGCCAGGCCCGGGTTATGGCACAATCTCGCGTTGTGGCGCGGGCTGGCGCTTGCCTCCGCCGCCCTCGCGGCCGGGTGCTTGGCGGCGCTCTTCTATCTGGTCGACCTGTCCGGCACGGTCTCGCCGCTTGTCGCGCGGCTCGACGAGCAATCGGGACAGCCCGGGTTCATTGCCGCGTCCAATCCTAATGACGGAAGCGTCACCATCGTGCCGGCGGCGCTCCTTGGCCGCGCGCAGCGCTCGCTGGAGCTTTGGGTCATTCCACCTGGCGGCAAGCCTCATTCGCTCGGCCTTGTCGATCCCGACCATCCGGTGCAGGTGAAGGTGCCGCCGGCGCTACAGCCTCATGTCAGCGCGAACTCCACGCTCGCCATCACGGTCGAGCCGCTCGGCGGATCGCCGTCCGGGGCTCCCACTGGCCCGATCGTCGCCAAGGGCACGCTGGCCGCGCTCTAGGCGTCTTCACGTCCTCACGAAAACGTCAACGTCGTCCCGCGCATCCGGGCCGGACGCTCTCTCGTAACTGCTCCCGTACCCCCCAGAAGGGAAAAGCAACACAGGAGTAGATCATGAAACTCGCAGCACTCGCGTTCACCGGCGCCATCGCCGCCGGTCTCGCATTCACCGCGATGCCGACCTTCGCCAAGCAGGAAATGAGCGTGGAGGTGGGCGGCGCGCCGATGTACCCCTCCAAGACCATCGTCGAGAACTCCGTCAACTCGAAGGATCACACCACGCTCGTGGCAGCCGTGAAAGCCGCTGGCCTGGTCGATACGCTTCAGGGTGACGGCCCGTTCACGGTGTTCGCGCCGACGAATGCGGCGTTCGACAAGCTGCCCGACGGCACGGTCGACACGCTGCTCAAGCCCGAGAACAAGAAGAAGCTCACCGGCGTCCTGACCTACCACGTCGTCGCCGGCAAGCTCACCGCCAAGGATCTGATGGCCAAGGTCAAGAAGGGCGGCGGAGAAGCCAAGCTCAAGACCGTCGAAGGCGAAATGCTCACCGTCAAGATGAAGGACGGCAAGCTCTGGGTCATCGACGGCAAGGGCGACACCGCCCAGGTCACCATCGGTGACGTGATGCAGTCGAACGGCGTCATCCACGTGGTCGATACCGTATTGCTGCCGAGCTAAGACGCTCCTCCAAGCTCTTCGGCAGCCTGGCCCGTCGTGCTTCAGCGCGGCGGGTCTTGCTTTCGCGGTCTAGTCCTCGGCAAACGCCTTCAGGCGCGCCAAGGCGTCGTCCCATTGGCGCGAGACGGTGTCGAGATAGTCGCGGACATCGGCGAGCGGTTTCGGCCTGAGCGAGAAATGGCTTTCGCGGCCGACACGGGTGGAGCGCACCATACCTGCGTCTTCCAGCACGCGCAGATGCTTGGTCACCGCCTGGCGGGTGAGGTCGATACCCTCGGTGAGCCGCGAGATCGATTGCGGTTCGCCGTTGGCGAGCTTGGCCAGCATGGCGAGCCGCGTCTCGTCGCCGAGCGCGGCGAAGATCGAGGCGTGGATCTTCGCGTCACGCGGCCGGTTGCTGTGTCTGCTCGACATGGTTCCTGATGTTCTCGATCTGCGCGGCCCAGCCGCCTTCGTTCATGCGGAACGCCTCGTCGCGGCGATGCGCCGGGATCTTGTCGAAGCCGGACTCGACGACGCGCACATGGGTTCCCGCTTTCGTCTCGGTGAGCGTGAACTCGACGAGTGTCGGCGTCTCTTGCGCATAGTCCTGGTCGGGATCGATCGCGTAGGGATGCCAGGTGAAGGAGAAGTAGTGCTCGGGCTCGAGCTTTTTCACGATCACCTCCATGACCACATGCTCGAAACCCGGATGGGTGATCTTTCCGCGCGTGGTCTCGCCGGGCACGAACGGTCCTTCCAGATTCACGTGGAACCACGTGCTGAATTCCGTGTGGTCGGTCAGAGCCTTCCATACGCGCGAAACCGGCGCCTTGATGTCGATTTCCTTTTCAATGCGATCTGTAGACATACGCAACCTCCTGGTTGCCTATGCCTTTAAGGCAAGCCGCGGAAAAGCGCAACCACTTAGTTGCGTTTAATCCGAACCCTTCAGTATGAGGATGGCGCGGAGGTCGTTGACGTTGGTCATGGTCGGGCCGGTCTCCAAGAGATCGCCGATCCCTTTGAAGAAGCTGTAGGGGTCGTTGTCCGCGAGCATGGCTTTCGGATTCAAGCCCGCTTTCTCCGCGCGTTTCAGCGTGTCCGGATAGATCAGCGCGCCGGCATTGTCCTCCGAGCCGTCGACGCCGTCGGTGTCGCCGGCGAGCGCATAGATGTCCGGCAGCCCGTCGAGCGCGATGGCGAGCGCGAGCAGGAACTCGGTGTTGCGCCCGCCTTTGCCCTTGCCTTTGAGCGTGATGGTGGTCTCGCCGCCGGAGATCAGCACGCAAGGCGGCCGCTCGGGTTGCCCGCGCATGGCGCATTGGCGCGCGATGCCCGCATGGACCAGCGCCACGTCGCGGGATTCGCCTTCGATCGAATCGCCGAGGATGACAGGCGTCACGCCGGCTGCGCGGGCGACGTCGGCTGCGGCTTCAAGCGAAGCCTGCGGTGTGGCGATCATGATGTTCTCGACGCGCTCGAAACAGGGATCGCCCGGCTTCGGCGTCTCGTCTGCGGCGTCGAGCGCGCGCCTGACATTCGCAGGCAGGTCGAGATTGTATTTCTCGATGATGCCGATCGCGTCCGCCTTGGTGGAGGGATCCGGCACGGTCGGGCCGGAGGCGATGATCGAGGGGTCGTCGCCCGGAACGTCGGAGATCATCAGCGCCACCACGTGCGCCGGATAGGCGGCCTTCGCCAGCCTGCCGCCCTTGATCGCGGAGAGATGCTTCCGCACCGTGTTCATTTCCGAGATGGTGGCGCCGCTCGCGAGCAGCGCCTTGTTGACCGCCTGCTTGTCCTCGAGCGTGATGCCTTCGGCCGGCATCGCGAGGAGCGCCGAGCCGCCGCCGGAGATGAGACAGAGCACGAGATCGTCCTTGGTCAGTCCCTGCACCATCTCGAAGATGCGCCGTGCGGCCTCGCGGCCGGCTTCATCCGGAACGGGGTGGGCGGCCTCGACGACTTCGAGCCGATCGGTTGGCAACCGGTAGCCGTAGCGGGTGACCACGAGCCCTTCGAGCGGACCGTCCCATGCGTCTTCGAGCGCCTTGGCCATGGCGCCGGAGGCCTTGCCGGCACCGATGATGACGGTGCGGCCCTTCGGCTTCGGCGGCAGATGAGCGGGCACGCAAACCGACGGCAGAGCCGCGTCGACGCCCGCCTTGAACATGGCTTTGAGTAGGTCTTCTGGCCTCATCCGCTTACCGAACTCCCCCCTCTTGAGTAGCGCCAGAAACCTGCACAGACGATTGCCATAAGGCAAGTGAATGAATACGGTGCGGCTACCTTTTTGCGGGCATTTCGGTGTCCGGCGTACCAATAAAGCTGGGGGCAAGCGTCCAATGCCAGAAGGCTCAAACGAACAACACAAGAAGCCGAAATCCGATATCGAGATCAGCCAAGCCGCGGTCATGCAGCCGATCCTCGATGTCGCCAAGGAGAAGCTCGGCATCGAAGCCGAGGACTTGATCCCTTACGGACATTACAAGGCGAAGGTTTCCCTCGACTACATCGACAGCCTCAAGGACAAGCCCGACGGCAAGCTGATTTTGGTCACCGCGATCACGCCGACGCCCGCCGGCGAGGGCAAGACCACGACCACCGTGGGCCTCGGCGATGCGCTGAATAAGATCGGCAAGAAGGCGATGATCTGCGTGCGCGAGCCGAGCCTCGGCCCGTGCTTCGGCATGAAGGGCGGCGCGGCCGGCGGCGGCTACGCGCAAGTGGTGCCCATGGAAGACATCAACCTCCACTTCACGGGCGATTTCCATGCCATCGGCGCGGCCAACAACCTGCTCGCGGCGATGATCGACAACCACATCTATTGGGGCAACAAGCTCGATATCGACGCGCGCCGCGTGAGCTGGCGCCGCGCCGTGGACATGAACGACCGCGCGCTCCGCTCGATCGTCACCTCGCTCGGCGGAGTCTCGAACGGCTTCCCGCGCGAGGCGGGCTTCGACATCACGGTCGCCTCCGAGGTCATGGCCATTTTCTGCCTGGCGAAGGACTTGGCCGACCTGCAGCGGCGTTTGGGGCAGATCCAGGTCGGCGAGACGCGCGAGAAGAAGGCGGTGACCGCGAAAGAGCTGTCCGCCGCCGGCGCCATGGCGGCGCTGCTGAAGGATGCTCTGGCGCCGAACTTGGTGCAGACGCTTGAGAACAACCCGGCCTTCATCCACGGCGGTCCGTTCGCCAATATCGCTCACGGCTGCAACACGGTGATCGCCACCAAGGCGGCGCTCAAGCTCTCAGACTATGTGGTGACGGAGGCCGGCTTCGGCGCCGATCTCGGCGCGGAGAAGTTCTTCGACATCAAGTGCCGCAAGGCTGGGCTCAAGCCCGATTGCGTGGTGATCGTCGCCACCATCCGCGCGCTCAAGATGCATGGCGGGGTGGCCAAGGACGATCTCAAGAAAGAGAACCTCGAGGCGCTGGAGAAGGGCTTCGCCAATCTGGAGAAGCACATCGAGAACGTGCGCAAATACAACGTGCCCGTGGTCGTCGCCGCGAACCGCTTCTCGTCCGACACCGACGACGAGATCGCGCTCTTGAAGCGCCTGTGCTCCACGGCCAGCACCGAATGCGTCATGGCCGATCACTGGGCGCTGGGCGGTGCGGGCGCGGAGGACTTGGCCGAGACCGTGGTCAAGACCATCGACACCAAGCCGGCGGACTTCCAGCCGCTCTACCCGAATGACATGTCGCTGTGGGACAAGACACGCACCATCGCTCAGGAGATCTACGGCGCGGAAGACATCACGGCGCCGAAAGCGGTGCGCGACAAGTTCGCGGATCTGGAGAAGGCGGGCTTCGGCAAGTTCCCGATCTGCGTGGCCAAGACCCAGTACAGCTTCACCACCAATCCGGACGCCAAGGGCGTGCCGCTCGGCCATACCATCCCGATCCGGGAGGTACGGCTGTCGGCGGGCGCGGAGTTCGTGGTGGTGATCTGCGGGGACATCATGACGATGCCGGGGCTCCCGCGGGTGCCGGCCGCCAATAGCATTGAACTTGCGTCGGATGGACGCATTAGCGGTTTGTTCTAGTCAAGCAAAAGGGTTGCCAGGCGCACGGCCTGAGGCTACCACCTTGCCCAAGCGCAAGGCATAGGTCCGCCTAGGACCTAGGCAGCCCAGAATCCCTTAGGAGAGGACACCATGTCTGGAGCCAGACGGCCGGGCCGTAACTTTCTATTTGTGCCGGGACCAACCAATGTTCCCGCGCGAATTCTGCGGGCCATGCACGTTCCGATGGAAGACCATCGCTCGTCCGATTTCCCGAAGCTGACCCTGCCGCTCTACGAGAACATGAAGAAGGTCTTCCAGACCAAGGACGGCCAGGTCGTCATCTTCCCGTCCAGCGGCACCGGCGCTTGGGAGGCCTCCCTCACCAATACCCGTTCTCCCGGCGACAAGCTGCTCGCCCCGCGCTTCGGCCAGTTCAGCCATCTGTGGATCGATCTCGCCCGCCGCCATGGGCTCGAGGTGATCGTGCAGGAGGAAGAATGGGGCACCGGCGCCAATCCCGACAAGATCGAGGAGGCGCTGCGCGCCGACAAAAACCATGAGATCAAGGGCGTCATGGTGGTCCACAACGAGACCGCCACGGGCGTGACCTCCGACGTCGCCGCGGTGCGCCGCGCCATCGACGCCGCGGGCCATCCGGCGTTGCTCTATGTCGACGGCGTCAGCTCCATCGCCAGCATCGACTTCCGCTTCGACGAGTGGGGCGTGGACCTCGCCATCACCGGTTCGCAAAAGGGCATGATGCTGCCCGCGGGTCTCGGCATCGTCTGCGTGAGCCAGAAGGCTCTGACGCAGATGGCCGACGCCAAATGCACGAAGGCGTATTTCGATTTCGCCGATCATTTCCGCACCAATCCGGGCGGCTACTTTCCGTACACGCCGGCGCTGCCCCTGCTTTACGGGCTGCGCGAGTCCCTCGCCATCCTGTTCGAGGAAGGGCTGGAGAACGTGTTCGCGCGGCATCGCCATCTGGCCAATGGCACGCGCGCCGCGGTCGAGGCGTGGGGGCTCAAGCTCTGCGCCAAGGATCCCAAGTGGTACTCCGACACGGTGAGCGCGATCATGGTGCCCGAAGGCTTCAACGGCGCCGATGTCATCGACCGCGCCTACCGGCGCTACGACCTGGCGCTCGGCGCCGGTCTGTCGCAGATGGCGGGCAAGCTGTTCCGCATCGGCCATCTCGGCGACCTCAACGAGCTGATGCTGCTTGGCGCCCTTGCCGGCGCCGAAATGTCCATGCGCGATGTCGGCATCGAGGTCGTGCCCGGTTCGGGCGTGGCGGCGGCGCAGGAGCATTTCCGTGGAGGCGCTGGCGAACAGCGTATGGCCGCGGAATAAGAGGCCAGGCACTCAACGCAAGGCCAGGACGAACGCCGACCGGCGTGAGCGGCCTTTCGCCGGAGAGGTTTCAATGTGGGGAGTGACCCCGCGGACGTAAGGAGAAGGGGGAGGTTCAGTGGAGCACGCGATCGTCTTCCTCGATCGAGAGTCGGTGGGCGCCAATGTCCGCAAGCCGGACTTTCCGCACACCTATACAGAGTACCAGTCGACCTGGACCCCTGAGGACATCGTCGACCGCCTCAAGGACGCGACCATCGCCCTCATCAACAAGGTGCCGATGCGCGCCGAGGTGCTGAAGCAGTTGCCCAAGCTGAAGCTGATCGCCGTGGCCGCTACCGGCACCGACGTCGTGGACAAGGCGTACTGCAAAGAAAACGGCATCACCGTCGTCAATATCCGCAACTACGCCTTCAACACCGTACCGGAGCACGTCATCGCGCTGATGTTCGCGCTGCGCCGGAACCTGCTGGCCTATGTGCAAGACGTCAAGAACGGGCGCTGGGCGGAAGTCGATCAGTTCTGCTTCTTCGATCACCCGATCCGCGACATCGCCGGGTCGACCATGGGTGTTGTCGGCTATGGGGCCATCGGCAAGGAAGTGGCCAAGCGCGCCAAGTGTCTCGGCATGAAGATCCTGCCCTATGACGTGTTTCCGCAAGAGGGCCTCGTGGATCTCGAGACGGTGCTCAAGGAGAGCGACGTCATCACGCTGCATTGCCCGCTGACGCCCGAGACCCAGAACATGATCGGCGCCAAAGAGTTCAAGATGATGAAGCCGACATCGATCCTCATCAATACGGCGCGGGGCGGGCTCGTCGACGAGGCGGCGCTGGCCGAGGCGCTGAAGGCCGGCACGATCGCCGGCGCCGGTTTCGACGTGCTCACCAAGGAGCCGCCGAAAGAAGGCAATATCCTGCTCGATCTAGACATGCCGAACTTCATCGTCACGCCGCATGTGGCGTGGGCGAGCCGTGAGGCCATGCAGATCCTGGCCGATCAATTGATCGACAACATCGAGGCGTTCGTCGCGGACAAACCGCAGAACGTCGTCGTTTAGCTTTTAGGGGCGACCGCCATGAAGAAACTGCTGTTCCTGTTCGATACCGACGAGATGCCGAGCGTGTTCGACACGGTCGTCGGCTATGACGGCGGCGCCGACCGCGTCACCGGCTATGCGAACGTGACGCCTGACAATGTGGGCGCGCTGGTCGACGGCTGCATCTACACCCGCGGCGGCAAGGACAAGCAGAATACGGCGATCTTCGTCGGCGGCGGCAACATGGCCAAGGGCGAGGCGCTGTTCGAGAAGGTGAAGAAGAGCTTCTTCGGGCCGTTCCGCGTTTCGGTGATGCTCGATTCCAACGGCTCGAACACGACGGCCGCCGCCGGCGTGGCGCTGCTCGCCAAGGCGAAGTCGCTCAAGGGTAAGAAGGCCGTCGTGCTCGCGGGAACCGGGCCGGTCGGCATGCGCGCCGCGGGCTTCCTCGGGATGGAAGGCGCCGACGTCACCATCACCTCGCGCACCAAGGAGCGCGCGGAGGAGGCCGCCAAGGTCATCGAGAAGCGCTTCGGCATCAAGGTTTCGGGTGCGGCCGGGGCGACCGACGAGGAGCGTGCCGCGGCCGTCAAGGACGCCAACATCGTCTATTCGGCCGGCGCCATCGGCGTGCAGCTGCTGCCCAAGTCCGCCTGGGAGAACAACTCCAATATCGAGCTTCTGGCCGACGTGAACGCGCAGCCCCCGCTCGGCGTCGAAGGGATCGAGGCGACCGACAAGGGCAAGGACTATAACGGCAAGCTCGCCTTCGGTGCGCTCGGCATCGGCGGACTCAAACTGAAACTTCACCGCGAATGCATCGCCAAGCTGTTCGAGAGCTCCGAGGGCGTCTACGACGCGGAAGAGATCTACGCGCTTGCCAAGAAGATGGCCTAGATGACCGAGATCAAGGATACCGCGATCGAACCCTTCCTCGACGCGCTCGCATCGAGCGACGCGACGCCCGGCGGCGGCAGCGCGGCCGCGATCATGGGCGGCATGGGCGCGGCGTTGGTCAGCATGGTCTGCAACCTCACCATCGGCAAAAAGAAATATGCCGAGGTGGAGGACGAGATGAAGGACCTTCTGGCCAAGGCGGAAGATTTGCGCCACCGGCTGACCGGGATGATCCAGGAGGACGTGCGCGCCTTCGATACGGTGATGGCGGCCTACGGCATGCCGAAGGAGACGGACTCGGAGAAGGCGGCGCGCGGCGAGACCATCCAGGCGGCCCTGAAACAAGCCACCGAAGTGCCCATGGGTTGCTGCCATCTGGCGCGGGAGGTCATCGATCTGGCGCTGGCGGCGTCCGAGAAGGGCAACCTCAACGTGATTTCCGACGCCGGCGTCGGTGTGCTGGCGGCTTATGCTGCACTGCGAAGCGCGGCGCTAAATGTCTACATCAATGCGAAAATGATCTCGGACAAGAGCTTCGTGGACGCTAAGCTGGGCGAACTAGAGGGCCTTCTTGACGGTGCAGAGGCCGCGACCGAGAAGGCATATGACATCGTAAAGGGCAAGGTGAGCTGAGGCCTTTCGGCACCGGCTCTCACACCAACGATAGCCCGCCGAAGAGACTAGGAAGGGAGGAACGACGTGGACGTTCACGAGTATCAAGCGAAAGAACTTCTGGGTAGCTTCGGCGTACCGGTGCCAAAGGGCGCCGTGGCCTTTAGCCCCGATCAGGCCGTGTATGCGGCGACCGAGCTCGGCGGCTGGAGCTGGGCGGTCAAGGCGCAGATTCATGCAGGTGCGCGCGGCAAGGCCGGCGGCATCAAGATCTGCAAGACTTATCACGAGGTGCGCGAGGCGGCGCAGGCCATGCTCGGCAAACGTCTGGTCACGCACCAGACCGGACCCGAGGGCAAGCCCGTGCAGCGCGTCTATATCGAAGTGGCCGAGCCCTTCGATCGCGAGCTGTATCTCGGCTACGTGCTCGACCGTAAGGCCGAGCGCATCCGCGTCATCGCCTCGCAGCAGGGCGGCATGGAGATCGAGGAGATCGCCAAGACCGATCCCGATGCCATCCTTCAGGTTATCGTCGAGCCTGCCGTCGGCCTTCAGGCCTTCCAGGCGCGCGAGCTCGCCTTCCAGCTCGGCTTGAGCATCAAGCAGGCGCAGAGCGCCGTGTCGACGATCATGAACGCCTATCGTGCGTTCCGCGATTGCGACGCCCAGATGCTTGAGATCAATCCGCTGGTGGTGACCAAGGACGATCGCGTGCTGGCGCTCGACGCCAAGATGTCGTTCGACGACAACGCGCTGTTCCGCCGCCACAACGTGGCCGACATGCACGATCCTTCGCAGCAGGATCCGCGCGAGGCGCAGGCCGCGGAGCACAACCTCAACTATATCGGTCTCGATGGCGAGATCGGCTGCATCGTGAACGGTGCCGGCCTCGCCATGGCGACCATGGACATGATCAAGCACGCGGGCGGCTCGCCGGCGAACTTCCTCGACGTGGGCGGCGGCGCTTCGCCGGACCGCATCGAGACGGCGATGAAGCTCGTCGCGTCCGACGAGAATGTGAAAGCCATCCTGGTGAACATCTTCGCCGGCATCAATCGCTGCGACTGGGTGGCCAAGGGCGTGGTTCAGGCCTGCGGCAACCTGGAGGTCAAGGTGCCGCTCGTCGTGCGCCTGGCGGGCACCAATGTCGAAGAGGGCCGCAAGATCCTGGCCGACAGCGGGCTCAAGCTGATCACCGCCGAGACCTTGGCCGAAGCGGCCGAGAAAGCGGTGGCGGCGTGCCAAGGCAAGTTGCAGGCGGCGTAGCGCGGGTCATCGGAGAAAAAACGTAATGAGCATTCTGATCGACGAAAAAACACCGGTGATCGTCCAGGGCATGACCGGCGACAAAGGCACCTTCCACGCGAAGGAGATGATCGAGTACGGCACCAACGTGGTCGGCGGCGTGACGCCGGGCAAGGGCGGCGGCCGGCATCTCGACCGCCCGCTGTTCAACACCGTGAAGGAAGCCGTCAAGGAGACGGGCGCGGAAGCGTCCATCACCTTCGTGGCGCCGGCCTTCTGCTCCGACGCCATCATGGAATCGGCGGATGCGGGCATCAAGCTCGTGTGCTCGATCACCGACGGCATTCCGGCGCAGGATATGATGCGGGTGAAACGCTATTTGATGCGCTATCCGCGCGACCAGCGGACCATGATGGTCGGCCCGAACTGCGCGGGCATCATCAGCCCGGGCAAGGCCATGCTCGGCATCATGCCGGGACATATCTATCTGCAAGGGAAGGTCGGCGTGATCTCGCGTTCCGGCACGCTTGGCTACGAAGCGGCCGCGCAGATGAAGGCGCACGGGATCGGCATCTCGACCTCCGTCGGCATCGGCGGCGACCCGATCAACGGCTCGTCCTTCCTGGATCACCTCGCCCTGTTCGAGGAGGATCCGGAGACCGCAGCCGTGCTGATGATCGGCGAGATCGGCGGTCCGCAGGAAGCCGAGGCCTCCGCCTGGATCAAGGACAACATGTCGAAGCCGGTCATCGGCTTCGTCGCCGGCCTGACTGCGCCCAAGGGGCGCCGCATGGGCCATGCCGGCGCCATCATCTCGGCAACCGGCGACAGCGCCGCCGAGAAGGCCGAGATCATGCGCTCGTGTGGGCTCACGGTTGCGCCCAATCCGAGTGAGTTCGGCTCGACCGTGGCGCAGGTGCTCGGGGCTTAAGGAAACGTCGGGCGGCGACGCCCGGCCGTTCCCGGAAGCTAAGGGTTGCCGGTGGAGTCTTATGGCTCCACCGCGCCTCTCTTTGTGGCGGTGCTGGCGATCAAGGGATAACTGAAGATGCCGGGCAGGCGGGGGCGCCCGGTCGGACCCACTCAAAGCCGATCGGTGTGATCGGAGTGCCAGCGTTGTCATGAACGAGGAGCTTATAGAGTCGGAGCTTGAGGTCGAGGCGGGTGCGCCCCCTCTGATCGGTGGAATCTCGTCCGGAGATGCCGCCGATATCCTCTTCGACCTCCTCATGGACGTGGTTCGCCGGCACCAGCCGGAACTCGAGGCGGTGTTCGCTGGCGGCGCCAACATTTCCGGCTTCTCACCGGAGCTGATGGCCAGGGCCCTGCAGGCCCAGGGCATCTGGTTCCAGCTTCTGTCCATCGCCGATCAGAACGCGGCCATGCGCCGCCGCCGCCATATCGAGCGCGAACGGGGACGCGAGTCCTTGCGCGGCACCTTCGACCATGTGCTGGCCGACGCGGTGGAAGAGGGCATCTCGCCCAAAGAGATCGAGGATCTCTTGCGGTCCTTGCGCATCCGTCCCGTCATCACCGCGCATCCTACGGAGTCGAAGCGCGTCACCGTGCTGGAGAAGTACCGCAAGATCTATCTGCTTCTGCGCGAGCTCGAGGGTGCGCGGTGGACGGAGCGGGAGCGCGGGGCGATCCTCGCCGACATTCGCGACCAGATCGAGCTCGTGTGGATGACCGGCGAGCTTCATCTGGAGAAACCCACGGTCGAGCACGAAGTGCTGCGCGGGCTCCATTTCTTCGACGAGACGTTGTTTGAGAAGGCGCCGGAGATGATGGCGCTGCTCGACGGCGCGCTCAAGCGCAACTATCCCGACCAGCAGTTCGAGCTGCCGCCCTTCTTCCAGTTCGGCTCGTGGATCGGAGGAGACCGGGACGGCAATCCTCACGTCACCACGAGCGTGACCGGCTGGACGTTGCGTCAGAACGCGCTCGCGGCGCTCCGTCACTATCGGGAGCGCATCGTGGCGCTCGCGCGCGCCTTGTCGATCACCGAACGGGCGCTGCCTGTGCCCCAAGGCTTCCGCAAAGAGCTGGAGCATGCCCTCAAAATGAGCGGCGACCAGCAGATTATCGCCCAGCGCAATCCCGGCGAGCCCTACCGGCAGTTTCTCACCTGCATCCTGCGCAAGCTCGATGCGACGAGCCGCCGGGCAGAGGGCCAGGAGCTCGATCTCGGAACGCCGCATTACACCAACGCCGATGAGCTGATCCACGAATTGCGCCTGGTGGAGCGCGCGCTGGAAGAGGCGAACAGCCCCGGCATCGCCGCCGACCTGGTGCGCCCCGTGCGGCGCGCCGTGGAGCTGTTCCGCTTCTCGACCGTGCGCCTCGATCTTCGCGAGAACACCACGCGCACGACCCAGGCCCTGCAATCCTTGTGGTGGGCCGGCACCGGCCATGGGGAGGGCAACCCGCCCGAGCTCGGCAGCCGCGAGTGGCGCACCTGGCTGCTGCACGAGCTGACGCGCCCCCTCACCACGGAACGCGTGATCGACGCGCTCCCGGCGGAGACGACAGAGCTGATCGCCATGTTCGCTCAGGCTGCCGAGATCCGGCGCGGGCTGGACCGCGACGCCTTCGGCTCGTTCATTCTGTCGATGACGCGCTCGGTCGACGACATTCTCGGCGGCTATCTGCTTGCCAAGGAAGGCGGCTTGTTCCTCGACACGGCGGGCACGGAGATCTGCGCCATGCCGATCGTGCCTCTGTTCGAGACCATCGACGATCTGCGCGCCGCGCCCGCCATCATGCGCGAAGCGCTCGCCATCCCGCTCATCCGCCGCTCCACCCATTGGCAGGGCGGTCTGCAAGAGGTGATGATCGGCTATTCCGACTCCAACAAGGACGGCGGCTTCGTCGCCTCCAACTGGGAGTTGGCCAAGGCGCAAGTCAGCCTCACTGTTGTGGGCGAGGAAACGGGCACGGCGATCGCTTTCTTCCACGGCCGCGGCGGCTCGGTGAGCAGAGGCGGTGCGCCCACCGGCCGTGCCATCGCCGCCCAGCCTGCCGGCTCCATCCGCGGCCGCTTCCGCGTCACCGAGCAGGGCGAGGTGGTCTCCTACAAATACGCCAATAAGGGCACGTCGCTCTATCAGATGGAGCTTCTCGCCTCGTCCGTATTGGAGCATGCCCTGAAGTCGGAGCGGGAGCGGGCGCTTAGGCCGAGCCGCGAGTTCGACGACGCCATGGAGGCTTTGGCGGGCGCGTCCCGGGCCGCCTATACGGGGCTCATCACCCATCCGGATCTCGTCACCTACTTCCAGGCGGCGAGCCCGCTCGAAGAAATCTCGATGCTCAATATCGGCTCGCGGCCGGCGCGGCGCTTCGGCGCGAATTCGCTCAAGGACCTGCGGGCGATCCCTTGGGTGTTCGCCTGGGCTCAGAACCGGCATCTCATCACGGGCTGGTACGGGGTGGGCACCGCGCTTCAGAACATGCTCGAGGTGCGCGGCGACAAGGGCGCGGAACTCCTTGACCGGATGTTCAAGGAGTCCCGGCTGTTCCGCCTGATCATCGACGAGGTGGAGAAGATTCTGGCTGTCGTGGATCTTGAAATTGCCAGCGATTACGCGGGGTTAGTCTCCGACGAGAGGGTCCGCGAAACCATCTTCGCCCTGATCGAGAAGGAGCTTGCGCTCACTGCCAAGATGGTGCTGAAAGTGTCCGGAAGCGCCTCGCCTGCGGAGCGCTTCCCCCAATTCCGCGCCTCTCTGGCCGAGAGGCTCCCCACCATCAACGAGGTCAACCGGGAGCAGGTCGAGCTGCTCCGTCGATTTAGAGCGAGCGACAACGACCAGGAGCGCGAAGCGTTCAAATCGGCATTGCTGCTTTCCATCAACACCGTTGCCGCCGGTCTCGGCGCGACAGGTTAAACCAGGAGGGACCGTAGAATGAGCTTTACCCTGATCCAGCAGGCGACTCCGCGCCTTCACCGTTCGGAGCTGGCCGTGCCCGGCTCCAATCCGTCGCTGTTCGAGAAGGCGGCCAAGGGCGGCGCGGACGTCATCTTCCTCGACCTCGAGGACGCGGTGGCCCCCGACGACAAGGAGCAGGCCCGCAAGAACATCATCCAGGGTCTCAACGATATCGATTGGGGCAACAAGACCATGATGATCCGCATCAACGGTCTCGACACCCATTATGCGTATCGCGACGTGGTCGACGTGCTGGAGAACTGCCCGCGCCTCGACATGATCCTGATCCCCAAGGTCGGCGTGCCGCAGGACGTTTACGCCATCGACATGCTCGTCACGCAGATCGAGCAGTTCAAGAAATACGAGAAGAAGATCGGCCTCGAGCTTTTGATCGAGACGGCGCTCGGCATGGCCAATGTGGAGGCCATCGCGCAGGCGAGCCCGCGCACCGAGGCCATGAGCTTCGGCGTCGCCGACTATGCCGCGTCGACGCGCGCGCGCACGGTCGGCATTGGCGGCCCGCACCCCGATTACGGCGTGCTGACCGACAAGGACGACAACGACAAGCGCGACTATCACTGGGGCGATCCCTGGCACTACGCGCTGTCGCGCATGATGGTGGCGTGCCGCGCCTACGGCCTGCGTCCGATCGACGGCCCGTTCGGCGACTTCTCCGATCCGGACGGCTACCTCGCCGCGGCCAAGCGCGGCGCGGTGCTCGGCTTCGAGGGCAAGTGGGCGATCCATCCCTCCCAGGTCGATCTCGCGAACCAGGTCTTTACGCCGTCCGAGGCCGAGGTGACCAAGGCCCAGCGCATCGTCGACGCCATGAAGCAGGCGGCGAAAGAAGGCAAGGGCGCGGTCTCGCTCGACGGCCGCCTGATCGACATCGCTTCGATCCGCCAGGCCGAGGCGCTGCTCAACAAGGCCAAGGCCATGGGCATGTAGGCTTCGGCCTGCCAACCCCGGCGAGAAGCCGGGGCCGAAATGCAAAAATGGCCGGGGTTCGCCCCGGCCATTTTTATGCCGCTTGCTTGCTAGCCGCCGGAGGGCGGCAGCGATGGTCCGTCCTGATCCTTACGCCGCCGCACTATGAGCAGCGCGAGGCCGCGTTCGAAATCAGAGCCTTTGTCCAGCGTGACGCCGAGGGCCTGCGCTTGGCGCACGAACTCCTCGAGCCGGTCCTGCGCGAGGGCCGCGCGCAAAGACAATGTCGTCTCGTTCATTTTAACCTCCGCATCTGCCTTACGAGATACACGGCGGATGTACCGATTTCGCGACGAGAGCGTGATCATTACGGGGCAGGGGGTAGAAGCCGGCGATTGCGCCAGTCATTGTTGTTGCGCAAGGTTCCAGGCCTCGGGAGGGAGGATTCGGCATATGGCGATCACGGGCGGATGTTTGTGCGGTGCGATACGATACCGCATAGAGGCGGAGCCCCGCGCCACGCGGGCTTGCTGGTGCCGCACCTGCCAATATCTCGGCGCGGGCAACGCCACCGTCAACGTGTTCTTCCCGAACGAAGCTATCGTGGTCGAAGGCGAGATCAGGGAATACGCGAGCCCCGCGGACAGCGGCGCCATGGTGGCCCACGGCTTCTGCCCGGTATGCGGCACGCCGGTGTTCACCCAGTCGGAGACGCGCCGCGAGGTCAAAGGCGTGCGCGCCGGTACGCTCGATGACCCCGAGCTCGGCAGACCGCAGAAGATTTTATGGACATCGGAGGCGCCGGATTGGGCGCCGTTCGACCCGGCCGTGCCGCGAGAGGAGCGGCAATAGCGGGGTCTTAGGCGCTGGGCTTGGTGTCCGTCTCGCCGCCGTCGGGCGTGGAGGCGTCGTCGCTGACGCCGAGCCCCGGCTCGTCGTCCGACCGCGCCAGCGTGGCCGTAGGCAGGAAGCTCAAACCGTAGACCAGGCCGATCAGCACGGCCCCGGTCAACAAAGACAATACCGAATACATGACACATCCCCTCCGTTAAGGCTGTTGTGCCAGGGGAACTGGGCGAGGCCGGGACGCAATCCCGGCTTTTTCTCGGCAGGGCACGTTAGCGCCCGCCACGGCGCCGCCGCAAGCCTTGCGGTTTTATGAAGGCTTGTGCGCAGGCGGCGTGTCTTGCACCTTGCCGCGACGCCATAACAGGAGGGAATCCATGACCACGACCGGCGGCTGTTTGTGCGGTGCGGTACGTTACGAGGTCGACGCGGCACCGGTCGCGGTCCGGACCTGTTGGTGTACCGACTGCCAAAAGTTCGCCGCCGGCAACGCCACGGTCAATGTCGTCTTCCCCGCCGACGCCGTGCGCCTTGAAGGCAAGCTCACCGACTATGCGAGCACGGCGGACAGCGGCAATAAAATGCATCGCGGTTTCTGCCCTATCTGCGGGACGCCGGTCACCACGGGCTCCGAAGCGCGGCCGCATCTCCTGGGCATCCGCGGCGGCACGCTCGACGACCCGGCGCTGGCCCGGCCTGAAATCACCATCTGGACGAGAAGCGCGCCAAGCTGGGCGGTCATCGACCCGGACATCCCACGCGAGGAAACGCAGCCCGCGCTGCCGGGCCCGCAGAAACCGTAGGCTTCTCTACTCCTGCTGCGTGTCCGGAAAGGCGTCGGGGGCTCCGGTCAGGATCTTCGACAGGGTCCAGCGCGGCGGCAGCGTCTCGGCGATGTCGTCGATGCGCCACGCCCCGTCCTCGCGCACGAGGCTGAAGAGGAGGCTGCGCGGCTTCCCGAAATTGGCAAAGTCCGCGCGAACCCGCGCCTCGCCGCCGGAACGGTAGACCTCTTTCAGCGTAAGGCCGCCGATCTCCCAGTCCTGGCCGTCGACGATCGGATCGAAGTCGAGGCGGCCGACCTCGCCTTCGGGCGTTTCGGCGGCGTCCTTGTCGAGCAGCGCCTGCAGGCGCTTGGAGTAGATCTCCGACCCTTCGGGCTGGACGGGATCGGCGTCCTTGTCGTCCGTATAGGGCTCATAGACTTTAGAGACGAAGACCACCGCTTCGCTCGGGGGCTCCGGTTTCGCTTGCCCCTCTTCTTCGTCTTGTCCGCACGCGGTCAGGGCGCCGAGTGCGAGGAGCAGAGCGAGGCCGGCAGCAAAACGCATGGCGGCTTAGGACCCCGCGCCGTCGCGGTGGCGCATGGCGAATTCCTCTTCCGGCGACAGGACCAGGGTCTTGCGGCCATGCAGCGCGAAATAGGCGATGGCGATCGCATACCACAGCGCCACGCCGACCACGCCGGTGCGGTAGACCGGATCGGCGAGCTGAAAGCCGATGGTGAGAAGCGCGATGAGCACGGTGAGCACAGCACCGGGAATGCCGAACGGGCTTCTATAGGGCCGCTCGATCTTGGGGAACTTGCGGCGGAGCTCGATGAAGGTCAGACCCTGCAGCAGGTAGGAGAACATGGCGCCGAACACCGCCATGTTCAGGAGCACGCCGCCGATAAAGGCGCCCGCGTCCTTGCCGCCCATGGTGAACCACACGGCGAGCATCACCGCGAGCCCGACGAGCGCGAGCGTGATGAGCGCCGTGTTCGGTGTTTTGTGCTTGGAGTGGGTGACCGACAAGAAGTGCGGGAAATAGCCCGCGCGCGATAGCGAGTAGATCTGCCGCCCGCCGGCGAAGATGATGGCGTGGAAGCTCGCCACCAGCCCAGCCACCGCCGCCAAAGCCAGCGCGCCCGCCGCATGCAGATCGAAGATGGCGCGGAAGCCGTCCAGGATCGGCTCCGGCGAGGTGCCGAGCGCGAAGGCGCCGGTCACGGTCTCTGTGCCGCCGAGAGAGTCGGTCACGATGCGCTCGATCGGCAGCGACGGGTTGATGAAGAGCACGAGGAAGCCGAGCCCGATCAGCGTGAACATCCCCAACATAATGCCCTTGGGCATGTCGCGCTTGGGGTCCACGGACTCTTCCGCCGCCAAGGGGAGTTGCTCGATGGCGAGGAACAGCCATACGGCGAAGGGCATGGCCGCGAGCACGCCGTAGAGGCCGAAGGGCAGGAACGGCCCGCCACCGTCGGGAAGTTGCACGGCCTCGCCCGCCTCGTTCACGCCGATGTTGAGCGCATAGCGGGTGAAGTCGATCTGGGGCAGGGCGCTCACGAAGAACGTGACCAGCACGGCAATGGCCATCAGCGTCACCATGGCCGTCACCATGAAGGACAGCTCAACGCCGCGCGCGTTGGCGGTGACGAAGATGATGTAGCCCGCGATCCAATAGATTGGCTGCAGCTCGGGCGGCGTGCCGAAGATCGCGGTGAGATAGGCGCCGATGAAATAGACGATCACCGCGGGCGTGAGCACGTATTCCACGTTCTCGGCCACGCCGGTGATGAAGCCGCCCCAGGGGCCGAACGCCGTGCGCGCGAAGGAATAGGCGCCGCCGGTATGCGGCAACGCCGGGCTCATTTCGGCTATGGAGTAGGTGAGCCCGAGATACATGACGGTGATGATCACCGCGCCTAGGAACATGCCGCCCCAGCCGCCGACCGCGATGCCTAAATTCCAGCCGGAGAAGTCGCCGGAGATCACCGCGGCGACGCCGAGCGCCCAGAGATAGAAGACGCCCGCGTGGCGTCTTAGCTCCCGGTCCTCGAAATAGCCGAGCCCCGCGGCGGTGTAGGAAACACCCGCCTCGCTTCTCGTATTGGTGCCGGCTTCGCCGTCGGCCATATCCCTGCTCCCTCAGATTCGGCCCGGGACTATAGCAGGGGTGTGCGGGAAGGGGCAGGTCGGGTTGCAGGACGCCGCGCAGGCGCGCCGGCCCACGTTTCTGCGGTCTTATTGGGGCGCCGGACGCGCCATTTGAGGTTTTTTCGCGCGGGTTTTCGCGGTAGTTTTGATTTGCGGCCGAGGGAGCCGGAACGGGGGTTCCATGCTGCCTGAACGCCAGTCCATGGCGGCGATCGCCACCCTGCCGATCGCTTTTGCCCTGGTCACTCTCCTGTTTTCGCAGGCGAGGGCCGAGGACGCCGCCCCTATTTGCGACGAGTTCGGTCTCGCGCTCCTGTCGTCCCCGGTCTCCCCGCACAAGGGCGCGCCGCTGCGGGTCATCTTCGCCACCGAGACGCCGCTTGCCGGCGAGCTTCAGCTGATTGCCCCCTCCGGCAAGATCGCGAGCCAATCGGCCGACAGGCAGGGCGGGCCGCCCTATTTCTGGTTCGCCGAGATCGCCGCGCCGCAGGCCGGCACCTGGCAGGTCACGCTCACGCGAAACGAGGCGGCGCCCGACTGCCGCACCGTCACGCGCGAGATCGTGGTCGAGCACAAACGGGCTCGCGCGCCGGGCGGCAGCAAGCATGTCTGGCCCATCAGCCGCCAATGGGATCGCGGGACCGAGAACCTCTATTCGGCGTGGATCGAGAAGCTGTTCGACGCGCCGCTCGACGAGGATTTGTCGTGGAAGGCGATGGGCGAGGTTCTGCACGACAAATCGCGCAACGTCCTGTTCGATCATCTCGGTCTGCACGAGGACCAGAAGGACGCCAACATCCGGCCCGATTGCGCCGACGTCCCCTATTTCTTGCGCGCTTATTTCGCCTTCAAGATGGGGCTGCCTTTCGGATATTCGAAATGCACGCGCGGCGACGGCGGCGGGGCGCCGAAATGCCAACAATGGTGGAACACCGTCAAAGAAGAGCCGGCGGAGACGACGGTCGTCGAGACCCGCGGCAGCCGGACGGTCAGGACCGGCGGCCTGTTCGGGGCCATTTCCGTGCAGGCGCCGGTGGTGCGGCGTACCGTCGTGTCCAAGAGGCCCAACGGGCTCGTGCCGGGGTTCCATCATTATCTGCAGAAGACGCTGGCGGACGGCGTGCATTCCGGCAACGGGCGGACGGCGCCCGGCGACGACGACACCGATTTCTATCCCGTGCCGCTGAAGCAGGACGCGTTGCGCCCCGGTACGATCTATGCCGATCCTTACGGCCACATCCTCGTCTTGGTGAAGCGCGTGCCGCAGACCGCGGACGGCGCCGGCGTGTTCCTCGCGGTCGACGGACAGCCCGACGCGACGGTCGCGCGCAAGCGGTTTTGGCGCGGCAACTTTCTCTTTGCGCAGGATCCCGCGCTAGGCGGTCCCGGTTTCAAGCGCTTCCGCCCCATCGTGCGGGAGAGCAACGGCGCGTTGCGGCGCATGACCAACGCGGAGATCGCCGAGGATCCCGACTACGGCGACTTCTCCCTCCAGCAGTCGACCATCGGCGTCGAGGAGTTCTACGACCGCATGGACGACGTGATGTCCCCGGCGCCGCTCGATCCCGTCCAGGCGATGAAGGAGGTCATCACCTCGCTGGAGGAGCAGGTGAACGCGCGCGTCAACTCGGTCGAGAACGGACGCAAATTCCTCGCCGACGGTCCCCCGACTGTGGACATGCCCAACGGCGCGTCGATCTTCGAGACGACTGGCGCCTGGGAGAATTTCGCCACGCCCTCCCGTGATCTGCGTTTGCTGATCGCGGTCGACGTGGTGCGCAATTTCCCCGACCGTGTCGCGCGGCGCCCGGAGCGCTACAAGATGCCGAAAGGCCAAACGCCCGAAGAGGTCAAGGCAAAGCTCGAGGCCGTGCTGAACGCGGAGCTCGCCGCGCGGAAGTTCTCCTATACGCGCTCCGACGGCTCGCCGTGGACGCTCACGCTCGACGACGTGCTCGTGCGGATCGGCGATCTCGAGATGGCCTACAACATCAACGATTGCGCCGAGGTGCGGTGGGGGGCGCTGGAAGGCAGCGAGGAAATGTCGACCTGCAAGCGTCGCGCGCCCGCGGTCCAGCAGCAGAAGATGGCCTCCGAATACCGTCCGTGGTTCAACGAGCGCCGGCGCCCGCCGCGCGGCTGAGCCGCTACCCGATAGACTTTAAAAGGGCGCATCGACGGTTTCACCCTCGGCTTGCCGTCGTCGCCATCGCGGTTCGGTCCCAATAACGAAAGCGGCGGCCCCAAGGGAGCCGCCGCTTTGCGCACGCAAATAGGTGTGATCTGCTTTGAGGCCTAAGCGGCCGGCGGAATCCGGAGAGTCTGGCCAGGATAGATCTTATCGGGATCGGACAGCATGGGCTTGTTGGCATTGAAGATGGTGTTGAACTTCGAGCCGTCGCCGTAAGCCTTCTCGGCGATCGCCCACAGCGTGTCGCCTTTCTCCACGGTGTGGAAAGTGCCCGGAACATCGGTCCCGTTCGTGGTCAGCTCCTCCTCGACTTTGGAGATGCCCTCCACGTTGCCTGCGGCAACGATGATCTTCTCTTTCATCTCCTGGGAGGGGACGTCGCCGCTGATCGTGACTTTCTCGCCGTCGATTTCGACGTCCAGCTTGTCGGCGAGGCTCGGATCACCGACCTCTTTGGCGATGGCCTCGGCTGCGTTCGCCTCGTCGGTGCCAAACAAGGCCTTGCCGGCGCTCTTCACAAAATCAAAAAGTCCCATGTCGTTTCCTTTCCGGCACGAAGGCCAGAGTTGTCCGTGCGCGCTTTGCACGTAAGTTCATTAGGTCAATGCGCTGTGGGCCGTTTTGTTCCTCTATGACACGTGCGTATGACACGCGCGCGATGACAGCCACGCGACAGGGGGATGCCCGGGCCCTCGACTCCGCTATACTGGCGGCTAAAGGCGGGCGGCCTCGACCCTCGGAGCGGCGCGCGCTCACCTCAAACTTTTATCTCTCCGCGTTATCCTCGCCCCCTGCGAGGCGATGAACCCAGATCTGTGGTAGGAACGCAGGCGCAGCCGCCCTGTTGGCCGCTGGAAGTCGCGATTGGAGGAAACGAATGGCTGTTTATTTGATTGCCCACGTGAAGATCACCGACGACGCTTGGGTCCCCGCCTACGCGGAGAAGGTGCACGACATCGCGGCCAAGCACGGCGGAAAATATCTGTCACGCAGCGGCAACATCACGACTCTCGAAGGCGAGAAGCCGGACTCGACACTCATCGCGCTCATCCAGTTCCCTTCCACGGAGGCCGTCGAGGCCTTCGCGAATGATCCGGAGTACGCGCCCTTCGGCAAGGCTCGGCAAGACGGAAGCGTCAGCACGCTTTATGTCATCGACGACACGGATTTGGCGGGCACCATTCCCTATCTGCCGAAGGCCAGCGGCTGAGTCTGGGCCGCAGGCCGGCGAGCCCGCTCACTCCCGCGTCGAGACTTGCGTCACCGGGCGGGACTGCTGGCAGTTTCCGGACAGGTTCTGATAGTGGATGCTCTTCACGCCGGATTCGATCCACTCTTTGTTGCTTTGCTCCGGGCGGTAGTCGTAGAGCTCGATCGTGATCGTCTCGGTGTGCGAGCCCGCCGCCGAGGCTAGCGCTGCGGCGCCAAGATCTTTCGCCAGCGGAGCGCCGACAGCAGGCCGATGACGAGGCCGACGCCGCTGAAAAACAGCACGACGAAGATGCAGCCGTCGCGCGCGGCGACGATCATTTCGGCATGGGGGCCGTCCAGCGCCGCCATCATGCGGGCGGGGAACATCGAAGTTATGATCAGAAGCGCCAGCAGCCCGTTCTTGATGGCGACCTCGATGACGATCGCGAAGGCGTCGCGCTCCGCCGCCCCGCACGCGCGGGCGAACAGCCGCGCCAGGATCACGGCCCCGAGACAGAACACGATGATGATCGCCGGCCCCAGCCAGCCATAGGCGGCGAATTGCAGCCGGCCTGCGCCCAGCGATCCGACGATGATCAGGGCGAGCAGCACGAGACTGGCGCGCACCATGAACTTGATGAACACCACTTGCTGCGGAAGCGTCGTGGTGGCGCGGACAATCATCCCGGCGAGAAGGGGCGCGAGCAGGAACAAGCCGATGTCCAGCATGATCTGGGACTTGTCGATGTCGAAATCGCCGGGCACCCGCACCATGACCAGCGAGGCCAGCACGATCGGGGTGGCGATGAGGCAGGCAAAAGTCGTGATGGCCGTCAACGAGACGGAGAGGGCGACGTTCCCATTGCCCATGAAGGTCACGAGGTTCGACACCGCGCCGCCGGGCATGGCGGCGATCAGGGCGAGGCCCGTGGCGATGCCGACGGCGCCTGACACCGACAATCCGCCGAAGTCCGCCGGGAATAGGCCGAGGAGGAACATCACGATCCCTGCCCAGGCCGGGACCAAGAGCAGCTGCGCCGCCAGGCCCACCACCAGCCCCTTCCAGGCAAACAGCGTGTTGGCGAAATCGCGGACCGTCAGCGTCGCGCCCATGCCGAGCATCGACAGCGTGACCATCGTCGCCGACAGGCCGCGTTCGAGTTCGCCGAAATTTTCAAAAAACCAAAAGGGCTGGTCGAGCATTGCGGCGCAGCCTTAGCAGAGACCCTTGCGGTAGGATAGGTTTCGCGCCGGTCCGGCGTGAGAGAGCGTGCCTCCCCTTCTAGGGGGGAGGGAGTTTCTATCCCCGTCTTATGCCCGGCCTCCAAACCTCGCGTACAATGCGATCACCTCGTCCGTTGAAGGGGCGTTTTCGCGAGACGTTCGTGATGGCGGGACGGGGTGCGGCGCCCGAGGTGGCGCGGTACGGAAGGGATGTCTCGGACGCACAATTC
>Ga0208781_1000008_pt1 | contig 36896 bp, 34 predicted proteins | sample RushOxbow_ThreeS_2_FD_185677 | JGI IMG/M metagenome (GOLD analysis project Ga0208781, IMG submission 185677) | Natural and restored wetland microbial communities from the San Francisco Bay, California, USA, that impact long-term carbon... | ecosystem: Environmental > Terrestrial > Soil >... | reverse complement strand
GTTCCTGATCTGCTGCGTGCTGATCTTCTTCGTCGACTTCATCGAGATGCTACGTCGCTCCGGTAAGTACTCTGGAGACGTGTCCGGAATTCTTCTCGCGTGGATCACGCTTCTGCGCTTGCCGTCTTTCTCCGAACTCACCCTGCCCTTCGCCGTTCTCATCGGCACGATCGCGATCTTCCTGATGCTGAGCCGCTCATCGGAACTCGTCGTGTTGCGTGCCGCGGGCATTTCGGTTTGGCAGTTCACCTTGCCCGCGATGGCGGTCGCCTTCCTTCTCGGTGTGCTCTTCGTGCTGCTCTACAACCCTGTGGCGGCGACGGCTCGCTCCGAAGCCGAACGCATCTACGCGGCCGCTTTCGGCAAGGGCGACTCGTTCCTGCAAACGAACAAGCGCTCGGGCGCATGGCTTCGCGAAGACGGCGCCGACGGCCCCTCCGTCGTGCATGCGCTGCAAGTTCTCAATCAGGGTCTCGAGCTGAACGGCGTCAGCGTCTTTCAATACGACGCCAAACACCAACTGACGGAACGCATCGAGGCGAAGCGCGCCGTGCTCAAGCATGGCCGCTGGGAACTTCAGGAGGTCTGGGTCAGTTCCGTCGGTCAAGAGCCGGCGTTCTACGAAACCTACCTGCTCAGCACCTATCTCACGCCGACACAGGTGAAAGACAGCCTCGGCACCGTGTTCTCGATCTCGTTCTGGGAATTGCCGAACTTCATCCAGATCGCCGAGCGCGCCGGCCTGCCGGCAACCCAATACCGCGTGCAATATCACTTGCTCCTGTCGCGACCATTTCTCCTGGTCACGATGGTGCTCATCGCGGCGACCTGCTCCCTCAAAGGCTTCCGCTTCGGCAATGTCCAGATCAATGCGATCTTCGGATTGGCGGCGGGGTTCGGGTTCTTCGTGTTCTCCGAGATCTCGCGAAACTTCGCCATGTCGGGGCTGACCTCGGCGGCCGCGGCGGCATGGGTCCCAGTGATCGTCGCCGCATCGCTCGCACTGACCGTACTCTTGTACAAAGAGGACGGATGATGACGCGCACGGCGACAATTCAACGGGTGACGCGCCGGGCTCTGCCCGGCCTCGGCACGTCTTATGGGCATCCGTTCTCGCGCGCTCTCGGGGCGACGTTCGCCGCCATGATCGCCGCGCTGTGCACGCTGTTCGTGGCTCCCAACGCCGCTTTCGCCCAGGCGCAGACGGGGCTCGAGCAGATCGTCAAGTCACCCGATGTCGATTCCTCGGAGCCCATGCTGCTGCAGGCCGACGAGATGGTCTACGACAACGACAACGGCCGCGTCACCGCCAAGGGCAACGTCGAGATCTACTACGGCAACTACACGCTGCTCGCCGACAAGGTCGTCTACAATCGCAATGCGAACACGCTCGCCGCCGAGGGCAATGTCCGCATGAAGGACCCCGACGGCGCCGTGATCACCGCCGATCAGCTCACCCTGACCGACGACTTCCGCGACGGCTTCGTCGACGCCCTCAAGTTCGTCACCAAGGACGACACGCGTATCGTCGCGGAGTCCGCTTCGCGCGAGGCCGGCAACGTCACCGTGTTCCGCAAGGGCTGGTTCACCCCCTGTAAGCTCTGCGAGGAGGATCCGAGCAAACCGCCCACCTGGCGCATTCGCGCGGGCAAGATCACCCATAAGCGCGATCAGGCCAAGATCGTCTACAACGACGCCGCCTTCGAGTTCTTCGGCGTGCCGGTTCTCTGGACGCCGTGGTTCCAGACGGCCGATCCGACCGTGAAGCGGAAGTCGGGCTTCCTCATTCCGAGCTACAGCCACTCCGATGAGCTCGGCAACACGGTGCAGCTCCCCTACTACTTCGCCCTGTCCGATCATTACGACTTCACCTTCGCCCCGATGTGGACGGAGAAGGCCGGGACGCTGTTGCTCGGCGATTGGCGCCAGCGCACGTCCAACGGCGGTTACCGCCTCGAGCTTGCCGGCGTGTTCGACAACGACACCGACATTTCGAGCCCGGCCTTTGGCGACGACTTCCGCGGCAGCATCAACACCCAGGGCCGGTTCGCCATCGACCCGTATTACTCCTTCGGCTGGGACATCCTCGCCGAGACCGACGACACGTTCCGCCGCTACTACAACCTCGACTCCCGGCTGAAGACAGACCGCGTGTCACAGGTCTATTTGGAAGGGCTCCACGATCGGAATTACCTCTCCACGCGGTTCTACAATACGGAAAGCCTCCTCCGGCCCGATGAGGAGTTTTCCGAGGCCACGGTCTACCCGATCATCGATTACGACTACATCGTCGACACGCCGATCGTTGGCGGCGAGCTGAGCTTCAACTCCAACGTCATGGTGTTCTCGAGCGAGGACGGCACCGACTCGAACCGGTTCATCATGGAGGCGAACTGGCGGCGCCAACTGATCGACGGTATCGGCCAAGTGTTTACGCCGTTTGGGCGTCTGCGCGGCGACGTCTACGGCGTCGACGAGCCGAGCGTGCTCGAGCTGAGCGGCAGCGAAGACCTTGTGACGCCCGATCCCGAAGACGGCACCATCTGGCGCGGCAACGCCGTCGGCGGCATGGAGTATCGCTATCCGTTCATCACGACGACCGGCACCGTAACCCATACCGTGGAGCCGATCGGACAGATCATCGCGCGGCCCGATTCTCTCGGCGACCAGCAGGAAATTCCCAACGAAGACGCCTTGAGCCTCGTCTTCGACGACACGATCCTGTTCGATATCGACAAGTTCTCCGGCTATGACCGCATCGAGACCGGCACCCGCGCCAATGTCGGCGTGCGGTACACCGCGCAACTCATCTCGGGCGCCTATGCCCGCGCCGTATTCGGGCAGAGCTATCAACTCGCCGGGCAGAACGAGTTCAACACCGATTTCTACCGGACGAGCGGTCTTGCCACCGATACCTCCGATTACGTCTCGGGCATCTACCTGCAGGCGACCCAGAACATCTCCTTCACGGCGCAGCAACGCTTCGATCAGGACACCTTCGATGTCGAGCGTACCGACCTCGGATCATGGGTTCGCTACGGGCCCCTGCAAGCGCGCGTCAACTATGCGGACGTGCCAGGCGAAGTCACGGGCGGAGCGCCGACTCGTATCGTGAGCAACAGTGACCGCGAAGAAATTGTTCTCGGAGGCGCGCTTGCCATCACCAATGAATGGTGGGCGCTCGGCAATTTGCGCTACGACATCGAGCAGGCACAGACCATCACCGACGGTCTTGGCCTTCGCTATCAGGACGACTGCTTCAATATCGACGTCACGTATCAGCGGTCCTTCATCCAGGATCAAGACATCGAGCCGGATCAGCGGTTCCTCGTGAACTTCGCCTTGAAATATCTGGGTAGCTACTCCGTCGCCAGCGAGGCTTTCGGCACGTTCGGCGCGGACGGATCGGACTTCAATGAGTAGCGCGGCCCTCTCTATGGGGCGCGGATTCGCGCTTGTCGCGGCCCTCGTTTTCGCTGGCCTACTCGCCGCTCTCCCGGGGGGCGCCCAGGAAGTTTCCATCAAGATCCTCGTCAACGACGATCCGATCTCGGATTACGACATCGCGCAGCGCGAACGTTTCTTGGCCCTCACCACGAAGGAGCAGCCAAGTCCCGAGCTCAAGAAGAAATCGACGGACATGCTGATCGACGAGCACCTCCAAATGCAGGAGGGCCGGAAGCTCGGCGTCACGCCGGACGAGGAGGACGTCACCAAGATCATCGAGGACATGGCCAGCAAGAACAATCTCGACGTCGCCGGCCTCACCACGGCCCTCGGCAAAGCGGGCGTCAACGTGAAGACCCTCAAGGACCGCATCCGGGCGCAACTCGTCTGGCAAAGCGTGGTGCGGCAGAAATTCGCCCGCGAGGTTCAGATTGGCGAGGCCGACGTCGATCAGGCTCTGGCCGATTCCTCCGAAAACGAAGAGCAATCGTCTGTGCGCGTTGAGCAGGTGCGGCTGGAACTTCCCAGCGGCGCCGACCAGCGCGTCCTTGCCGCCAAGCTGGCCGCGGCCGAGGCCTTGCGTGCCCGGTTCAGCGGCTGCGGCAACGTCGCCGATATGGCCAAGGGTGTTGAAGGGGCGACGGTCAAGACGCTGCTGGAGCAGCAGGCGACGAACCTCGCCCAGCCCGCCCGGCTCTTGGTTCAGAACGCGAAGGTCGGACAAATGACCCCGCCCACCGTGTCGCACTCGGGGGTCGAGCTCTACGCGGTTTGCGGCAACCGGGCGGTCACCAGCGACGGCTCGGTCCGCGAAACGACCCAGCGGAAACTCATGAACGAGGAGATGATGATCCGCGCCGAGCGCCTCTTGCGCGATCTCCGACAGGACGCCTTCATTGAATACCGCTGACGCCAGTTTTCATGCTAGGCCCTTGATTCATGGGTCCTACCGCCAAACCGCTCGCCCTCACCCTCGGGGATCCCGCCGGAATAGGGCCTGACGTCACCTTGCTCGCCTTTGCCGCGCGGAACCGCGAGGCGATACCGCCCTTCGTCCTGATCGGCGACGAGAGCGTGCTCGCCGAGCGTGCCGAGACGCTCGGCCTTTCCGTTCCCATCGCCACGATCGCCGCGCCCGCGGACGCCGCCCGGATCTTCCCCGATGCCCTGCCCGTACTGCCCATTGCAGTCTCGGGCTCCGTCGTGGCGGGACAACCGAACCTCGAGGCCATGGACGGCGTCGCACGTTCCATCGAGACCGCGGTGGGCCTCGTGCAAAAGGGCGAAGCGCGTGCGGTGGTCACCAACCCGGTATCGAAGTCGCATCTCTATCGCGCCGGCTTCGCCTTTCCGGGACACACGGAATATCTCGCCTCGCTGGCCTCCGGCGAGGCCACCCCGCTCCGCCCGGTGATGATGCTGGTGGCCGGTCCCTTCAAGGTGGTGCCGACGACCATCCACATCCCCCTGAAGGACGTCGAGCGCACGCTCACGCGCGACTTGCTCGCCGAGACCATCAAGATCACCGACCGCGATCTCCGCCGCTTCTTCGGCTACGACCGTCCCAGGCTCGCGATCACCGGCCTCAACCCTCACGCCGGCGAACAGGGCAGTCTCGGCCGTGAAGAGGTGGAGATCATCGAGCCGGTCATCGCCGAAGCGCAGGGCCAAGGTCTCGACGTGTCGGGGCCCTACCCCGCCGACACGCTGTTCCACGAGGCCGCGCGCCAGCGTTACGACGCGGCGATCTGCATGTATCACGACCAGGCGCTGGTGCCCTTCAAGACGCTCGCCTTCGAGGAGGGTGTGAACGTGACGCTGGGGCTCCCGTTCATAAGGACCTCGCCGGACCATGGCACGGCTTTCGACATCGCCGGCACCGGTAAATCCAATCCACGCAGTCTCATCGAGGCGCTGCGCTTGGCCTCCGCCATGAGCGAGACCGCCGCCGACGAGGTCTGACCGAGTGACCACACCCGACGGTCTGCCCCCTCTGCGCGATGTGATCCGCGCTGCCGGCCTCACCGCCAAGAAGAGCCTCGGCCAGAACTTCCTGCTCGACCTTAATCTGACCCGCCGCATTGCCAGGGCTGCGGGCCCGCTCGAGGGAGTCACCGTGGTCGAAGTCGGGCCCGGGCCGGGCGGCCTCACGCGCGCATTACTGCTCGAAGGCGCGGAGAACGTCATCGCCATCGAGCGCGACGAACGCTGTCTTCCGGCGCTCCAAGAAATTGCCGCGGCCTATCCCGGTCGCCTGGAGATCGTCGCCGGCGATGCACGTGAGATCGACTACGCGGCCCTGCCTCTCGGCGCCCAGGCGCGCCTCGTCGCCAACCTGCCCTATAGCGTCGGCACCCCGCTTCTCATCTCCTGGCTCAAGACGTCGCCATGGCCGCCGTGGTTCGACCGTCTCGTGCTCATGTTTCAGAAGGAGGTCGCCGACCGCATCGTCGCCAAGCCGCGCACCAAGGACTATGGCCGCCTTGCCGTGTTGACGCAGTGGCGCACGGAGCCCCGTATCCTGTTCTCGCTGCCGCGCGATGCCTTCACGCCGAAGCCGAAGGTCGCCTCCGCGGTGGTCGCGTTCGCTCCCCGCGACCGGCCGGAGCCCCCTTGCGACGTGAGCACGCTCGAACGGGTGACGGCCGCAGCGTTCGGCCAGCGGCGCAAGATGCTGCGCGCAAGTCTGCGTCAAATCACGCCGGATGCGGAGGGGCTTCTGGAAGCGCTCGGCCTCGATCCCCAGGCCCGCGCGGAAGAATTGCAGATCGGCGATTTCTGCCGCATCGCCAACGCGCTCGAAGCTGAAAAGAGCGGGTAAGCTTAGAGCTGCTTCAACAGGCCCTGCACGAACCCGTCCAGTCCGGTGAGACGCTGGCGCTTCAAACGCTCCGCGGCAAGGATGGCATGCACCGCCTCGACGGACCGGTCGACATCGAAGTTCACGAGGACGTAGTCGTAGTCTTTCCAGTGCTGGATCTCGTTGCTTGCTCCCGCCATACGGCGCGCAACCACGTCGTCCGAATCCTGTGCGCGGGTCTTCAACCGCTCCTCAAGGGCGCCCGCGGTCGGCGGCAAGATGAACACGGAAACGACATCGCCTTTTGCTTGCTCGCGAAGCGAGTCGGCACCCTGCCAGTCCACATCGAACAGGACGTCACGTCCGTCGCCCAAGGCGTGCTCGACCGGCGCGCGCGTGGTGCCATAAAAATTGTCGAACACGAGGGCCCACTCCAAAAACGCCTTCTCGTCGCGCATGCGCGTGAAGGTCTGCTTGTCCACGAAGTGGTAGTCCCTTCCGTCCACCTCGCCGCGGCGCTTTTCGCGCGTGGTGTGGGAGATCGAAGGCGCGATGCCGCCATCTTCGTCGAGCACGCGCCGGGCGATGGTCGTCTTGCCGGCGCCCGATGGTGACGACAGCACCAACATAAGGCCCCGGCGGCCGATCTCATCCATAAGCGGCCTCACTCGATATTCGCGACCTGCTCGCGAAGCTGATCGATGACCGACTTGAGCTCGAGCCCGATCCGGCTGAGCTCGATGTCGGACGCTTTCGAGCAGGTCGTGTTGGCTTCCCGGTTGAATTCCTGGGCCAGGAATTCGAGCTTGCGTCCCGCAGGCTGACCGCTCGCGATCAGTTCCTTCGCCGCGCCGACATGCGCGCGCAACCGGTCCAGCTCTTCCTGGATGTCCGCCTTGGCGGCAAGCAACAGCGCCTCCTGATGCAGACGCTCCGGGTCGAGCGCAGCTCCGGCCTCGCCGAGGCGCGCGATCTGCTCGCGAAGCCGCCCCGCCAACAATTCGGGCTGCCGCGCCACGGCATCGGCGGCCTTCGCGACCAACTCGCCGATGGACTGAAGCTGCTTCTCGATCACGTCCTGGAGCCGCTCGCCTTCGGCCGTGCGCGCCGCCACCAACTGGTCCAGCGCGGCGGACAGTCCCGCCAGCAGCGCGTGCGTCAGCGCCGCCTGGGCCTCCTCGCTCTCCTCGGGCTCGGCGGTTTCCACCACGCCCCGCATCCCAAGCAGCGTGTCGAGCCGCGCGGGCTTCAAGCCGGCAATGTCCTTGGCGCGCTTGGCCACGGCGAGCGCCTGGGCGAGCGCCGTCTCGTTGAGCCGGATCTCCATCTGGCCGCTCTCGCGCTTGACCCCGAGGGTGACGGTGCAATTGCCGCGCGCAAGCCTCTCCTGACATTGCGCCCGCACAGGGGTCTCCAGCCGCTCGAGCCCCGAAGGCAGCCGCAAGCGCAGGTCCAGCGAGCGGCCGTTGACGCTCCGGATCTCCCAGAACCAGCTCGTATCCCCATGCACACCATCGGTGCGGGCGAAGCCGGTCATGCTTTGCAGGGTCATTCGCTTTGCCTCAGGCCTGGTGGAAGCATACCCGCGGGCTTTATAGCCGAGTCGCAAGGAAAATCAGGCACGAAGCCCGATAAAGCCAAAAACGGGGTGAACGGGAAAGAGGCCTCTAGCGGACCGGATTGCGGACTGGCAAGGGGATCGGTCCGCCCGCTTCGGCCAGGCCGACCTCCCCCTCGGGCAGCAGCGCCCCGAGCTCCTCGGCCGCCGCAGCGGCGGCCGCCTCCGCCGCCTGGCGGGCCCTGATCTCGCGCTCGATCTTCCGCCATTTGGCCACGTTGCGATTATGCTCGGCGAGGGTCTCGGAAAAGATGTGACCGCCGTCGCCGCTCGCCACGAAATAAACGTCGTTGGTCTTTGCCGGCTTTAGAACGGCTTCGATCGCCGCGCGGCCGGGATTACCGATCGGCGTGGGTGGCAAGCCGTCGATCTTGTAAGTGTTGTAGGGGTTTTGAGCCTCGAGCTCTTCCTGCGTGATCGGGTGATCGCGCATGCCCGAGCCGCCAAAGATGCCATAGATGATCGTGGGATCGGATTGAAGGCGCATGCCCTTGCGGAGCCGGTTGTGAAACACGCTGGCAATGCGCGGGCGCTCCTCGGCTACACCGGTCTCTTTCTCCACGATGGAAGCGAGGATCACCGCCTCCTCCGGCGTCTTGACCATGATGTCGGGATCGCGCTCCTCCCAGACCTTTGCCAGGAATTTGTCGTGAGCCACCTGCATACGCTGGACGATGTCTTGCCGTGTATCCTTGGAGCCGAAACTGTAGGTGTCCGGCAGCAGCGACCCTTCCGCCGGGACTTCGGGCACCGGACCGTCGAGCTCCGGATTGGCGGCCAGACGCTCCACGATCTGCTGGCTCGTCCAACCTTCGGGGAAGGTCACTCTGTATTGGATCGATTTGCCCTCGACCAAGGTGTCGAGGACTTCGCGCATGCTCGCGTGCTTGTCGAACTGGTACTCGCCGGCCTTGAGCGTCCCCTGCCCCTTCAGGTGCATGAAGTAGAAGATGCTGGTCATGAAGATGCGCCGGTCTGCAATGACGCCTTCGGCCGCGAGCCGGTCCGCAATTCCCGTGGTGCTCTCGCCTTTCGGCACGACAAGAACCGTCGACACCTCAAGGGGCCCCGGCCGGTCGAATTCCACGCGGAGGAAATAGAACACGGCTATGGCCGCGCAAAGCAGAATGAAAACGAAATTGAAGAGCCCGTCGAACATCCGCAGGAACGGATGCGAATCGTCTTCCGGCTCCTCCTGCGCGGGAGGCTCGGGCGGGCGCTGCGGCTCGAGAGCCTCGGCGGGGCTGCGCGGCAGGACATGACCCACGGGCCGTCCGGCCACATGGGCTGCCGGCCGATGCGGCGCGGGCCCTGGAGCCGGCCTCGGGCCCCGTGGCGGATTGCCCGGCGGCGAATTACCCGGTGGGGGAGGCGGAGGTGGCGGAGTATCTCTCGTCGAAGTCATGTTCGATCAGCGCGCGCGCCCCCGCGTAAGTGAATCCACTTTGCGTCGAAATATGGCGAAAGGGAGGTTCGCCTGACAAGCAAAAGGATATCCGTTCAGGCGGCGTATCGGCGCATGATCAGCGAGGCATTGGTGCCGCCGAAGCCGAACGAGTTGGAAAGCACCGTATCGATGGTGCGCTGCCGCGCCTGGTGCGGCACCAGGTCGATCGCCGTCGCAACCGAGGGATTGTCGAGATTGAGGGTCGGCGGCGCGATGTTGTCGCGCAGCGCGAGCACCGAGAAGATGGCCTCGATGGCGCCCGCGGCGCCTAGCAGGTGCCCGGTGGCGGACTTCGTCGATGACATCGAGACCTTGCCTGCGGCATTGCCGAACAAGCGCTCCACCGCGGAGAGCTCGATCTCGTCGCCCATCGGCGTCGAGGTGCCGTGCGCGTTGATGTAGTCGATATCGGCCGGATCGATCCCGGCGCGCTTCACCGCGGCCGACATGCAGCGGAAGGCGCCATCACCGTCCTCGGCCGGCGCGGTGATGTGGAAAGCGTCGCCCGAAAGGCCGTAGCCGACGATCTCGGCGTAGATGTTCGCGCCCCTCGCCTTGGCGTGCTCCAGTTCCTCGATCACCACCATGCCGGCGCCCTCGCCCATAACGAACCCGTCGCGGTCGCGGTCATAGGGACGCGAGGCCTTCTGCGGTTGATCGTTGAAATTGGTCGACAGGGCGCGACAGGCGGCGAAGCCCGCAAGCGCCAGACGGCAGATCGGCGACTCCGAACCGCCCGCGAGCATCACATCCGCATCGCCAAACGCCACGAGGCGCGAGGCATCGCCGATGGCGTGCGCCCCCGTGGAGCAGGCGGTGACCACCGCATGGTTCGGGCCCTTGAGGCCATGCTCGATGGAAACGTAGCCTGACGCCAAGTTGATGAGGCGACCCGGAATGAAGAAGGGGCTAATCCGGCGCGGTCCCTTCTCGGCGAACAGCAAGGACGCTTTCTCGATACCCTGGAGCCCGCCGATGCCGGAGCCGATCAGCACGCCGGTGCGGATCTGATCCTCGTAGGCGGTTGGCTTCCAGCCCGCGTCGGTCAGGGCCTGGGTCGCGGCGCCCATGGCGTAGATAATAAAGTCGTCGACCTTGCGCTGTTCCTTGGGCTCCATCCAATCATTGGGATTGAACGTGCCTCCGCTGCCGTCGCCGCGCGGAACCTGACAGGCGACCTGACAGGACAGATCGGAGACTTCGAACTCTTCGATCCGCTTTGCGGCGTTCTCCCCAGCGGTCAGACGCTTCCAGGCGTGCTCGTGGCCGGAGCCAAGAGGGGAAACCAGACCCAGACCTGTGATGACGACACGTCGCATCGCGCCTTCGCGTGACCCTTGAAGAAAGATCGGTTGTCTAGCCGTTAGGGGCTAAGTCATTGCACCGCACCGTGCGGACGCCTCGAGGCGTCTGCGCAGTTATCGGTCAAGCCGCCGAGTTCTTGTCCAAGAACTTGATGGCGTCGCCGACGGTGAGAATGGTTTCGGCGGCATCGTCCGGAATCTCGCATCCGAACTCCTCCTCGAACGCCATCACCAGCTCGACAGTGTCGAGGCTGTCAGCCCCAAGGTCGTCGATGAAGCTTGCATTTTCGGTGACCTTGTCGGCCTCAACACCGAGATGCTCCACCACGATCTTCTTCACGCGCTCCGAGATATCGCTCATGTCCTCCTCACCGTCCCTTAGCTGTCAGTTCCACAGGCCTCATGTACCCCCGAGCTTGCGGCTCATGGCCTAACACACCCCCGAGCGGTAAGTTAGGAGGGTTGATCGCGGCGGGATTGTCCTTTGTCAAGCCCCCACAAAACGGCCGTTTGGGTAGCATACTATATGTGACTTTGCCAGAAGCCCTTACCTGGTAAATCGGCCTGCCAAAAGCTCTCACGCCGCCCTACCAACCCTTTGTCCTACAAGCACTTAAACCATTATCATGCCGCCGTTCACGTGCATCGTCTCGCCCGTGACATAGGACGCTTCGTCGCTTGAGAAAAAAACCACCGCGGCGGCGATGTCTTCGGGCTTGCCGAAGCTTTGCGCCGGGATGGCGGCGGCAATAGCCTCGGTTTGCTTCTCCGTCAAGGCATCGGTCATGGGCGTCGAGATAAAGCCGGGCGAGATGCAGTTCGCCGTGATGCCCCTTGAGGCCACTTCCCGGGCGAGCGACTTGGTCATGCCCACGAGACCCGCCTTGGACGCGGCGTAGTTGCCCTGCCCCGGATTGCCGAACACGCCGGAGATCGAAGAGATATTGACGATGCGCCCGGCGCGGCGGCGCATCATGCCGCGCAGGATGCCGCGCGTCAGCGTGAAGACCGAGGTGAGATTGACGGCGATGACGTCGTCCCACTCTTCGTCCTTCATGCGCATGAAAAGATTGTCATGCGTGATGCCCGCATTGTTGACGAGAATGTCGACCTGTCCGAGCGTCTTCTCCGCTGTGTCCGCCAGCTGCGCGACGGCGGGCCTGTCCCTGAGATCGCACGGCAGCACGAAGACCCGCTCGCCGAGTTCCGACGACAGAGCCTCCAGCTTCTCCGCATTCGTGCCGGAGATCGCCACCGTCGCCCCTTGGCCGTGCAGAGCCCTGGCGATGGCGCCGCCAATACCGCCGGTGGCGCCGGTGACGAGGGCGTTTTTTCCCTTGAGGTCGAACATTCTAACTCTCCTTGTTCGAGCGTGCTGCTAGCCGGCCAGCGCGGCGGCAGCGGCTTCCAACTCGTCGGGCGTGCCTACGCTCTTGGCCTCGATGCCGTCGAAGCGCCGGGCGATGCCGGTGAGTACACGGCCGGCGCCCACCTCGTAGACCGTGTCCACGCCGTTGCCGGCAAGATAAAGCATGGTCTCGCGCCAACGCACCATGCCGGTAACCTGCTCCACGAGACGGGCTCTGATCGCTTCGGGATCCGAGATCGGCTCGGCCAGCACGTTTGCGACCAGCGGCACCGCCGGCGCCTTGATCTCGACGCCCGCCAGCGCCTCGGCCATCACGTCCGCCGCCGGCTGCATCAAGGCGCAATGAAAAGGTGCGCTCACCGGCAACAGCACGGCGCGGCGCGCACCGTAGTCCGGCGCAAGCTTCACCGCGCGTTCGATCGCCGTGCGCTTGCCCGAAATCACCACCTGGCCCGGCGCGTTGTCATTCGCCGCCTCGCAGACCTCGCCGCCGCTCGCGGCCTTGGCGAGGTCCTTGGCTTGCCCAAGATCGGCGCCGAGCAGCGCCGCCATGGCGCCCTCGCCGACGGGCACCGCCTCCTGCATGGCCCGGCCTCTCGTTTTCAGGAGCCGCGCCGTGTCTGCAAGGGTGAGGGCGCCAGCCGCGGCCAGCGCCGAATATTCGCCGAGCGAATGGCCGGCCACATACGAGGCCTTGCTCTCGAGCGCCAAGCCCTTGGTTTCGGCGAGCACCCGCAGGGCCGCCAAGGACACCGCCATCAAAGCGGGCTGGGCGTTCTCGGTGAGCGTCAGATCGGCCTCCGGCCCCTCCCACATCAGCTGTGAGAGCTTCTGCCCAAGAGCCTCGTCAACCTCGGAAAAGACGGCTTGCGCCGCCGGATAAGCCTTGGCCAGTTCGGCGCCCATGCCGACGGCTTGACTTCCTTGGCCGGGAAAGATGAAAGCAATGTTCATATGAAAAGAAACGTTTGGCGTTGAACGGAAGGCGCCAGAGACACTGTTTCAATCTGGCCTGTCAAGCCGAGGAGGCGCGCGGCCCCTCTGCATGACGCTCAAGGCCAGGGCGAACCAAAAACAAAGCCACGAACTGCAACCGTAAGTGCTAGAAACACGTTTGGATAACGAGTCCACACAGCCGCCAAGCGGAGTTCCCCCGATGAAAAGTCCCCTCGTCTACGGCGTCCTGATCGGCTGCCTCACGGCATTCGCCGGTATGGCCTCTGCGGTGGAAACGCAGACTTGGCCCTGGAACGACAAGGCGCCGGTCGACCCTGCGCTGGCACTTCTGACCAGGATCGATACGCTCAAAGTCGCCATCACCGAGCTGAAGACCCCCACTTTGGGGATTTCGGTCGAAGCCCAGGCCCCAACCACCGGATTTTCCGAGGTCAAATTGACCCCGAGGATCGGCAGCCAGACCGATGGGGTGTTTGCCTTCGACGTCCGAGGCCGGCGTCCCCAAGAGCCCGCGACCCAGGCCTTGACGCCCGTGAGCATCGACGTGGAGTATCCGGATGCGCCGCTCGGCTCTGTCGCCGTCGTCGAGGTTTATGCCAAGGAGACTTGCAAGGCCTTCTCGATCAAGGACAAAACCGAAGTCGCCTGCACCATGAATCCGGGCTCCCAGCAAGCGCCTTAAGCCCTGCTTCCGCTTGCAAACCTCGCGCGACCCACTATAAAGCGCGCTACCGTAACCGCTCCGGTCGGAGGCTGAACGGAGGACCGCTTCGATCAAGCGGCAGGCTTCAAGGGCCGCCCTCCCGTGTCTCCGCTCTCAAGGGCTTTCGCTCTCAAGAGCATTCTTGGGCCTTTCCTTCAAAAGCGCCCATGTGAGGCTTCGCGCCGGAGCAAAAGAAGAAGGAAAGGCGTTTCATGCCTCTCTATGAGCATGTGTTCCTGGCACGCCAGGACATCTCGGCCCAGCAGGCCGAAGGCTTGCAGCAGACCTTCCGCTCTCTGATTGAAGAGAACGGCGGCAAGGTCGGCAAGACCGAGTATTGGGGACTGAAGTCCCTCACCTATCGAATCAAGAAGAACCGGAAAGCGCACTACACCCTGATGAACATCGAAGCGCCGCATGAAGCGGTCGCCGAGATGGAGCGTCAGATGGGGCTTTCGACGGACGTCATCCGCTTTCTCACCATCAGAGTCGACGAGCACGAAGACGGACCCTCCGCGATGATGCGCCGGTCCGACCGCGACGATCGCGAAGGCCGTGGTGATCGCGGCGACCGTGGAGACCGCGGCGACCGTGGAGACCGCGGCGACCGCGGAGACCGTGGCGAGCGCCGGGGTCCACGCCGCGACCGTGAGCATGCACCGCGCGAGCGCGCCGACACCGCCGACAACGCCAGTGGCGGAGAGGAATCCGAATGAGCACGACCACGATTCAAGCGCGCCGCCCCTTCTACCGCCGGCGCAAGACTTGCCCGTTCTCCGGCGATAAGGCGCCGAAGATCGACTATAAAGATGTGAAGCTGCTTCAGCGCTACGTGTCCGAGCGCGGCAAGATGGTGCCGAGCCGGATCACGGCGGTGTCCGCCAAGAAGCAGCGCGAGCTCGCCCGCGCCATCAAGCGCGCGCGGTTCCTCGGTCTCTTGCCTTACCTTATCCAGTAGGCACGCGACCCGGGCCCATAGGCCCGTAACAGACCTGATTGAAGTTGGGGCGGGCCTTCGGGCCCTCCTCTAACCGCTCCTCGAGGAGCCGGGACAGCGAAACCGATGTCGACACATCTTCTCATAGGCGCAGGCGCGGGCCTGGTTTCAGCGGCGCTGTTCGCATCGGCGGCCGTCTCGGCCGCGCTCGCCAGCTTCCTTCTCTATCTGTGTCCTCTGCCGTTGTGTCTTGCCGGTCTCGGTTGGGGCCGCTCCTCCATTCTGATCGGCGGCCTGGCCGCAACCGTGGTCATGGCCCTGACCTTGGGTCCCGCCGCTTCGCTCGTCTATGCCCTGACCATCGCCGCCCCGGCCGCATTCCTCGTCCATCTCCTCCTGCAGGCGCGGCCTGCCGCCGGACCGGAGGGTGGAAAGAGCGGAGGGCTCGAATGGTACCCCGCCGGCCGGCTCGTAGGCGCGGCGGCGCTCATGGCAGGCGCACTCGCCGGGGTCATGGTGCTGCTCCTCGGCCCCGACGCGGAGAGCTATCGCGCCTCCATCGCCGAAATGCTCCCCCACATTCTGAAGGCGCTGGACCCGGACGATTCCGTGTTCAAGCCCGAGATGGTGGAAAACCTCGAGACGGTGCTGGCCAAGGCCTTGCCTGCGGCTTTCGCCGCGCTCTGGCTAACCGTCATGCTTTTCAATCTTTGGCTCGCCGGCTACATCGTGGCCGCCTCGGGCCGGTCCTTGCGGCCTTGGCCCGACCTGCATGGTCTCGAAGTGCCCAACGTATTCGTTGCCGTGTTCGCCGGCGCGCTCGTCGCCTCGTTCGTTCCGGGCATCATCGGCCTGATCGCCACCGGCTTCGCCGGCGCGATGCTGTTCGCCTACGTGCTTCAAGGCTTGGCCGTGATCCACGTCTATAGCCGGGGCGTCCCCTTCCGCCCGCTTCTGCTGGCGGTGGTCTATCTCGGAATTCTGCTTCTAGGCTGGCTGGCCATCATCGTGGCCATCCTCGGCCTGGCTGAACCCTTGCTCGGCCTGCGCGCGCGCAGCGCCCGGCCCGGCAGCTCATCCAACAACAACGACAACGACTGACAAGATAGGAGTACGATAGCTATGCAAGTCATTCTGCTCGAGCGCCTGGGGCGCCTCGGACAAATCGGCGACGTCGTCACCGTCAAGGACGGCTTCGCCCGCAATTTTCTTCTGCCCCATGGCAAGGCGCTTCGCGCCACCGAGGCCAATCGCAAGCATTTCGAAAGCGAACGTGCGCAACTCGAGGCACGCGACCTGGAGCGCAAGGGCGAGGCCGAAACGGTCGCCAAGAGGCTCGACGGCCAGAGCTTCATCGTCATTCGCCAGGCGGGCGACAACGGCCAGCTTTACGGCTCCGTCTCCACGCGCGACATCGCCACGGCGGTGACGGACGGCGGCTTCTCCATCGATCGCCGCCAAGTGCTGCTCGATAGGCCGATCAAGATGCTCGGCCTGCACGAGGTGCGCGTGGCGCTCCACGGCGAGGTGGTGCCGCACGTGCAAATCAACGTCGCCCGCACTGAAGACGAAGCGGCCCGCCAGGCGCGCGGCGAGGACGTGACCCAGGAACTGACCGAGGAGGAAGAGGCCGCCGAAGAAGCCCGCCTGGCAGCCGAAGGCCTGTTTGAGGAAGGCGCCGCGCCTGAGGAAGAAGAGCTCGCGGACAGTGTGGCAACGGCTGAAGAGACGGCAGAGGACGCTGAAGACGCGGAGAAGTCTTCGTAAGCGCGACATTTGGCGACAGAAATCTTTAATGAACAACGGAGGCAGGTTGTTGTCTCGCCTGCCTCCTGTTCCTAGAATACGTCAGGCTCAACTTCGGCGAATCGAGGACGCCCGAAGCTATGATCCGGCGTGCGACCTAGATGTTTCGCCCGCTCAGCTACGTTCTGGAGCGGACCGTGACGACCGGTCATCTGAAGATGATCGCTGCCGACGGGCGCGTTTGCGAATTTGGCGATCGCACCGGCTCCCCGGTTATCGCCCGGATCAGCGACAAACGCACCGAGCGGCAACTCGCTCTGAACGCGCCCCTTGCCATCGGCGAGGCCTATATGGAGGGGCGGCTCGTCTTCGAGCAAGGCACGCTCTACGATTTTCTCGAACTCTTGCTCACCAATGTGCCCCCGCAGCGCTGGCCGCGCTGGCTTCGGCTGGTCGATACCCTCGCCTACGTCACCAGGCGCTTACAGCACTATAATCCCGTCGGCCGCGCGCGCCGGAACGTCGCGCATCACTACGATATCGACGGCTCGCTCTACGATCTTTTCCTCGATCAGGACCGCCAATATTCCTGCGCCTACTTAGAGGATGAGGGCATGACCCTGGAGGAGGCCCAGGAGGCCAAGAAGCGCCATCTCGCGGCCAAGCTCAATCTCTCCGACGGGATGCGGGTGCTCGATATCGGCTCCGGCTGGGGCGGCCTGGCGCTTTATCTCGCCAAGACCTCCCACGTGGATGTGACCGGCATCACCCTGAGCGAGGAGCAACTCAAGATCGCCCGCCATCGCGCAGCCGCCGAAGGGCTGTCGAAAGCCGTTGATTTCGAGCTTTGCGATTATCGGAACCTGGACGGCAAGTTCGACCGTATCGTCTCGGTCGGCATGTTCGAGCATGTGGGAGCCGCGCACTACCGGAGCTTCTTCCAGCAGGTGAACCGGCTGCTTGCCGATGACGGGGTGGCCGTGATCCATTCGATCGGCCGGTTCGACGGCCCCGCGGCCACCAATCCCTTCATCGCGAAGTACATTTTCCCCGGCGGCTACCTCCCGGCCCTGAGCGAGGTGCTGCCGGCGGTCGAGCGCGCAGGGCTACTTGCCACGGACCTCGAAATCTTGCGGCTCCACTACGCCATGACCTTGCGCCATTGGCGCCAACGCTTCCGCGCTTCCTGGCACACGGCGGCGAAAAAATTCGGAGAACCCTTCTGCCGCATGTGGGAGATGTATCTCGCGGGCTCCGAAACCGCGTTCCGCTATCAGAACCTCATGGTTTTCCAGATTCAGCTGACCAAGGATCAGGCCGTGCTGCCGCTCACCCGCGACTATATGTTCGACGCCGAACGAGAGCTGCGGGCCCGCGACCGTCATCCGGGTACGGCGCGCAAGCGCCGATCGAGCCGGTAGGCTCCCGACTGTGCAGGCTTGTTGCGCCACGGCTGTGCACAGCGGTAATGAAACTGTCACGCACAGCCTTCGCCTCTTTTCCGAGGCTCCGAATCACCTAGTCTCCAGGCGATGAGCAACACCGTCAGTCTCCCCCGTTCGGCACCCGAAACGCCGGTTTTCCGCGAAGCCCCGCACAATCTCGAGGCGGAGCAGGCCCTGCTTGGGGCCATCCTCGTGAATAACGAAGCACTCGACCGTGTCTCGAATTTCTTGAAGCCTGGTCACTTCTTCGACCCGCTGCACGGACGCATTTTCGAGACCGCGGCGAAGCTCATCATGGGCGGCAAGCGCGCCACGCCCATCACGCTGAAAACCTACTTCCAGGCCGACGAGCCCGTGGCCGACCTGACCGTGCCGCAATATCTCGGACGGCTCGCGGCCAACGCCACCACCATCATCAACGCCGAGGATTACGGCCGCACGGTCTACGACCTCGCGGTGCGCCGCCAGCTCATCGAGATCGGCGAGGAGATGGTCACCACGGCCTACGATTCGCCAATCGACGCGCCGCCCGCCGCCCAGATCGAAGGCGCCGAGCAGCAGCTCTACGAACTGGCGGAGACCGGAAAATACGGCGCGGGGTTCGAGCCATTCTCCGCGGCCCTCACCGACGCGATCGACATGGCGGCCAACGCCTACCGTCGTGACGGGGGCCTGTCCGGCATCGCCACCAGCTTCGTGGATCTCGATCAGCGCATGGGCGGCTTGCAGGCCTCCGACCTCATCATCATTGCCGGCCGCCCCTCGATGGGTAAAACGGCGCTCGCTACCAATATCGCTTATCACGTGGCCAAAGCCTACGCCGCAAGCCAGGACAGCGACACGCCGCCGGACGGTGCGGTGGTCGGCTTCTTCTCGCTGGAAATGTCGGCCGAGCAGCTCGCCACCCGCATCATCTCGGAGCAGTCGCAGATTCCGTCCGAACGCATCCGCCGCGGCCGCATCGACTCCGACGAGTTCGACCGCATCGTCGAAGTCTCCCAAGAACTCCAGAACCTGCCGCTGTTCATCGACCAAACCGGCGGCATCACCGTGGCGCAGCTTGCCGCGCGTGCCCGCAGACTGAAGCGCCAGCGGGGGCTCGGCTTCATCGTGGTCGACTATCTCCAACTGCTGTCCGGCTCCTCGAGGCGCGCCCAGGAAGGCCGCGTCCAGGAGGTCTCGGAGATCACCACCGGACTGAAGGCCCTTGCCAAGGAGCTTCACGTGCCCGTGCTGGCCCTCTCCCAGCTCTCCCGTCAGGTGGAACAACGGGAAGACAAGCGGCCGCAGCTGGCGGATTTGCGTGAATCCGGTTCCATCGAGCAGGATGCCGATGTGGTAATGTTCGTGTTCCGCGAGGAATATTACCTTGAGCGCAACCAACCCCGCGAGAACACCGAAGAGCACCGGCAGTGGCAACAGGACATGGAAGCGGTGACCGGCAAGGCCGACGTGATCATCGGCAAGCAGCGCCACGGTCCGACCGGGACGGTGACGCTTCAGTTCACCCCGGAGTTCACCCGGTTCTCCAATCTGGCCGCGTCGGAGCGCCTGCCGGAGCGCATGGAGTGAGGTCCGCGCCCGAGCGCGGCAGCATCCCCGACGAAGCAGAGGTGAAAGCGGAAGCCACCGCCATTCTCACCATCGACCTCGACGCGCTTGCCGCCAACTATCGCCAGCTGCGTGACTTGGCGGCGCCGGCCGAATGCGCCGCGGTGGTCAAGGCCGACGCCTACGGTCTTGGCATGGCGGAGGCCGCGCCCGCGCTATGGCGCGCCGGCTGCCGCACGTTTTTCGTGGCGACACTCACCGAGGCGCAAGCGTTGCGCGCGCTGCTGCCGGAAGCGACCCTCTATGTCTTCAGCGGCCTCCTGCCCGGTACGGCGGAGACCTATCGCGCCGCGCGCCTTCGCCCGGTGCTGAACAGCGCCGAGGAGATCGAAGAGTGGGCGGACTATTGCGCGCGCGCCGGCGAGGCGCTGCCGTGCGCGGTCCATATCGACAGCGGCATGAACCGGCTGGGACTGTCTGCCGCCGAGGTCGAGACCGTGGCCCCCGACCACGGACATTGGACAGCCTTGTCGCTGGCCCTGGTGATGAGCCACCTGGCCTGCGCCGACGACCCGTCCCATCGCAAGAACGACGTCCAGCGCCGCCTGTTCGAAACGCTCCGCGCGAAGCTGCCCAAGGCGCCCGCTAGCCTCGCCAACTCCGCCGGCATTCTGCTGGGCTCAGACTACGCCTACGACCTCGTTCGGCCCGGCATCGCGCTCTACGGTGGGCACCCGCAGCGGCGCGGGCAAAACCCGTTTCGCCCCGTGGTTCATCTCAAAGGCCGCATCTTGCAGATTCGCCAAGCCGAGCCGGGCGAAACGATCGGCTACGGCGCCACGCGGACGCTTCAGCGCCCTTCGCGGGTCGCCGTCGTCTCCGTGGGCTATGCCGACGGCCTGTTCCGGGCGCTCTCCACCAAAGACGGCGAGGAGGGTCTCGTGGCGCGCCTCGGACCGCATCCCGTGCCGATCCTGGGCCGTGTCTCCATGGATCTCATCACCGTAGACGTGACAGACGCACCCGAAACCGAGGCGCGGCGCGGCGCATGGATCGAGCTGCTCGGATCCAATGTCAGTGCGCACGAATTCGCGATGCATGCCGGCACGATCGATTACGAAGTCCTGACCAGCCTCGGCCAGCGCGCCACACGGCGCTATGTGGGCGGATAGCGCGAACGCGATGGCCAAAACATCCAAAGCCTTCATCTGCCAATCCTGCGGCGCGGTCGCGCCCCGCTGGTCCGGGAAGTGCACGGCGTGCGGGGAATGGAACTCCCTGATCGAGGAAGCGGGCACGCCGACAAGCTCCCCTGCCCTCGTGGCCATAAAAGGCGGCAAAGGGCGTCTCGCCAAGTTCGAGACGCTGAGCGCCCAGAACGAAGATGCCCCGCGCATGAAGACCGGCATCGCCGAGCTCGACCGCGTGCTGGGGGGCGGCTTGGTCCCGGGGGCCGCGGTGCTGGTCGGCGGCGATCCCGGCATCGGCAAGTCCACGCTCCTGCTGCAAGGCGCGGCGGAACTCGCCCAGGACGGCGCGCGCGTCGTCTATCTCTCCGGCGAGGAAGCCCCGGCGCAGGTGCGCATGCGCGCGGCACGCTTGGGGATCGCCGAGGCCCCGGTGGCACTCGGCACCGAGACCAACATCGCCAACATCATCGCCACGCTCGGCAGCGGACCCGCCCCGGCCCTGGTCGTCATCGATTCCGTGCAGACCCTTTGGTCGGAAGGGATCGAATCGGCCCCCGGCACGATCTCCCAGCTGCGCGGCTGCGCCGCCGCCCTGATCAGCTACGCCAAAGCGAGCGGCGCGACCCTCGTCCTGGTCGGCCATGTCACCAAGGACGGACAGATCGCAGGACCCAAGGTCATCGAGCACATGGTCGATACGGTGCTCTATTTCGAGAGCCTGAGCGGCCACCAATTCCGCATCCTGCGCGCGGTCAAGAACCGCTTCGGACCCACCGACGAGATCGGCGTTTTCGAGATGCGCCTCGAGGGCCTCAAAGAGGTGGAAAACCCCTCCGCCCTCTTCCTCAACGACGCCGACCGGGGCTCCCCCGGCACCGCCGTTCTCGCCGGCATGGAAGGCACGCGGCCGATTCTCGTGGAAATGCAGGGACTGGTCGCCCCAAGTACGCTCGGCACACCGCGCCGCGCCGTGGTCGGCTGGGATCCGAACCGCCTCTCCATGCTGCTCGCCGTGCTGGAGGCCCGCTGCGGCGTGCGCCTGGGCAGCCACGACGTGTATCTGAATGTGGCCGGTGGCTTGCGCCTGACGGAGCCGGCCGCCGATCTCGCCGCCGCCGCCGCGCTGCTGTCGTCGTTCACCGGCCATGCGGTGCCCGACGACACCGTCTATTTCGGCGAAGTGAGCCTTACGGGCGCGGTGCGGGCCGTGGGCCATACGGACCAGAGGTTGAAGGAAGCCGCCAAATTGGGCTTTAGCCGCGCCGTCGTCCCGGCCGCATCCCTCGCCGGAGACCGCGCGGTGGAGGGCATTACGCTCGGCCCCGTCTCCCAGCTTGAGGAGCTCGTGGCCTGGTTCGCGCTGCCGGCCGGCTAGGCCGCCTAGAGCGTGGCTGCGACAATGCGCCGAGTGTTACCCGTCGGTCATTGCCCGGCGGGGCCATTTATGCTTCATCGCGGGGAATCGTGATAACGTGCGGCCATCTGCCCGAGGGAGCCTTGTGACACATGCCAATCTCCTGGCTCGATATCATTTTGATCGTCATCATGCTCATCTCGGGCTTCCTGGCGATGGTCCGCGGCTTCACCCGCGAAGTCTTGTCGATCTTCTCCTGGGCCATGGCCGCGGTTGCGGCGCTCTATTTCACGCCCCGCTACTACGAAGTCCTGCTGCCCTATATCGATAATCCGAGCATCGCTCAGATCGCCTTCGCCGCCGGCGTTTTCATTATCACCCTCATCATCGTGAGCCTGATCACCTTCCGCATCTCCGACAAGGTGCTGGATAGCCGCGTCGGCGCGCTCGACCGGACCCTCGGCTTCGTCTTCGGCCTGGCGCGCGGTTTCTTGCTGGTCGCCATCGTCTTTATTCTCTTCACCGCGCTTGCCAGAGACCAGCCGGAATGGGTCCGCAATGCGCGGTCCTATCCCATTCTTCAGCGCACGCAGGTGGCGATCGAGTCCCTGCTGCCGATGCATCCCGAGCAGTATCTCCCCGGCCAAGACGACGAGCAGCCGGCACCGGGGCCGGAAGGTGCACCGGCGGACCCCGATCAGCCCTCGTAAGGGCGCGCGTAAGGTAAAGAGTTGCGTGGCATTGAAGCCCCTGTTAGGGCGCCTATTTATAAGGAGAGGCCCCATGCCCGTGACCGAACAGGCTGACCAAGACCCCGATATGAGCTGGCTCGAAGAAGACCGGCTGCACGAGGAGTGCGGCGTCTTCGGGATTTTCGATCATCCCGACGCCGCAGCCCTGACCGCGCTCGGCTTGCACGCGCTCCAGCACCGCGGCCAGGAGGCCGCTGGCATCGTCAGCTTCGACGGCGAGCACTTCCACACCGAGCGCCGGCTGGGCCTTGTCGGCGACCACTTCACCTCCCGCCCGGTGATCGAACGCCTGAAGGGCGATATGGCGGTGGGCCATGTGCGCTACTCCACATGCGGCGACGCGGTGCTGCGCAACGTGCAACCGCTGTTCGTCGATCTCGAATCCGGCGGCTTCGCCCTCTGTCACAACGGGAACCTGACCAACGCGCTGACATTGCGCGAATCCCTCATCAAGAAGGGCGCCATCTGCCAGTCCACCACCGACACCGAGGTCCTCCTGCACCTCGTGGCTCGCAGCGAAAAGGCGCAATTCGTCGAGCGCTTCATCGAGGCGCTGCTTCAGGTCGAAGGCGCCTACGCCTTCGTCGGCATGACCAACAAAAAGCTCGTCGGAGCGCGCGACCCGCACGGCATCCGCCCCCTCGTCCTCGGCCGTCTCGGCGAATCCTGGGTGTTGGCCTCGGAGACGTGCGCGCTCGACATCATCGGCGCGGAGTTCGTGCGAGAGGTTGAGAACGGCGAGGTCGTCGTCTGCACCCGCGAAGGGATCGAGAGCCACCGCTTCGTGCCCAAGCACCCGGCCCGGCTTTGCATCTTCGAGTACATCTATTTCGCCCGCCCCGATTCCATCATCGGCGGCCGCTCGGTTTACGACGTCCGCAAGGAGATGGGACGGCAATTGGCCCGCGAGGCCCCCGCCGACGCCGACATGGTCGTGCCGATTCCCGATAGCGGCGTGCCGGCCGCGGTCGGCTATGCGCAAGAGTCCGGCCTGCCCTTCGAATTTGGCATCATCCGCAATCACTATGTGGGCCGGACCTTCATCGAGCCCGAGCAACGCATCCGTCAACTCGGCGTCAAGCTGAAGCACAGCGCCAACGAGCTTCAGGTGAAAGGCAAAAGCATCGTCCTGATCGACGACAGCGTGGTGCGCGGCACCACCTCGGTGAAGATCGTGCAGATGATGCGCGAGGCCGGCGCCAAGGAAGTACATATGCGCATTTCGAGTCCGCCGATCGCCCATCCGGACTTCTACGGCATCGATACGCCGGAACAGGACAAGCTGCTCGCCGCCAATCGCACGCTGGAAGAGATGCGCGCCTTCATCGGCGCCGACTCCCTGGCCTTCATCTCCGTCGACGGCATCTACCGGGCCATGGGCTTCGACGGCCGCGACGACGATCATCCGCAGTTCACCGACCACTGCTTCACCGGCGAATACCCGACGAGACTTCGCGACCGGGAAGGCCCGCCCCAGCAGAAGCAGCTTTCCTTCCTCGCCGAGGTCGGTTGAGCGGATCCCGCCTGAAAGACCGCATCGCGCTCGTCACCGGCGCCTCGCGCGGCATCGGCCGCGCCACCGCGCGCCTCTTCTCGCGCGAAGGCGCCCATGTCCTGCTTTTGGCGCGGACGCAGAGATCGCTCGAAGCCGTCGACGACGAAATCAAGGCCGAAGGCGGCAAGGCCTCGCTCATTCCTCTCGATCTGGAAGATGGCAAGACCATCGATGCGCTGGGGCCGTCGCTGTACGAGCGCTTCGGGCGGCTCGACATTTTCGTCGGCAATGCCGGCATCTTGGGTGGATTGCGCCCGCTGACCCACATTTCTTCAAAGACTTGGGATCGCGTGCTCGCGGTTAATCTCACAGCCAATTGGCGCCTGATCCGCACCCTCGATCCCCTGCTGCGCCGTTCGGACGCAGGCCGCGTGGTGTTCGTCACGTCGTCTGGTGTCGCGTCTCAAGGCCGCGCCTATTGGGCGCCCTACTCGGTGTCGAAAGCGGCGCTCGAGGCCCTGGCCAAGACCTACGCCAACGAGACGGCGGACAGCACAATCAAGGTGAACCTCGTCGATCCCGGCGCCACGGCCACGGCCATGCGCGCCGAAGCCTATCCCGGCGAGGACCAGGAGACCTTGCAAACACCGGACGAGGTGGCGAAGGCCATTCTCGACCTGTCGATCCCCGAAACCGCGGCGAGTTGCCAGATTTTCGCCGTGGATGGGTGACAATCTCGTTCGCTGAATCGCGGTCCCTCGCAGAGCGAGCGCCTTAGGACCTCGTTAACCGCCCTTGGCGCAGGACGGGACGAGGGAGAGATCCAAAATGAGTTCGATCGTAAAACTGGCGCGTCCATACCGTGCGCCCACCCTGACGGTGGCGGCCGGCTTATTCCTGCTCGCACTGCCGCAACCCGCCAAAGCACAGGACGCCTGTGTCGACGAAACTGGAACGGGCACCTGTACCGACAGGTCTGCCCTTGCCGAAGACCTCTTGCGCAGCCGGGTCAACCGCACTCTCGCGGTGACGCCGGCCGAGGAACGTTTCAACCGGCTGAACACGCCGGGCACCAGCGCCGCTGTCCCGTTCGACATGACCCCCGACGGCACCAACACCAATTTCCGAACCAGCCTCAGCCAATGGGGCGCGTCCTTGTCGGCCGCCGACCAGGCGAGGCTAAAGGAAGTGAGCGAAGCTGCCGATGCTACGCTGCCCCTGCCTCATTCGGTAAAGCCGGCTCCCTCGAAATTCGACGTTTGGGCCAAAGGACGCCGCGAGAATTTTAGCGGAGAAGGCGACGCATTCACGACCTTCATGGGCGCCGACTACCGCGCGAACAACGATCTCCTGATCGGCGGCATGCTCCAGGTCGATGAAGCAAGCCAGACGACACTCGCGACGCCGGATACGGCCGCCGGCAGCGCTTACATGACCGGTCCCTACCTTGCGTATCGGGTCACGCCGCACGTCACATTCGATGCCAAAGCGGCCTTCGGCATGGGCGAGGACAAGACCATTGTCGGCGATGAACGCACGGATTTCGCAACCCAGCGCATGCTGAGCGAGGCCAAGGTCACCGGACAGTGGGGATGGCAGGGCTGGCAGCTGAGCCAAAGCGGCGCAATCTCTTATTTCGATGAGACGAGCTCGGCTCTTGCCGACGTGCCCGGAACGTCCGTCGATGTGACACGCCTCAGCGTCGGACCTGAGGTGAAGCGCCGCTTCGAGGCGGGCAACGCCAGCATCGAACCCTTCGCCTTCTTCAAATCCAGCGTCGACCTGTCCGGCACCGGGCTTACCGATCCCAATGCGCTCAATACGATTGGCGCCGGCGTGACCCTTGCCGAGCCCGAAAACTACAGCATCCGCGCGACGGCAGGGTATTCGGAGAGCACCGAAAGCGCCGAGACCGGCGCGGCCAGCGGGAAGGTCTCGGTCAGCGTCCCGACCTCGGTTCTCGGCTTCTAGGCACGCCTTACGGTCACTTGCTAAGCCTTGCGCACCAGCATGGCGTTGATGTTGTCGTTGAACACGAACAGCACCGGATTGATGAGGCGAAGCGACAAACCGCAATCGCCGGCCATCTGCCGCAAGGATGCGGGCGTGAAATAGTTCACGTGGTCCGGATAGCGGAACCCGCACCATTGCGCGCCCGACACGCGGCGATTGACGCTGCCGAAATTCGGCACCCGCACATAGATGCGCCCGTCATCGGCGAGCACGCGCGCGGCCTCCTGCAACAAGGCCTTGGGCTCGACCTCGTGTTCCAAGAACGAGCGCAGCATGATGCCGGTGAAGTGCTTGCTGTCGAACTGTCGGATGCCGTCGAGCGCTGGCGCGTGGATCGCCCTGCCGCCACGCGGCCCCATATAGTCTTGCGCTTGCGCTGCAAGCGTCCGCGAAATCTCGATCCCGAAAGGCACGAACGGCTCCGGTAGCTCCCGCCCGGCCCCGCAGCCGACGTCGAGGATACGGCCGGGCGGAAACATCCGGCGCAATTGACGCGACGGGCTCGGCCGCAGCAGGTTCGACCGCCAGCGGGTCTTCTCGTCGAGCCATTTGCGGATGGGCCGCTTCTTGCGGCGGCGCGTCACTTCCGCGTCGCGCGTCTTCTCCCAGGCGAACTCGTCCATCAGCCGCTCGTATTTGGGCGGGTTGCGGAGATAGACGAAACCGCAATCTTTGCAAGCGACGATCTGCCAAGCGCCCGACGAATAAGCAGGCAGGACCTCGTGCATGTCGCTGTCGCATTGCGGACAGCAGCGCAGATCCTTGGTGTCTAAGGTCCTCGGCACGAATTCGAGCACGCCATTCCCCGTCATCAATACTTTGCAGTTTTCCGAGACGCTTGGCCCGAACCCTGCCGAGCAAGGTCAGCACCTTCAGACCAAACATGTCAGGTGTGACATATCCGAGACGAAACTGAGGCCGAGCCGACTTAAAATCTAGGCGGTGATCACCAGGCCGTCATAAGCAGGCTCCACCCCTGCGGGCAATTCGTCAGCCAAAGTCTCATAGTCCAGATCCACGTGCATATGGGTGAGGATGGCCCGCTTCGGCTTCAGCCGCTCGATCCAGGAAAGCGCCTGCTCCACGGTCAGATGGCTCGGGTGACCGGTGTAGCGAAGCGCATCGAGGATCCACACATCGAGCCCTTCGAGATAGGGCAGCGCCGCCTCCGGAAAGTCGTTCACGTCCGGCGAGTAGGCGATCCCATCGAAGCGAAAGCCGAGCGTATTGCCGGCACCATGCCGCTGAAGGAAGGGCATGGCCTCGATCACGCCGCCAGGGCCCTCGATACAAACCATCTCACCGGGCCTGATGTGGCATGCATTCAACACGGAGGGGTACTCGCTCCCCTCCGGCTGCTCGAAGCAATAGGCGAAGCGCTGCCGCAAGGCCGGCGAGACCGTCTCGTCGAAAAAGACATCGACCCGGCGGCGCCCGTTATACGCCACCATGCGCAAATCATCGATGCCGTGGACGTGGTCGGCGTGATCGTGCGTGTAGAGCACGCCGTCGAGAAGGCCGACCTTCGCGTCGAGCAACTGCTCGCGCAGATCCGGCGGCGTATCCACGAGCACACGCGTGATCCCGTCCCGGCCGTGCCGCTCCACCAGGAGTGCGCAGCGCCGCCGCCGGTTCTTGGGATTGTGCGGGTCGCACGCGCCCCACTCGTTGCCGATGCGGGGCACGCCGCCGGACGTGCCGCAGCCAAGGATGGTTGCTCTCAAGCTCATGCGGCGTTCGACTGGGCCTTCAGAGCCTCTCGCGGCACCTTCTTGAAAAGCTGAAAGAAATTCTGCGTCGTGATGCGCGCCATTTCGTCCTCACCGATCCCGCGCAACGCCGCCAGCCGCGCCGCGGTCTTCGCCACGAAGGCGGGCTCGTTCGTCTTGCCGCGGAACGGCTCGGGCGCGAGATAGGGCGCGTCCGTCTCCACGAGAACGCGATCGTAAGGAACCGCGAGCGCGATGTCGCGCAAAGCATCGGCCTTCTTGAAGGTCAGGACGCCCGAGAAGGAGATAAACCCGCCAAGCGCGAGCCCGCGATGAGCGAGGTCCGCGCCGCTGGTGAAGCAATGCAGTACGAAGGGAAAGGCCCCCTCTTCGCTCTCCTCCTCGAGGATTCGCGCGACGTCGGCGTCCGCCTCGCGCGCGTGGATGACGAGCGGCAAGCCCGTCTCCCGCGCCGCGGCGATATGGGTGCGGAAGCTCTTCTTCTGAACGTCCCGAGGGCTGTGATCGTAATGGTAATCGAGTCCCGCCTCGCCGATGGCCACGACCTTGGGATGGCGAGCGATCTCGACCAGCTCCTCGACCGTGATATCCGGCTCTTCGGCGGCGTTGTGCGGGTGCGTCCCGACCGAGCAGAACACGTTGTCATGCGCCTCGACGAGGGCCTTCAACTCGTTGAACTTGGCGACTCGTGTGGAGATGGTCACCATCAGCCCCACGCCCGCCTCCCGCGCACGCGCCAGCACGCCGCCGAGCTCGGCGTGGAGCTCGGGAAAGTCGAGATGGCAGTGGCTGTCGATCAGCATCACGGAAAGATGAAATACCTATGTTGATTCAAACTGCTAGGTTGACGGGCGGACGCTTCGCGAAGCCCCCTATGTGCCGCATATGGGCTTTGGAAACAATAGGGACCACCCCCGCCATTGAGCGGCACACTTTTAGAGAGGATCGAATGCCGAGACGGACCTGCTTCACGCTCTATGCCGGCGCCATCGTCGCCGTGTTTCTGTTCGCGGCGCCGCCCGCGCAGGCCGGATGCAGCAAGCGCGTCATTCTCTATAACGCCTCTTGGTGCGGCTATTGCCGCCAGGTGCGCGCCATCTTCGCCCGCAACAATATCAAGTACAGCATTCTGGACGCGACCACCGCGCCAGTCCAAGCCGACATGATCCGACGTTTCGGCGATACGTCCGTGCCGCGCACGCTGATCGGGAACGCTCTGGTCGAAGGCCCCGACGAGGCGCGCATCAAGCAGCTCTGCCGCTAACGGTCCCTAAGACGCGGCGGCCTCGCCGTCCGGCTCTATATAGCGCGGGAACACGGCGCTCGGCGCCGGCAACACGGTGCCGGGCTTGAGCCGGCCCTTCGGTCCCAATGCCGCGAAGTCGCGCGCGTCTTCCGGCACGGCAAGCTGATCGAGCAGCTTGGCGCCGCTTTCCGGCATCACCGCCTGCACCAAAATTGCAATCTGCCGCGTGACCTCGGCTGTCACATAGAGGATCGTTCCCATGCGCTCGGGATCGGTCTTCTTGTGCGCCCAGGGCTCCTCGCCCGCGAAATAGCGGTTGGCGTCGGCGATCAGCGCCCAGACGATCTCCAATGCCTTGTGGATGGCGAAAGCGTCGATCGCCTCCTCGACCCGCGGCAGCACGCCGTCGGCCGCGGCGAGAATGGTCTCGTCGGATTCGGTCAGCGCGCCGGGTTCCGGTATGACGCCACCGCAATTCTTGGCGATCATCGACAGCGAGCGCTGCGCCAGATTGCCGAGATCGTTGGCGAGATCGGCATTGATGCGCTGCGTGATGCCGTCGCGGCTGTAATTACCGTCCTGGCCGAACGGCACCTCGCGCAACAGGAAATAGCGGATCTGGTCCACGCCGAAATCGGACGCGAGCACGAAGGGATCGACCACGTTGCCGACCGACTTCGACATCTTCTCCCCGCGGTTATAGAGGAAGCCGTGCCCGAACACTTGGCGTGGCAGCGCCACGCCCGCCGACATCAGAAAGGCCGGCCAATAAACCGCATGGAAGCGGATGATGTCCTTGCCGATGATATGCGCATCGGCGGGCCAGTATTTCTGGAAGCTCGCCGATGTCTCGTCGGGAAAGCCGACGCCGGTGATGTAGTTGGTGAGCGCGTCCACCCACACATACATGATGTGTTTCGGATCGCCGGGCACAGGCACGCCCCAGTCGAAGGTGGTGCGCGAGACGGAAAGATCCTGAAGGCCGCCGCGCACGAAGCTCTTCACCTCGTTGGCGCGCGTCTCGGGTCCGATGAATTCCGGATGCGCCTCGTAATGGGCGAGGAGCTTGTCCTGGAAGGCGGACAGGCGGAAGAAATAGCTCTCTTCCTCCACCCATTCGACGGGCGTGCCTTGCGGTGACAATTTCTGGCCGTTGGGTCCGTCCGTCAGCTCCTTCTCGTCGTAATAGGCCTCGTCGCGCACCGAGTACCAGCCGGCATATTTGTCGAGATAGATGTCGCCGGCCTCCTGCATGCGGCGCCACAGCTCTTGGGCCGAGCGCGTGTGCCGCGCCTCACGCGTGGTGATGAAATCGTCGTGGGAGCAATTGAGCGCCCGTACCATCTCGCGGAACTTGGGCGTGTTGCGGTCGGCGAGCTCCGCCGCGCTGATCCCTTGCGCCCGCGCCGTCTGCAGCATCTTGATGCCGTGCTCGTCGGTACCGGTGAGAAAGAACACATCCATGCCCTGCAACCGCCGGAAGCGGGCGAGCGCGTCCGTCGCCACAGCCTCGTAGGCATGGCCGATATGGGGCGCATCGTTCGGGTAGGAGATCGCCGTGGTGATGTAATAGGGCCGCTTCTCAGCCATGGCGGAGACATAACCTTGCGACCCGCGCCCGGCAAGCGTAGTGGACCAATGCCCTAAACAGGATGCTCCTGGGCGAGGTGCTGGAGACGGAACCAGGCATTGAGCACGAGCAGGCTGCGGTCGAGATTGAGCGCGAACGCCTCGCTCTTCGCCTCCGAGATCGACTCCCAGGCCTCCGCCCAGTGGGCCAGATTATCCTTGGAAACAAAGCGCTTGGCGAGTTTTCGTTCCGCTTCGGTCCCGCCCTCTCCGGTGGCTGCGAAGCGGATCAGCCGCTCCATCAGGCCGAGCAGCAGCGCGAGGTAAAGCTCGAGCCGCTCCGTATCGTTGACGCCCGAGAGCCGCTCGGCCTGCTTGTGCAAGGCGCCGCCGTCGAGGTCGGGCAGCGCGGCAATGGTCTCGAGAATCTGATCATAGAGCTCGATCCCTTTGCTCGAGACCAGCTCCAGCGCCCGCCTTACGCTGCCTTGAGAGAGCGCGAGCGCGAGCGCAAGATCCTTGGCGTTGGCCTTGACCCCGTCGCGGTCGAGCGCCGCGCGCACGGCTTTCTCCAGAGCCTCATCGTCCAGGCCGGGCACGCGCAGCACCCGCGTCCGCGAGCGAATGGTGACGGGCAGCCGTCCCTCGGCGTTCGAGACCAGAAGAAACAGCGTGCGCGGCGGCGGCTCCTCCAGCGCCTTCAGCAGCGCGTTCGCGGCGTTCTGGTTCAGCTCGTCGGCCCGGTCGACGATCACAACCCGCCAAGACGCCTCACCGGCCGTGTTGCCGAGAAAGGCGCGCAGGCGGCGCACCTCGTCCACGGAGATCCATTGCGAGTAGCGCTTAGTCTTCTCGATCCAGGATCGGCGGATCAGGAGCAGATTCGGATGGGACAGAGCCGCCACTTTCCGGAACACGGGATGCTCTGCGGGCACATCCTGCGCCTCAGCCTTTTCACCGTGCGCCAGAACCGTGCGGGCGAAGCGGTAAGCGAGCGTCGCCTTGCCGACGCCTTCCGGTCCCACCAAGAGCCAGGCGTGATGCATGCGCCCGCTTCGGAGCGCGCTCTCGAACTCAGTCGCCGCCGCGTCATGGCCGAACACGCGATCGACTTCCCGCGGCGTGGAGAAGGGATCGAGACGATCGGGCTCGATAGGCTCGGTGCGTGAACGCTCCGCTGCGGCGCTCATCGGCTCGCACTCGGGTTGGCGCTCGGGTTGGCGCTCACGGGCTCTGGCTCATGGGTTCAGGCGCTGGAGCACCGTTTCCCACACATCCTCGGCCACCATCGCCTCGGGCTGGCTGGCGTCGACCACGACGCAGCGCCCCGGCTCCTCATCGGCGATGTCGAGGAACGCGCGCCGCACCCGCTCATGCAGCATGAGCTCCTGCCCCTCGAAGCGGTCGGGCTCGGCGCCCTCGGCGCGGGCATGTGCACGGGCGAGCCCCTCTTCCGCGGGGATATCGAGAATGAAGGTGACGTCCGGCGCCAGCGCGCCCACGGTCAGCCGTTCCAGCGCGTTGATGATCCCGCGCGGCACACCGGCCGTCGCTCCTTGATAGGCGCGCGTGGAATCCATGAACCGGTCGCACACCACCCACGCGCCCTCCTGGAGCGCATCCTTGATCGCGGTCTCCACGTGGTCGGCGCGCGCCACCGAGAACAGGACCGCCTCCGCCAGCGGGCCGAGCGGCGCGACTTGGCCCGAGAGCAGGACCTCCCGGATTTCCTCCGCCGCCGGCGAACCGCCGGGTTCGCGGGTCGCGAGCACCGGGCGTCCGGCGCGTGAAAGCCGGTTGGCGAGGATGCCCGCTTGCGTGGACTTGCCCGAGCCCTCGCCGCCTTCGAAGGTGATGAACCGGCCGATTTCGATGCCGCGCTGCATGTCGGTGTCTAAAGCAGCCAGCCGAACGCGAGCACGAGCAGGGAGTCGATGCCGCGCATGGCGAAGCCGCTGCTCTTGATGTCCTCGCCGGCGTAGAGCGGGATCTCATTCGTCGCCGTGGATTCGGCCGCGGTGACCCGCAACGTCGCAATCTGATCGCCCTTCTTGATCGGCGCTTTAATGGGACCGTCATAAGTGACCTCGGCGGACACCACGCCGGTGGCGCTCGTGGGCAGCAGGAGATCGATATCGCCGTCCCCCACTAGCGGCACGTAGTGCTTCTCGCCGCCCCACACGAGTGCATCGCTCACCTTCTCGTCGGCGTCGAACAGGCGGAAGGGCTTGAAGCTCTTGAACCCCCATTCCAGCATGCGGCGCGACTCCGACTCCCGATCCTCGGGCGACTCCAGACCGTTGACCACGAGGATCAGCCGCTGATCGCCGCGCTTGGCGCTGGCCACGAGCCCGTAGCCCGACTCCTTCAGATGCCCGGTCTTGAGGCCGTCCACGCCGACATCCGCCCAGATCAGCGGATTGCGGTTGCGGAAGGTGAACTTGTCCCGGTAGCGGAACTCCTTCTGGCCGAAGTAATGATAGTACTCCGGGTACACGTCGATCAGGTGCTTCGCGAGGATCGCCAGATCCCGCGCCGACGTGAGGTGCCCTTCGGCCGACAGGCCGTTGGTGTTCACAAAGGTCGACTGGGTCATCCCCAACTCCTTTGCGTAATCGTTCATCATCTTCACGAAGGCTTCCTCGTTCCCCGCGATGCCTTCGGCCAGGATGATGGTGGCGTCATTGCCCGACTGGACGGTCACGCCCTGGATCAAATCGCCGATGGGGATGGGATCGCCGAGCGGGGCGAACATCGCCGCCGTGCCGGACGGCGCGCCGCCTGTCCGCCACGCGTGTTCGGAGACGGTGAAGCTGTCGTCGAGCTTGAGGCGTCCGGTCTTCAGCTCGCGGAAGACGAGCGCGAGCGTCATCAGCTTGCTCATGCTCGCCGGAATCATGCGCGTATCCGCATTCTTCTCGTAGAGCACGAGATCGGCCCCGGAATCCAAGAGGATGGCGTATTGAGCCTTGGTGTCGAAGCCGTCCGGCTTCTGCGCCGCAGCCTGTGCCAGACCGACGACGGACGCCGCACCGAGGGTGACGGCGGCGCAAGCTACGGCGATTTTCATCAATCTACGCAGGGCGCACACGAGCGGACTGGGGTTGGAAGAAGCGGGCTTTGCCGCCGCGGACCGGCTGCGGCAGCCCTTCATTTACTATCGAACGCCCGCATTCAAAAATCAACCGGCTCGGCCCCAACGCTCAGTTTCGCAAGACGATTTTCGCACCCAGATAGCCCGCTTCGGTCACCTGGGGCAGCGCCGCCGCAGCCGCGATCCCGTCCGCAAAGGGCCCGACCCGGACCCGGTAGTAGGTCTCCCCGGCGACGGTGACGGGCGCGACGTCGACGGGCGCGATCCCAGAGAGGACAGTGCGAGCACGCTCGGCGTTGTCTTTATCCCTGAAAGAGCCCGCCTGGATGGCCGGTCCGTCCGGCGGCGCCAGCAAGTTCGCCTCAGGCTGACGCGGCGGCACGATCGACCCGGTCTCTTCGGGGGAGGCTTGAAGTTCGGGGCGCAAGCCGGTAGTCGTCGCCACGCTCTCCGGTTGTGGTTCCGGTTTGGGCGCAGGCGTTGGCTCGGGTAACGCGGCCACGGCGAACGCGCGATCCGCCCGTTCAGGCAAAGGCGGCATCGTCTGCTTTGCCGGCAGGCTCGCAACCGCAATCGGGTCCAACTCGGGCGGAACGGCTTGAGGGCCGGAAGCGTAGCGCTGATAGCCCCGGCTGACGAGATATTGCCGCTCATAGCTGTCGTCGCCGTTGAGCGGCGCGCGGCGCAAATATTTCACACGCACTTCCGCGGTGCCGTTCTTACGAAAACCAAGCACCTCCGCCGAGCGCCGCGAGAGATCGATGATGCGGTCGTTCTTGAACGGGCCGCGGTCATTCACGCGCACGACGAGCGAACGGCCGTTCTTAAGATTGGTCACTTGAACGTAGATCGGCAACGGCAGCGTCGGATGCGCCGCGGACAGGCGGTCCATGTCGTAGATCTCGCCGTTCGCCGTGTAACGGCCGTGGAACAGCTCCCCGTACCAGGACGCCTGGCCGACCGCGTCATACGAAGGATCTTCGCGCGGCGTGTACTGAATGCCGGCGATCTCGTAAGGCTGACCCACTTGGTAGCGCCCGCCGCCCTTCGGCACCGGCTGGCCGAACGGAACGATCCGTTCGCCGAGCCCCACGCCCTCGTCGCGGCCGCAAGCGGAGATGGCGAGTGTCAAACTGGCAAGGAGAAGCGTGCCCAACACGAGGCGTGCGGGTTGACGGCTGTCAAAAAGACTGTGAAGCCCGCCTGCACCACGTGCAAAGGAGAGCCGACCCACCCCAAGCAACGTCCCTATCCCCGGAAGGGCTAACGAAAGATGCGCCGGAGAGACCTCGAACGCAAAACCCAAGCGGGCCCCTCCAGCGCGACACCACTGTCGGCCGAACTGCGTTAGCAAAGAATGAATCTCCAAACGATCCTCAGGCTCCGATCCGATCGAGACAGCGCGCGGCCACGTCCTCGACGGGACCGCTCGCATCGATCGTATCGAAATCCATCGCACCGAGGTCGTAGGCGAGCTGCGCGTCCACAACTTGTGGCGTCGCGTCCGAGACGTCGCCTATGCGCTGCGCGACCCGGGTACGCATCACCTCCGGGGGCACATCGAGCCACAGCCCGGTGAAGGCCGCGCCATGCTCTGACGCGAGTGCGGAGACCGCCGCCCGCTCCTCCGGCTTTGCGTGCACCGCGTCCATGATCACCGGCCACCCAGCCTCGAGCGCGAGCGTCGCGCGCTTGCGGCACAGCGCATAGACCACGTCCGAAACCTCCTGCGTATAGGCCGAGGCCGGCAACCGCGCTTCGGGCGCGACGCCGAACAGGCGTTTGCGCGCCCCGTCGCTCCGCACCAAGACCGCGCCGGGAAACGGGATAAGTTCCGGCGCAAGTACGCGCGCCACCGTGGACTTGCCGCTGCCCGAAAGTCCGCCGACGGCGATGAGCCGCGGCCGCGCGGGCGCGACATACGCGCAAGCCAGATCGAAATAGGCGCGCACCTCCTCGCGCATGTCCGCCGCAAGACCTGTCGGGGACTGCCGGGCGCGCAGCAATTCGACCTTGGCGCGGATCATCGCGCGCAGCGACAGGAACAGCGGCAGGGCCGCGAGCCCGGCAAGATTGCCGGCGTCGGCGGCGTCGAGATAGGCGTTGAGCACCGCGTTGGCGTGACCTCGAAGACCGCGCTTGCCGAGATCCATCAACAGAAACGCGAGGTCGTACAGCACATCGATGGTGGCGAGCCCATCGTCGAACTCGAGCGCATCGAACAGCACGGGCTCGCCATCGATCTCCACGATGTTGCGCAGATGCAGATCGCCGTGACAGTGACGAACATAGCCGCCGCGCGCCCTCGCCCGAAGCAGCGGTGAGAGCGTGTCGAACGCCGCGCGGGTCCGCTCCGCGAGCAGCGCGGCGGCCTCCGGCGGAAACACATCCGCATTCTCGGCGAGAACCTGCTCGTGCTCGGCGATGATCTCAGCGAGCGGCCGGACCGCATGAGCCTCGGTAAGGATGCGGTCGGCGCCAGCGTGCAAGCGCGCGATGGCGCTCGCAAGAGGCGGTATCGCCTCTAACGCCAGCTCGCCTCTCTCCGCGAGCCGGTCGAGAAGAAAGTGTTGGTCGAATCGGCGCATGACGAGCGCCCACTCGACCGGCTCCCCATCCCCGCCGAACCGAAAGCCGCCGCCCGGCGCTTCGGTTATGGGCACGACCTCACGATAGAGCTGAGGCGCGGTGCGCCGGTTCAGGCGCAACTCGTTGCGCAACGCCGCGTGCCGATTCTCCAGGGTCGAGAAGTCCAGAAACGGGTAATTCACCGCCTGCTTCACCTTAAAGGCGAGGTGGCCGGCCAGAAACACGGCCGAGGCGTGGGTCTTGATGCACTCCACGGTTGCAGGCGCCGGGTTGTACATGTCCGGCCGCTTCATGAATTCCAACAGCTTAGCCTGGCTCAAACCGACCTCCGCTCAGATATTAACCATAGGATGACAATGCCGTGCCCAGACGGCCACAGAAGCATTGAAAACACTCAAGAAACACGCAGGCACCCTTGTCGCCAATAGGTTAACTGGCTAACGTTTGCGCGGATGGGCGGGTGTTGTGGGGTCATCCTGCAAAGACGCCTCTCGGAAAGGCCGAGCGGTCCTGATGAGGTTGTGGGGAAAGTTGGCGATC
>Ga0208781_1000005_pt1 | contig 42084 bp, 47 predicted proteins | sample RushOxbow_ThreeS_2_FD_185677 | JGI IMG/M metagenome (GOLD analysis project Ga0208781, IMG submission 185677) | Natural and restored wetland microbial communities from the San Francisco Bay, California, USA, that impact long-term carbon... | ecosystem: Environmental > Terrestrial > Soil >... | reverse complement strand
GCGCACGGTCTGGAGATAGACCGGGTTGGCCGGGTCGTTTTCGATCTTACGTCTGAGGCGGTTGATCTGTACGTCGACCGCGCGCTCGCCGCCGCTGTCGGCCCCCTTGGCGAGCTCATGACGCGACACGGGCGTGCCGGGACGCTGGGCGAAGTAGCGCAACAGATCGCGCTCGCGCTCGGTCAGGCGAATTGTTTCGCCGGCGCGCTGCAGCTCGCCGCGCGAGACGTGAAAGATGAAATCACCCATGCGGATCTCGCCGGTGGCCGGCGCCGCGTTGCCGCGCTTCAGCACGTTGCCGACGCGCAGGAGAAGCTCGCGCGGATCGAAAGGTTTGGCGAGATAATCGTCGACGCCCGTTTCCAGTCCTTCGATGCGCTGATCGGGCTCTGCGCGCGCGGTGAGCATCAGGATCGGCACCTGACTGTCCTGGCGCAGCGTGCGCGCGAATTCGATGCCGGACTCCTTCGGCATCATCACGTCCAGGATGAGCAGATCGAAGGCGAGGCTGCGCATGGTGGCGCGGGCCGACTGCGCATCGTCCGCCGTGGTCACCCGGAAGCCGTGATCGTTCAGATAGCGCGCCAGCAAATCGCGAATGCGGCTGTCGTCGTCCACCACAAGAATATGCGGCGCGTTGTCGTCGGGGCCGCTGCCCCGATGGGCTTTGATCTGCGTCGGCATGATCAGGTTCCGTCCCCCTTGTCCCCTTGGCGTGTCTCGGCCGGCATGGTGGACATGATGGAGGAGACTTTGGGCCGATCTTCGGCGTTGATCATGGCTTCGAGAAATGCGCGGAGCGCGGCTTCCGCGCCGGGCCCTGCGGCCTCCAGCGCATTGGTGAGACGAACGAATTGAGGCGCGGCCAGCCGCTCGGCCAGCGCGCGGCCGCGCTCGGTGGGATAAAGCAGCCGCTCGCGGCGGTCCGAGGATCCCGCTTGCTGCTCGACAAAGCCCTGATCGATCAGCTGCTTGAGCACGCGGGACAGGCTCTGCTTGGTGATGTTGAGGATATCCAGCAAATCCGCCACGCGCAGGCCCGAATGGCGGTTGACGAAATGGAGCACCCGGTGATGGGCCCGGCCGAAGCCGAAATCCTTCAGGATCGCATCCGGATCGCCGGTGAAGTCCCGATAGGCGAAAAACAGGAGCTCGGCGAACTCGTGGAGCTTGGCTTCGGGCACGGGCGTGCTTTTGCCGCCGGCGGTTGGGCCTTCGCCACGCTTGGAGCCGCCGCCTTTTCGGCCGCGGCTCAGAGGTTCATTTAGGTCAGTCATGTTGACATATTTTTCCGCTTGGTTTATGTCAGCCATGTTGACTTAATTGGGTCCTTGATACGCCTCGCCACCTGCTTGCGCAATTGCCGCTTGCTCGCAATTTGCCTGGCGGATGGTATGAGGAACAACCAAGTTGTTTGGGACGGAGGCCGCCACGCAAGAACGGCCTGTCCTGCTCGTGGAGGAGAGCGCATGTCGAACTACGATCAGCGCGACGGCTTTATCTGGTTCAATGGCGAGCTGATTCCGTGGAACGACGCGCGGGTGCATCTCCTCACCCATGCCCTTCATTATGGCAGCGCCGTGTTCGAAGGCATGCGCGCCTATGACGGCGAGATCTTCAAGCTCACCGAGCACAATCAGCGCCTGCACAAATCCGCCGAGATCCTCGATTTCGAGGTGCCGTATTCCGTGGCAGAGCTCGACAAGGCGGCGCGCGAGGTCGTGCGCGCCAACAAGCTCTCCGACGCCTATGTCCGGCCGCTCGCCTGGCGCGGCAGCGAGCAGATGGGCGTGTCGGCGCAGAAGACGCGCATCAACGTCGCCATCGCCGCGTGGGATTGGGGGTCTTATTTCGATCCGGCCGCGCGCGAGAAGGGGCTGAAGCTCACCTTCGCCAAATACCGTCGGCCCGATCCGCTTACCGCGCCCGTCCACTCGAAGGCGGCGGGCCTCTATATGATCTGCACCGTGGAAAAGCATCGCGCCGAGCGCGAAGGCTTTGCCGACGCGGTGATGCTCGACTGGCGCGGGCAGGTCGCCGAATGCACCGGCGCCAACATCTTCTTCGTGAAGGGCGGCGTGATCTATACGCCGACGCCCGACTGCTTCCTCGACGGCATCACCCGGCGCACGGTCATCGGGCTCGCCAAGCAGCGCGGCTGGAAGGTGATCGAGACGAGCATCATGCCGGAGGATCTCGCCGGCTTCACCGAGTGCTTCATCACCGGCACGGCCGCGGAGGTCATGCCCGTCGGCTCGATCGGCGAGTACAATTTCACGCCGGGCGAGATCACGCGCACCCTGATGGACGACTACGCCGCGCTGGTGCGTCCCGCCCAGGCCAAGGTCGCCGCCGCGGGGTAGGGTCCTATCTCAAGGATCGGGGAAGGTGCCGGGCGGCAAATCCTTGTTTGCCACTGACTGGCGACGTTCCTGTACGGCGATCCGTGCTAGACTTGGGCGATGGAGCCGTTCAGCCAGCAATTCGCGCAGCACGAGGACGAGACGGAAACGCCGACGGCGCGAAGCGTCCCGCCGCGTTTCGACGCCGAGACCCGTGCGCGGCTCTACGATCTCTTGCGCTGGCGCCGCGACGTGCGCCGCTTCCAACGAGCGCCATTGCCTGAGGGTACGATCGAGCGGCTGATCGGCTTAGCCTGTCTTTCGCCGTCCGTTGGACTTTCGGAACCGTGGCGCTTCGTGCTGGTGGAGGAACCTTCGAGACGCGCCGCGATCCGCACCAATTTCGAGACCTGCAACAAGGAGGCCCTCGAACAGCAAGACCCGGACAAGGCCGCGCTCTATGCGCGGCTGAAGCTCGCCGGGCTCGACGAGGCGCCGGTGCAGATCGCCGTGTTCTCCGACCGGACCACGGCGCAAGGGGCAGGGCTCGGCCGGCTCACCATGCCTGAGACCCTCGACTATTCGGTGGTGACCGCCGTGCATACGCTGTGGCTCGCCGCCCGCGCCGAAGGGATCGGAATGGGCTGGGTGTCGATCCTCGATCCGGCCCGCATGACCGACATCTTGGAGGTTCCTCGAGAGTGGATCTTCGTCGGCCATCTGTGCCTCGGCTATCCGGAAGCGCAAGACGACACGCCGGCGCTGGAGCGGGCGGGCTGGGAGCACCGCCACCCGCCCGAGGGCGTCATCGTGCGGCGCTGACGCCCGCGCTTGATCCGGACCCCGCTTAGGGGCACTCTCAAGGTTCGCGGTGGGGGCACCGCGCTAGGGGGCGGACGTTGCGGGGCACACGCATCACGCTGGTATTGGCAGGGCTGTTGGCGCTCGGTCTTGTCGGGCTGTCTGCGCTCGACGTCTATGCCGGCGCGTGGACGCCGCGCGGCTTCGCGGGCTTCGTGCGTCCCGAACCCATCGTATCGCCCGTCAAAGTCTTCAGGGATTGCCAGGAGATCGCGCTCTGCACCGGCTGCAAGCCCGTCTACAAATGCCGCTCCTGCGAATACAAGCGGACCTGCGCCCGCGGGGTCTGCAGCTGGGGCGACGTTTGCGTGTGGGGGCCCTACGTGAAGGTGCTGCCGCCGAACGCGCGCATCATCCGGATACGCTAGCCCCGCCAATCCGCGGCGGGTTCGCTACGGACAATACCAGATCGGGCCGACATTGATGCAGCCCCAGGTCTGCCAGGAGCGCGGGCGGGCGTAGTAGCGCCGGCTCCACGACCGGCCGCCGTACCAATAGCCGCCGCGATGGTAATTGCGCCCGTAGTGACGGTTGCGATTGTAATCGCGCTTTCGGCTGTAGTGGCGATTCCAGTTGTAATCGCGATTGCGCTTGGCGTGGTATTTCCGACTTGAGTGGTGCCGCTTGGCGTGGGCTTTCCCACCCTTCTTCTTGACCTGGACGAGGTCGGAAACGGTTGCGCTCTGCTTGAGCTGCGCCGGCGACAAGGACGCGGCCGAGCCGGTCGAAGCCAGGGCAACCACGAAACCTGCTGCCAGCAATACGTGCTTGAACATTGAAAACTCCTAATCCCCTTCTTCGGGGACGAATGTGACGTGTTGATTATTCAACGAATTCCGCCGCCAACGGTTCCGAGACCCAATGCGGTCTGTCGCCCGCGATCAAATGCGCAAGGGCATCAGGATCCAGCCGACGATCACGGCGATGACCTCGAATGTGCCCGTCAGCCTTACGGCCAGTTCTATGGCGAGCCAACCCAGCAGGAAGGCGAAGGATGCGGCAACCAATAGGGACAACAGGACAACGGCCACTTGCGGGCCCATTCGCTTTGGATTGATGATCACGATGTCCCCGCGCAGCGACTAACGCGCTCAGAACGGCGAAGCGGGGCGGAAAGTTCATTCCGCGGCGGTCTTCCCTGGGTGCCAGCGTGCCGCCGCGGACTCGTCACGCGCCTTTGCCTCGACCCAATGGCTGCCCTCAGGTCCGCTCTCGCGCTTCCAGAACGGCGCGGATGTCTTCAAGGCGTCCATGACAAATTTCGCCGCCTCGAAGGCCGCGTCGCGATGGGCGGATGCGGTGACCACGAGCACGATGTTGTCGCCGGGTTTCAGCGTGCCGACGCGGTGCACGATGAGCGAGGCTTGCAGCGGCCAGCGCGCGTGCGCCTCCTGCTCGATGCGTTCGAGCTCCTTCTCGGTCATGCCGGGATAATGCTCCAGAGTCATCTCGCTGACGGTCCCGTCTGTATCGCGCACCGTGCCGGTGAAGCTGACAACGGCGCCGATGTCGGTGCGACCTTCCTTAAGCGCGGTGGTCTCCGCGCCGATGTCGAAGTCTTCGGTTTGGACGCGGATCACGTTTAGCCTCCGGTGACCGGCGGGAAGAAGGCGATCTCGCGGGCGCCCGCGATCTTCGCGTCCGGCCGCGCGTGAGTTTGATCGATGGCGGCGCGGATCACTTCGGACCGCTCGAAGGCGTGGGCGAACTCAGGCCCGCGCGTCTTCAGCCAGGTCATGAGTTCGGCGACGGTGGAGACGTGGCCGGGCACCGCGATGTCCTCGGCGGCGACGCCCGTCTTTTCCTTGAGCCAGGCGAAGTACAGAAGCCGCATCACTTCTCCTCGGGCACGACGTGGCGGAACGTGGCGCGCAGATAGTCGTAGCCGGTGTAGAGCGTGAGGATCGCCGCGATCCACAACAGGCTCAAGCCGAACAGCGTCGTGTAGGGCCAGATCTTGTCGCCGGCCGAACCTGCCAGCAGAAAGCCGATGGCGACCATCTGCACAACCGTCTTCCATTTGGCGAGCGCGGTGACCGGGACGCTGACGGCCAGCGTGCCCAAGAACTCGCGCAGGCCCGAGACCAGAATTTCACGGCACAGGATGATGACCCCGGCCCACAGCGACCAGCCGGCGATCGTGTCGTCGGCGGCGAGCATCAAGAGCGCCGCGGCGACGATCAGCTTGTCGGCGATGGGATCCAGCATCTTTCCGATGGCGCTCTGCTGCTGCCAGGCGCGTGCCAGATAGCCGTCGAGGAAATCGCTGACGCCGGCGGCGATGAAGATCCACATGGCGAGCCAGCGGCCCCAATCGGCCGTGACGAAGAAGCAGGCGACGAGGGCCGGGATCGCCAGGATGCGCCCATAGGTCAAGATGTTCGGCAGGCTGCCGAAATGTCCTTTGGGTGTCCCGCGCCGATCTGCCAATCCTTGCTGCGTCATGTCCAATCCGTTCAACTCACCTAACCGCGTTCGTGAAAGTGATCATAGATCGCCTTCGCCATCTGCGCGCTGATGCCGCCCACGCCTTCGAGATCGGCCACTCCGGCGCGGCTCACCGCCTTGGCCGAACCGAAATGCTGCAGCAGCGCACGCTTGCGGGCGGGCCCGATGCCGGGCACCTCATCGAGCGGCGAGGCGGTGATGCCCTTCTTGCGCCGCGCGCGGTGGGCGCCGACGGCAAAGCGGTGCGCCTCGTCCCGGAGCGTCTGAATGCAATAAAGCACAGGGTCGCGCGGTCCCAAAAGCAAAGGCTGTTTTCCCTTAAGATAAATGCTCTCGCGGCCGGCGTTGCGGTCCGGGCCCTTGGCCACGGCGGCGATGCGGATATCCGGCAGGCCGAGTTCGTCGAGCACCGCGTGAGCCGCCGAAAGCTGGCCGGGGCCGCCGTCGATGAGCACCAAATCCGGTGCGGCCCAGCCTTCGCCCTGGTCCTTGTCCCTTTCCTTGACCAGCCGACTGAAACGGCGGTTCAGCATCTCGCGCATCATGGCGTAGTCGTCACCGGGCGCGAGATCCTCGCCCTTCATGTTGAACTTGCGATACTGCGCTTTGATGAACCCTTCGGGTCCCGCCACGATCATGGCGCCCACCGGGTTGCTTCCGGAGATGTGGCTGTTGTCGTAGACCTCGACGCGTTCTGGCGCCTCTTCGAGATCGAGCACCTCGGCGAGACGCGCGAAGATCGCCGTTTGGGAGGCGGACTCGGCGAGCCGGCGGGCGAGTGCCTCGCGCGCGTTGACCAGAGCATGGTCGACCAGCTCGCGCTTCTCGCCGCGCTGGGGCGTTGTCACCGTGATTTTATGCCCGGCCTTCAATTCGAGCGCCTCGGCAAGCAGGCGGCGGCCCCTGATCTCGTGAGACAGCAGAACCTGCTTGGGCGGCGGCTTGTCGTCGTAGAACTGGGCGATGAACGCCTCCAGCACCTCGTCGGCCGGGAGCGCCTTGTCGGCGCGCGGGAAGTAGGCGCGGTTGCCCCAGTTGTTGCCGCTCCTGAAGAAGAACACCTGGATGCAGGTCTGCCCCGCGTCCTGATGGGCGGCGAACACGTCAGCCTCCTTCACGGTGTGCGGGTTGATGCCCTGGCGCGACTGTATGTGAGACAGCGCGGTCAGCCGGTCGCGAAAGCTCGCGGCGCGCTCGTAGTCTTGGCCCTGGCTCGCCTCGTTCATCAGCGCGTGCAGGCGATGCTTCACCTCGTCGCTCTCGCCGCGCAGGAAGGACAAGGCCTCGTCTACGAGAGCACCGTAGGCCTCAGCGGAGATCTCGCCGGTGCACGGCGCGCTGCACCGTTTGATCTGGAACAGCAGGCAGGGCCGCACGCGCGTCTCGTAATAGGCGTCCGTGCAGGAGCGCAGCAGGAAGGCGCGCTGAAGCGTGTTGATGGTGCGGCCCACGGCGCCGGCCGAGGCGAACGGCCCGAAATAGTCGCCTTTGCGGTTGCGCGCGCCGCGATGCTTGAGGATCTGCGGGATCGGGTGATCGCGGGCGATCAGAATGAACGGAAAGGATTTGTCGTCGCGCAGCACCACATTGAAGCGGGGCTTCAGGCGCTTGATCAGGTTCGCCTCGAGAAGAAGCGCCTCCATCTCGGAGTTGGTGGTGACGAACTCCATGCTCGCGGTGTCCGCGATCATGCGCGCGATTCTGTTGTTATGGCCGGTGCCGCGCGCATAGCTCAGCACGCGTTTTTTGAGGTGCCGGGCCTTGCCTACGTAGAGCACTTGGCCTTCCGCATCGAGCATGCGGTAGACGCCCGGGCCCGCGGGCGCAGTCTTGGCGTAGCGGCCGATTACGGCCGCGCCGGTCTCGGCGCTCAAGATCTTGCGCGCGCGCGTTAGGAGCGAGTCGGGGGCGCTGTCGGGCTTCTCTAAGGGCATGAGATCATGGGGTTTCGGCGCTGGCGCCGGGCCGCGCGCGGCCTCAAAGGTGAAAGTAAGGGCTAAGCCTCGCCGGGTTCAAGGGCTGCCCGCGCTCAGGCGTTTCCCCGCGCCAAGTGCCGGCCGCCATCCAACGCGATCATCTGGCCGGTGATCGAGGGTGTTTCCAGCAGAAAGCGCACCGCCGCAGCGACGTCGTCGGCGGACACGACCCGTTTCAGGAGCGTGGCGCGGCATTCGGCGTCGAATTCCGGCTCGGTCTGGCCGCTATGGGGCAAGACGGGCCCCGGCGCGATGGCATTGACCCTGATTCGCGGCGCGAGCGCCTGGGCCAGCGTCTGAGTGGCCGTCCATAGCGCCGATTTGGCGATGGTGTAGGAGAAATAGTCCGGGTTCAGATTCCACACCTTCTGATCGACCAGGTTGATGACGCTGCCTGTGACGCCCTCCGGTAGCATTCGGGCGAAGGCCTGGGTCAGAAATACGGGCGCGCGCAGATTGACGTCGAGATGCATCGCCCAGCCCGATTCGTCGCACGTTTCCGCCGTATCCCACTCAAAACAGGCGGCGTTGTTGATGAGGCAGGTGGGCGGGCCGAGCTCGCGGGCGCAAGCCTCCACCAAGGGGCCGAGATCGCCAAAACGGCCAAGATCGGCGCGCAGGGCCACGGCCCGGCCTCCCATGGCCTCGATTTCCGCCACCAGACCGAAGGCCTCCGCCTCGGAGGCGTTATAATGGACCCCGACCGGCCAACCGCTTTGGGCCAGATAAAGGGCGATCGTCCGGCCGAGCCGGCGTGCCGCCCCGGTGACCAGCGCGGGCGTTTCGGGGTTGTTTGCGGCCATTTTATCCTGTGTGGGAGAGGGCTCGATTCGGAAAGTCAAGCGTCTCGCGACGGCGAAACGGCAGTCTAGGAGACGCCGTCACACGGAACAAGCGCAGCGGGGCGGCGGCGGATTCGGCGTGAGAGTGGCCCTGGCCAAGGCCATGATTCGTCGGAAGGATAACGATTCGCCTCGTCTTTGAGCAGTTGCCTTCCTCGTGTGCATTTCGACTGAGTATTTGTGCAGCGCGAGGAGCGGCTGAGCCCAATGTGGCGTCAAAGTCCTTGAACCATTGCAGATTAGTCACACTGGCCTAGATGTTTTCAAAACGTCTTGCTTTTTCGTTGCTTCAGGGGGGGTGCGGACTATTGTCGACGTGACGGGGGCGTTGCGCGCGGACACGGCTAACGAGCTACACCCCACAAGAATTAAAGGCCTAATGGGACAGGCGAAAAAAGCAGGAGACTGGACAATGGCTCGGCACATGGAAGCGGGGACGTTAAAACTAACCATCTTGAGCGCAGCCCTTATCGGCGGGCTCGCTCTTCCGGCACAGGCAGCGGAGTTTGAACTTGGTGGGACTGCCACGTTCACGACGGACTACGTCTTCCGTGGGCTTACGCAGACGGATGACGGCCCTGCCGTGCAGGCTTCGGTCGATGCCAGTTACGGCATTTTCTACCTCGGTATGTGGGGCTCCAACGTCGACTTCGGCGGCGGGCCGTCCGGCCAGGACCTCGCCAATATCGAGATTGACTACTACGCCGGCATCACGCCGGAGTGGAGGGGCATCAACTTCGATATCGCTGCCCTCTACTATACCTATCCGCAGGCATACGATCCCGGTGCGGAGTTCGACTATTTCGAGCTGAAGACCGGCGCGTCTTACACCTTCGGCGAATCGTTCACAGTCGGCGTGACGAACTACTGGTCGCCTGAATATTCAGGCGAGATCGGAACCGGCAATGCCATTGAGGTCGGCGCTGAATATGCTTTCGCTAACAAATGGGGGATGTTCACTCCGAGTATTAGCGGCTTGTTTGGTAACCAGTATTTCGAAGAGGGCGATAGCTATACTTACTGGAACGCGGGTTTGACCCTTGGCTTCATGGAGAACTGGTCCGCGGACATCCGTTACTGGGATACCGATGGTTGGGCGGTCGATGAGGGTCCGTTTAACGGCGACTCGCGGGTTGTAGGAACCATCAGCGCTTCGTTCTAAGGGCTAAAACTTCCCCAAAAGCACTTCCCACCTTAAAAGGGCGCCTCTTCGGCGCCCTTTTTTTGGTGCCCGCGCGATGGCATAGACTGGGCCATGATGCACTCTCGCGAGCAAGCGGACTTGGGAGCGGCCGATGCCGAGGCGATCGCGAAGGCACACGCGGTCTACACGCCCTTTTCGCTTCGCTTGTACGACCTGGTGGTGCACGGGCTTTCCAGCCGCGTGGCCTGGCGCTGCCCCACCTCTCGGCTCACCGCGCTCTATGAGGCCAACCTGTCCGCCAATCACCTGGAGGCGGGTGTGGGCACGGGGCTGTTTCTCGACCGCGCCGGCACACATTTCGACCGGCTGGTCATGGCCGACATCAACACCCATTGCCTCGATCGCGCCGTCCGGCGACTTGCGCGCTTCCAGCCGCGGTCATGGCAGGCGAACCTGCTGGCGCCTTTCTCGCCGGATCCCGCGCCGTTCGACTCCGTGGGCCTGACCTTCGTGCTGCATTGCTTGCCCGGTACGATGACCGAGAAGCTTGTGGCGGTCGATCATCTGAAGCCGCTCATGGGCGAAGGCGCCACCCTCTTCGGCGCCACAATTCTCGGTCACGGCGTCGAGCCCAACGCGGCGGCGCGGGCGCTCCTTGATCTCTACAACGCGAAAGGCGTGTTCAATAACCGCGCGGACGATCTGGAGTCCTTGGCCCGCGGCTTGGAAACGCGCTTCGGCCGCCTGGAGATCGAGCAGCACGGCCTGGTGGCGCTGTTCAACGCCCGCTAAGCGGCGGCGCGGCATCGCCTCGGGTTTCCCGCCTTGGGATGGTCATTAACCCGCCGCTTACCCTGCTCAGTTTCGCCCGGGTTCGTCGTTAACAGTCGGTAAGGGTCGGGCCCTACCCTGGGGCCGTGAGCGCTTGGTCCAGCACGAAATCGTGCTGCGCGGCGGATGGGCCGAGCCTCCAATCGTGAGGGAGTCTGTCATGCGTATGCGATTGTACCAGGCTGTGGTGGTTGCCGCCGTGTTAACGGCCAGCGCCACGGCTTCCCGCCCAGCGGCGAGCGCCGACCTTTACGGCGACTATAACGCCGCGCCTGCCTACGGCATGGAGCCGGTCCCGCCCCAGGACATCTTCGAGGGCTGGTGGCTCGGCGGCACGATCGGCGGTGCCTCGGTAAACTACGATATGTCGCCCGGGGGCTCGGTCTCCTCGAGCGGTGTCTTGGGCGGCATTGTCGGCGGTTATAGCTGGCAGCACGGCCCGTTCGTCGTCGGCGTCGAAGGCGACTTCATGGCCTCCGATATCAGCGGCAGCCGCAGCTTCAACGGCGGCCTCAACAAGGTAAGTCCGGGCTTCAATACTCTTGCCGATCTGCGCCTGCGCGCTGGCTACACGATTCTCCCCAATCTGCTGCTGTTCGGCACCTTCGGTGGCGCGTGGGCTGACGCGGATTTGCCCATCAGCGGTCCTGGCGGCGCGTTCCGCGAGACCACGTTTTTTGGCTGGAGCGCCGGCGCCGGCGCCGAGTTTGCATTCGACGAGAACTGGAGCGCGCGCCTCGACTATCAGTTCACCGATTTCGACTCGGAGACGATCTCCTATCCCGGCGGCCAGACCACATACGATCCGGATGCGAACACGTTCCGCGGCTCGGTGATCTACCGCTTCTAAGGCGCCGGTACGTTGATCGTGCCGGCGCGGCAGAGCCGCCGCTGATCTTCGTTAGGGCCGCATTTGCGCGGATGAAGATCGCGGTCGAAGCAGACACGGATATCGAGCAGCGCATCGCGGCGGCATGTCACCGCGATCATATCGGCGGATAGCCAAGGATTGGCGGCGAGGAACTCGCGCTCCACGCTTTCGGCCGACAGGTCGCGCCGTGCCTCCGGATCGGTAAACTCGGGCGGCAGGCTTATCCTGTCGTAGAGCGCGCGGGCGGCGTCGTAATACTGCTCGGGCGTGAGGCCGGCGCAGGTTCCGTGGGTCGCGTATTCATGGATGATGAGGCTCTTGCTCGGCATGATGTCGCGCATTGTGTCGATCACCTCGGACGGCACCCAGGGACGCCTGCCCGCATAGCAATCCTTCGGCCAGCCTCTGTCGTATTGCGGCCAAAGCCCATGCAGCACGAAGTCGTGGGGAGTCTTCGCGTCGCACTGCGTATCGCGCCTGAGCCGCCCCTCAATGAGGCAATAGGTCGGCGACCAGCCGAGAACCAGCACGTAGTAGTCGAAGACGCCGGGACGGTCGTGGTCGAAGGCAGGTGCGCTGCTCGCCGAAAGCAGAACGGTCAGCACGGCGGAGGCAACCGTCATGCTTCTAAAGCGGCGCATTCTGTTCTCCGAGTGCGCCGAGAATGCGAGCCCAGCTTCGCGCGCCTTTCTCGAAGCTGCTGAGATTGTACTTTTCGTTGGGCGAATGGATGCAGTCGTCCTCCAGTGCGAAACCGACCAGGAGCGCGTCCATGCCGAGCCGGGTGCGGAACGATTCCACGATGGGGATCGACGCGCCGCAGCCGACGATGACCGGCGCCTTGCCCCACTCGGCCTCCAGCGCGTGCGCCGCGGCGCGAAAAGCTGGTGCGTTCGTGTCGAAACCAACAGCGGGCGAGCCGCCTTCGCCGCCATAGGCGACGCCGACATCGGCGGGGAGGCGCTCGGCAATAAAGCGATGCAGACCGTCGATGATCTTGGCCGGATCCTGGCCGGGCACCAGACGGAAGGAGAGCTTGGCCGAGGCTTGCGAGGGGATCACCGTTTTGGTGCCGGGGCCGGTATAGCCGCCGACGATGCCGTTCACCTCGACGGTCGGGCGCGACCAGAGCTGTTCGAGCACGCTCCGGTCCGTTTCGCCCGCGGGCACGCTCAAGCCGATCTCGCCGAGAAATTTGTCCGTCTCGAACCCGAGCGCGCGCCAGGCCTCGCGTTGCTCGGGCGACGGCTCTCGCACGGCGTCATAAAAGCCGGGAATGGCGATGCGTCCCGTCTCGTCGTGAAGGTCGGCGATCAGCCGGCAAAGAACGCGGATCGGGTTTTGTGCCGGGCCGCCGTAAATGCCGGAGTGCAGATCGCGCGATGGACCGGTGAGGGTCACTTCCGAGAAAGCAAGACCGCGCAAGAAGGCGGTGATTGCCGGCGTTTCGGCATCCCATTGTCCGGTGTCGCAGACGAGCGCGATGTCGGCTTTCAATGCATCGCCATGGGTCGCCAGGAACGGCGCGAGGCTCGGGCTTCCCGACTCTTCCTCGCCCTCGAGCAGCACGGTGACGTCCACGGGCAGCGTGCCGTGGACTTCCATCCAGGCACGGCACGCCTGGAAGAAGGTCATCACCTGACCTTTGTCGTCGGAGGCGCCGCGCGCCACGATGACTTGCCCGTGCTGGGCATCGTCGACGAGCTGCGCTTCGAAGGGTGAGGCCGTCCACAGCTCCAACGGATCCGGCGGTTGCACGTCGTAGTGGCCATAGAAGAGAACGTGCGAGCGTTTGGTGCCCGCCGGATCGCGCCATTTGGCGAGAACCATCGGCTTGCCTTCGGTGGGTTCGACGCGGACCTCGAACCCGATATCGCGCAGCGAGTCCGCGCACCAGTCCGCGGCCTGAAGACAGGATTCGTGGTAGGCGGGATCCGTGGAGATACTGGGAATGGCGAGAAACTGAAACAATCGCTCAAGGGCGGCGGTCCGTCCTTCGGCGAGACGGTCGAGCACGCTTTGAAGCGCGAGGTCGGATGCGAGCTTGTCTGGCATCGTCATAGCCTAGCCGGTCTCGCGCGGTTGAACACTGCGGCGCAAAAAAAATCCCGCTGACGATAACAGCGTCGAACGACAGCGCTATCGCAGCGGGTGAGAAATATTCGATTGTGCGGAGAGCTATTCGCCGAGTTGCACGTTGATGGCTTGAGGCCCCTTGCCCCGACGGTCCGGCTCAGTCTCGAACGAGACGCGCGCCCCTTCGTCCGGTGCCGGCAAACCCGACTTCTGTAATGCGGAGATATGCAGAAACACATCCTTGCCGCCGTCGTCCGGCGTGATAAAGCCGAAACCCCGCGAGTGATTGAAGAATTTGACCGTGCCGGTCTGACGCATGGAAAGCTCCTTTCCCCCTCCGAATGGTCCGCGCGACACGCACGGAAAATCAGGCAAGTCTAGGAAACGGGGAAAGAAACCACGTCGCTTCCCAAGGAGCGTACGCGGCCAGTCTCCACCCTGGTTCGCAGTCTGCCCGCAAAGCGCCTCACTCTAGGGGCGTCAGGCTGCTCTGTGCAAGACCCGATCTACTTACGCGCGTGCAAGCGCAACCCGGGCTTTTGCGCCTAGTTGGGGTAGGGCGACTTGCTCGGCGGGCCGTTGAGGTCGTAACCGCCGGGCGGATAATCGTATCCCGGGCTATCCATGGACGGCTCGGGCATTTCGGGCTCGCCCCAAACGTCGCTGAGAGTCCATGACGTGCCGCCGATAGCCGGGCCGCGATGGGGCTTCTGGAAGATTCCCTGGCCGCTTCCCTGGCTGCGCTCCTGTTGCTGGGCCACGGCGCTTTCCAGCGCGAGCCCAACGGAGGCGGCGACCAGGAGGGCCGCCAGAGGAAGCGCCTTGGAGAGCGTGGGGAGCGTGATCATTGGGAGCGTCTCCGATCTGGGTGGGGGGTGTGGTCCCCCGGCGACTCTTGAGCGTATTGTCTAGGAATGCGCCACCGCGCTTGCCGTGGGAAGGCTGCTCCCCAAGCACCAATCCTTGCGACTATGCAGCCTTTTGCTCGGACTGCCTATTGCAACCGTGCAACGGTTCGAAATGTTCTGGCGGGCGCTCGGGCGGCAGTTTGCGGAACGGGCGTGAGAACAAGCCCGCTCCGGGCGCCGCGCGCGCCAAAAAAGACGCCGGGCTGAATGCCCGGCGTCGTAGGCCGTCTCAAGAAGGCTCTGCGGGAGCCCTGAAACTTCATATCTTTCAGGTGTTTGAGAGAGGAACCCCTCGCGTCAATCCCCGGCTCCGGGTCCCCGTATTGTTGTCTCGGTGGCTAGTTCGTGCTCGACCGGCCGAGCGCCTTGAGCGCGCCCCCGCTTGTCGGCGTGACGCGCACCTTGGCGGTACCGGAGTTTATCATGCCGAGTTGTGCGGCGGCCCCCTTCGAGACGTCGATGATTCGCCCGCCCACAAAGGGTCCGCGGTCATTGATTCGCACGACCACGGAACGGCCGTTTCGCAGATTTTCCACGAGCACCTTGGTGCCGAAGGGCAGCGAACGGTGCGCCGCCGTCAGGGCGCTGGGGTTCATCCGTTCCCCACTCGCCGTCTTCGAGGTGAGCGCGTACCACGAGGCGTGTCCGACCTGGCCCGCCTGGGCGGCACTCAAGGGCAACATTAAGGCGGCACCCAGAAGTCCCACCGTCATAAGTCTAACCCGCACTTTGACCATGCGTTTTTGCTCCTTAGCTTGTTTGGGAGGTTCTTGCAGAAGCCGGCGAAGAATCGAGCCGGCGGTACACAATGGTGCAGTGCAGTAACCTACGGAACAAAGGGGCAGAAACTCGGCTGGCCAGCGGTTTTGGCAGGGCCATTTCGAGGCATTAAGCCCAGAATTTGTCAAGGTTTACAGAATGTTAATGAGGGAAGCCGAAGGCCGCTTCACACGCCGCATGCCGAGAGATACCCGGGCTGGATGTTTTCTAGGCAGCACCCAATTGCGGGCAAACCTTTGTCGTAGTACGCCAAATCCTTGCCCTTTTCGATTCTTACTGTAACACTCGTGAGAACAAGAAAGACCCTCAAAGGGAAACACTAAGGACGGTTCAGGAATACTACGATATGGAACAGAAGAAGAGGGCCCCTGAGTATCAGGAAAGCCAGTACCTCGCGTCGAGCGAGTCCAACGGCACGGAGCCAATGACGGGGGCGCAGGCCTCGTATCTCAAGACATTGGCGGACGAAGTGCGTGAGCCGGGGGCTTTCCAGCAGGGTTTGAGCAAACGCGAGGCTTCGCGGCGCATCAGCGCGCTGATGGAGAAGCTTCGGATCGGCGAACTGCCGCCGCATACCGACTAAGAGCGTCGGCACCGGATCGCCAAGCCACCGCATTTTTGCGGATGCTTGATGCTTTTTCCTATCTGCATCGGGAGTGTTTTCCGATTGGTTGTCGTAGTGGCGGCGCGATCGCTTCGCTTGTCATCGCTCTTAGCTTGACGGACGCCCTTCGACTGGGTTCAGTGCGCGCATGGCTAGACACCCCATGACTCGCGTCATTTCGATGACAGCGCGCGCTTGCCTCTGTGCGGCGGTGCTGTTCGGCTCGGCTTCGAGCGTCCTTGCGCAGCAGTGCCCCGGCCCCGCCGGCTTCAACAAATGGCTGCAAGGTTTCAAGCAGCAGGCTATCGCCGAAGGCGTCTCTCCTCAGACCGTCGCCAGGGCACTCGACGGCGTCACCTATTATCCGACGGCTATTGCACATGACCGTCGCCAGGGCGTGTTCGCCCAGGACTATCTGACGTTCCAGGACCGCATGGTCTCCAACAACCGTCTGAGTGTCGGCAAGTCGCTGCTCCAGAAATATGCTTCGACCTTCAACAAGATCGAGCAGCAGTACGGTGTGCCGGGGCCGGTGCTCGTGGCCTATTGGGGATTGGAGACTGACTTCGGCAAGGTGATGGGCAATCTGCCGAGCATCCAGTCGCTTGCCACGTTGGCGTATGATTGCCGCCGGCCCGAGGAGTTCCGCGAGCAATTGATGTACGCGCTCAAAGTCATCGATCGGGGTGATCTCGACCCGGGGCAGATGAAGGGTCCTGCGCATGGCGAGGTCGGTCAGTTCCAGTTTCAGCCGAAGACGTACTACGACTACGCGGTTGACTATGATGGGGACGGGCGCCGCGATCTCGTGCGCAGCGCACCGGATTCCCTTGCCTCGGCCGCGAACTACATCGCATCCAAGGGGTGGCAGCCGGGTCAGCCTTGGCTCGAGGAAGTGATCGTGCCCGACAATCTGCCTTGGGAGCAGGCGGACGTTACGATTCAGCGGCCGCGGCTGTTCTGGTCCCGGTATGGGGTGACCTATCGCAACGGCAAGCCGGTGCCCGCCGACAACACGCCTTCGGCGCTTCTCTTGCCGATGGGACGCGACGGACCGGCGTTTCTCGCTTATCCGAATTTCATCAACGTCTATCTCGATTGGAACAACTCGCTCGTCTACTCGACGACCGCCGGCTACTATGCCACGCGGCTTGCTGGCGCGCCGGCTTTGCGCCGGGGAAACCCCGAGCCGTTTACCGCGGCAGAGACGAAGCAGCTGCAGCAGCTCCTCGCGCAGCGTGGCTATGACGTGGGCAAGATCGACGGCGTGATCGGCGCGGGCACCCGCGCTGCCATCCGCGACATGCAAGTCAAGTTGGGGCTGCCCGCGGATTCTTATCCGAGCCATGCCTTGCTGCGGCAGCTGCAGCGCGGGGGCTAGCGACAGACTGCTGAGCGCCGACCACTTCAAACGAGTCCGATCCGTTCTCTAGCGGGCGGGCGCGGGTTCGCTCCGGGCGCGCGACCAAATCAAGTGGTCGAGGGAGATCGCGCCGGGGCCGCGCGCGAAGATGAGCAGCAGGAGCGCGAACCACAGAACGTGATCCGGCCAGCCTTCCGGATAAACGAAGATCTGGATGACCGCGACCATGAGCATGAGACCGAGTGCGGAGAGGCGCGAAGCCAGCCCGATCACGAGCAGGACTGAAAAGGCGAGTTCCTGATAGGTCGCAAGATAGGCGGCGAAATCCGGCGGCAGGACAGGCACCTTATATTCTTCGCGGAAGAGGAAGAACGTCGTGTCCTTGATGTGCAGGCCGTCGACCTTGGTCTGGGCTGAACGCCAGAACACGTTCGCCACGGCGAGCCGTGCCACCAGGGCGACGATGCTATAGGGGATGCGCTCGGCGAGCCGCCGTCCGGCCTCCAGCCAGGTTATCAACGTGGACAATTCGGCTCCCTCCCGCGCTCGCTGGCATCATCGCCTCACGCTAGCCGAGGCCGCCATCACTTGCGGTTCATATCTGCTCACAAGCACTTGAAGGGGAGGCGCCGCGCTTCGGCGTATGGCGCGAAAAAGCCCGGCGCAACGGCCGGGCTCTTCTACGCAGATACTCTCGCTTTCATTCCGGATGCGACGAGACCCGGACCGGCGTCAGGACTTCGAAAGGCCGAAACCCGGCGTGCATGAAAGCTTACTTGTAAGGCACCGGTGCCGGCGGCAGCTCGGTGACGTAGGTCTGCTGACCGTGGTGGAAGCAACCGCCAAGGGCGATGGTCGCGGTGATGACCGCAAGAGCAATGATGGTGCGCATGACTGATTCCCGCTTACGCTACTGAGTACTCATTTGGTACGCCGCCCATCTCACTCTGATCCGTTGAGAAAGAGTTAATGCGCGCGCCAATTTAGAACGCGGGCCGGGGGGATCGCGAAAAAGCAAGAAACCCGGCGACGAGGCCGGGCTTCTCGTTCGATAGGCTACCCATTGGCTGAGGGGTAGGGTGCGGAAAACTCCGCATGGCGGTCCGGGATCCCGCACGTTCGCAAATCGGGCCAGGCCGCCGGAGCGAAGGCGGGTGACGCGAACACCAGACCGACCTTCATCCTCCATCAAGGTAGAGGTGGTGTGTGGCGCCGCTTTGCGCTGGATCAAGGCGCGGATTGTTGGGCCCTAACGCTGCCGGCCCGCATGCAGATTCCGGCCGGTTACAGCTCCGTGCCGCGCGCCGCGACGTTCTGTTTGAATTCCTGAATGCGGACGAGGTTGTGATACTCGGACAGCCGGACAGGCCAGCCGTCCTCGAACGTCCAGAAATTCGCGATCGTCGTTTAGAGATCGATATCCGTCTCGCGATGGCGGTAGCGCACGGGAATTTCGACGCCGGCGCGCGCCTCCTGAACGATCAAGCCGCTAGTGTCGAAGCGGAGAATTTCGAAATCGTCGGCGATCACGCCGAGCCGGGCGATCGAGGCGGCCTTGCCGCGGCTGGTACCGCCAAGGGGGTGAATGTCTGTCGGGATGTGAATGACGTGGCAAAAATCGTCAGGCAGGTAGCTCGCGAACCATTCCATGTCTTGAGCGCGCCACGCATCGTAGATTTCGCAGACGATGGTCTCCGGCCCGGTCATCATGCCTCCCTTCGAAGCGTTGCCGCGTCATATGATGTAGGACGAATGCTGCATATTTTTGGCGTGCGCGTTTGATACCGCGTTTCGGCGCATTCGCGTCGCGCAAGTTCGAATTATGGTGAAGCGCGACTTGAGTTACACGGCGCAGCCGGCGCCCTAACCTTCCTCATGAAGGCGTCGAACTGATTAGGGTCGTAGACTTCGGATAGCTCAACGGGCCAGCCGTCGCTTTAGCGGCTTTTGCCCTTAAAGGCGCGCGTGCCGGGCTTGCCCGATGTGGAACGGGGGCGGGACGTCCTGAGGGGCATTTCCCGGTTGTGCGGGCCCATCTCGTCGAGGGTCGGCTTGTGGGGGCGGGTCAAGTCGACCGCGCCGGCCGAACGTTCCAGTTCGCCTTGCCGGGCAAGGGGATCGTTGGCGATGGCGAGCTCCATCTGGCGCAGGCGCTTGACCTCGTCGCGCAAGCGCGCCGCCTCCTCGAACTCGAGATCGGCGGCGGAGGCACGCATGCGCTTCTCCATGTCCGCGATCACGCTCTCGATATTGTGGCCGACCGGCGTCTGTCCGCCCTCTGCGAAGCCGGTGCCGGCGTCGACCAGCACGTGGTCGCGCTCGTACACGCTCGAGAGGATGTCGCCGATATTCTTCTTGATGCTTTCGGGCGTGATGCCGTTCGCCGCGTTCCACTCCGTCTGCTTCTCGCGCCGGCGCGTGGTCTCGGCCATGGCGCGCTCCATGGATCCGGTGATGCCGTCGGCATAGAGAATGACCTTGCCGTCCACGTTGCGCGCGGCGCGGCCGATGGTCTGCACCAAAGAAGTCTCGGACCGCAAGAAGCCTTCCTTGTCGGCGTCGAGGATGGCGACCAGGGCGCATTCGGGAATGTCGAGACCCTCGCGCAACAGGTTGATGCCGATCAGCACGTCAAAGGCGCCCAGCCTCAGATCGCGGATGATCTCGATGCGCTCCAGCGTCTCCACGTCGGAATGCATATAGCGCACGCGGATACCTTGCTCGTGCATATATTCGGTCAGGTCTTCGGCCATGCGTTTAGTCAGCGTCGTGACCAGCACGCGGTAGCCGGCGGCGACCACTTTGCGTGTCTCGTCGATAAGGTCGTCGACTTGGGTTGTGGCCGGACGGACCTCCACCGGCGGGTCGACCAAGCCAGTGGGGCGAATGACCTGCTCGGCGAATACGCCGCCGGTCTGTTCCAGCTCCCAGCCGCCCGGCGTCGCCGAGACATAAACGGTCTGCGGCCGCATGGCGTCCCACTCCTCGAAGCGCAGGGGCCGGTTGTCCATGCATGACGGCAGGCGGAAACCGTATTCGGCAAGCGTCGACTTCCGCCGGTAGTCGCCACGGAACATGCCGCCGATCTGCGGCACGGTCACATGGCTCTCGTCCACGAACACCAGGGCGTTGTCGGGCAAATATTCGAACAAGGTCGGCGGCGGCTCGCCGGGTTTCCGCCCGGTGAGGTAGCGCGAGTAGTTCTCGATGCCGGCGCAAGAGCCCGTTGCCTCGATCATCTCCAGATCGAACAAGGTACGCTGCTCGAGCCGCTGCGCTTCCAGCAGGCGCCCGGCGCCGTTCAGCTCGGTCAGGCGCTGCTTGAGCTCTTCCTTGATGCCCCGGATCGCCTGCTTCAACGTCGGCTTCGGCGTGACGTAGTGGGAGTTGGCGTAGATCTTGACCGAGCTGAACTCGTCGGTCTTGGCGCCGGTCAAGGGATCGAATTCGACCAGCGTTTCCACCTCGTCGCCGAACAGGGAGATGCGCCAGGCGCGATCGTCCAAATGGGCCGGCCACAGCTCGATAGTGTCGCCGCGCACGCGGAACGAGCCGCGCACGAAATTCACGTCGTTGCGGCGGTATTGCAGCGCCACCAAATCGGCCATCAATTGCCGTTGCTCGACCTTATCGCCGCGCTTCAGGCTGAAGGTCATGGCCGTATAGGTCTCGACCGAGCCGATACCGTAGATGCACGAGACGCTGGCCACGATGATCACGTCGTCGCGCTCGATCAGCGCGCGGGTGGCGGCATGGCGCATGCGGTCGATCTGCTCGTTGATCGACGAATCTTTCTCGATGTAGGTGTCGGTGCGCGGGATGTAGGCTTCCGGTTGGTAGTAGTCGTAATAAGAGACGAAATACTCGACCGCGTTGTCTGGGAAGAAGCTCTTGAACTCGCCGTAGAGCTGGGCGGCAAGCGTCTTGTTGGGCGCGAGTATCAGGGCCGGGCGCTGGGTCAGCTCGATGACCTTGGCCATGGTGAAGGTCTTGCCCGAGCCGGTCACGCCGAGCAGCACCTGATCGCGCTCTTGCGCATTCGCCTGGGACACGAGTTCGGCAATGGCGCTTGGCTGGTCGCCCTTGGGTGCGAGTTCCGTCTTGAGGTCGAGAGCGATGCCGCCTTCGGACTTCTCTGGCCGGGGCGGGCGGTGCGGGATGAAATCCGGCACGGCGCCTGTCACCAGCGGATGGCCCTGGATCAGCGGCTGCGGCGCCTCGCCGAAGCCGGGCTCGCGACGGTCGGCGCCGAGCGGCAGGCCGCCCGTCTCGCCGGTCACGGCGCGCGGCTCGGCGCGGGAGCCAAAGGTCTTGGGGACTTGTCGGGACATAGTCCGGAATATGGCGGCGGGCAGGGGCCTTGGCTAGGGGCGCACTGCCGCTACCAAAGTGTCGCTACCAAAGTGTCGGGGCCTCCTCAGCCCTCCAGCTCGTCGCGCACCTGGGCGTAGCTCACCACGGCGAAGAGCACCGTACCGCCCGCGACGTTGCCCAAAAGGGTCGGGATGAAAAAGCCACCCGCCACACGCCAAAAACTCTCCTCGCCGATGAGCCACATATATATGGCTTCCACCGAGCCGGCGACGATGTGGGTGAAGTCTCCGAGGGCGATGATGTAGGTGATGAGGGTGATGACGAAGATCTCGGTGCCTTCGGAGGAGGGAAGCATCCAGACCAAGGCGGCGATGAGCCAGCCGGCGGCGATGCCCTTGACGAACATCTCGAACGGCGAATTGGCCATCATGTGGCGGCTGATATCGCCGACGGAGGCCGCGATCTCGGGGCTGAGCGCGCCGGAATAGACGAGAAACGCGGCGAACAGGAAGCACCCGACCAGATTGCCCGCCAGAACGATCGCCCATAGGCGGAGAACGTCCAGGATCGCGTTCCAGTCCTTCTTGACCATCACCGGGAGGACGGCCGTCAGCGTGTTCTCGGTAAAGAGCTGCTGGTGGGCAAGGATTACGATGAGAAAGCCGACGCAGTAGCCGAAATCGGCGATCATGCGGGCGCCTGGTACGCCCTCGAGCGTGGCCTCCAGCATCGCTTGAGAGAGTACCGAGAAGCCGATGGAGATGCCGGCTGCAAGCGCCGACCACCACAGTGCAGAAAACTTGCGCGCAAGCTCCGCCTCACCTTCGAGGCGAATGATCTCGTAGACCACTGCGGCCCGCAGGCGGCGGCGTTCCTTGACCGACTTGGTTTCCTCACGGGTCAAGCCTTCCTGGGGTTGAGGTTCGTTTGCGCTTGCGCCTTTCTTGGCCATGGGTTTCCTTGTGGCGAATCGACTTTGCTTGATCGGAAAGTAGCGGACCTGACGCTGCAATCCTATCCGAGACGCGCCCTGGAAGGAGAGCGCAATGACCGCGGGATGACCGATTTCCCACTCCTGGTGCTCACCCACGACGTGCCCCTGTGGGTGGCCGGTCTTCTGATCACGTTGGTGGCGGAGATCTACTCAGTCGGGCTCATGCTGCTGACTCGTTACGTCTACGGGGTCAGCCGGCTGAGCCTGAACAACGAGGTCGCCGGGTTCAAGTTCGCCGTGGTCGGCGTGTTCTACGCCGTGACGCTGGCTTTTGTGGTCATCGCCGTTTGGGAAGATTATCGCGACACGCAGGGGGCGGTGCGCGACGAGGCCAAGGCCGCGTTCGACCTGCACCGGTTATCGTACGCGCTGCCCCAAGGCGGCAGTGAAATCCGCAAGCACCTCGTCACCTATATCAAGGACGTCCGCGAATATGGGTGGCCGGCCATGTCTTTGGGCAAGCCGAGCGAGCAGGTGGCCAAAGACTTGAGATTGCTGACGGCGGCGGTTCTTGCCGTGCAGCCGGAGGACGGCAAGCAGAACACCCTGTTCCAACATTCCCTCGACCTGCTGACGGTGATGACCGACAACCGCAACGAACGTCTCGACAGTTCCGACGGCTCGGTCCCGCCGATCCTGTGGTTCGTGTTGATCGTCGGAGGGTTGATCACGCTCGGCTACCCGGCGTTCTTCGCGGCGTCCAACGTCGTGGCCCAGGTTCTCATGACCGCTTCACTGGCGGCGCTTGTGGCGATGTCGCTGTTGCTCGGTCTGGCTTTCGATTTCCCGTTTACCGGTGACCCGCACATCTCGGTTTATCCGTTCGACGAGGCTCTTCGGCAGATCTCCGAGCAAGCCTCAGCGCCATAGTCGCCTCGAATCGCAGAGGCGGCGCGGGGAGCGTTTACTCGATGGCAACGATATTGGGCCCAAGATCGGGCCCAAAGCGGGCCTTTCGTCGAAATGCCATGATTGCGGCCTGAGGCTAGAGCTCCGGCTGCCTCCCATGGAAGTACCACAAGCACAATGAGCGAGGTCGGATCAGTCGAGGCGTCCGTCGCCGAGGCGTTTCATCGGGCGGATACTCTCAAGGCGCCGCTGGATAAGAGGCTCGATCTTTATATGGGCGAGTCGCGGAAGCTGTTCCCGACTCTCGAGTCCGGTTACGACGATTTGGCCGCACGCTTGCGGGATAACGGCGTCGGCGAGCGCGTGCCCGGTGTTGGCGACACTCTCCCTGACGTCCACCTCACCGACAGCGAAGGCCAGCTGGTCCGCCTCGGCTCCTTCATGGACCGAGGACCGCTTGTCATCAGCTTCAATCGCGGACCTTGGTGCGGCTATTGCGGGCTGGAGCTCCTGGCCTTGGCGCGGGCGTACCCATTCATCGCCTCGATCGGTGGCGACGTGGTGTGCATCTTGCCGGAACTCAGGCCGCAAGCGCAGGCTTTGCAACAAAAATACGGGCTGCCGTTCTCTGTTCTGACCGATCGCGACCTCGTCTATGGCTCCGCTCTCGGCCTCGTATTCTGCGCCGGCGACTGCATTCGTCGCGCGTATGAGGCACTCGGTATCGATCTCAACCAGTTCCAGGGCAATGACGGCTGGCTTCTGCCCCTTCCGGCGATGATCGTCGTCGGACGCGACTGCCTGATCAAGGCGCGCTTCATCGATCCGGATTTCCGGAAGCGGATGAATACCGAAGACATCCTCACGGCGGTCGGTGAAGCGCACTAGCGCGCCGAGATCTCTTCCAAGTTGTCAGGGAAACGACGCGGGCAAAGCATCGTGTGTCATGCGCGCGCGAGGCCGCCAATGGTCGTGCGGTTGAACGCATCTCGGTGCGCTGCACAGCGCAAACGAGCGCAACATGTGCTTAACAAAACGAATCGTTTCGCATGCGGGATGTACAGTTTGCGGTGCATCATGGCGCGCTTGGAAAGATTTGGTTGTTGAAGTTCCGCAAAGTGCGCTCGCTAAATTGCCATTTTCTGCTGCGATCAGCTTATACTCAAAAAAAATAATTGACTTGCCATGTGGGACGGCAAGCCTGGACCACAAGTAAAGCGTGATTCGATGTACGCGTCTTAGGAACGGGTAGATGAGCGACATCAAAACAGCATCGGAGCAAAGCGATGGCTACGAGAACGACTGGGAAGAAACGCACGACGAGTAAGAAGTCAACTGCACGCAAGAGCACGGCGAGGAAGACGGCGAGAACGGCACGCAAGACTGTGCGTAAGGCCGGAGCTCGCCGGAAGACTGCCGCCCGGAAGACGGCGAAGACGGCACGCAAGACTGTGCGTAAGGCCGGGGCCCGCCGGAAGACCGCCGCTCGGAAGACGGCGAAGACGGCACGCAAGACCGCGCGCAAGGCCGGGGCTCGCCGGAAGACCGCAGCTCGGAAGACGGCGAAGACGGCACGCAAGACCGCGCGCAAGAGCACGGCTCGCCGGAAAACCGCAGCTCGGAAGACGGCGAGAACGGCCCGCAAGACGGTGCGGAAGGCCGGCGCTCGCCGGAAGACCGCTGCTCGGAAGACCGCGAGAACGGGCCGTAAGACGGCTCGGAAGTCTGCGCGGAAGGCGAAGAAATCTGCGCGAAAGGCGCCGGCCCGAAAGTCGGCCGCTAAGTCTTCTGCCAAGAAGTCTGCGGCGAAGAAGCCGGCGGCCAAGCGCAAAGCGGCTGCCAAGCCGAGGGCCGCGGCAAAGTCGAAAGCTGCGGCGCCTGCGCCGCGGCCGGCAGCCGCAGCACCGGTCAGCCCGACCCCGCCGAGGCCACAGCCTGCGCCGCGGCCGATGTCACCATCGTCGCCGTCGCCCGGCATGGGGGGTCTGCCACCGCGGCCGGCAAGCCCCGGCGGTTCGCCCGCGTTCGGTACGCCGCGTCCGCCGATGCCGGGTTCGCCCAGTCCTACACCAAGCCCGACCCCGATGCCGTACCGGCCATCGTGGGCTCGAGACGAAGACTAGGGCATCAGTAAAACGACAAGAAGGGCCGGCTCAATTGCCGGCCCTTCTTTTGTTTGGCGTCGGCTTTGTTCAGGCGATCTCCTCGACTCCGCTGACCAGACCGCCATATCCAAGCTTGGTCAGCCCTTCGAGCCAGTATTCGGCCAGGAGCGGATGATCGAGCAGGTAAGACTCCGTCGGTGTCTCCCGTCTCTCGCTTGCGCGCTCAACGGTTGCGTCCCATTCCTCAACCTCGGCATCCTCGCGTCCGACCCACAATAGCGCGACGAGTTCAGCCTGCTCCAAGGGTGACAGGCCGCGAAGCTCTGCGACCAGTTCTTCGCGGGTCAAGTCGCCGGGCTCGACTTGAAGCGATTCGGGCGGCGCATCGTCGTCGGTGAAATTGGAGGCTCCGTCCGGCGCGACGGTCCCCTCCTTGCCCATCACCGCGCGGACCTTCACGATCAGAGTCCGCAGATATTGGGGATCGATTGACAGTTCCGCCATCCTGACCTCGTGTTTCTTCGAAGATGAGGCAAAACCCAAGATCTCCGATTATGTTCCGGCAGACTGCTCATCGAGGATCACATGACATTCTTCTCCAGCCTGCTTAAGCCGGGCGTGGTGCCGTATCTGGTGCCGATCGTCCTTCTGGTCTGCTCAAACGTGTTCATGACCTTCGCTTGGTATGGGCACCTCAAGTACAAGTCCGTGCCTCTGATCACGGTCGTCTTGATCAGTTGGGCCATCGCCTTCGTGGAGTATTGCTTCGCTGTGCCGGCCAACCGCCTCGGCAGCGACGTCTATTCGCCGGCCCAGTTGAAGACCATGCAGGAGGTCATCACCCTGGTGGTGTTCGCGGGGTTCACGGCACTCTATTTCAATGAGCCGCTAAGTTGGATGCAGGGCGGGGGGTTTCTCTTGATCGCGCTGGGCGCCGCCCTTGTTTTCCACGGCCAAGGGTAGACGCGGCGCCGTGGAACGGCTCGGCCTCCGGGACGGCGGATACCGTCCCGAGGCCGCCGCCAGTTAGAACCCTCTGAAAATGTTGCCGCAGGCCAGGATGACGTAAGCCACGACGGCGACCCAAAACCCGTGCTCGGTAATGAACGGGATCGGCACGAAGGCGCCGATGATCGCCAAAATGGCCAGAATGATCGAAACTACAAAGACGATGGTTGTCGGTGGTGACAGACTCATCTTCAGCCCTCCCTCTTGTTGACGAGCGGACTGTAATCGTTTTCTGTGAAAAAGCGAACGCATGACAGGGGCGGAAAGCGTCACAAAACGGCCGTTCGCGGGGGCTCACAGCCGAGGATGAAGGAGACTTTGCGATGGCGCCAATGATGCGGCTGGTCCTTGGGCTTGGTGTGCTTGTCCTCATTCTCGCGGCGGTCGCGCTGGGGTTGCCGGCGCATGTGACGGTGGCGCGGTCGGTGGGGATCAACGCCCCCGAATATGCGATTTATCCCTATCTCAACAATCTACGCCGGTTCCCGGAATGGTCGCCCTGGGCGGCCCGCGATCCCAATATGAAGATGACCTATTCCGGTCCGCCCGAAGGCAAGGGAGCCAAGGTCGAGTGGGAGAGCGAAGTGCCATCCGTCGGCAATGGCAGCTTGCAGATCGTCGACACAGAGCAGTCCCGCAGCGTGGATCTGGCCGCCGATATCAATGGTCTCAACGGCGCGAGCTCCTATCAGCTCACCCCTGACGGGTCCGGCAGCAAGGTCACCTGGATCTTCCGCTATGAGACGGGGTCGAGCCCGATCAAGCGCTGGAAGGGGCTGATGCTCGACGGTCTTGTCGGCGCCGAGTACGTGAAAGGTCTTCAGAGGCTCAAGGCGAAAGTGGAGAGCGATCGCGCTCCGACGGCGCGTCCCGTCGTCGTGCCGCCGCAGGCTGTCGCCCCGGCAGCTCCCGACGGGGGTCAGCCCTCCGCCGGCGGGGAGTCGGTCGTTCCCGCGGCGCCGGCGCAAGGTGCGCAGCAGCAGGCCGCACCGGCTCAGGCGAACACGCCGCCACCGCCGCCGCAGCGCTAGCAAGCAACGAGATTAGAGTTTCCGCTGTTCTTCCGCAGGCTTGGGCGCGGCGTCGGGCTCGCCTTGGGTCGCCTGCATGATCAACTTCTCCAGCGGCCCGCACTGAAATTGCGCCGCTTCGCCGCCGAAGCGTTCCGCCTCGCTCGCGGCAAGATGGGGATCGATCACCCGGCGTCCGGTGACCTGGTAGACGCAGATCGCACCGTCCGCGGCCGTGAAGGTAATGCTGTCGCCGATCGTCACGTCGCTCAGGGCCACGTCGCCCTGCACCTGGTCGCTCTTCGCCTTGTGGGTCTTGGCGCGTGCGGTGCGGTCCGGCGCGGGCAAGACGGATTCAGAGACGCCGGCCGTCTCGCGGCGCATCGCAGCGCTCAGGCCGAGCCGGGGCACACCGCCCGACGGCGCGAGCGACATGCTCACGGAGAGATCCTCCCACGGCCAACGGGCCGGGGTCGATTGGTCGGCAAGGACTTGATTCCAGACGCTCTGGCGCAGCGCTTGGGCGAGCCCGTCCTCGCCGAGCGAGGGCAGTACGTTTGCCAGCTGAACGCCGCCAACCACAAGACCAACGGCGCCGACGGCTCCCAACCACGCCTTGCGCGTCCCGCGCCGGCGAAGAGATAGGAGGAGGAGCTGCACCGACCCCCGTAACGGCATCAGATCCTCCTCCCGATCCGCCGCGGGGAGGCAATGTCGCGGCGGTAGTGGCGCCGCATGAGCAGCGTCACCGAGCTTAGGAAGATGAGCAAAAAGACGAACATTGCGATTTGTCCTGTCTTACCGTTCCAGGCCGATGGCTCGACGCCTGAGACTTTCGCTGTCTCCTGCGCCACGCCCCCAGCCGCGGTGCGTGCCGGCGCCGGCTCGGAATTTCCGAGTGCGGTGTCGGCCTGCGGCGGCGGTGCCGGAATCGGTTCAGCTGCTGCAACCAGCGTCCGCGCGCCTCCCGGAAGAGGTTGCGGTGCGGCGGTCGCCCTGAGCGTTCCGGCTGGGCGTCCGTAGACCTTAGCATAGCCGCGGCCGTCTGGAAGGTTCAGGGGCAGCTTCGGGGTGGTAACAACTTTGCCATCGGGGCGGGAATCCGCGGAATCCCAGGCCGCCAAGTCTGTCTGGGTCGAAACAAGACCCTGCCGGGAGGTCACCCGGTGGATGGCATCATCGAAGGTTTTCGGGCCGATCGAGCCGAATCGTGTGGCTTCGAGCGCGCCAAGAGGCTCGGCTCGCGCCAGGAAGCTGAAAAAGGGGATGACGGCCGCGATCACGGCAAGAGCGGGCAAGACCGCCAGGAGAAAGCCTGGAGCAACAGATCGCAATGTCATCGACCGCCCTCGGTGCTCGGCACGAGGGGCAATGCAGCACGCCAATGGGGCACGGGCGTAACCGCAATGTGGCCCGGGGCCCAGTGTCCCCGCCATATGTGTGGCCGGAATGGGGAGAGGGGATCGGCGGAACCTGCGACCGGATCGACGCGTTACGGGCTTGCGTCAACAACAACATATTGATGGCAACCGCCCGGCGCCCTGGGCGGCTTCAATCCCGCTTACCCAATTCAGGAGGACCACCCATGTCGAAAATGAAGAGCCTCGAGGACCTGTTCCTGCATCACCTCAAGGACGTGTACTACGCTGAGAAGCAGATTCTGAAGGCGTTGCCGAAGATGGCCAAGAAGGCCGATTCCGACAAGCTGCAGAAGGCCTTCGAAGACCATCTGAAGGAGACCGAGGGTCAGGTCGAGCGTCTCGAGCAGGTGTTCGAAATCTTCGGCCAGAAGGCGAAGGGCGAGACCTGCCCGGCGATCGAGGGCATCATTAAAGAAGGCGAGGAAGGCATCAAGGACTCCGACGATCCGGACGTCCGCGACGCCGCGATGATCGCCGACGCCCAAGCGGTGGAGCATTACGAGATTACCCGCTACGGCACGCTGATCGCCTGGGCCAAGCAGCTCGGCAAGAACAACGCCGCCAAGCTCCTCCAGGAGACGCTGGACCAGGAGTACAACGCCGACAAGCTCCTTTCCAAGCTCGCCGAGGGCCAGCTCAACAAGGAAGCGGCCTAGATCTCCGGACTATCCGGAGGTTTTTGCCTAAGAACAACGCAGCGTCGGGTTTTGCCCGGGGCTGCGTCTTTTTATGCACGGTCATATTGTGCATTGCACTTGCGGGGAAAAGCACGCCCGCATAGGGTTGCCCCGATTTTTCCCGCAGTCCTCACGTTTTTCAGGAGTTCTCCATGGGACTGGTCTCCCGCACGCTTGAACGGGTCAAGCCCTCGCCGACGATGGCCATCACGAACAAGGCGCGCGAAATGAAAGCCGCCGGTTTCGATGTCATTGGTCTTGGCGCCGGCGAGCCCGACTTCGACACGCCCGACAACATCAAGCAGGCCGCCATCGAGGCCATCAAGCGGGGCGAGACCAAATACACCGCCGTGGACGGTATCCCCGAGCTCAAGCAGGCCATCAGTGAGAAATTCGCCCGCGAGAACGGGCTCGACTACAAGCCGGCCGAGATCACCGTGGGCTCGGGCGGCAAGCACGTGCTCTACAACGCGCTGCTCGCGACGCTCGACCCCGGCGACGAGGTGATCATTCCGTCACCTTACTGGGTGAGCTATCCCGACATCGTGCTGTTGGCGGGCGCAGAACCCGTGATCGTCGAGACCACGCTTGAGGAGAACTTCAAGCTGACGCCGGAAGCGCTCGAAAAGGCCATCACGCCCAAGACCAAGTGGTTCATTTTCAACTCGCCGTCGAACCCGACCGGCGCCGCCTATACGCGGGATGAGATCAAGGCTCTGACCGACGTGTTGCTTCGCCACGAGCGCGTCTGGGTGCTCACGGACGACATCTACGAGCATCTCGTCTATGACGGCTTCGAGTTCTCCACGCCGGTGCAAGTCGAACCCAAGCTGAAAGAGCGGGCGCTGACGCTGAACGGCGTGTCCAAGGCCTATTCGATGACCGGCTGGCGCATCGGCTATGCGGGCGCGCCGGCGGAACTCGTCAAGGCGATCGGCAAGCTCCAGTCGCAGTCGACCTCCAACCCGTGCTCCATCAGCCAATGGGCCGCGCTCGAGGCGTTGCGCGGGCCGCAGGACTTCTTGAAGGACTGGGTGAAGTCGTTCCAGGAGCGGCGCGACCTCGTCGTCTCCATGCTCAATCAGGCGAACGGCTTGAGCTGCCCCACTCCCGAAGGTGCATTCTACGTGTATCCGTCTTGCGAGGGCACGATCGGCAAGAAGACGCCGAAGGGCGACACGATCAACAACGACGAGGACTTCGCCACGCTGCTCCTTCAAGAAGAGGGGGTCGCGGTGGTTCACGGCGAGGCGTTCGGGCTTTCGCCTTTCTTCCGTATCTCCTACGCGACCAGCACGGAGGCGCTGGAAGAGGCGTGCCGCCGCATCCAGCGCTTTTGCGCCAGCCTGACCTAGGCGCGGTCTATAATGGGTGCGCAGGAATCAGAGGGCGAGAGCATGAAATTCTCGAAGCTCAGCACGGCGAACCAGATCGAAGGTAAGATCATGGAGATCCGCAAGGGTGCCGTGACCGCCATCGTCTATGTCCAGATCGCCGGCGACACCATGGTGGAGGTGAGCGTCACCATCGCGTCGCTCGAGACGCTCGGTCTGTTCGAGGGCAAATCGGTGACGCTGATCATCAATCCCGTCGACATCATGATCGGCTGCGAGTAGCAGTCTCGGCCCGGCCTTGGAGGCGGGGTCTGAACGACCCACCCTCGAGGATTTATGGACACACGCGCAACAGACGACCCACGAAGCGCGATCGACCGGTCCTCCCGCGTGCATCGCCTGGCGGACGGCCGCACGATTGGCTATGCGGAATACGGCAGCACGGACGGCCTGCCCGTCATCGCGCTGCATGGCACGCCGGGGTCGCGCTATATGTTCGCGCTGACCGATGAAGGCGCGCGGGCGCGGGGCCTGCGCATCATTGCGCCGGAGCGTCCGGGCTACGGGCTTTCGGACGTGCATCGCTTCGATACGCTGGCCGAGACGGCCGGCGACGTGCAGGCGCTCGCCGATGCCCTCGAAATTGACCGCTTCGTGCTGCTCGGCGTCTCGGGCGGCGGGCCGCATGCGGTCGCCGCGGCGGCGCTGCTCAAGAGCCGCGTCAGGCGCATGGTGCTGATTGCGCCTGTGGGGCCGGTTGCCGCCAGCGAGCATATCCGCATGTCCCATCTGCACCATTTCATCTTCTCGCGCATGGCGCCGTCTCACCATGCGGCCGGCGCCTTCTTCCTTGGGCTTCGGACGATGATCGACTGGGCGCCGAGTGCCGCCTATCAGCTTCTGATGCAGCGCGTGACGGCATCGGACCACGCGGCGCTGCTTCGCCCCGAGGTCAGGGACAATCTTCAGGCGACGCTGCGCGAGGGCTTGCGCCGTTCCATCGACGGCCCGCTTCAGGATTTGCGGCTTTATTGCGGGCCGTGGGATTTGCCGCTCGGCGAGATCGACGTCCCTTCGATCATGTGGCAGGGCAGCGCGGACACGATTGTGCCGCCGGATGCCGCTTATCACCTCGCGGGTGCGCTCCATGATTGCCGGCTCGAGGTCGTCGAGGGCGCCGGGCATTATTGGGTCTTCGGCGAATTGGACCGCGTGCTCGATACCGTGCGCGCCACTTGGCCCTAAGCGCATGTCACCTTCCTTCACCCATTGCGCGATGCATGTGGCCGACTTGGAGCAGTCCATCGGCTTCTACGAGCGCTATTGCGGCATGACCATCGTCAAGGAGCACGGCGAAGACGACAAGCGGGTGGTGTGGCTCGCAAGCCCCGGTGCGGAACAGAGCTTCGTCCTCGTGCTGCTCGGCGGCGGGCCGAAGCGCGATCAAGATGCGGACGACATGACCCATTACGGCTTCGGCGTGCCGACGCGGGCGGACTTGGACAGGATTGCCGCGCAAGCCAAAGAGGATGGGCTGCTGCATTGGGAGCCGCGCGATTACGCGACGCCCACCGGGTATCTCTGTGGCGTCAAGGACCCGACCGGCTACATCGTCGAGTTTTCTTACGGACAGCCGCTGGGGCCCGACGGCGAGGACGCCTAGCGACCCCGCCCTAGAACTTGCTGTACGTCCGGCAGCAGCAATCCTTCAGCCCATCGCTGCGGAAGTTGCAAACGAGCTTCTCTTCCGCGTTCTGACAGGTTTGCGGCGGCGCACCTGCGTTCATGCCGGTACGGCAGCTTTGGGTGTAGGGAATGCAATGTCCGCCGAGAAGCTCGGCGTTCGCCGGGCAACTCGTAGCTGTTGCGCTCGGCAACGCACCGGCGCCGGTGTCGCCGGAAGCGGGCGGCAGGGCGTCCGGATCGTCATCGCTGCCGCCGAACCAGCCGCCTGAGCTTGTGCCTGAACTGTCCGAGCCGCTGCCCGGCACCTTGATGTTCTTGCCGCGCCGTATGGCGCCGGATTCCCGCTTGCAGGTGTAGCCGGATCCGAAGTCGCCGCAGACGATTTTGGCGTCTTGGACCGGCGACCGGTCCGGGGAGGGCGCCGGTGGCGTGAAGGCGAAGGCGTCGCTCCCAACGAGCACAGAGGACACCGAGATCAGACCCAAAAGCAGCAAACCGGAAACGAAACGCATGGAACCCCCGTCGCGATAAGGGCGCCACCATACTGGCTTGGAGCCAGGATCAGAAGACCCGAACACGCGTGCGCTTGAAGCGCGCTCATGTCGCCACCCATGAGGGCCGCACCCCCCTGGCCATGGACCAGAACGGCGCGTACGGCCCTTGAACTCCATCCATGGCCCATCCATATACCATCCACAGAGATGGAGGGCCAAATGGCTGCGGAAATTCACAGACTGCGCGATCGCGCGGGCGAGACCGAAAAGATCACGATCAACCTCGGTTATGTGGACCTCGGACAGGTCGATCTTCTGGTGCAGGAGGGCTTTTACTCCAACCGAAGCGATTTCATCCGCACGGCGGTCCGCAATCAGATCGCCAGCCACGACGAGGTCGTCCGGACGTCTATCGTCCGGCACACGTTGGAGCTCGGCATCAGACATTTTACGCGGTCGGATCTGGAGGCGGTCAAAGCGGCAGGTGAAAAGCTGCATATCAAGGTGCTCGGACTCGCGACAATAGCGCCCGACGTGACGCCCGCACTCGCACTGGAGACAATAGAATCCATCACCGTGCTTGGCGCGTTGCATGCCAGCAAAGACGTCAAGAACGCATTGGCCGATCGCACTTTGTGAGCGGCCATTTCAACCCTAAAGGGACCGGTGCCATGACGATGAATTTCGACCGCGCCTTGCACGCAGCCTTGCAATTAACGCAGGCTCAAAAGCTGCACGAAGCCACGCGCGTCATTCAAGACGCTCTGTCAGGCCGATCGCCGAACGGGTGTCCGAACAAGACTGCGCCGGCCACTCTTTCAATCGAAGGGTGCGTCATCGACTCTTCCACCGAAGAGATCGTCCCCGAGATCGAGGCAACCCCCAAGCCGGTGCCGAGCACGCTGTCGGACCCATCCCAGCTGATTGCGCGTGCGCTCGGAAAATATTCGCCGCAGCAGCGGGATGGCAGATTGCACGGTTTCAGCCTCGACGGTCTGGCGGGACCGAAGTTCAAATCGGTCGAGATAGCCGAGGGAGCGCAATTTCGAACTGAGAACTTCCGGTGCGAGGCCGGAAGCCGAGCTTACAAGCTCTATATCCCGAGCTGCGTTCGGCCCGGCAGGCCCGCTCTGCTCGTGATGCTCCATGGAGGCACCCAAACCGCGGACGACTTCGCGATCGGGACGCGCATGAACGATCTCGCCGAAGAGCACGGATTCATCGTCGCCTACCCGATCCAGGCGAAGGCCGCAAATCCCTCTCTCTACTGGAATTGGTTCAAGCCCGAGAATCAAATGCGTGGCCGCGGAGAGCCGGCCATCATCGCGGGGATCACCAAACAGATTATCGCCGACCACGATGTGGATCCGGCCTGCGTGTTCGTGGCCGGTCTTTCCGCCGGAGGCGCCATGGCGGCGGTCATGGCCGCGACTTATCCTGATCTGTACGCGGCTGTGGGCGTCCATTCCGGGCTTGCCTATAAGTCCGCGGCCGACGTTCCTTCTGCCTTTGCAGCCATGCGCGGGGATGGAGCCAAGTCGTCGCGGCGCGTGACCGACATTGGCGGCGCGAAGACCTCTCCGAGAACCATCGTTCTCCATGGTGCCGCCGACAAGATCGTCCACCCGTCGAACGCCGCGATGATTGTCGATGCTGAGAGTCGAGCGAGCCACACGGATCATCAGGAGGAGGGGTTCGACGCCGGCCGAGGTTTCACCCGCACAGTCACGCGAGACGAGGCCGATCTGGTCGTGGCCGAGCACTGGATCATCCACGGGGCCGGTCACGCTTGGTCGGGCGGAAGCGCGGACGGCAGCTATGCCGATCCCAACGGCCCCGATGCGTCTCGGGAAATGGTGCGGTTCTTCCTGGGCGAACGGGCCGGTTCACGGGCGGCTGCTCGTTAGCGCGGCGCAAGGTTAGCCAGCTAACGATGTTTCTACGTTATCGCGGCTCTTGCCAGAGGGCGCGTCCCTTGACACGATGGGTGCCTAAAGGCTCGCAAGAGGGAAAAAAGGGCGAAATCAAAGGGCCCACCTTGCGCGGCGTGCCAAGGGAGGAGAGCATGGGCCAAGCGCAGGGCCAACCAGCCCGCAGCGCCCGCTGCATCGCACTGGTTGGTCCCTATCTCAGCGGTAAGACGACACTCTTAGAATCCATTCTGGCGCGGACCGGCGCCGTCAAGCGGCAGGGCACTGTCACCGCCAAGAACACGGTGGGTGACGCCTCCGACGAGGCCCGCCATCACGGCATGAGCGTCGAGCTCAACGTGGCCACGGTCGATTTTCTCGACGACACCTTCACCTTTCTCGATTGTCCAGGCTCCATCGAATTTCAGGCGGATGCGGCCAACGTGCTGACCGCCTGCGATGCGGCCGTCGTGGTGTGCGAGCCGGACGAGAAGAAGGTTCCGGCGCTTCAGCTCATCCTCAAGCAGCTCGAGGATCGGGGCATTCCGCACTTTCTATTCCTGAACAAGATCGACAAGGCGGACACGCGGGTGCGCGACATCGTCCCGATGTTGCAGCCGGCTTCGGCCATACCTCTCGTGCTGCGCCAAGTGCCCATCTGGGAGAAGGACATCGTCTCGGGCTTCATCGATCTGGCGCTCGAGCGCGCCCATGTCTATCGCGAGCATGCGCCGTCCGAGGTGATCGAAATGCCGCAAGCGCTCGCCGAGCGCGAGCAGGAGGCGCGCTTCTCCATGCTGGAGCAGCTGGCCGACTATGACGACGAGCTGATGGAGCAGCTGCTGGAGGACGTCGAACCGCCGCGCGACAAGGTGTTCGACGATCTCGCCACGGAGCTGCGCGAGGGGGTGATCTGCCCCGTGCTGTTCGGCTCGGCGGAGAACGGCAACGGCATCTTGCGGCTGCTCAAGGCGCTGCGTCACGAAGCGCCCTTCGTGCAGAGTACGGCGGCGCGTATCGGCGCGGACGGCGCCTCGTCCTGCGCCTATGTGATGAAGACGTTCCACACGGCGCATGCGGGCAAGTTGTCGCTTGCCCGCGTTCTCGCCGGCACGTTTGCCGACGGCGATTCCGTCTTCGGCGGCGAACGCGAGGAGCGCATCGCCGGCGTGTTCGCCCTGCTCGGGCAAGAGCCGGTGAAGCGCGATGCCGCCAAGCCGGGAGACACGGTGGCCTTTGGCCGGCTGGAAAGCGTGAGGACAGGCGCCACGCTGTCGACCGAGAAGGGCGCATCGCTGAAGATCGAGCCCGGCGAGATTGCGGAGCCCGTGTTCGGGCTCGCGATCGAAGCCAAGGAGAAGAAGGACGACGTGAAGCTCACTGCCGGGCTCGCCAAGATCATCGAGGAGGATCCGTCGCTCTCCATCAGCCACGACCAGGACATGGCCCAGATGGTGCTGTGGGGGCAGGGCGAGATGCATTTGCGCGTGGCCTTGGAGCGGCTGATCCGCAAATACGGCGTCGCCGCCGCGACGCACCCACGCCAGATCCCCTACAAGGAGACCATCCGCAAGTCGACGGAGGTGCGCGGACGCCACAAGAAGCAGTCTGGCGGCCACGGCCAGTTCGGCGACGTGGTGTTGACGATCGGCCCCCTGGCGCGCGGACAGGGCTTCGAGTTCTCCGACAAGATCACCGGCGGCGTCGTGCCCAAGAACTACATTCCCTCGGTGGAAATCGGCGTGCGCGACTATCTTCACACCGGGCCGTTGGGCTTCCCCGTGGTGGATGTCGCAGTGTGCCTGATCGACGGCTCGTATCATTCGGTCGACTCTTCTGACATGGCGTTCCGCCAGGCGGGGCGCCTGGCTATGTCGGAGGGCATGCCCCAGTGCCAGCCCGTGCTCTTGGAGCCGGTCATGGCGGTGGAGATCGCCGTCCCGTCCGAGGCCACGGCGCGGATCAACTCCATCGTCTCCTCCCATCGCGGGCAGATCCTGGGCTTCGATGCGCGGCCCGGCTGGCCCGGATGGGACGTGGTTCAGGCCCATATTCCCGAGGCCGAGATCCAGAACCTGATCGTGGAACTGCGCTCGGCCACGGCGGGCGTGGGGACGTTCCACGCCGAGCTCGACCATTTGGCCGAGCTTGTCGGCAAGGCGGCGGACCAGGTTTTGGCCCATCGCGGCGACAAGGCCGCCTAGAAGGGGGATGTTCGGAGTGTCACAAAGTGGCGCGGAGCCCTTGCCCCGTTCCGCTGGGCCCGGTAGACGATTACCCCGAATTCCGGAGTTTTTGACCGATAGACAGAGGGTGTTCCCATGACCGTATTTCCGCAGCTCGTAATCCCTGAGACCCTTGCCGCCGGCCCCGGGCCGGGGAACACCGACCCGCGCGTGCTCGAGCGCTTCGCCAAGACGGGCGTGGCCGATCACATGCAGAAGGACGTGCTTCGCGGCATGATCGAGGCGAAGCTCATGCTGCGCGAGCTGTGGGGGACCAAGAACGTCTACACCTTTGGCGTCGCCGGCACGGGCTGGAGCGGCCTCGACTGCGTGCACAGCCTGATCCTGCCGGGCGACAAGGTCGTGACCTTCGCCAACGGCACCTTCTCGGGCATCGACGACCTCACCATCCGCATCAAGGCCTCCACGCTCGAGGATCTCGCCGCCGACTCCGTCAATCCGAAGCCGAAGAACGTCGTCACCGTGACCGTGCCGCATGGCCAGTCGGTCTCCGGCGAGACGGTCGAGAAGGCGCTCGCCGAGCACAAGCCCATGTGGGCCTTCATGGCCCATTGGGAGACCGGCTCGGGCCGCATCAACGACCTCAAGGGCTTTTCGGACGCTTGCGAGAAGCATGGCGTGCTGGGCATCGTCGATGCGGTGTCGAGCCTCGGCGTCGGCGACTTCAACATCGACGACTATCCGGGCGTGGTCGCCTGGGCGTCCTGTCCGCAGAAGGGTGTGCTGTCGCTGCCGCTCACCTATGCGCCGGTCAGCTTCACCGACAAGGCCATCGAGATCGTCAAGAAGCGGGGCTGCTACACCTATGTGAACCACCCGATCCTCGATGCGCGCCACTGGGGCATCATCGACGGCAAGGATGTGGAGACACCGACCTACCACCAGACCCATTCCTGCTACGCGGTGGCGGCGTTCCACGAGGCGCTGCGCATTCTTCTGGCCTATGGCCGCCGTCGTAAGGCGACGGACTACCAGTATCACGAGAAGGCGCTGAAGCAGGCGGTCGAGGCCATGGGCTGCGAGGTCACCTCGAACATGCCGAGCCTCATTGTGCTGAATCTGCCGGGCAAGCTTGCCGGCAAGGAGAAGGAGCTGGTCCAGGGGGCGCGTGCGCAAGGGTTCGGCATCTGGCCGACCCTGTCAGAGCCGGTGCAGGTTCGCATCGGTATCCTCAACCAGCTCTCGCCAGAGCAGATCACCGAGATTGCGAGCCGCTTCGCCGACGCCATGCTCGCCATGGGCGCGGAGTTCGACAAGCAGCAGGTGATGAATCAGCTGAAGTCCTATTACGCGAAGGCCGCGTAAGAAGGCAGCTCCGGCGATCGCTCCCTCCAAGGGGCGTCGTGCATGAGTTTTGACCATTGCCGTTTCGGCAAGGCTTTGCGATCGGCGTCGGCGCTTCTGGCGTTGGCGCTGATCGCGCAAGCCCTCTTCCTCGTCTCGGATACTTTTGCCCGGGCGGAAAGCGCGGACCGGTTCGCCGCGTTCAGCCTTGAGATCCCGGAACTCGCCGCGAAAGGCGAGATGGGAGAGGCCGTCGCGCTGGCCGATCGCTATGTGACGCTCGCGCGCGAGACGTCCGGCGAAGACAGCCTCGAATACGCCACGGCTGCCACTTGGCTCGGCTGGCTCTACAAGAAACAACAGCGCTATGCGGATGCCGAGGCCTTGCTCAAGCAGGCGCTTGCCATCCGCGAACAGGCCTTCGGGTCGAACCACCCGCTGGTCGCCGCCAGCCTGAACAATCTGGTGGGGCTCTATCAGGCCGAAGGCCGCGACGACCAGGTTGCCGCCTTGCAGGCGCGGATCGACGCCGTTCGTGCCAAAGCCGTCGGGCTCAGCATGCTCGAGGCGCTGCCGCGGGAGATCCGAGAGCTTCAGGCGAAGGGTCAGACGGCGGAAGCCGCCAGGTTGGCGGAGCATTACCTTGCCCTGTCACGGGAGCGCTACGGCGCAGATCAGCCGGCCGTGGTGCCGGCCCTGTTGGAGGCCGCGTCTTTGTTCGAGGAGCAGGCCAAGCTGCTGAAGGCCGAACCGCTGCTCAAGCAGGCGCTGGAGATCCGCATCGCGGCGTTCGGTCCGCGCAGCCCGGAGGTGGCCGACAGCGCCGAAGCGCTGGGGCGTCTCTATCAGAAGGCAGGGCGCCTCAAGGAGGCGGAGCGGTCTTTCAAGCGCGCTCTGTCGATCCGCAAGGCTGCTCTCGGCCGGCGTAACGAGAAGACCGTCGCCGCCATGGAGGCCCTTGCCGGCGTCTACAAGGCGGAAGGCCGCGACGAGGAGGCTGAGCGGCTTTACGAAAATGTGCGGAAGCTCGGCCGGCAGGTGCAGCGGCGCTTCGCATTCAAGCAGGAGGAGCCGACCTACGCCGTGGTCAAGGTCTTCTACGCCACGGACCGCGAGAACACCGGCGCGAAGGACCCTGCGCAAACCTATGGCGGCGATCGCGGTCCGCTAACCTTCGGCGTGGCGACGGTGAGCATCCCGCGCGATCATCGCTTGGGCGCTCTGGAGACCCCGTCCATTTGGCGGCTCGAATGGTGCAACGATCCGGACCGTTTCGTGGTGCTGCTGTCGGTGGACGAGACGGACAAGACCAAGTTCTTCGAGGACGTCGCCGACCGCGTGAGAGAGTCTTCCCGGAAGTCCGCATTCATTTTCGTCCACGGTTACAACGTCACCTTTGTCGATGCGGCGCGGCGCACGGCGCAGATGACCTACGACCTCGGCTTCGACGGCGCGCCGGTGCTGTATAGCTGGCCGTCCCAGGCGAGCTACGCTTCCTACAAGGTGGACGAGACCAACGCCGAGTGGTCCAAGCTCGACTTGAAGATTTTTCTCAAGGACTTCGCCGAACAGTCGGACGCGGACAAGATCTACCTCGTCGCCCACAGCATGGGAACGCGCGTGCTGACCGGCGCGCTGAAGGAGCTCGTGCTGGAAGACCCGAGCATGCGGGAGAAATTCGACGAGATTATCCTGGCGGCGCCGGATATCGACGCGGACACCTTCAAGCGGGATATCGCGCCGAAGATCCTGGCAGGCGAGGGCGGCACCACACTCTACGCCTCCTCCGGCGATTACGCGCTGATGGCTTCGAAAACCTTTGCCGGGTACCAGCGCGCGGGCGACACGGAGGGAGGCGTGACCATCGCCCCCGGTGTGGACACCATCGATGCGAGCGCGATCCGCACCGACTTTGTCGGCCACAGCTACTATGCCGATTCAGATTCCGTGCTCGGCGATCTGCGCGATCTCATTCTCCACGGCAAGCGTCCGGGAAAGCGCTCGCGGCTGTCGCCGGCGAAGAGCGACGCGGGCCGCTATTGGACCTTCAAGCAAGGTCACGCGCCCGCGCAATAACGGCTCACCTCCGCTACGGCTCGGCGCAGGTGCGAACAGGCCGGCCTCAGTCCGTGCGTGGGTTGTCCTGACGCCATTCGGACGGACGCTGGAAACTGCCGCGCCAGATGCCGCGCTTGGCCTCGCGGGCTTCGGCCTCCACATCCGCATAGGCGTAGCCGGTCTTGCCGCCTAGATCGATGGCGTAGCCGTCACGCACCAGCGCCTCGCCGATGTCGGGCACCCCCGCCGCGCTGCACAGGGCGACGTTGCGGCCGTAGCGGTCGGTGTCTTTCACTTCGCAAGTCACCTCGCCGCCGTTGATCAGCTTGGTCAGCTTCACCTTCGCGGCGCGGCCGCACAGCCATTCCTTGCCGTTCGCCTCCTCGCAGGTCTGCTTCAGCTCCGGCGCGTCGATGGCGAAGATGCGGTACTCCGCGCCGTCACCGGCGCGCAAGGTATCGCCGTCGATGGACACGATCCTGGCTTCGGGGCCGAAGGGTTCGGGCTGCACGGTGCAATAGCGCTGAATGAGCAGCACGAGCGCGAGCACCAGTACAAGCGCGATGACCTTGCCGAGCTGCGTGGCGAGCGTCTTGCTCGACGATTGGGTGCGGCCTGTGGCGCCCGGTCCGGCCTCTTTGTTTTTGCGCGACCTTGCCGCCATGCTGATTTGCGGTCCTTCCGTCTCGATCTGCTACGGCGCAACAAGCTCCACGCGACGGTTGAGAGCGCGGCCCTCGTCGGTTGCGTTCGACGCCACTGGCGCGAGGAACCCAACACCTGCCGCGCGCAGCCGATCCGGTGCGATCTTGTAGCTCTTGGCGAGCGCCGCGGCCACCGCGTCGGCGCGCCGCTTGGACAGATCCATATTGTAGGCGTAGGCGCCCTGATTGTCGGTGTGGCCGACGATGAAGACGTTGAGGCCGGGCTCACCGGTCAAGAGCTTGGCGATCTCGGCAAGCGTTGGGGCGCTCTCCGGCTTGATGACCGCCTTGTCCGTATCGAAGTAGATTCCGTAGAGCGCGATATGCCCGGCTTCGCCGAGGCCTTTGGCCATTGCGGCGGCGTCGATCATCTTGTTCTCGATGGCGCCGACCACGGCGACAACGAGCTGGGCGTATATCTCGTCGTTGTTCTTGCTCACCAGGACCGTGGCGTAGGTCTCGCCGCTGTCGGTCTTCTTCACGCCCGCATAGTAGCGGTAATCGAACCCGTCGACCCACATTTGCGGAATGGGCAAGATGTCCAGCGCCTCGGTGAAAGGGATGCCGCCGCAGGCGTCCGTAGTGCAGGAGAGCAGCGTCTCGAAGCCTGCCTTTTGAAGCTGCGTCTCGAAGTTGCGCGCCACTTCGAGCATCGATGGTCCGGGCCCGGTCTTGTAAGCGATGCGCGTGATGCGGCCTTCCGGACGCAACTCCTCGGTCGGCTTTCCGTCGGCGAAGGCCGCCGCCTGGAGCCGCGTGGCATCGAAGTCCTTTGCCTCGTAGCCGGTGATGACGCTGCCGGCGAAGCGGCCGATCCCGGGATAGTCTTTGCCGCCGGGGACATCCCCTTCGGCCGCATGCGCCGGGGGCAAGGCCCATACGAGCCCGGCGAGAAGAAAGAAGACGAGCGGCGCGACGTTCCATTTCCGCATGGTGGACCCCAT
>Ga0208781_1000003_pt1 | contig 50450 bp, 51 predicted proteins | sample RushOxbow_ThreeS_2_FD_185677 | JGI IMG/M metagenome (GOLD analysis project Ga0208781, IMG submission 185677) | Natural and restored wetland microbial communities from the San Francisco Bay, California, USA, that impact long-term carbon... | ecosystem: Environmental > Terrestrial > Soil >... | reverse complement strand
TCGGCTGGCCGGCACGACCCAAGGGCACGTGCTTGCCGAACTCAGCGACCTTGTCCGCATCGAAGCTTGCGGGAATGAGCGGGGTCCAGATCGGTCCCGGCGCGACGGCGTTCACGCGAATGCCTTTGTCCGCCAGGTCTTGTGACAGGGATCGGGTCAGCGAGACAATCGCGCCCTTGGTCGCGGAATAGTCCATTAGCTGGGTCTGGCCGCGATAGGCGGTCACGGAGGCCGTGTTGACGATCGTCGCGCCTTGTTTGAGATGCGGCAGCGCCGCCTGGGTCATAAAGAAGTAGCCATAGAAATTGGTGCGGAAGGTCCGCTCGAGCTGCTCCTCGCTGATGTCTTCCAGATCCTTGTCGGTGTGCTGCTCGGCGGCATTGTTGACCAGCACATCGAGGCCGCCAAAAGCGTCGAGCGTCTGTTTCACGGCATCGGCGCAGAAGGTCGCGTGGCCGATATCGCCCCTGATCAGGAGGCATTCGCCGCCCTCCCGCTCCACCAGGTCTTTGGTGTCCTTGGCGTCCTTGTCTTCCTCGAGATACACGATCGCGACATTCGCGCCTTCCCGGGCGAACAGTACGCTGACCGCGCGCCCGATGCCGCTGTCGCCGCCCGTGACAATGACGGACTTGCCTTCGAGCCGGCCGGCGCCGGCGTAGCGGGGCTCATACTCCGGCTTCGGGACCATCTCCGTTTCGCGCCCGGGCTGACGATCTTGTTCTTGCGGCGGCTGCCCGCCTTGTTTCTCCGATTCCAGCATCACGCAGACTCCATCTGTTTTGAGGGAAACCAGAGAGCGGGATGCGAAGTTCCCTTTGGGGAACGTTGTGGCCGCTAACGCTTTTCGCCGGATTGCGGCCAAAAAGCTTACAAGAGCGCCGATCCGTCCCTATATTGAGGTGGGGTCCGGGGGGGCGGTTCAGTTTTAGCTCCGAGGTGTCAAAAGACATGCTGGACGACATGCCACGGCAAGGCACCGCCCTTGTCGCAACTTCTAACGCCGATGTGGCGGACTATGACGACTCGTCTTCCCGCGAGCCGGTCAAGGCCGGCCGCCGTGCGCGCGCGGTCAGGCAGAAGATCGTCAAGCCGTCGGCGCTTGGGATGTTCCTCAAGCCGATTGGCATCGCCATCGGGCTGGTGCTGATCGCCTATGCGGTGCTGTCGCTCGGGACCAATTTCTATCGCAGCTACTACCGCCACCTCGACCACAGCGCCGCGGTCCACCCGGACCAAAGCATGTTCGACGTCTTTTTCCCCAGCAAGAGCCTGCCGGCCGACGCGGTCGATCTCGTCGTCAAGGACGTCGACGGGACCTTGCACCGGGTCGTAGCGAGCAAGTCCGAGGCGGACGCCTTCGTCAACGACACCATCCTGATGCTCGATCAGGAACGCGCGCGCATCAAGGAAGCGGCGCGCCAGGACATCGACCGCAGTTTCGCGCTCGCTTTTCAGGACCGCGAGCAGACCATCGACGCCTACGCCGACTGGTTCTTCGCCTGGAAGCGCTCCTACGTGGTGCTGAAGGAGACCATCTCCGCCGCCGTGAGCCGCTTCTTCGAGACCGGCAAGTACGAGTCGCTCTCCGAGGCGATCGAGGCCGATGTCGAAACGTATTTCCTGCGCAATTACACCGAGCAGGTGCTGAAGCCCGAGCTTCGCGACCAGACCATCACCGCGGGCGTGGAACAGTCGGTGCGGCACGCCCATGACAGCTACCGCCGGGTCATCGCCAATGGCGACATGCGGCTCCAGCTGTTCCTCGCCAAGAACACGAGCCACATGGAGGACATCCCGGCGACAACCTCGATGACCAACGTCAAGCTCGACTGGGATGCGCAGAAGTGGAAGGCGCCGGTCTATCTGATGGAAGATCGCGCGTTCGACGGCGTGGTCGGCGTGGGCACGGCGGCGGCAGGCGGCACGGTCGGTGCGCTTACGCTGGGCCGCGCGATCAACGGCATTGCCGCCCGCAGCTTCGGCCAGATGTCGGCACGGGTCGCCGCCTCGCTTGCGACGCGCGCGACGCCGGCGCTGCAAGGTGCGGCGGTCGGCACCGCCGTCCAGCCCGTGGGCGGTCAGGTGATCGGCGCGGCCATCGGCGTGGCGATCGGCATCGCCATCGATTATCTCGCCAACGAGGCCAACGAAGCCGTCAACCGCGAGAGCTTCGTCGCCGCCAACGAGGAGGCGCTGGACGCCACCATCACCGCCTGGAAGTCGGGGCTTGAGGCCAGCGTCGACACGGCCATCGACAAATGGTTCGACGATGCGAGAGCCTCCGTTGTACTCGCCTCCCAATAAGTTTCCCGCCAATCCGCGGCCGCAGCCTTTCGGTCAGGGCCTCAAGCCGAGCCACGCGCCCTGGGTCGCCGAGCACGGAGCCGCGCCGGCAAAAACCGGTTTTCCCAAGGATTCCGGCCCCGAATTCGGGTCGCATTTCCGCCGCTTGGCGGGCTATGCTGAGCCCAAGAAAGAGAACGGTAGGGGCGTTACGGGGATGGAAGAGAACGTCAAGGCAATCGCGCACCCGGCGGCCAGCCGGTCCTTGCGCGAGGCTATTCGCAAAGCCCGTCTGGACGAGGCCGAGCGCCTCGATATCACCGCGGACCATCGCGACGGCGAGATCGCGCGGCTCGAGCTGCTGAAGGCCGAGCTCGAGACGGTGTTCGCCGAGATCCCGAAGCAGGACGACCGCTTCAGTCTCGCCCTTGTGCCGAGCCGCCCGGCGCGGCTGTGGATCGATCTTTTCACCTATGTGGCCATTGACGAAGGCTCGGGCGCCTATCTCTTCATCCGCAACAGCGAGAACGGGCGGCGCACGCTGTTCAGTGCGAAAAATGTGGCCGACGTGACGGACCGCATCACGACCTATATGGCGCGGGAGATCGTGCGCCGGGAGCGCATGGAGGCGGCGCTCTTGGAGCCGGGTCCGCGGCAGAGGCTGTTCGCGGAGCCGGAGCGCTCGCGCCCCCCTACGGGCGTCGTGCTGTCGGCTTTCATCGTCGGCCTTTTGTCCGGCGCCGCGGGGCTGTTCGCCGCGCTCTGGCTCAGCGTTCCCTGAGCACGCGCCGCTCGCATTCCCATACTTGATCACTGCTCGCGGCCGCGCGGCCGACCATCTCCACGCGCCAGCCGTTGCCGGCCTTTTCAATAGTGTACTCGTTGTAGCGCGCGGCCGGCGCGCGGCCCTCGACGGCTTCGGAGGCGGACGGCACGCCGACGACGATCGCGGGTCCGCTGACCGTGTCGAGCTCTCGGATGCTCTGCTCGTGACGATGCCCGTGCAGCACCAACTCGGCGCCATGCTCGCGCAGAATGTCGGTGAGCTTCTTGGCGTCGCGCAGTCCGCGGCGCCAGCCCGATTGTCCCGGCAACGGCGGATGATGGATCAGCACGACGCGGAACAGGCCTTCGCGGCCGAGCGTGTCGAGCGCGCCCTTTAAATATTCGCGCTGCGTCTTGCCGATGCGGCCCGCGGCGACGAATGCCATGGTGGGGATGGCCGAGGACAGCGCGACGATGCCGATGTCGCCGAGGCGGCGGACGAAGGGAAAGCCGGTCTTGGGCGTCGGGAACAGCGCTTCGCCCGCTTCGTTCGCCCGCATATAAGGCTGCCAGTGGCGCGTGCTCTTGTCGGGGTGGAGCCGGACATAGGCGTCGTGATTGCCGGGAATGGCGGTCACCTCGTCCGGCCGGCCGAGATGACGCAGCCATTCCGCCGCCTTTAGGAACTCCTCGGGCAGACCGAGATTGACGAGATCGCCGGTCACGGCGATGTGGTCCGGGTTCCGCTCGATGAGGTCGCGGGTGAGCAGGTCGAGGATCTCGCGCTTGTGCACGTATTTCCGCCCGCGATGCCAGTTCACGTAGCCCAGGATGCGCTTCGACAGGAGGTGCCGCCGCTTGGCGTGCGGGACCGGGCTCAAATGAATGTCGGAGAGGTGGGCGAGGGTGAACACGAGGGAGATGGATATCTTTCAGGACTTGCCGCTGGGCGGAGACTAGCCCGGGGCGGCGCCCGGTCAAAACCTCGAATAGCTCTTTGACGCCGTTGCGGCCGCGAGAATCGCGCTTCGCCGTTTAGGTGGTAGCGAATCCGTTGCCCCACCTTGTGCCCGGGTTTCCTTATGCGTGCTCTCATTCTCTCGCCTCTTTGGGCGCGACTTATGCCCGCCCCCCGAAGCCGGGGTACAATCCTTCCGTCCCTCGTCCATGAGGACGCGAGCTGCAGACCGTCTGCTTCTCGAGGACAAGGGACGCGGCGCCCGAGGTGGCGCGGTACGGATGGGATGTCTCGGACGCAAAATTCCCGATAGGCCCGGACCGCCGCGCCATGGCTAACGGACCAGCCTCGGGGGTCTCTAGTCCGCCCGCCTCGCGCTGGAATGCGTAGGCCGTCGGGTGAGGTGCGTGATCTCCATGCGCGCATCTGTGCCACCGGTGATAAGCGGCGGTACGAGGCTCTAAAAGGATGCCGCGAGCGGGGCGCCGAGAGGCCGCCCACTAAACTGCAGTAGGATTGCGGCCGATCGGTGCCCCGCTGTCCTTGCTCATGAGGGAGACATTGGGAGAAAGTATGCTCGCTTCGCGCTCGGCGCGGTGCGGCGATGAACCATGTCCTCATCGATGCGAGGATCGTGGAAAGAGGCGCGTGGGCCACGGGCTCGCGCATGTGGAGTAAGGAGGCTGCGCTGAGCGTTAAACCATCTCGAAGTGCCACGGCTTCGCGTCTGATCACGGCGATGCTGCGGCCGTTCTGGCGCATGCGCCGAGGCATGACGCTCGGCGCGCAAGGCGTGGTGATCGACGGCCAGAACCGTGTGCTGCTCGTGCGCCACGGCTATCGGCCGGGCTGGTTTTTTCCGGGCGGCGGCGTGGAATGGGGCGAGACGCTCAAAGATGCGCTTCTTCGCGAGCTCGAGGAAGAAGTCGGGGTGACGCTCACGGGCCCGCCCGTGCTGCACGGTATCTTCTCCAACAACGCCAATTTCCCAGGCGATCATATCGCCGTCTATCTGGTGCGGCAGTGGACGAGGGCAGGCGAGTACCGGCAAAAGGGCGAGATCGCCGAGACTGGCATGTTCGCCGCGGACGAGGTGCCGGCCCTGACGGATCTCGGGACGCGGCATCGCTTCGCCGAAATTTTCGATAACGCGCCGCTCAGCGCTCGCTGGAAGCCGTGAGCAATCGGGCCGGGCATCCCGCTCAGAAGCTCGCCCGATCGTGAGGGGCTGAATAGTCGATCTCCGGACCGCGCGGCACGATGCCGGTCGGATTGATCCAGGGATGACTGCGGTAATAATGGGTCTTGATGTGATCGAGGCGCACCGTCTCGGCGATGCCCGGAACTTGGAAAAGCTCGCGTGTGTAGTTCGACAGGTTTGGATAGTCCGCGATCCGTCTGAGGTTGCACTTGAAGTGACCGACATAGACGGGATCGAAGCGCAGAAGCGTGACGAACAGGCGCCAGTCGGCTTCCGTCAGCGTGTCGCCGACCAAATAGCGGTGACGGCCCAAGCGTTTCTCGACCGCATCGAGGGAGCCGAACAACGCCTTGAAGGCTTTCTCGTAGGCGTCTTGGCGGCTGGCGAAGCCGCAGCGATAGACGCCGTTGTTGATCGTGCCATAGACCTCGTCGTTGATCGCCTCGATCTCCGGCCGCAAGGGTGCCGGATAGTAGTCCGCACCCGTGGCGCCGGCGGCGTCGAAGGCGCTGTTGAGCATGCGGATGATCTCGGAGGATTCGTTGGAGACGATCGTCTCGCGCTTCTTGTCCCACAGGACCGGGGTCGTCACGCGGCCGGTGAAATCGGGAACCGCCTTCAGATAGACATCGGCCAGCCTATCGAGGCCGTTGACGCGGTCACCGGTCGCCCCATCGAAATTCGTGTCGAAGGTCCAGCCCTTGTCGCCCATATAAGGATGGACGACGTCGAGGCTGATCGCGTCTTCGAGCCCTTTCAGCTTGCGGAAGATGATCGTCCGGTGGGCCCATGGGCACGCATACGAGACGTAGAGATGATAGCGGCCTCGCTCGGCGGGGAAGCCGCCTTGGCCGCTCGGTCCGGGGGATCCGTCCGCGGTGATCCAATTCCGCAGCGTCGTCGGTTCGCGCTCGAACTGTCCGCCATGGGACTCGGTATCGTAGCCCTTGTCGTACCAGACGCCGTCGACGAGAAGTCCCATGCCACTCCGTGTTGGTCTTGCGCTTTACTCGCCGCCGCCGCCGGCGAGCTTCATGGCGATCTTGGCGACGTGGTGACCTTGGAAGCTCGCGAGGTTGAGTTCCTTTTGGGACGGTGTGCGGGAACCGTCGGGTGCTGCGATGGTGCCGGCGCCGTAGGGCGAGCCGCCTTTCACCTCGCTGATGTCGGGAAGGTCGGGGGCGGAGTAGGGCAGGCCGACCACGACCATCCCGTGATGGAGCATCGTCCAGTGGACGGAGATGATGGTGGTCTCGTTGCCGCCGCCGGTCGATGTCGAGGTGAAGACGCTGCCCACCTTGCCGATCAGGGCGCCCGAGACCCAGAGCGGGCCGGTCTGGTCGAAGAAGTGGCGCATCTGGGCGGACATGTTGCCGAAGCGGGTCGGCGTGCCGACGATGATGCCGTCATAGTCTGCGAGTTCCTGGGGCTCGGCGATGGGGGCCAGCTGATCGACTTTCATGCCGGCGCCGCGCATGACCTCCTCGGGCATCAGCTCGGGCACGCGCTTGACGGCGACCTGGGCGCCTTCCACCGCGCGCACGCCGTGGGCGATCGCGTAAGCCAGAGTCTCCGTGTGCCCGTAGGACGAATGATAAAGAACGAGCAGTTGCGCCGTGTCCGCCATGAAAGCCCCCGCTTGACCTTAAGGGGCGTGGCTTCACGGCCCCTCCTCGCCAGTCTTTAGTTTAGCAGATTCAACAATGTGACGAGAGGCGATAACACATACTGAACTTGGACGGCTTCGTAAACTTAACGAGATATCGTCGCATCCGGACGCCCGGAGCGCTGGACCTCGGGGCGCCGTTCATGATAAGGCAGCGCCGCTATGTGGACGAGAAGCACAAGTTCGACCTTTCCCCGACGACGAGCGCGCGCCCGCTTTATGCGGACTGCTTAGCCTCGCCGCCGCCGCCTCGTCCTGTTCTCTCGAAGAATCGCGTTTGGCGCCTGGCCGGTGGGAGATTTCCCTCGACCCGCAGATTTGGTGCGAACGCCATGACCTTTGAAATCCGCCTCGAGACCGCCGCCGACGCGCCGGCTCTATCGAAACTTTCCGCGCAAGCCTTCGGGCCTGGCCGTTTTGCGCGCACGGCGTATCGGGTGCGCGAGGGCGTGCCGCCGGTGCCCGGCTTGAGCCTGACCGGGTGGCTGGACAGCGCGATCGTGGGCGCCGTCCGCTTCACCGCGATCAAGATCGGCGGCCGCGAAGGTGGCGCGCTGCTCGGGCCGCTCGTCGTGGATCCCTCCGTCAAAGGCAAAGGCTATGGCAAGGCGCTGGTCGGCGAGGGCCTGACGCGGGCCAGGGCGGAAGGCTTCGGCCTCGTGCTGCTCGTGGGCGACATGCCGTATTACGGCCGCTTCGGCTTCGCGCCTGTCGCCCCCGGCACGATCACGCTGCCGGGTCCGGTGGATCCCGGCCGCTTGCTTGCCGTGGCGTTGGAGGCGGGCGCGCTTGAGGGCATGACAGGGGCGGTTGCGTCGCACCCGCGCTAGCTGCGGCCTGCTTAGTGGCCTTCGCGGAACCACGTCGCGGCGAGAAGGCCGAGCAGGAGCGCCAGGGCGAGGAAGCCGGTGAACAGCGGGAAAAGCCGCACGCCCTTGACGTGATAGGCATCCCGCTTGTGCAGACCGAGCCAGTCGCCGCCATGCATCACGTGGCCGCTGCGGATCATGGCGAGGCGGGGCAGGTCGGAGGCCTCGCCCGCCTCGCGGCCGAGCCAGAAGGCGCCGCCGCCGGTTTCCTCCAGGATCGGGCCGAGCGGTCCGTCGGTCGCGGTCACCGCGGCAAGCTCACGCGTGTTCGCCTTGCCCACGGTGACGATGCTAGCGAGTTCGCCCGAGGACACCCGGTAAACGCCTTGCTCGTCCACGGCCATGGTCTTGCGCCAGATCCCACGCTCGCCCTTGTCGAGGGTGATCGTCTCCTCCCCGCCGGACGGCGTGGTCACGGTGACGGGCTCGACCTCGTCCTCGATGGAGCGGCGCTCGATGATGAGCGTCTGTCCTTTGCTCGTGGCCCTCAGGGTCTCTTCCTCGAGCTCGGGCTCCTTCATCAGCCAGTGGGCCAGGCGGCGCAGCAGGTCGGAATAAGGTCCGCCGCCGTCATAGCCGCGCGCCCACAGCCAGGCGTGGTCGGAGAGCAGCAGCGCCACGCGGCCCTTGCCGCGTTCGCCGATAACGAGAAGCGGCTTGTCGTCGGCCCCCTTCATGAGGACTTCACCGTCTTGCGGGCTGACATCGACCACGCGGAACCAACGGCCCCAGGTCGGCTCATCGCCATTAGCCCCGCCGCGCGCGCCGGGCAGCTCGCTGGTGACGGGATGCTTCCCGCCGAGAACCGTGAGTGCCGGCTTGAACGGCTTCTCGATGACGCGCCCCGACGGGACCGCCGGCAGGATCTGCCCGAGCGGCGTGCGGTAGAGACTGAGCGCGGAGGCGTAGTCGTCGCCGGAAGAGACGAGCACCGCGCCACCGCGTTCCACATAGCGGGCCACGTTCTCCAGATAGAGCAAGGGCAACACGCCCCGGCGCTGATAGCGGTCGAAGATGATCAGGTCGAACTGATCGAGCTTCTCCTGAAACAGCTCGCGGGTGGGGAAGGCGATCAGCGACAGCTGATTGATCGGCGTGCCGTCCTGCTTCTCCGGGGGACGCAGGATGGTGAAATGCACGAGGTCGACGGCGGCGTCGGACTTCAGCATGTTGCGCCACGTGCGCTCGCCGGCATGCGGCTCGCCGGAGACCAGAAGTACGCGTAGGTTCTCGCGCACGCCTTCCACGGTGAGCAGGGCGCGGTTGTTGATGGTGGTCAGTTCGCCGGGCGCGGTGTCAGTCTCGATCTCCACGATGTTCGGCCCTGCGTGGTCGATCTCCACGGGGATTTCGACGGTATCGCCGACGCGGACGGTCTTGGTCTTCGGCTCTTGGCCTTGATGCGTGATGGTCAGCGTGGCGATGTCGGTATTTCCCGGCTTCGTCTCGGTGACCTTGACCTCGATGGATTGATTGCTGCCCACGATGCCGAAGCGCGGCGCGGCCGTCACTTCGAGCCTGCGGTCGAACTCGCCCTCCTTGCCGGTCAACAGCGCATGCACCGGCGCATCGAAACCGAGCGCGGACGCCGATCCCGGCACGTCATGCACTTCGCCGTCCGTGATCATGATCACACCGGCCAGACGATCGGGCGGCACGTCTGCGAGCGCTTGACCGAGATCGCTGAACAGCATGGTGCCGTCGCGGTCGCTATCGGCGACGGTCGAGGTCGACCGCACGAAACGCACGTCGAGATCGGGCACCGTCTTGAGCCGGTCCTCGAGGCCCTTCCGCACCTCCTCGGTGCGCTTGGTGCGTCCGGCGATGGTCTGACTTTGGCTGTCGTCGATCACCACAGTGACGATGTCGTTGAGCGGCTCGCGGTCTTCTTGTTTGAGGTGCGGGTTCGCCAGCGCCAGCATCAGCATGGCAAAGGCGAGCAGCCTTAGGATGGCGCCGCGACGGGCACGCCAGAACAGCAATGCGAGCAGTGCGACGCCGATTCCGGCGACGATCCAGAGAACCGGCCAGGGGACGAAGGGAAGAAACTCGATGGACCAGCTCATGATCTACTGCCCCAGACGCTCGAGGAGGGCGGGAACATGGACTTGGTCCGCCTTGTAGTTGCCGGTGAGCGCGTACATCACCAGATTCACGCCGGCGCGGAAGGCCATCTCGCGTTGCACTTCGCCGCCGGGGACGACGGGATAGATCGGCCGGTTCGCTTCGTCGAGTGCCCAGGCCGAGGCGAGATCGTTCGAGGTGATGACGAGGGAACTCACGCCGTCGGTGCGGCGCGACCGCTCGCTGCGCTCCGCCTCGTCGGCAGGTTCGGCCTCGAGCCATAGCGAGCCGCCGTCCCACCGGCCGGGAAAGCTATTCATCAGATAGAACGACTTGGTGAGCACGTGGTTTTCCGGCACCGGTTCGAGCGGCGGGATGTCGAGTTGGCCGATCAAGCGGGTCAGCGCCTTGCCTTGGGCGCCGCCATAGGCGACGCGCTCTTGATCGCGCGTGTCGAAGATGATCATGCCGCCTTGCTTCATATAGGCGTCGACCTTGGCGAGGGTCTTGTCCGACATCGGCTCGCTGTCCTCGCGCACCGGCCAGTAGAGAATCGGGAAGAAGGACAGCTCGTCGCTCTCGATATCGACGCCCATGGGCGCGCCGGGCTCAAGCGCCGTGCGGGCGCGCAGGACCTTGCTCAAGCCTCCGAGGCCTTCCTCGCTGGTGCGGTCGATCTCGGCGTCCCCGGTCAGCACATAGGCGAGACGCGTCTTGGTCGAAGCTTGGAGGGCGAAATCGTCGGCTGGGTTACCGGTCGTCTCCGGCGCGCGCTCCGCCCCGGCGGCAGACGCCGGTGCCGGCAACGCCAATGGTGCGAGCGCCAAGACAAAGGCTATTGCGGCGGCGGTTGCCATTTGACGCCGCCGGAAGCGAAAGCCCGTGCTCAGTGCAAGCACTGCGAGGATATCGAGGCCGAACAGCGCGAGCGCGGCTACGTAGAGCCACGGCTCGAGCGCCATGGGCTTCTTCAAGGTGTAGCCGCTCACCGCGCTCGCACCTTCCACGGGAGGGAGCGGTGTAAGCTTGGTGACCGGCGTCACGATGTTGAGCGCGCGGGCCGCGCCCGTGGGCCCGTAATAGCCGGGCGGATGATCGGGTCCGGGTACGGTCTTGGCGAGTTGATCCGGTGCGATGGGCGCGGCGCGCAGCGGCGGCGGCACCAACTGTCCGAAACCGTCCAGCGTTTGGATGGGGGCGAGCGCGGTGGTCGAAGTGGCTTGCGGCGTGCCGGCCTCGATCGTGACGCCCTCTTCGTCCGTCAGGGCGCCCACTTGGCTCGGGCCGAGCGCGATCGCGCGGCGGAGCATCTCCACGAAAAGGCCGGAAAGGGGCAGGTTCGACCAATCGGAGTTGGCGGTGACGTGGAACAGCACGATCCAGCCTTCGCCTTGCTTGGCGGCGGTGACGAGCGGCGTACCGTCGGCGAGCGTCGCCCAGACCTCGGCATCCATGGCTACGGTGGGATCGGCGAGCACTTGCCGGTTCACGCGCACGTCCTCGGGGACCTCGAGCCCATCGAACGGGCTCGTCTCTTCGAACGGCGCCAGGGGCTGCGGCGTGCTCCACGAAAGCGAACCGCCCAGGGAGCGTCCGCCACGGCGCAGCGCCACCGGCAACAACTCGTCGCCCCCTTGCTCGAGCCGGGGACCGGCAAAGCGGATCAAGACCCCGCCCTGGCCGAGCCAGTCTTCGAGATCTTCCTGCGTTCCGGCGACCAGCTTGCCGATATCGGCGAGCACGATGGTGGAGACGCGCTGTTTTTCGATCAGGTCCTGCACCGCGGTGGCGGCATTGCGCTCGTTCGGTGTGATGACGTCGGCATAGGGCGACAGAGCACGCTCCACATAATAGAGCGGCGACAGGAGCGGCTGCGCCTCCTCGCGGGATTCGCCCGAGACGATGCCGACACGGTGCCACTGCGAGCTGGCATCGAGCAGATGCACGGCGCCGGCGGAACGCTCGCCCTTGATCTGGATGCGCGCCACCTGATTACGGATCTCGAGCGGCAGATCGAAGCCCGCCTTCGCTTCGCGCTGACCCGCCTCGATGGTGAAAGGTGCTTCGCCGAGCGGCTCGCCGCGTCCGGTCAAGGCTCTGACCGTGCCTTTGCGGGGGCCGTCGGTGCCGCTCAGAACACGTCCGGCCAGCACGCCGCCTTCGCCGGTGGCTTGACCGAGGCCAAGCGGTGTGTCGCCCGCCTCGGGCTGAAGCACGGTGAGACTGCCGCCGTCTCCCGCGAGCTTGGCGAGGCTCGCCGTGAAGGTCTCGCCGTCGCCATAGTCGAGGCCGTCGGACAGCCAGACAACGCTGTAGCCGGTCTTGGTGGTCAGATCTCTGTCCAGAGCCGCGGCGAGCTTTGCGCGGTCGGGTGCGTAGGGCTCCGGGTTCAGGCCGGTGATGCGCTCTTGGGCCGCGTCGGCGGGAACGGGTTCGCCGATCGGCTGGTCCGAGGCGGTCGGCGCAAGCAGGACGGTACGGCCGTCGCGGCTGGCGCGGTCGATGGCCGCAGCGATGGCCTCGCGGCGTCCCGCCCAGTTCGCGGCGGAGGCCCAGCCATTGTCGACGACGAGAAGCAGCGGACCTTCGCCGGCGAAGGTCTCGCGGTCCGGATTGATGACGGGCCGGGCCAGAGCCAGGATCAGCAGCGCAGCAAGCAACATGCGCAGCAGGGTCAGCCACCAGGGGCTGCGGGCCGGCGTTTCCTCGGTGGGCTTCAGGTCTTTCAGGAGCCGGGTCGGCGGGAAGACCACCACATTTGGGCTCGGCGGCGTGAAGCGCAGCAGCCACCAGATCGCGGGCAGAGCGACGAGCGCCAAGAGCATCCAGGGCGCGAGAAAGCCTATGGGGCCGAGCGCCATCATGCGGCGCCTGCCGGCGTCGAGGGGGTGGGACGCGAGGCGCGGTAGCGATAGTCGCTGTCCTGCCCGGCGAGATGGCTATGGACCGCGAGCACGACTTCCTCGGCGGGCCGGTCGGTGTGGTGCACGACGAACGACCAGCCGAGACGGCGCGCCGCCTCTTGCAAATCGATGCGGTGACGCTGCATGCGCTCCTGATAGCTGTCGCGCAAATTTTCGGCGCGTCCGGCGATCAGACGGTCGCCCCCTTCGCTGGCGGCGAACTCGGTGCGGCCCGAATAAGGCAGCGTCTCCTCGGCGGGATCGAGGATCTGGATGAGGTGACCGCGCACGCCTTGGCTGGCGATCTCCTGAAAGCGGGCGATGGTTTCGTCGACCGGTTCCAAGAAGTCGGAGAACAGAAGACATTCGGAGAAGCGGCTGAGGCGCGCGGGCGGCGGCAGGCTTGTCTCCGCCGTCTCGTTCAAGAGAACTTCGGCAACCTTGCGTCCAGTGTTCCGGCCGGTGAAGGGAAGGCCGCCGAGAAGCCCCACACGCTCGCCGGCTCTTGCCAGAAGCTCGGTGAGCGCCAGGGACAGCACCACGGCGCGGCTCTCCTTCGAGGTCTTCGACAGGGACGAGCGGAAACGCATGGACGGCGACAGGTCGGCCCAAAGCCACACGGTATGGGCCGCTTCCCATTCGCGCTCGCGCACGAAGAGATGGTCGGAGCTTGCCGAGCGGCGCCAATCGATGCCGGTGACCGAGTCGTTCGTGTCGAAATGGCGGAACTGCCAGAATGTCTCGCCGGGGCCCGAACGACGGCGCCCGTGCGTGCCATGGGTCACGGTGTGCGCGACGCGCTGCGCCTCGATGAGAAGCGCGGGCATGCGCGCCGCAAGCCCATGGGCTTCGGCTTCCTCGGCCAGAAAGGGCTGAAGCGATGCCTGCGCGTTGGCCAAGGCGCGTCTACCTCAGCGGCTCGATGAGCCTTGTCATCATGTCGCTCATTTCGATCCCTTCGGCGCGGGCGGCGAAGGTGAGCGCCATACGGTGCTTCAGCACAGGCTCTGCAAGGTCAACCACGTCGTCCACGGACGGCGCAAGCCGGCCTTCCATCATCGCCTTGGCGCGCACGGCGAGCATCAGCGCTTGGCTCGCGCGGGGGCCGGGGCCCCAGGCAATCATCTCATCCAAGGTCTTGTCGATGCCGGTACCGGGACGCGCGGACCGCACGAGTTGAAGAATTGCGTCCACCACCTGGTCGCCGACCGGCAGCTGGCGCACAAGGCGCTGGGCCATCATCAACTCCTCGGCGGAAAGAATCGTCTTGAGATTGCGCTCCTCCGTGCCGGTTGTGGCGAAGAGCATGCGCCGCTCGGAGTCGGCATCCGGGTAGGACACGTCGATCTGCAACAGGAAGCGATCGAGCTGCGCCTCGGGCAGCGGATAGGTGCCTTCCTGCTCCAGCGGGTTCTGGGTGGCGAGAACGTGGAAGGGGCGCGGCACGTCGTGGCGGATGCCCGCGACGGTGACGTGATTTTCCTGCATGGCCTGGAGCAGGGCGGACTGAGTCTTGGGGCTCGCCCGGTTGATCTCGTCGGCCATCAGAAGCTGTGTGAAGATCGGGCCTTTGACGAAGCGGAAGTCGCGGCGGCCGCCGCTGTCCTCTTCGAGCACTTCGGAGCCCACGATGTCCGACGGCATGAGGTCCGGCGTGAACTGAATGCGCTTGTTCTCCAGCCCGAGTACGGCGCCAAGGGTCTCGACCAGGCTCGTCTTGGCGAGGCCCGGCACGCCGATCAGGAGCGCGTGGCCGCCGGAGAGAAGCGTGGTCAAGGCCAGATCGATGACGCGATCCTGGCCGAAGATGACAGTGGCGGTGGTGTCCCGCACGTCCTGGATCTTGGCGCCGATTTCGTCGAGGCGATCCACGAGTTGGGTCTCAGATTCAAGTGTGGTCATGGCTTCCGTTTCGCTCGATCGTGATGATGGGAATATATAGGGCCAAAGGCCGGGAAAAGCGGAACACTTTGAATGTCAATTGGGTCACAATAGCGTTGGCGCTTGGCGAAGCGAAAAACGAGGTCGTATCGCGGCGAATATGACAATGCCTGACCAAGATAAGAGAGACGGACTCGTAGCATCTGGCAAGGACGGCGGCAAACCGGCCAAGCCATTATTGCCAAACCTTAATGTTTGCGGAGATATCGGGCTGAAAATCGCCCGGGACGGAACTTGGTATTACCAGGGAAGCCCCATCGGCCGCCAACCCCTGGTCAAGTTGTTCTCCACGGTCTTGCGTCGCGAAGACGACGGCTTCTACCTGGTGACGCCTGTGGAGAAAGTGCCTATCGCCGTGGAGGGGGAACCCTTCATTGCCGTGGAGATGACGCGGGAAGGGACGGGCCGCGATCAGCGGCTTTCCTTCCGCACCAATGTCGATGACGTGGTGACGGCCGGGCCCGACCATTCGATCGGCTTTCGCGCCGAACCGAAAGGTGGCCATGCGCCCTATGTCGAGGTGCGCGACGGCTTACGCGCACAGCTCGCAAGGCCGGTCTATTACGAGCTGACGGAGCTCGCCACCGAGACCGGCCAGGGCACCGGCGTGTGGAGCGCCGGCGCCTTCTTTCCGTTCCCCATGGAGGGCTGAACCGGCCTCGCATTGTCGGGCACGCGCCGCTAAGGTCTCGGCAAAACTCACGCCTACTTCGGGAGACCGGCCAAGCTGATGTTGCGCATTGCCCTCATCGATATTCTGCTCTTTGCCCTGCCGTTCGTGATCTACGCCGCCTACATGATCTGGGTGAAAGGCAGGGCGCCGGCGAGCGCGATGACCGGCGCGCCGATTTTCTGGCTGCTGACCATTGGCTTCGGACTCCTGATTGCCGTCACGGTGACACTGGTGCAGTTCTCCGGCGGCAGCCCCGAGGGGACCTATCACCCGCCTGTCGTCGAAGACGGCGTGATCAAACCCGGCGGCGTCGACTGACATTAGAGGCTCCATGGCCGAGCACGACACCCCCCACGCCGAGGCGCCACCTTCGTTGAAGGACGCCGGATGGCTCAAGCGGCCGGAGACGGTCCGCGTGTTCGCCGCGCTCTCTGGCGACGGCATCGAGACGCGCGCCGTGGGTGGCGCCGTGCGCGACGCGCTGCTGGGGCGGCCGGTCACGGACATCGACTTCGCCACGACGGCGGTGCCGGAGGACGTCATGGGTCGCGCGCGAAAAGCGGGCCTCAAGGCCATCCCCACCGGCATCGCTCACGGGACGGTGACGGTGGTGGCCGACGGCGTCTCCTTCGAGGTGACGACGCTGCGGCGCGACATCGAAACCTTCGGCCGCCACGCCAAGGTGGCCTTCACGACAGACTGGTCGGAGGACGCGCAACGCCGCGACTTCACCCTGAACGCGCTCTACGCCGGGCCGGACGGTACGCTCTATGACCCGCTCGGCGGTTATGAAGATCTGCTCGCGGGACGGGTGAGATTCATCGGCGATGCGGCGGCCCGTATCCAGGAAGACTATCTGCGGATTCTCCGCTTCTTTCGCTTCAATGCCTACTACGGCAAGGAGCCGCTCGATGGGGCCGGACTTTCGGCCTGCGTGCAGGAACGGAACGGCCTCGCCCAGCTTTCGGCGGAACGGATCGCTGCCGAGCTCAAGCGGCTCTTGGTGGCGCCGCGCGTGTTCGGGGGTGTCGAAGCGCTGTTCGACTTCGGGCTTCTGAGCGACATTCTGGGAAGCGCGCCGCGGCTCGACCGGCTGGCGCGGCTCATCGCCATCGAGACGGCGCGCGGCCGGGAGTTCAACGCGATCTTGCGGCTTGCCGCGCTCTCGGTGTTCGTGGCCGAGGATGCGCCTCGGCTTGCCGCGCGATTCAAGCTGTCCAATGCGGATCAGGCGCTGCTCGCGCTCGGCGCCGATGAGACCCTCGATGCCGCGCTGCCTGGTGAGGATGCGGCGAAGCGCTTGCTCTACAAGATCGGGGCGGGGCGGTTTCCGCCGAAGGTGCTGCTCGCGTGGGCCGCGAGCGGCGCACCCGCCGACGCTGACGGCTGGCATCGCGCACTCGACCTGCCGGACCGCTGGCAGGCGCCTGCGTTTCCGTTGCGGGGGCCTGATATCACCGCGCTCGGCGACTTCAAGGGACCGCAGATCGGCGCGATGCTGCACGCGCTCGAGCAGCACTGGATCGAGGGCGGTTTTGCCGAAGACCGCGAGCAGCTCCTGGCGAGAGCCAAGGAGCTTGCTCAGGCCTAACGGAGCCGCTCGATCAAGCTCATGGCTGCCGCGGGCGCGCGCAGCTTTCCTTCATGGATGAAATACACGAACACATCGCGCGGTTTGGCCTCCGCGATGTGTCCGTTATCCACCACAGGCAGATCCTGCGGCGTGCCGCCCTCGGCCCAGACCTTGGCGCGCGCGGCCCATGTATCGAGGTCCTTCGGCGGGTAGCCGGTCTCGATCGCTTCGTCGCCGCGTTGCAGCCGCGCATAGACGACGTCGCCGGTGAGGTCGGCGATGGACGGATAGTCTTCGCTGTCCACATAGACAGGGGCCACGCCATGATCCTTCAGCAGGCGAATGAACGCCGGATCCTGGAAGCTCGCATGGCGGACCTCGACCACGTGGTTGAGCTTCCGCCCATCGAGGTCTTTCGGCAGATGTTCCAGGAACTTGGCGAAGTCGGTCTCATCGAAAGCCTTGAAGGGCGCGAATTGCCAGAGCACCGGTCCGAGCTTGTCGCCGAGCTCGCTTAGTCCGGAGGCGAAAAAACGCTCGATGAACTTGTCCGTCTCGGCCAGAACCTTCTGCTGGGTAACGAGGCGCGGGCCCTTAACCGAGTAGACGAAGCCGTCCGGCGCGGTGTCGGCCCATTTCTTGAAGCTCTTCGGACTCTGCAGCCGGTAATGGGTGGCGTTGATTTCAATCGAGGTGAGGTGGCTTGTGGCGTAGGCGAGCTCGTCGGCTTGTCGGAGCCCCTCGGGATAGAACACCCCGCGCCACGGCGCATAGATCCAGCCGCCGACGCCGGCGCGGATAGTCGCTGACGTGCCTTGGTCCTTCCGCGCCACCGACGACTCCTCGTCATGTCCGGCCGAAGTGCCGGGCATCCACGGGCGACTAATCTAAAGACGTGGATGGCCGCGACAAGCCCGGCCATGACGACAACGGAGACATATGAAAAGAGCCGCGCCCGAAGGCGCGGCTCGATACTCTGGGGGTACCTTTACGCAGGAACGCAACTTGCGCGACGCAACCTACGCAACTGAACGCTACGAGACTAGAAGTCCATGCCGCCCATGCCGCCCATACCGCCGCCGGGCATGGCGGGCGCCGATGCCTTCTTCGGCATCTCGGCCACCATGGCTTCGGTGGTGATCAGCAGGCCGGCGATGGAGGCCGCATCCTGGAGCGCGGTGCGCACGACCTTGGCCGGGTCGATGACGCCTTGCTTGACCAGGTTGCCGTACTCGCCCGTCGCGGCGTTGTAGCCGTAGTTGTACTCGTCCTTGTCGAGGATCTTGCCCACGACCACGGCCCCGTCCTCGCCGGCATTCTCGGCGATCTGACGCAACGGAGCCTGAAGGGCACGGCGGACGATGTTGACGCCGACCTTCTGATCCTCGTTGGCGCCTTTGACGGTGTCGAGCACCTTCAACGCACGAAGCAGGGCCACGCCGCCGCCCGGCACGATGCCTTCCTCGACGGCCGCGCGGGTCGCGTTCAGCGCGTCGTCGACGCGGTCCTTCCGCTCCCGCACTTCGGTCTCGGTCGCGCCGCCGACCTTGATCACGGCAACGCCGCCGGCGAGCTTGGCCAGCCGCTCTTGCAGCTTCTCACGGTCGTAGTCCGAGCTGGTGTCCTCGATCTGCTGACGGATCTGGGCGACGCGCGCCTCGATGTCCTTTTTCTTGCCGTCGCCGTCGACGATCGTGGTGTCGTCCTTGGTGATGACGATCTTCTTCGCCTGGCCGAGCATATCGAGCGTTACGTTCTCGAGCTTGATGCCGAGATCCTCGGAAATGACCTGACCGCCCGTCAGCACGGCAATGTCCTGCAGCATGGCCTTGCGGCGATCGCCGAAGCCCGGCGCCTTCACGGCGGCGACCTTGAGACCGCCGCGCAGCTTGTTGACCACGAGCGTGGCTAGCGCCTCGCCCTCCACGTCCTCTGCCACGATCAGCAACGGACGGCCGGACTGCACCACCGCCTCGAGCAGCGGCAGCATGGACTGGAGATTGGAGAGCTTCTTCTCGTCGATGAGAATGTACGGGTTCTCGAGCTCGACGCGCATCTTGTCGGCGTCGGTGATGAAGTAGGGCGAGATGTAGCCGCGATCGAACTGCATACCCTCGACGACTTCCAGCTCGGTCTCGAGGCTCTTGGCCTCTTCGACGGTGATCACGCCGTCATTGCCCACCTTCTGCATGGCTTCGGAAATGAAGCGGCCGATCTCCTGATCGCCGTTAGCGGAAATGGTGCCGACCTGGGCGATCTCCTCGTTGGAGGTGACCTTCTTGGACTTCTCCTTCAGGGCCTCGACCACCTTGGTGACGGCGAGATCGACGCCGCGCTTCAGGTCCATCGGGTTCGAGCCGGCGGCGACGGACTTCGCGCCTTCCCTGACGATGGCCTGGGCCAGCACGGTGGCGGTCGTGGTGCCGTCGCCCGCCTCATCGGCGGTCCTGGAGGCAACCTCGCGCAGCATCTGCGCGCCCATGTTCTCGAACTTGTTCTCGAGCTCGATCTCCTTGGCGACCGTCACGCCGTCCTTGGTGATGCGCGGCGCACCGAAGGATTTCTCGAGCACGACATTGCGGCCTTTGGGGCCGAGCGTCACCTTGACCGCATTGGCCAAGATATCGACGCCTTTGAGCATTTTCTCGCGCGCGTCTTGGGAAAATTTTACTTCCTTGGCAGACATGTCTTCTTACTCCTAAGGGCCTCACCCATGGCGCCGGCCAACCGGCATCTCAGGGGCAAAGGTGGAATTCAAACGGGTGGTTAGGCGGCCTTCTTCTTGGCGACCGAGTCTTCGAGCACGCCGAGAATGTCGCTCTCTTTCATGATGAGCAGGTCCTCACCGTCGATCTTGACCTCGGTGCCGGACCACTTGCCGAACAGCACGCGGTCGCCGGGTTTTACGTCTAGAGGCTGAACCTGGCCCTTCTCGTCGGTTTCACCGGGGCCGACAGCGACGACTTCGCCTTGCTGCGGCTTCTCCTTCGCGGTGTCCGGGATGATGATGCCGCCTTTGGTCCGTTCGTCCTCGTCGATCCGACGCACCACGACGCGGTCATGCAATGGACGAAACTTCATCTTGCGATCTCCTCCAAACAGATTGTCCAAATTGTCATGAGACAGGCGCTGAGCCCGGAACGGGCGCGCCGCAAGGCTATTTAGAATCACGGTTTGGCACTTTCAAGGCGAGAGTGCCAGAAAATTAGCACTGTCTCCGGGTTGCTGCCAACGTGCTGATTTGGCTTATGAAATTGCCTGGACGCAAGCCCAGCCCGTGATTAGCATTGAAAAAGTCAAATTACGACGACCAAACAGGGACGAGGACTGATGGACCAGGGATTCGTTCACCAGATTGCAGGGTACTCGCTGACCACCGCCGAAATTCTCTACCGCCTTCCCGACCATCCAAAGCTGCTGCAGAGCTATATCTGGCAGGATTACGACATGGCGCCGCGCTTTCCCAGGCTCACGGATTTCCTGGATTTCTGGGACGCAAATCTCGAAGGACCGCTTTACCGGGTGCGCGTGGCGCACAAGAAGCTGATCTCGCCGACAGAATTCAGCTTCGTGGAAGGCGAACTCTGCATGCATTGAGCGGCCGGCCGCGCTCGCCTTCATGGGCTCGCCATGGCAAGCTCCTATGCTCTTTTAGGGCTGCGGGAGGCATGACATGTGGCGGTGGGTGAAGGGGTTTCTGGCCGGAGGCCTGCTCGGACTGGCCGCCGGTTTTGTGATCGGGATTTTCGTCTTCCCGTACATTTTCCCGCCGCCGGAAGCCCAGGAGAGCTTGAGCCGAGAGGAGACCGGCAAGCTCGTGGCCGAGGGCACGTTCATCCAGCCCAATCCCAACGATCCGGTGCATTACGGCAAAGGCGCGGTCAGCGTCTATCCCAGCACCGTCTTTCTCGGTGAAGACTTCGAGGTGGGACCGGGCCCCGACTTCCACGTCTATCTGGTGCCGAAGGCCGACATCCGCTCCTCGAGCGACGTCACCGACACGATGTATGTGGACCTTGGTCGGTTGCGCGCGTTCAAGGGCAGCCAGAACTATGCGATCCCGGCGGGCGTCGATCTCAAGCAATTCCCGAGCGTGGTGATCTGGTGTCAGCAATTCTCGGTGCTGATCTCGCCCGCCGATCTCAGCTTCGAGCAGGGCGACAATCCCTAGGACGACGACTGCGCTTGCGCCTCGCTGTGCGGCCCGAAATCGTATTCGTAAATGTGCGCCTGTTCCTTATCCAGCACCGGCTTCAGATCGCGGAAGGCTTGGCCGTATCTGTAGAATGGAACCCGCGGGAAGAGATGATGGATGAGGTGGAAGTTCTGGAACAGATAGAGCCAGTTCACGACCGGCTCGACGATCTTGCCGCGCACCCAGAACACGTTGGTATCGCGATAGCGCTCGTGCACCTCATGAGGCGCATGGGTGAGATAGGCGAAGAAGTAGATGATCAGCGCCGAGGCGAGGATGTGCGGGAAGATCCACAGCATCAGGACCTCGCGCCAATAGCCCATGAGCGACAGCCCGAGGGCGACACCGTAGTAGAGCGCGTGCATGATGACGATGTGGATCGTGAGCGGCCGCATGCCCGGGATGTGCGCGTGGAAGGCGATGTGCTTCCAGAAATACTGGTGATACCAGAACACGATCGTCAGGCAGCGGAAGGCCACCAGGAACGGGTTCTTGACCGCGACCCAGTGGTCGGGATCGAGCTCCGGATTGTTCGTGTCCCGGTGATGGGCGAGATGCATGTAGCGGAAGGCTTTGTACTCGTGCAGCAAGATCGTGCCGCAGGCAAAGCCGATAAGGTGGTTGAGCCAGAGCCAGCGCGAGTCGCGGCCGGCGATGTTGCCGTGACAGGCTTCATGCAGCGGCGTCTGGTCGGCATAGAGAATCAGCGTGTTGAGGATCAGCCCGAGCCAGAGCGGGATGATGCCCATGGTGCCGAGCGTGCAGACGAGCGTGAAGGCGGCGACGATACCCAGGGCGAGATAGACCGTCGGCCAGGCCACCATGCCCTGATGAGGGCGAATTCTCTGGAGCGCCTGGCGGTCGGCGGGCGCATTCGGCTGGTCGCGGGAGGTCTCGGTGATCGCGGGTTCGGCGACAATCGAAGTCATGGCTGCCCAAGAGTCCTTCGTTCGGTTGATCAATAAGATAACGCGACCAGCGAGGGCGTTGCGGCCGCGCGTTGGACTCATCCCGGAACGCAACGATTTTGAGCCGTGCCGCGGCCACGTTCAAGGCACAATGGAGTCACGGGGCGAGCGCAGTTGACGCAGGGGTAAATGCCTCGTCAAAACCGATGGTTAGCGGAATACGCACGGCGCGCCGGTCTCACGCGACACGCCCTATCCAAGGCGAGTGTGGTGCAAAAGCAACGGCCCGCCGGAGGCAAATCCGACGGGCCGCAGGACGTTTCATCGCGGTTCGTGACTAGCGGCAGAAGTGTTCGTAGCCGTCATAGCCGACGAAGGTGCCGGTGTTCGGGTTGAAGCTCCGGTAGCGCGAATAGCAGTACGTGTACCAGTCCGGCGTCCAGGCAGGCGGTCCGTAGCCGGCATTCGTATAGACGGGCCGGGGCGGCGGAGGCGGGGGCGCCACATAGACCTCGCGCGGCGTGAGCGCGCTGCCGACGATGGCGCCGACGCCGAAGCCGAGCAGGCCAGCGCCGACTGCATTCCAGTTGTCACCGCCACGGCGGCCATAGTAGCCGCCGCCGCGGCCGTAATAGTTGTTCTGGACGTAGCGGTTGCCGCCACCTTTCCAGCCATTTCCGTTTCCGCGGCCGGCTTCCGCCGGAACGGAGAGTGTCAGGGCCATGACCCCGACGAACGCAGCAATCAGTGCTGTGAAGGTTGTCTTACCCATTGTTCGCGTTCCTTAAGCGCAAGATGCTGGAAGGCGTCTTGCGGAGTGGAGAGTTCCCCCAGGGATAGGGTGAAGCGAGTTTTGCCCCCGCTTTGAGGCAATTTAGGGCCAACAAGATGAACCGAGCCTGAACGGCGCCTGGCTCTCAAGCTTCTGAACGCGCATGAAAAAACCGCCGGGCGGGGCCCGGCGGTTCAAAAGGGTCAGATTTTCGCGCTTGCTTAGGCGAGCTGCACGTTGGCTGCTTGCTTGCCGCGACCGCGACGGTCGTCCTCGATCTCGAAAGAGACTTTGTCGCCCTCGTTTAGGGGCGGAATGCCGGAGCGCTCGAGCGCCGAGGCATGCACGAAGACGTCCTTGCCGCCGTCTTCCGGCTGGATGAAGCCGAAGCCGCGCGTATGGTTGAAGAATTTCACAGTGCCGTTCACACGAGACATGTCAGGGAATCCTTTCCCGTTTCAAAAGTTTCACACAACGGGCCGCCGACCCGCCTCGACAGAGAGGGGCCTTCGACGTCTTGAGATGTCAGGAAAGGGTCGAGCTGTTGCGCCGCTAGTCACTTTGCCGTCGTCCAAGTCCGCGCCCAAAGCCGTGGGCGCCCGGTGCCCAAGAGGATGAGCGATGCCGAACCCCTTGGCAAGCGTGATTTTTGGGCCAGTCGCGGAACCTAAACGGCAGATGAACGGCCGCCTCAGACTGGGTTCAGCCGCCAAACCCTAAACCTTCGCACAGGTGAGCGCGGGGCACGCGCTTCCGGGGCCGAAGGAAGGGAAGCGGATATGTGGAAAATCGTTGCAGTTCTGGTGCTTACGGCGCTCGCGATGCTGTTCGGTCGCCTCGCCCAAGACGCCTCGCTCGCAGGCTTCGAACACACCGGTTCTGCTGCCATCGAAGCCGGCGCCACGGCCCCGATCACCCCGCCTCTGATGTATGCCGGGATCCGCGGCTAGGGTCCGTTAAGGCCAGCGAACCAGCGGCGGCAGGGAGGACAGGATCGCCTCGACATTGCCGCCGGTTTTCAAGCCAAAGATGGTGCCTCGGTCGTAGAGCAGGTTGTACTCCACATAGCGGCCGCGCCTAACGAGCTGCTCCTCGCGGTCTTCGTCCGTCCAGGGCTTGCCGATGTTGCGCTTCACGATCTCCGGATAGATTTCGACGAAGCTCGTGCCCACCGCTTGGGTAAAGGCGAAATCCGCCTCCCAGTCGCCTGAATCGAGATAGTCGTAGAAGATGCCGCCGATGCCGCGCGGCTCTTGGCGGTGCGCAAGGTAGAAGTACTCGTCGCACCAATCCTTGAAGCGGGGATAGTCGGCCGAAGGCTGCCCTTCGCAGGCGGCCTTCATGGCGGCGTGGAAATCCTTCGAATCTTGGTCGTCTTGGTTTCGCCTGCGATTGAGCACCGGCGTGAGATCGCCGCCGCCGCCGAACCAGCCCTTCGAGGTCACCACCATGCGGGTGTTCATGTGACCGGTGGGCGCGTTCGGATTGGTGGGATGGGCGATAAAGGACATGCCGGAGGCCCAGAAGCGCGGGTCCTCGGCGGCGCCGGGGATCTGGCCCGCGAACTCCTTCGGAAATTCGCCGTGGACGGTCGAGGTGTGACAGCCGGCCTTCTCGAAGACCCTGCCGGACATCATAGACATCACCCCGCCGCCGCCGTCCTCGCGGGTCCAGGCTTTTCGGGTGAACCGGCCGGCCTCTTGGCCCTTGCAGCCGGGCGCCCCTTCAGCCGCGTCCTCCAACGCCTCGAGGCGCGCAAGCATGCGGTCGCGCAAGGTCTCGAACCAGCTTCTGGCGCGATCCTTACCCGTCTCGAACGCGTCATTCATTCTCGGCTCTTTGACGTTTTCCTGTTGCATGGACTTGCTGTCTTACCGTTCCGCGTGTGAATCCTGACACAAAGCGTGCTGCCTGGGCATGGCATATGAGGCGGTGTGCCCAATCTTTGATCTCGATCAGGTTCCTTCTGCGCCAATTTGACCATGTTGCGGGCCCTGGACAACCTGGAGAAGCAGTGCCAGAAAAACCGGCACTGATCGTGCCGGTCAACGGCACTACGAGAGGCAATAACAGAAGTTCGGCGCGTTTGTTGCCGGCTAAGAGGGCCGAGAGGCTGGGCTGTTGCTCTCTTCGGCTCCTTCAATCGCAGGAGCTCTTGGCCCGTGGCCAATCCCGATACGTCCACCGACCCATCTTTCCTTGGAGACGACGATCCGTCGCGGCGCGATGTGATTCTGATCGGCGCCGGCGGCTTCGCCGCGATCGGCGGCGCGGCCATGTTGTGGCCGCTGCTTGATCAGATGAACCCGGACGCCTCGACCTTGTCGCTGGCCAGCATCGATGTGGATCTTGCCCCCATCGATGAAGGCCAGGCGATCACGGTGATGTGGCGCGGCAAACCCATCTTCATTCGCCACCGCACGGCCAAGGAGGTCGAGGAGGCGACCGGCGTCAAAGTGGACGACCTGATCGATCCGCTGGCGCGCAACGCCAACCTGCCTGACGATGCGCCGGCCACCGACGACAACCGCGCCGCGCCGGAGCGCGAGCCGTGGCTGGTGATGATCGGAATCTGCACTCATCTCGGCTGCATTCCCCAGGGCCAGGCGCCCGGCCAGTACAAGGGCGACTATGGCGGCTGGTTCTGCCCCTGCCACGGGTCGCAGTACGACACTGCGGGCCGGGTGCGTGTGGGACCCGCGCCGCAGAACATGTACATCCCGCCTTACACCTTCACTTCAGACACCAAAATCACGATCGGTTAGGGCCGGGACCATGGCGCATTCTTCCACGTACAAGCCGTCGACCGGCATCGAGCGATGGTTCGATTCGCGGTTGCCGCTACCGCGGATGATGCATGACCAGTTCATGGTCTTCCCGACGCCGCGCAACCTGAACTATTGGTGGACGTTCGGCGGCATCCTCTCGTTTATGCTGGCGGTGCAGATCGTCACCGGCATCGTGCTCGCCATGCATTACGTGCCGACGACCGAGGGCGCGTTCGACTCCATCGAGAAGATCATGCGCGACGTGAATTGGGGCTGGCTGCTGCGCTATGCGCACGCGGTCGGCGCCTCCATGTTCTTCCTCGCGGCCTACTTCCATACGTTTCGCGGGCTTTATTACGGCTCGTACAAAGCGCCGCGCGAAATCTTGTGGATTTTGGGCGTGCTGATCCTGCTGCTGATGATCGCCACCGCCTTCATGGGCTATTCGCTCGTGTGGGGGCAGATGAGCTTCTGGGCGGTGACCGTGATCACCAATCTGTTCTCATCGCTCGATACTTTGATCCCGGGGCTCGGCACCACGCTGGTGCAATGGATCTGGGGCGGGTTCTCGGTCGGCGCGCCGACGTTGAATCGGCTCTTCGCGCTCCACTACCTGTTCCCGTTCATCATCGCGGGCGTGGTCATTCTGCATATTTGGGCGTTGCACATTCCGGGGAACAACAACCCCACGGGCGTCGACGTGAAGACGCCGAAGGACACGGTGCCGTTTCATCCGTACTACACGATCAAGGACGGCTTCGCTCTGGTGATGTTCCTGATCCTGTTCGGTGTGCTTCTGTTCTACGCGCCGAACTTCCTCGGTCACGCGGACAATTATATCGAGGCCAATCCTTTGCAGACGCCGCCGCACATCGTGCCTGAGTGGTACTTCCTGCCGTTCTACGCGATCCTGCGCGCAATTCCCGATAAGCTGCTGGGCGTCATTGGCTTGATCGGCGGCATTGGCGTCCTGTTCTTCGTGCCGTGGCTCGACACCTCGCGCGTCCGTTCGACGAGCTACCGTCCAATCTACAAATGGTTCTTCTGGCTGTTCGTGATCGATTGCGTGGCGCTGGGCTATCTCGGCGCGCAAGCGCCCGAAGGCTGGTATCTGTTCTTCGGTCGTCTTTGCACCTTCTACTACTTCGCCTTCTTCTTGATTGTCATGCCGGTCGTCGGTCTGATTGAGCGGCCCAAGAAACTGCCCGGCAGTATCACGCAGTCGGTCTTAGGGCCGGACAGCAAACGGCCGGCGGAGGCCCCGCCGCCGCGCACGGCCGCGACAGCCGGCGAGGGAGTGGCGTGATGCGGCACCTTTCGACGTTCGCCGCCGCGCTTCTTGCCGCGCTCATCGTTCCCGGCGCCGCGTTGTTCGCCGAGGACGCCGGAAACGGCCATGGGCCCGAAATCAAGGCGCAGGAGTGGTCCTTTGCGCCGCCCTTCGGCCACTACGACCGGGCGCAGCTCCAGCGCGGTTATCGCGTCTACAAGGACATCTGCGCCAACTGCCATTCGATGCGGCTTTTGTCCTACCGCAATCTCGGCGAGCCCGGCGGGCCGGAGTTCTCGGAGAAGGCGGTCGATGTACTCGCCTCCCAGGCGCAAATCACCGACGGTCCCGACGACAAGGGCCAAATGTTCCAGCGTCCAGGGCGCGCCTCCGACCGGTTCCGCTCGCCTTATCCGAACGACGCTGCGGCGCGGGCCGCGAACAATGGGGCGTTGCCGCCGGATCTTTCGGTCATGGCCAAGGCGCGCCCCGGCGGGCCCGACTATATCTATGCGCTGCTCACGGGTTACGTGCCGCCCCCTGAAGGCTTCGAGATGACCCAGGGCATGCAATACAACAAGGCCTTCCCGGGCCACCAGATCGCCATGCCCAATCCTTTGGTGGACGGGGTCATCCCCTACACCGACGGCACCAAGCCCACGGTCGACAATTATGCGAGGGACGTGTCGGCCTTCCTCATGTGGGCGGCGGAGCCCAAGCTCGAGGAGCGGTATAAGCTCGGCGCGCGTATCATGATCTTCCTGCTCGTGTTCGCGGTGATCATGTATCTGTCAAAGCGTGCCGTGTGGGCGCGCCTCCATCGCCGCGATCACGCCGACGCAACTTGAGGTCTGACATGGCGCGGGTGCTCGTTCTTTTCCTGATCGTGCTCGCAAGCTTTCCCGCGTCAGCCGCCGATGACGCCGCCGCGCCGAAAGACATGGTGGTGCTCACCGTAGGCGGGCTGGTCGGAAAACCCAATCGCGGGCCGATCGACGCCAAGCACGACAGCCTGCTTGCCGTGTTGAAGGCCGACTTCAAGCACGCTTTTGAATTCAACCGCGCCATGCTTAAGGCCCTGCCGCAAGGCACGGTCAAGGCCAAGCCCATCGAGTTGGAGAAGGAGGCGACCTTCACGGGGCCGCTTCTGAGCGAGGTGCTGGGGTTCATCGAAGCGGCAAAGGTGAAAACGACGTTCGTGGCAGCGGACGGCTATACCGGCTACCTCCTGCCCGAAGACATCGACGGCTCCGATTACATTCTGGCCCTGGAGGCCGACGGCGTACCGCTTGGGCTGGGGCAGCAAGGCCCGCTCTGGCTCCTCAATACGCGCGCCGAAGGCTTCACGCCGGGCAAAGACGGCCGTGGTAGTCATGTTTGGGCCCTGGTCTACATGCATATCGGCGAGTGACCGGCTCAAGGGGGATCTTATGACGAAAGCCGTGCTCGGCATTATCGGCGGTTCCGGGCTGTACGACTTGCCAGGACTGCAAAACGTCCGCGAGGATCATATTGCGAGCCCATGGGGCGCGCCGTCGGCTGCGGTCCGCATCGGCGATATAGACGGTCTCCCCATCGTGTTCATGTCGCGCCACGACAAGGGGCACAGGCTGTCGCCGACCGACATCAATTATCGCGCCAATATCGATGTGATGAAGCGCGCCGGCGTGACCGATCTGATCTCGTTGTCGGCTTGCGGCTCCTACAAGGAAAACCTGCCGCCCGGCACATTCGTCATCGTCGATCAGTTCGTGGACCGCACGCACAACCGGGCGACCTCGTTCTTCGGTACAGGCTGCGTTGCCCATGTCTCCATGGCGCATCCGACCGCGCCGCGTCTGCGCATGCACATCGCCGAGGCCGCGGAAGCCGAAGGCATCCCGGTCGCGCGCGACGGCACCTATGTGTGCATGGAGGGTCCGCAATTCTCGACGCTCGCCGAAAGCCTGACGTACAAGGGCCTCGGTTATTCGGTGGTCGGTATGACCAATTTGCCGGAGGCCAAGCTCGCCCGTGAGGCGGAGCTCTGCTACGCGACAGTCGCCATGGTCACGGACTTCGACTGCTGGCATCCGGACCATGACGCGGTGACCGTGCAGGACATCATCCGCGTGCTTATGGCGAACGCCGAGAAAGCCGCGCGGCTCGTGGCGCGGATCGCCAAAGACTTCCCGCGCGAGCACGAGCCATGCCCGATCGGCTCCGATCGGGCGCTGGACACGGCGATCATCACCGCGCCGGAAGCGCGCGACCCCGAGCTTCTGAAAAAGCTCGACGCGGTCGCCGGGCGGGTATTGAACGGCTGATCCGGCTCTGGTCAGCGCTGGCATGTTCCAGTATCAAGGCGCCGCGCCTTTCGGCTCTCGTGGAGAATGAACCTTGCCCAGCGACATCGATCTCAAGGGTCTCGTGCGGACCATTCCCGACTATCCGAAGCCGGGCATCATGTTCCGCGACATCACCACGCTGCTCGGCCATGCGGCCGGGTTCCGGGCTTGCGTCGAGGATCTGGTCAGGCCGTTCCAGGACCAGCGTGTGGAGTCGGTCGCCGGCGTCGAGGCGCGCGGGTTTATTCTGGGCGGGGCTGCGGCCGACCGTCTGCGCTGCGGCTTCGTGCCAATCCGCAAGAAGGGCAAGCTGCCCCACAAGGCCATCGGCCAGGATTACGAGCTCGAATACGGGATCGACGTCATCGAGGTCCACGAGGATGCGCTCAGCCCAGGGGAGCCCGTGCTTCTCGTCGACGACTTGATCGCCACCGGCGGCACGGCGGTCGCCGCCGTCAAGCTGCTCCGGCGTTTGAGAGCCGAGGTGGTGGGCGCTGCCTTCGTCATCGATTTGCCGGATCTCGGCGGCTGCGCGCGCCTCGCGGAACTTGGGGTGGAGTGCCACACGCTGATTTCCTTCGAGGGCGACTAGGGCTCTCAACTTGCAGGGCCGGGTGTGCTAAGCCACGCCTATGAATATCGACGGCAAACCCTATCGGACTATCTGGCTCGGTGACGACGGCGTCTCGGCCGAGATCATCGACCAGACAAAGCTCCCCTTTGCGCTCGAGATCGTCCCTTTGCGGTCGCTCGAAGACGCGGCACACGCCATTTCGTCCATGCAAGTGCGCGGCGCGCCGCTGATCGGCGCCACGGCTGCCTACGGCGTGGCGCTCGCCATGCGGGCCGACGCTTCCGATGACGGTCTCGACCGGGCCTGTGCCGCGCTCGCGGCGACGCGCCCCACGGCGGTCAATCTGCGCTGGGCCCTGGATGAAATGAAGAAAGAGCTCACGGCGCTGCCGCAAGGGGCGCGCGTGGCGGCAGCCTTCGCCCGCGCCGGCGAGATCTGCGACGAAGACGTGGAGACCTGCCGGAGGATTGGCGAAAAGGGCGTCGGGCTGATCCAGGCTCATGCGGAGCGCAAGCAGGGCGAGCGCGTGAACATCCTCACCCATTGCAATGCCGGGTGGCTCGCCACGGTCGATTGGGGGACGGCGCTCGCGCCCATCTATCGCGCTCACGATGAGGGATTGCCTATCCATGTGTGGGTCGACGAGACGCGCCCGCGCAATCAAGGCGCCTCGCTGACCGCATTCGAACTCGGCGCCCATGGCGTGCCGCACACGGTCATCGCCGACAATACCGGCGGTCATCTGATGCAGCATGGGCTCGTGGATCTCTGCATTGTCGGCACCGACCGCACGACGGCGAGCGGCGACGTGGCCAACAAGATCGGCACCTACTTGAAGGCGCTCGCCGCCAAGGATAACGGGGTGCAGTTCTTCGTGGCGCTGCCCCATTCAACCATCGATTGGAGCCTCACCGACGGCAGCGCCATTCCCATCGAGGAGCGCGACGCCGCGGAAATGACGCAGATGACCGGCCGGTTGCCGGACGGCTCGATCGCCACGGTGACCATCACGCCTGAGGGGAGTCCCGCCGCCAATTATGCTTTCGATGTGACGCCGGCGCGGCTCATCACCGGCTTCATCACCGAGCGCGGCGTGACGCCCGCGACGGCGGAAGGCTTGCGGCTGCTCTATCCGGAGCATCGGGAGCAAGCGGCCGCGTAGAGGATGGGACGCATAAAAATGGCGCGGGACCGAAGCCCCGCGCCGTGTCGATGCAACTAGCTCCCGGTCAGCCTACCAGCCGAACCAGAGGCTGACGCCCGGGCGCCGGTAATAGGGCCTATAGTACGGGCGGTAGTAGGGCCGGTAATAGGGCCGGTTATATCGGTACGACCGGTATTGAGGCCCGCGGTAATAGCGGCCGCGATTGTAGTACCGACGCTTCTTGTAATACTTCTTGACCTCGATGAGGTCCCCGCTGGCGTGGCTGTAATTCAGCGCCGCGGCTGCGGGCAGGGCCGAGGCGGGTTTGGGGCCCGCGACGACGAAGACGGCAACAAGGCCCGCTAGGGCCGTAAGAAGAACTCCGCGCATGGGTGTTTACCTCGAACGTTAGGGGTTGACCCCTCCTCAGCTAACCTAGGAAATGGGGATCGGTTCCCAAGAAGGGAACCCCATGAATTCAAGACTCTAGGAACGCAGGTGTTGAGGAACGGATAAAGGCCCGGGCTCCGGCGGATATTTCCGCCGCGCCTGGCTTCTTCGGCTCTCGAGCGTCTGTCTTAAGCCAACACCATCACAGCCATGAAGCCGAGGGCCGCGGCTGCCGCGGTCGGCGCGATCCACGTAATAACTGTGCTTTGGGCCATCACCCCAACGGCCGTCCCGGAGGCCGCCCGCGGCGCGTTCGCGCTCACTACCGGTTGGAGACTGGCGGCGGCGATAAGCGAGGCTGTGTGCTTTGCGTGCCATTTCGGCCCCGGGCCCCGCATATAGTGCCGCTCGGGATGGTACGCGTTACGGAAACTACCCACCTTTGATTTCCCTCATCCAGATACGCCCCTAACTTCCTATAATTCATGTGAATATGTTGCGAATCGGTATCCGACCGGGGCGGAATTGAGGATTTTTCGCCGCAAGCTCGAGGCGCGCTCTTTCCTTGCCGGAGGTCACGAAACTTGCCAAAACCCGCGCCATGCAAAGCCAATGGAACGACGACACCGCGAAGCAGACGGTCGAGGCCTATGGCGCCGAAGGCGTCAATGAAGACATCGCCCTTCGCGTCTACACCACGCGCCTGATCGGCCGCGACCCGCTGCTCGTGCTGCACGGGGGCGGCAATACGTCGGTGAAGACCCGCGCCACCGACGATCTCGGCCAGGAGCACGAGGTGATCGCGGTCAAGGGCTCGGGCGCCGACATGGCGGACATGGAGCCCTGGGGGCTCCCGGCGGTGAAGCTGGAGCCTTTGCGGAAGATGCGCGCGCTCGATGACCTGTCGGACGAGGCGATGGTCAATCTGCAGCGGCTCAATCTGCTCGACGCCTCGGCGCCGAACCCGTCCGTGGAGACGCTGCTCCATGCCTTCCTGCCTCATAAGTTCGTGGATCATACCCATGCCGCCGCAGTGCTGGCGCTGGTGGACCAGCCGGACGGAGAAGCGTTGGCGCGCGAGGTCTATGACGGGCGCATGGGGATCGTGCCCTATATCGCGCCGGGCTTCGGCCTCGCCAAGGCGGCGGCCCAAGTGTTCGAGGAGAAGCCAGACGTTGAAGGGCTAATCCTGCACAAGCACGGTATCTTCACCTTCGGCGAGACGGCCCGCGAAGCGTATGAGCGTATGATCGAGATGGTGTCGCTCGCCGAGAGCCGCTTGCGCCAGGGGCGCCCCGTTGTGTTTCCGGCCGCGCAGATCGCAAACAGCCTAGAGACCGCAGCGGAGATCGCGCCGATCCTGCGCGGGGCGTGCGCCATCAAGAAAGACAATGCAGAACCGATCCGGTTCATCGCCGAGTTGCGCACGGGCCCGGAAATCCTCGACTACGTGAACGGCGCGGAGCTCGCCTCTTACAGTCAGCGCGGCGTGGTGACCCCCGACCACATCATCCGCACCAAGAATAGACCGTTGGTGGTGCCCGCGGCGGAAGCCGGCAAGCTCGACGATTTCACCGCTGCGGTGCAGGCGGCGGTCGACCAGTTCGCGGCCGAGTACGACGCCTATTTCGCACGCGAGAACGAAGCGGTGGGTAATACCAAGACGAAGCTCGACCCCATGCCGCGGGTGATCCTGGTGCCGGGCGTCGGTCTGTTCGGACTGGGGCGCACGGCGAAAGATGCCGCGATCGCGGGCGATCTCGCCGAGAACACGATCAGAGTGGTGACTGACGCCGAAGCCATCGGCCGCTACGAGCCGCTGCCCGAGGCCGATCTTTTCGCGCTCGAATATTGGAGCCTCGAGCAAGCCAAGCTCAAAGGTGCTGTGGCGAAGCCGCTGACCGGACAGATTGCCGTGGTGACTGGGGCGGGTGCCATTGGCGCGGCAACGGCGAAAGCACTCGCCGGCGATGGGGCCGCGGTTGCGCTGCTCGACATCGACGGCGAGGCGGCGAAGAAAGCTGCCGCCGAAGTCAAAGGGCTCGGCCTTGCATGCGACGTGACCAAGCCGGAACAGGTGAAGGAAGCTTTCGCAGCCATGTGCGAGCGCTTCGGCGGTGTCGACATTCTGGTGTCGAACGCGGGCGCGGCGTGGCAGGGGCGTATCGGCGATGTCTCCGACGAGACCTTGCGCAAGAGTTTTGAGCTCAATTTCTTCGCGCATCAGACCGTCGCACGTGAGGCCGTGCGCATCATGCTGAAGCAGGATACGGGCGGGGTGCTCCTGTTCAACATCTCAAAGCAGGCGGTGAATCCGGGCCAGAATTTCGGACCCTATGGTTTGCCCAAGGCCGCCACCATGCTGCTCATGCGCCAATACGCGCTCGATTACGGCGCCGAAGGTATCCGCTCAAATGGCGTCAACGCCGACCGTATCAGGAGTGGGCTGCTCACCGACGAGATGATTGCGGCCCGGTCCAAGGCACGGGGCCTGTCGGAGGCCGACTATATGAGTGGCAACCTGCTCCGCGCCGAGGTCACGGCGGACGACGTGGCGCAAGCGTTCCTCGCACTTGCCAAGGCGCGAAAAACCACAGGGCATGTCGAGACGGTGGACGGCGGGAACATCGCCGCGGCGCTGCGCTAGCCGGTCCCGCGATATTTTGCGATCCGTCGCCCAAAACGGGGCGATCCTAAGGGAGTTTTAACCACAAAGGGACAGGCTTCCCCACACGCCTTTCGCGGGGGGATTCGCCCATGTCGCCCGTCCCCTCCAATGACATCTAGGGACGGATTTTTGCTTTAAATATTGAGAGATTTCAAATGGTTCTCCGCCTGAAAGTCACGCTCGCCTTTGCCGCCACGGCGCTTATGGCAGTCCTGGTGTCCTTCGTACTCCAGCAACTGATCCCGAACGTGGGCGCGGCCGCGCTGCTTGCGCTCGTCGTCGCGGTCGGTCTCGGCGCGGCCTTCGGTTATTACTGGGGCGGCGGCCTTTCTAGGGCGCTCAGCGATCTCAGCAGCGTCATTCTGCGCTTCACCAAATGGGACATGGACGGGGTGGTCCCGCACGCGGCGCGGTCCGACGAGGTGGGCGGCATCGCCAAAGCCCTGAAGACGTTCCAAGCCGATGCGATTCAGTGGAGCGAGAGCCACAAGAGCGAGCAGGATAGCCAGGTTCAGGGGCGGCTTGCCTCGCAGCAGCGCACCGAAGAGCTGATCCATCAGTTCCGCGGCTCAATCGCCGGCATTCTCGGGGCCTTCGCCGACAGCGCGCGAACCATGGATGAGACCGCGCGGGTGCTGTCGAACGTGGCTTCCGACACGAACGAGCGCGTAACCTCCGTGGCCTCGGCTTCGGACGAGGCGTCCGCGAACGTGCAGACCGTGGCGGCGACCGCCGAGGAGCTGGCCGTTTCCGTCAGCGATATCGGCACGCGCGTTTCCACCGCGAGCCGCATCGTCAACCAAGTCACCGAGAACGCCCGCACCGCCAATCTCAAGGTCGAAGGCTTGGCGACCGCGGCACAGCGTATTGGTGACGTAGTGAGCCTCATTCAAGACGTTGCCGCGCAGACCAATCTGCTCGCGCTCAATGCGACCATCGAGGCGGCCCGGGCGGGCGAGGCCGGCCGCGGCTTTGCCGTGGTTGCGAGCGAGGTGAAGACGCTTGCCGACCAGACCGCCAAGGCGACCGACGACATCAAGCAGCAGATCAACTCGATCCAGAGCTCGACCAATGGCGCTGTCGAAGCCATGCAGTCCATCGTCACCACCATGAGTGAAGTGAACAGGAACACCCAGGAGATCGCCGGCGCGGTGCAGCAGCAATCGGCGGCCACCTCGGAAATTTCACACAGCGTGCGCCAGGCGGCGCGCGGCACCGAAGACGTGGTGGCCCATATGCCCGGCGTCACCAAGGCCGTCGACGAGACGAGCCAGTCGGCGACCCAGATGCTGCAAGTCAGCCGCGATCTCTCGCGCCAGGCCGAGCAGCTTCGCCATACGGTGGAGAACTTCCTGCGCCAGGTGGCCGCGGCCGACGCGTTGAAGCGGGCAAGCTAACAGTCTCAGGTTCCGCGTACGAATGGCCGGGATTCGTCCCGGCCTTTTCGCATCTGGTGCATTGATGCGTGCAATAAGCTAGCCTCCATACGCTAAGGGGAGGGCCGCCGCGTGGGCCGAATTATCCGCATTTTCCTGTCGGGCGTTCTGGCGCTCCTGCCGATCATGGTCACGGTGATGGTGACAGCGTGGGTCGCGTCACTCGTGGCAAGTTATGCGGGTCCCGGCAGCTTCCTCGGCAATCTCATCACCTCGCTCGGGCTGAACGTCTACGACTCCTCGACGATCGCCTATTTCATCGGGCTCGGCATCATTCTCGCCGTCATTTTCGTGCTCGGACTATTGGTCGAATCCGGATTGCGCTCATGGATCTCCAACAGCTTCGACTGGCTGATGATGCGCATTCCGTTGGTCTCGAGCGTTTACGCCCTGTCCAAACGCTTCGTCGCGATCGTGGATCGCGGCGACGAGGACAGCCTTAAGAGCATGAGCCCGGTGTGGTGTTTCTTCGGCGGCGAGGGGAGCGCGGCGGTTCTAGCGCTGATGCCTTCGCACGAGCCGGTCGAGATCGGGGAGCACAGATATGTCCCGGTGCTGGTGCCCTCGGCTCCGGTGCCTTTCGGAGGCGCGCTGATCTATGTGCCGCAGGATTGGATAAGGCCGGCGGAAGGCGGCGTGGAGCGGTTGATGAATGTCTACGTTTCCATGGGCGTCACGCCCCCGGAAAACATGTCCTCCAAGGGGACCTCAACGATCGTCGAGGCGCGCTCGCCAGCCGCACAAAAGAAAGTGCCTTTCTCACGCAAGTCGAAGGCCTGAGTTCAAGCGCGTTGGATCACGGGGGAGGATGGCGCCTGCGCCGGGTCTTCCCGCAAGGTCTGCAGTAAGGCGTCCAGGAGCAGCCCCGGTTCGACCGGCTTGCTGCGCGTGACGGAGAAGAGTTTCACGCAAACGGCGCGTCTCAGGGCCTCGTCTTTCGTCAAGCTCAAGAGATTGGAGGTCTCAATCGCTGTCCATGCGCCTTGGAGAGTCTTCTCCATTACCGCCAGATCATCCGGATCGAAGAAGCCCTTGGGGGGAACGTATCGAGACATGGAATCAGCCCTATGCCATTCGTGGGACGCAGGACTTAAACGCCCGGCCCAAACAAAAAGTTCAGCGGCGGGAGACGTGCTGGCCGTGACGAGGGTGTTGGAACTGGCCCCAAAACAGAAGAAGCCCCGCCGCAAAGGCAAGGCTTCCCCCGTTCCCCCGAATTGTAGGGACTATGAAAACCGACGATTCGGGCAATGGTGCGACAAAACGTGCCCCAAGATTACTGCATTGTAATTGGGCGATGGACGGCAGAAGGCATAGCTTTGGGGCATCCGACGGGTTTCTTCCCCCAACCCGCCGACGGTTCCTCCCCCACTCGGAACCAAGGAAGCCCCGGAGGTCGTCCCCCCGTCCCGGGGCTTCTTTTTTTGCGGCGAGCGGACGGCGCCGCGCTAAGATGGGATGCCCATGACCGTCACATCGCTCAAAGCCTTCCTCGTCACCGGTCTTATCGCCGTCCTGACCGGCAGCGCTGCGTTCGCCGGCGACTGGACGGGCAACTACATGACCGAGGATACGAAGGGCAACGCGTTCAGAATCGTGCTGAGCGCTGACGGCAAGGCCGCCGGCGAAAAGGATGGCCATGTCCTAAGCGGAACCTGGACGAATGAGGCCGGTGCCGCGGTGATCAAGTGGGATACCGGCTGGACGACCAAGCTCAGCAAGAATGGCGACCGCTACGAGAAGTCGGTTTGGCGTGCCGGCGCTTCCACGCAAGACGATCCAACCCACACGACCGCTGCGAAGAAACTGGACTAGCCGCCGCGGCGCAGCCCGACCCTAATTGGCGAACCTGAAATGCAGGACGTCGCCATCCTTGACCACGTAGTCCTTGCCTTCGAGGCGCAGTTTGCCGGCGTCGCGGGCAGGGGCCTCGCCGCCGAGCCCCACATACGCGTCATAGGCGATGGTCTCGGCGCGGATGAACCCCTTCTCGAAATCGGTGTGGATCACGCCGGCGGCTTGCGGGGCGCGGGTGCCGCGCGGGATGGTCCAGGCGCGGGCCTCTTTAGGCCCCGCCGTGAAATAGGTCACGAGATCGAGAAGCTTGTAACCTTCTTGGATAAGACGGTTGAGGCCCGGCTCGGGGAGACCGAGATCGGCGAGATAGGCTTTGCGCTCGTCCGCATCGAGCTCGGCAAGCTCGGCCTCGATCTTGGCGGAGATGACGATGCAGCCCGCCTCTTCCTTGTTGGCGCGCGCCTCGACAGTCTTTGAGTATTCGTTGCCGGTGGCGGCGGATGCCTCGTCGACATTACACACATAGAGCACCGGCTTCGAGGTGAGCAGTCCGAGCGTCCTGAAGAGGGGGCGTTCGTCCTCGCTGACCTCGGCGAGGCGCGCTGGCTTACCGTCGCGGAGCAGCGGCAAGACACGCTCCAGAAGCGCCAGCGTCGCTTTCGCCTCCTTGTCCTGGCCGCGAATCTTTTTCTCGAGGATCGGAATCCGGCGCTCGAGACTATCCAGATCGGCGAGCATCAGCTCGGTCTCGATGGTCTCGGCGTCGGCAAGAGGATCGACCTTGCCGTCTACGTGGACCACGTCCGGATCCTCGAAGCAGCGCAGCACGTAAGCAATAGCGTCCACCTCGCGGATATGAGCGAGGAACTGGTTGCCGAGCCCTTCGCCTTTGGAGGCGCCGCGCACCAGGCCGGCGATGTCCACGAAGGTCAGCCGTGTGGGAATGATCTGCGCCGATTTGGCGATCCCGGCGAGCTTGTCGAGACGCGGATCCGGAACCGGCACGTCGCCGACATTGGGCTCGATGGTGCAGAACGGATAGTTGGCGGCTTGCGCCGCGGCGCTCTGGGTCAGCGCGTTGAACAGGGTGGACTTGCCCACATTGGGCAGCCCGACGATGCCGCATTTGAATCCCATCTACTCTCTGTCCTTACGAGTCGAACCAGCGGCGCAGCTTGGCGGCAAGCGCGCCTTCTTGGGCCGGCTTCTCATGCTTCGCGGGGGCAGGCGCCGGCGTCTTGTCCTGCTTCTTCTCCGCCTTCGCCTTCTTCGTCTCCGGCTCGTCGCCTTGGCCCAGATACGCCACCTGGGTCTGGAACTTGTCGTTGGCGCCGTCGGCGAGATGCGGCGCGGCTTCGGCCATGGCACCGAGCAGCGGCTCCAGCCAGTCGAGGTCCGTCTTGGCAAAGTCATGCAGCACGTAGCCCACCACGCGCTCGCGGTGGCCGGGATGGCCGATGCCGATGCGCACGCGCACATAGTCGTTGCCGAGATGCGCACTCAAGGATTTGAGTCCGTTATGGCCGGCCACGCCGCCGCCGGTCTTCACCCTGACCTTGCCTGGCGCCAGATCCAGTTCGTCGTGGAAGACGATCACGTCCTTCTCGTTGAGCTTGTAGAAGCGCATGGCCTCGCCCGCCGAGCGCCCGGACTCGTTCATGTAGGTTTGCGGCTTCAGGAGGATCACCTGCTCGCCGCCAAGACGGCCTTCGGACACGAAGCCCGAGAAGCGCTTGCGCCAAGCGGGAAAGTTATGGGCACCGGCGATGGCGTCGAGCGCCATGAAGCCGACATTGTGACGGTTGAAGGCGTATTGCGCCCCCGGATTGCCGAGGCCGACAAAGAGCTTCATCGCGTCATCCCGATCGGCAGCCGGAACCCCGGCCGCGAAGCCAAGAGAAGACTACTCCTTCTTCTCTTTGTCCTCGTCTTCCTTGTCCTCGTCCTCGTCCTCAGCACCTTCCGGAGTTTCGGCGCCTTCGGCCTCGTCCTCCGACTCCTCAGCCTTCTGGCCGACAATGGTAGCAATCGTGAAGTCGCGGTCGGTGATGGTCGGGACAACGCCCTCGGGCATCTTCACCGAGGAGATGTGGATCGAGTCGCCGATCTCGAGGCCGGTGAGATCGATCTCGAAGGACTCGGGGATGCTGTCGGCGGGGCAGCGCACGGGAATATCGTGGCGCACGACGTTGAGAACGCCGCCGCGCTTCAAGCCGGGGGAGGCCGGCTCGTTCAGGAAGTGGACCGGCACGTCCACGGTCACTTGCGCATCCTTGCCCAGCCGCATGAAATCGACATGGAGCGGGAAATCGCGGACCGGGTCGAGTTGCACGTCGCGGGGGATCACGCGGACCTTGGTGCCTTCCATGTCGATCATGAAGATCGTGCTCTGAAAGTGACCGGTCTGGATCTGCTTGGAGATTTCCTTGGTCTCCAGAGCGATATTCTGCGGCTCGTCCTTGCCGCCATAAATAATGCCGGGAACGCGCCCTTCGCGGCGGACCTCGCGGGCGCCGCCCGTGCCGGTGCGGCCCCGGGCCCACGCCTTGAGTTCGATCGCCTCAGCCATGTAATCCTCCAAACGTCTGAAATAATGAAGGGCCGGAAGCCGGCCCCGCAAAGATCGGGCGCGGCGCTGTCGTTGGAGCGGCCGCGACGGAATTCGAGAGGCTTATAGCCCAAGGGCCCACGGGAAGACAATCGCCTATAGGGCTTCCGGTTGCGGTGTTAGCGCGCGGCGCTGATGGCCTCCGGAGAGAGCGCAGGGGAGCCGTTTTGCGACTCTTCCGCCTCTTTGATGAGTTCCAGGACCCGGCGGTTCAGGGGGGCGGGTATGCCATGTCCGGCCGCCAGCCGGACGATCTCGCCTTGGAGATGGTCGATCTCCGTCTGGCGCCCCCGCCGCAGGTCGTCCCACATGGACGAGCGGGCATTCTTATCGACGGCCAGCATGCCCCGCGCGGCGAGCCTGAAGAGGGCGTCGGGGAGGCGCAGCGCGAAGGCCATGAGCCGGGGCGGCACCCCTTCGACCGGCGCAGGACGGACGCCGGCGGCCCGCAGGACGGCGAGCCCCTCGCGCATCTGCCGCGACATCAGGAGACGCCAGCGGCGGTCGCGAAGCTGCTGATGCAGCGGCAGACCGGACAGGGCATTGAGCGCGTTGTTGAGGTTTACGAGGAGCTTGCCCCACATGACCGCGTCGATGTCGGGGTGTTCGGCCACGCGCGCGCCCTTTACGTTGAGCAGCTTGCGCAAGCCATCGACACCTGTCTGGATCCGGATCACGCCGCTCGTTGCCCGGTGGAAGCGCGGGGCTTCGTCGCTCTCGTGGTTCTGCACCACGTTGAACGGCACCATAGCGGCGAGGACACGGCGCTTCGACCCCAGGATGCGGCGCAGGACGTGAGCATTGTCCACGCCGTTCTGCAGGCTGACGACAACTGCGTCTTTTGCCGTATACGCCTTGATCAATTGAGCCACCGTCTCCGTGTCCCGCGACTTCACCGTGACCAGCACGATCTTCGCGCTTTGCAGCGCAGACGAGGCATCGGCGGTGGCGGTTAGGGCCGTAGGGGGCAGCGTCGTGTCGCGTCCTTCGAGATCGGACACGCGAATGCCGTGACTCGCGATGGCCTCTGCCAGCGGTGCGCGTGACAGCAGTGTGACTTTCCGCCCCGACGCGGCCAGGAGCGCGCCGACATAGCAGCCGACGCTGCCGGCGCCTGCGACGGTGATGGCGGTCTTGCGCGCGAATCTCATGGATAGGACTTCGTAATGGGGTTAAGCATGATCGGATACAACCATGAAGTGGGCTTAATTTCCCGGCAGGGTCGATTTGGGTCGATTAGGGTAGATATAGCGGCTTTGGTCAGAGGCTGCGTCAAGTTTGCCACCTCATTGGGTTTGCCGTCAGGGCGGATCGGGATAAGAGCGTAGAGTATGAACGAACGTTTCGACAGCGAACTCGCCGATACCAGTGCCGAACGGGTTGGAGCGATCGACGCTCCGGAGTTGCGCGGCGGGGCCATGGTCAGGCCACCGGCTTTGGCGCAGCATCCCGGTCACTTGAAACGTGCGGCCAAGCGGCGGCTGCCGATCGCGATCTACGACTTTCTCGAAGGCGGCTCCAACGACGAGGTGACCCTCAAGCGGAATCTCGACGACTTCGCGGCATTGCGGCTGCGGCAGCGCGTGTTTGATCATGTGGCCAGCCGCAACATGCACACGGTTCTTTTCGGGCAGCGCGCCGCGATCCCGGTTGCCTTGGCGCCGATTGGCATGGGCGGGGTGTTCTACCCCCGTGCGGAAATTCATGCGGCGCGCGCCGCGGCTTCCCACGGCGTCCCGTATTGTCTCAGCACCCTGGCGAGTTGCTCCATTGAGGATGTCGCCGCCGCGGTCGAGACGCCGTTTCTGTTTCAGCTCTACATGATGAAGGACCGCGCGATCAACGCGGCGCTCCTGCAGCGCGCCGAGCAGGCGAAATGTCCGGGACTCGTCGTCAATGTCGACACGGCGGTGCAAGGACGGCGCAACCGCGATCTCGACAACGGTCTGGTCGTGCCGTTGAAAGTGCGACCGCGCCACGTCGCACGTATCGTTCGGAAACCACGTTGGCTCTACAATTGGCTCCGCAACAAGCCAACCCTCGGCAATCTCGCGCCTTATTCGCCCGACGGCACCGATCTGGCGACCGTCTCGGCTTGGGCCGAGCCGCGCTTCAAGGGCTCGGTGACACGCGACGATCTTGAGTGGGTTCGCAATCACTGGCAGCGAAAATTGATCGTCAAAGGCGTCCTCGACCCCGAAGACGCCAAGCTTGCCGTCAGCCTCGGCGCCGATTGCGTCGTCGTCTCCAATCACGGGGGCCGTCAGCTCGACGGCGCCAGCAGCACCATCGAAATGCTGCCGCGGATTAGAGAGGCGGTCGGCGACGACGCTGAGGTGGTTCTCGACAGCGGCGTTCGCTCCGGCTCCGACATTTTGAAGGCGCTAGGGCGTGGCGCGAATGGATGTCTGGTGGGACGCGCCTATATCTACGGGCTCGCGGCCCATGGTGAGCAGGGTGTCACCGCTGCGCTTTCGCTGCTGGCGCAGGAACTCGACGAGGCGATGACGCTGACGGGAACCGCCGACGTCAACGCCTTGCCGGAGAATCTGGTTTTCGCGGCTTAAGTCCGCCAGGGATGCTCGGGTAGCTCGGTCACGCCGAGCACCTTCACGCCCGCCTCGGCCACGGCATGATCGTTTTCGACCACGCTGCCGCTGACGCCGATGGCGCCGACGAGCACGCCGTCCTCATCGACGATGGGTACGCCGCCGGGGAAGGTGATCAAACCGTCATTGGAATGCTCGATGCCGTAAAGCGGCTTGCCGGGCTGTGACAATTGGCCGAGTTGCCCTGTCGCCATGCCGAAGAAGCAGGACGTGGTGGCCTTCTTGATGGCGATGTCGATAGAGCCGACCCAGGCGTCGTCCATGCGAATGAACGCCTTCAGGTTGGCGCCGGAGTCGACCACCGCGATACACATTTGGGTGTTCAACTCGAGGGCTTTCTTACGCGCGGCGGCGATGGCCTTCTCGGCATGCTCCAAGGTTACGTGCATGGGTACTCTCTCCTCGGTGGGTGTGGTGCAGGGTAATGGAGTTATCAACGCCCGGGCGCGAACTTGGTGCCGTCGCGGGCGACACTTTTGACGCTAATAAAAGAGGCTCGACACCGACTTTTCTTCCGCGGTGCGGGCAATCGCTTCGCCCAGAAGCGGGGCGATGGGCAGCACGCGGATGTTGTGAGCCTTAAGCACGGATTCGCTCGGCTGGATCGAGTCGGTAATAACCAGCTCCTTGAGCTGCGAGGCCATGATGCGCGCCACGGCGCCGCCGGAGAGCACACCGTGGGTGATGTAACCGGTGACCTTTTTGGCGCCTTTTTCGAGAAGCGCTTCGGCCGCGTTCACCAGGGTGCCGCCGGAGTCGACGATGTCGTCGACGAGAATGCAGCTGTGGCCTGAGACGTCACCGATGACGTTCATCACCTCGGAATCGCCGGGTCTCTCGCGGCGCTTGTCGACGATGGCGAGCGGCGCGTCGATGCGCTTGGCAAGGCCGCGCGCGCGGACCACGCCGCCCACGTCCGGTGAGACGACCATGACATTGTCCTCCGACATGACTTCTTTGATGTCGGCGACCATGGCGGGGGCGGCGAAAAGGTTGTCGGTCGGGATGTCGAAGAAACCTTGGATCTGTCCGGCATGCAGGTCGAGGGTCAGTACGCGGTCCGCGCCGGCGCGGACGATCATATTGGCGACCAGCTTCGCCGAGATCGGTGTGCGCGGGCCGGGCTTACGATCCTGCCGGGCATAGCCGAAATAGGGGAGCACCGCGGTGATGCGGCGAGCGGAGGCCCGCTTCAGGGCATCGACGAGGATGAGCAGTTCCATCAGGTGATCGTTGGCCGGAGCGGAGGTCGATTGGATGATGAACACGTCCTCGCCGCGGACGTTCTCCTGGACCTCGACGAAAATCTCCTTGTCCGCAAAGCGACGAACGATGCAGCGAGCAAGCGGACTGTCGAGATATGCGGCGATCGCCTCGGCGAGGGGGCGGTTGCTGTTGCCTGCAACCAGTTTCATGCGACCGTTCCTTGAGACCCAGCCTACGCGAGGCGAGCCGGCCCGGCTCCCACGCCACGGCGCGCTTGTAACAAGCGTCTGGCACCCATGTAAACTTACTAAGCACTAACGAAGCGCCGGATGTGGACGAGGGTTAGCCGGATGTCAGCTGGACTTCGGCAGGAGCTTGACGATGCCGTCGGCGGCGGCGCCGGCTGCCGCATCGGCGATGGCGCCCCATGGGCCGTTCAGCGAGCCTTTGGGAATGGTGTTCTGCTGCGACACCGTGCCCAGGCGCTTGCCGTTGGGATCGAGCACCTGCCAGTCGATCTGGATCTTCTCTTTACTGCCGCCGGCATCGGTGAGCTTCACGATGCCCTTCACCGTGTAGACGTTGCCGGACGTCCCGTTCACGAGCTTAACCCCGTCCGCATAGAGCTTCTTCTTGAGGGCCGTGGCCAGCGATCGGCTGCCGTCGCCGGGCGCCCCTGTCACGGGGCCTACGACCACGCCCGAAGGCTTAGGCGCGGGCGCCGGTTTCGCGGCTGCGGCGGGGGCGGCTGCGGTCGCCGTGGTGGCTGCGGCAGGGGCGGCTGCTACCGCTGGCGCGCTCGCACTGCGGCCCCCGGGCAAGTCGGCGGCAAGCTGCGAGGTGGTGTTGTTGGCGATGCTGCGGATCACCTTGTCATCGACCCCGCGCCAAGGATTGCTGCTGGTCCCTCGGGCGGCGGTCTCCTCGCCGGAGACGCGGGTCACCCGGGTGCCTTCGGCGTCGGTCACGTCCCAAATGTAGGAGATCTTGGATCCTTGCCGCTCGGGCGCCGCCAGGAGATAGCCGCGCAAGGTATAATTGGCCCCCTCGGTGCCTGGCATGAGCGTCAGATTGCGGTCGTTGCCGGCGACAATCAGGGCTTGGGTGAGCTCTTTGGTGACGCTCTCGGGTGCCCCGATAATGGGGGCCACGGCGATCTTGGGGGAGCCGCCGAATAGGCTTCCGGCGCCGCTCAGGAGCCCGCCCATGCTCGTGCTCCCGCCGCCGCAGCCTGCCAGGCATGCGGCCGCGAGGGCGGCGAGCGCGATCCCCGCAATACGTCTCAAAAGGGCGCGTACGTGTCCTGAGTCCGCGTCCAACAAAATACTCCCTCTGTTGGCCGCACAGCGCCGCTCGCGTCAAATCGTTCGCGAGTGGACTCCCAACCCTTGATCGAACAAGAGCTTACCTGTCCCGGCCCATTTGCGTCCAGTTCTAGCGTCCCCGTCAGGCCGGACCAATCCACCTCATGGTGAATTACAGCTCAGGCAAGTACGATGGCGGAAATTTGACGGCCGTAATCGTGCTCACCGTGGTGCTGGGACCGGCGATAGCTGAATAGACGGGTCTCGTCGTAATAGGTGCAGAGACCGAGGTCCAGTATCTCGCCCACGCCGGCCCGGGCAAGGCGCTCGGCCACATAGCCCGGCAGGTCGAAATGGGGCTCCCCGGAGCCTTCGTCGGTTGCGAAGAATGCCTCGCTACCGGGCTCCTCCGCCAAGAATTGCGCCTTGTAGTCCTCCCCCACCTCGTAGGCGCCTTGGCTGATCGCGGGGCCGATTGCCGCATGGATGCGTTTGGGCTCGGCGCCGAGCCCGGTCATGGCCTCCACGGTCGCCTCGACGATGCCCGAGAGCGCGCCGCGCCAGCCCGCATGAGCCGCGCCGATGACCCGGGCCTCAGGATCGCAGAGCAGCACCGGGGTGCAGTCCGCGGTGAGAATGCCGATCGCCAGCCCGGGTGTCGCCGTAACGACGGCGTCGGCGTCGGGGGTCTTGCCTTTGTCCCATGGCTTCGTCGCCACCACCGCGGTATTCGAATGCTTCTGATAGACGGTGACGAGCTTCTCGGGGGCCACGCCCAACAGCCTTGCCACACGCCCGCGATTCTCGGTGACGCTGGCGGCGTCGTCTGACGAGCCGGGGCCGCAGTTCAGCGACGTATAGATGCCTTCGGAAACGCCGCCGAGTCGCGTGAAGAATCCGTGGCTGACGCCTTCGATCTCGGCGAGGCTCGGGGCGTGAAACATTATCTTGTCGTCAGTGACCATGACCGGCACTCGTTTGCTCCTGACTGTCTCCGAAGGGTGGCGGCGGGGCAAGCCCCGGGCTTGCGATAACGAGCGCCTTGAACAGAAGCCCCATGGCCAGGGGATCGACGAGCCGGTTCGTGCCGGCGATTAACGCCTGACATTGTTCGTCGGTTGCGCCCTCGCACAAACGGTCGCGGCGGGCTTCGAGACCGAGCCGCAGCAGAAACGCGCCTTGCGGCATCGGTCCATACGCGGTCAGGCCGTGTGCGATGGCGGCATCCTTCAGCGCGGCGAAATCCACATGGGCGGTGAGGTCGACCTCGCCGGGGTTCTGCAGCGGGTCGGCGAATTTGTGGCGGGAGATCGCTTGCAGCGTGTCGCCGCAAGCGGTCGCTTCGTGACCGTAGTCGACGATCAGTGCAGCAAGCGGGGCGTGTTGCGCGCGCGCGGCAAGTGCCGCGACGAGCGTGTCCGCCGCCGGCCTAATTTCGAGAATGGAACCGTCCGGCACGTCAAGCGTATCGGCGAGTTGCTGCAGGGCCTCGCTAGATATCGCGTGCCCTTCGCAGAAGTCGAAGCCGCCGCTCGGGCCGATCCGCACGCATCTCTCGTGCCATTCGTGCGCGCGCCACACAAGTTGGCGCACGGGAAGCGCATCGACGAACTCGTTGGCGATCACGATCAATGGACCTCGCGGCGCGTCTTCCAAACGCCTGCACCATGAGACCGGCGCGTCGGATCCGTAGAGCGCCGTCTGTTGGACCTCGCGCAGCACGGGGCTTGTCTCGATCAGCGCGACAGTCACGTTCGCCAAAAAGTCCGGCACGCTGCGCCAGGCGCGCATGGCATCCGCCATGAGGGTACCCCGGCCGGGCCCCAGCTCAGCGACCACGATAGGTTTCGGCTCGCCCATGGATTGCCACACGGAGACGGCCCAGAGCCCGAGAAGCTCGCCGAAGATCTGGCTTACTTCCGGCGCGGTGATGAAGTCGCCGTCCGAGCCGATGGGCTGTCGGGATGGGTAGTAACCTGCGTCCGTGTCGGCGAGACAAGCTTCCATATAGGCGGCGACGCTGATGGGGCCCTTGCGGGCGATGCGCTCTTTCAGCCTTGCTGTGAGCAACGTGCTCTTCAGGCTGTGAGGCTTTCGCGCGGCGGCCATCACGCAGCCAAGGCCGGCTTTCGTCTTGCCCGCCAGATGAGCCATGCGCCGATCAAGACCATAGGGATGGAATAGGCCATGCCTGGTGTCAAAATACCGACGTCCAAGGGATGGCCGGGATGCGGCTCTCGCGCGAACTCCTCAACGAGGCTGCGGAAGATGCCGTAGAAGATGAGAAACAGGCCGAACACGGTGCCGGGCCGCGTCAGCGCTTTGAAATGGTGCGTGGCGATGCGCAAAATAATGAACAGGACGACGCCTTCGAGGGCTGCTTCGTAGAGCTGGCTCGGATGGCGCGGCTCACCGTCCACGCCGGGGAAGACCATGGCCCAGGGCACGTCGGTCGGGCGGCCTACCACCTCGGAGTTGATGAAATTGGCCAAACGGCCGAAGAACAGCCCGAACGGTGTGGCGGCCGAGGCGACGTCGCCCAGCGACAGTGGATTGATCTTCTTGATCCACGAGAACACGGCGACCGCGATGACGACGCCGAGCAGGCCGCCATGGAAGGCCATGCCGCCGTTCCACACCGCCGGGATCTCCGCGGGGTTCTGCCAGAAGAAGCTCGGCTCGTAGAACAGCACGAAACCGAGACGCCCGCCGACGACGATGCCGAGCGTGATCCAAAGGAGAAAGTCGTCGGCCTGGCCCACAGTCATCGGCGGCTTGCCGCCCCAGAGCGCAGGGCGCGACACGAGATAGCGGCCATAGAGCCAGCCGAGCAGGATGCCGGCCATGTAGGCGAGTCCGTACCACCGCAGGGAAACGGGGCCGAACTCGATGGCGACAGGGTCGATGACCGGGTAGGGAAGAACGAAAAGCTGCATCATGCCTCGGGTCGAAAGACGGGGCGACCCTTGACCGCCGGTACGGCACTGTCAAGGCGCGCTTGGCCTCAGCGGGGGGCGGCTTGCCTCGGCCAGCGTGCCACGCAATAGTCGCCTCAAGTGACAGTTTGGCTTCACGCTTTTTGGAGACCATGGGCCATGACGCAGACCAGCGGGCGGTTTTTCGATGAGCTCGGCAAGCTCCTGACGGACGCCGCCGGCGCCGCCGACGGCGTGCGCAAGGAGGTCGAAGGCGTGGTGCGTGCGCAAGCGGAGCGCGTGTTGCGCGAACTCGACGTGGTGCAGCGCGAGGAGTTCGAGGCCGTCAAGGCGATGGCCCAGAAAGCGCGCGAAGAGAACGAGCGGCTCAAAGAGCGCCTCGCGGCGCTGGAGTCGAAGGCCGAGAAGGGCAAGTCCAAGAAGGGCTCCTAGACTCGGCCTTTGGGAGTCGAGTCGAGTTTCCCCGTAATCCACAGCTTTTTCACGCCATCCACAGCAATTCGCGTTTAGCGGACTCTGCCTGCGTTCTACTCGCAGACTCCCCGTTATATAACTGATTCATCTACTGATTCGCGGCGGCAGTTTTTAGTGCGCGGACCCCTGAAAAGGCCCAGAGGACACGCATGGCTTCAATGCAAGCGACTTTCGATCATTTCACGAACCCGGTGGACATGGTGGAGCAGATTGCCACCATCCACGACTGGACGTTCGAGCGCAGCGCGCCGGATGAGCTGACCCTGTCGGTCGCGGGGACGTGGTGCGACTACCATATCTCATTGACCTGGCGGGAGGATCTGGAGGCGCTGCATCTGGCTTGCGCCTTCGATTTCCGCGTGACCAAGGAGCGGCTCACCGAGGTTCACCGGCTGTTGGCGCAGATCAACGAGCAGCTTTGGCTCGGCCATTTCGACCTGTGGCAACAGGACGGTATGCTGCTCTACCGCAATGGGCTCCTGCTCGCCGGGGCCGATACCCATGCGGGGCAATGCGAGGGGCTGTTAAAGGCGGCGCTGGAGGCTTGCGAGCGCTATTATCAGTCTTTCCAGTTCGTGATGTGGGCGGGCAGGTCGGCCGAACAGGCGCTTGCCGCCACCATGCTCGAGACGCAAGGAACCGCATGACACTCCGCCTCGCCGGCCCGCTGCTATTGATCGGTGCGGGCAAGATGGGCGGGGCGCTGCTCGAGGGATGGCTCAAGCAGGGCCTCGACCCGGCCACGGTCTTTATCCAGGATCCCGCGCTGTCGGACGCGATGGGCGCATTCGCCGCGCGCCACGGCATCGTGGCGAACGATGCGCCAGAGCTGCCCGCGCCGCCTGCGGTCATTTTGATCGCGGTGAAGCCAAACATAGCCGAGAAGATTCTGCCCGAGGTCGAGCCCATGGTCGGCGAAAGGACGGTGGTGCTGTCGATCGCCGCGGGGCGCACCCTGGAAAGTCTGTCACGCCATCTGCCGGACACCGTCGCGGTCGTGCGGGCCATGCCGAACACGCCGGCCTCGGTCGGGCAGGGCATCACTGTGTGTATCGCCAACGCCAATGTCTCGGCAGAGCAGAGGCGCGAATGCGACGCACTGCTCTCCGCCGTCGGCGATGTGGTCTGGGTCGAGGACGAGGCGCTGCTCGATCCGGTGACCGCGGTGTCAGGCAGCGGACCGGCCTATGTCTTTCTGCTCGCCGAATGTCTCGAGCAAGCGGGCATCGATGCCGGCCTGTCGCCGGAACACGCCAGGCAGCTGGCGCGGGCGACGGTCGCCGGCGCGGGCGCGCTTCTTGCGCAGTCCGATGACGACGCCGCCACGCTGCGAAAGAACGTGACCTCGCCCGGCGGCACCACGGCGGCCGCGCTGGAAGTGCTGATGGATGAGGAGCGGATGAAGAATCTGCTCTCCCGCGCCGTCGCCGCGGCGGCCAAGCGCTCCCGGGAGCTTTCGTCTTAGGGCTTTTCATCGCCTGACCGGTCTTTAGATGGACAACAAGAGGCCCTATCTTCCTGGATAAGGGTATCCAAGGAGTACGGCCATGTTCGAAGATTTCTCCAAACGTAATAAAGCGGTGCGGGCCGCGCTGGAGCTGGCGCAGTCGCGCGATTGGGGCGACGTCACGCTCGTCGATATCGCTAAGCAGGCGGGGCTCGATCTCGCCGATCTCAGGCGCGAGTTCGCCTGCAAGAGCGATATCTTGCGCGCCTTTCAGGCCGAGGTCGACGCCGAGGTGCTGGCCAAGACGAAGCCCGGGAGCGCGGAAGGAAGCGTGCGCGACCGCGTGTTCGACACACTGATGACGCGGTTCGAGGTGATGGGCCCGCATAAGCCCGCGCTGAAGCGCATTGCCTGCTATTTGCGCTGCCGGCCGGGTGAGGCTTCGCTCCTCGCCTGTTCCTCGCTCGCCACGCAATATTGGATGCTGGCCGGGGCCGGCGCCAAACTCGATGGCGCGCGCGCCGCGGTGCGCGTGGCGGGGCTGACGGCGATCTACAGCAAAGCCCTCAAGGTTTGGCTCGAGGACGATTCGGCCTCGCTCGACAAGACCATGGCGACGCTCGACCGGGGCTTGAGCAACGGCGAGCGTACGCTTCAGAAGATGGAGAAGGCGTGCAGCATGCTGTGCGGACTCGTGCCGCGCGGTTGGAAGCGGAAA
>Ga0208781_1000002_pt1 | contig 63705 bp, 70 predicted proteins | sample RushOxbow_ThreeS_2_FD_185677 | JGI IMG/M metagenome (GOLD analysis project Ga0208781, IMG submission 185677) | Natural and restored wetland microbial communities from the San Francisco Bay, California, USA, that impact long-term carbon... | ecosystem: Environmental > Terrestrial > Soil >... | reverse complement strand
GCCGGGCCGGATGCCGGGCAGGAAGCCGCCATACTTCTTCAGGTTCTCGGCCGTGTCCTTCGGGTTGAAGACCACCGCCGTATAGAAGAAGGCGAAGAAGATGATCAGCGACACATAGATCAGAATGTAAAGGGGCTGCCCGCGGCCGAGCATGGCTGTGATCGCGTTCAGCCATTCCGGACCCTGACCGGCCGAGAAGTTCGCCACGGTGATCGGCAGCAGCAAGAGCGAGGAGGCGAAGATCGGCGGAATGACGCCCGCGGTATTGAGTTTCAACGGCAGATGCGAGGCATCGCCCTGGAACATGCGGTTGCCGACTTGTCGCTTTGGATATTGCACCAAGAGCCGCCGCTGGGCCCGCTCCATGAAGACGATGAACGCGATCACGCCCATGGCCATGACGAACAGGGCGATGATCAGGGTGATCGACAGCGCGCCCTGACGGCCAAGCTCCAAGGTGCCGACCAGAGCCGAGGGCAGCTCGGCGATGATGCCGGCGAAGATGATCAGCGAGATGCCGTTGCCGACGCCCCGCGCCGTGATCTGCTCGCCGAGCCACATCAAGAAGACGGTGCCCCCGACCAGCGTGATCACGGTGGTGATGCGGAAGAACGTGCCCGGATCGGTGACGATATTGCCGGCGCCCTCGAGCCCCACGGCGATGCCGTAGCCCTGAAGCGTGGCCAGCAGCACCGTGCCGTAGCGCGTGTATTGGTTGATCTGCCGGCGCCCCTGCTCGCCTTCCTTCTTGAGCTGCTCAAGATGCGGCGAGACGGTGGTCAGCAGCTGAATGATGATCGACGCCGAGATGTACGGCATGATGTTGAGCGCGAAGATCGCCATGCGGCCGACCGCGCCGCCCGAGAACATGTTGAACATGCCCAGGATGCCGGACTGCTGCTGGCGGAAGACATCGGCGAGCGCTTCCGGATTGATGCCCGGAATCGGGATATAGGTGCCAAGCCGGTAGACCACGAGCGCGGCAAGCGTGAACCAGATGCGCTTCTTGAGCTCGTCGGCCTTGGCGAAGGCCGCGAAATTCAAATTCGAGACGAGCTGTTCTGCGGCGGAAACCATCGGCGCATCTACCCTTCTCCGAGACGATGGGGCGGCCCTCGATCAGGCCGCCTTATCTCACTCGGACTTGTCTTTCTTAGCGGGAGCCTTCTTTGCCGCCGCCTTCTTGGCCGGCGCCCCACCGGCCTTCTTGGCAGACGACTCTGCGGCCGCCTTGCGCACTTTCTTGGGCTTGCCCTCGCCTTCCGGCTTTGCGGTCCGGCCCGGCATCGGCGACACCGTGACGGTGCCCCCGGCAGCCTCGACCGCCTTGACCGCGCCGCTCGACGCACCCGTCACCTCGAAGGACACCTTGGTCTTGAGTTCCCCCGATCCGAGCAGCCGCACGCCGTCGCGCGCACGGCGAACGAGGCCCGCATCGATAAGGGCCTGCACCGTGACCGGGTTCTTGGGATCGAGCTTCTTGGCGTCGATCGCGGCCTGCACGCGGCCGAGATTCACCACGCTGTAGTCCTTGGCGAAAATATTGGCAAAGCCGCGCTTCGGCAGACGCCGATGCAGCGGCATCTGGCCGCCTTCGAAGCCCTTCACGGCCACGCCGGAGCGGGCCTTCTGGCCCTTCTGGCCTCGGCCCGACGTCTTGCCCAGCCCCGAGCCGATTCCACGCCCCAAACGCTTCTTCGAAGTGGTCGCGCCAGGGAGGTCCCTGATCTCATTCAGTCGCATTATACTTGTTCCTTAGGCTCCGGCCTCGTCCTCGACGATCCGCACCAAATGGCTCACCTTGGCCACCATGCCGCGCACCTGAGGACTGTCGACCAGCGTCCGCCGCTTGTGCATCTTGTTCAGGCCGAGCCCGATCAGGGTCGCACGCTGCGTGGCGGGACGGCGGATCGGGCTCCCGATCTGCTCCACCACGATTGTTTTCTTCTTGTCGGCCATGTCTCTTCAACCCTGTCTTCTGGCTCTAGGCCTGCGCCTCGACGCCTTCGCCCGCCTGATCGCGGCGGCGTGAAACAATATCGCTGACCTTCTTCCCGCGCCGCGCGGCCACGCCACGCGGGCTGTCCTCATGGCGCAGCGCGTCGAACGTGGCGCGCACCATGTTGTAGGGATTGGAGCTGCCGAGTGACTTGGCCACCACGTCCTGGATCCCGAGCGTCTCGAACACCGCGCGCATCGGACCGCCGGCGATGATGCCGGTGCCCGGAGGCGCCGCGCGCAAGACCACCTTGCCGGCGCCATGCTGCCCGCGCACGTCGTGATGCAGCGTACGGCCCTCGCGAAGCGGGACCTTCAGCAGATTGCGCTTGGCGGACTCGGTCGCCTTGCGGATGGCCTCGGGCACCTCGCGCGCCTTGCCGTGGCCGAAACCGACCCGGCCCTTCTGATCGCCGACCACGACCAGGGCGGCGAAACCGAAGCGACGGCCGCCCTTGACCACCTTGGCCACACGATTGATGTGGACAAGCTTGTCGACGAATTCGCTGTCGCGGTCGTCACGGTCTCTGCCTTGCGGACCGCGCGATTGGGGACCTCGTGCCACGTGTCAGACCCTTTCCTTCAAACCTAAAAGTTCAGACCGGCCTCGCGGGCCGCGTCTGCGAGTGCCTTGATGCGCCCATGATAGATATAGCCGCCGCGATCGAAGACGACGTCCTTGACGCCGGCCTTGGTCGCACGTTCGGCGAGAAGCTTGCCAACGGCTTCCGCCGCCGCCGTATCGCTGCCCTTGGGCAGCGCACCCTTGAGATCCTTGTCCAGGCTCGAGGCCGACGCCACAGTCTTGCCGGAGCTATCGTCGATCACCTGGGCATAGATATGCTTGGACGAGCGGAACACCGATAGACGCGCACGTCCATTGGCCGCCCGCTTCAGCGAGTGGCGAACCCGGCGCGTGCGCCGGGAAAAGCTATCGTTAAACGCGCTCATGTCTGATCCCGCTACTTCTTCTTGCCTTCTTTGCGGAGGATGTACTCGCCCGCATAGCGCACGCCTTTGCCCTTGTAGGGCTCCGGCGGCCTGAACCGTCTGATCTCCGCAGCGACCTGGCCGACCTGCTGCTTGTCGATCCCGCTGATCACGATTTCCGTCGGCTTCGGGCACTGGGCCTGAATACCGTCCGGAAGCGGATAGGTGATGTCGTGGCTGTAGCCGAGCTGCAGCTGGATCGCCTTCCCCTGCATCGCCGCGCGATAGCCGACGCCGGTGATCTCCAGCGTCTTGGAGAAACCGTCGGTCACACCCGTGACGAGGTTGGCCACCAACGTGCGCGACATGCCCCACATGGCGCGCGCCTCTTTGGTGTCCTCGCGCATGACGATCTCGATGCCGTTCTCGCCCGTCTTGGCAATCACCTCGTCGACGAGCACATGCTTGAGCTCGCCCTTGGGGCCCTTCACCTTGACCTCTTGGCCATCGATCGAGGCGGTGACCCCGCCGGGAATAGCCACTGGTTGTTTGCCGATGCGCGACATTGAATCAAACCTTCGCTTCAAAAAGCTCCGCTAAAACACGTTACAGAGAATCTCGCCGCCGACATTCTCGTTACGCGCCCGCGAATCCGACATGACGCCCTTCGGCGTCGACAGGATGGCTACGCCAAGGCCATTGGCGACCGTCGGCAGTTCCTTCACCGAGGAGTACACGCGCCGGCCCGGCGTCGACACCCGCTTGATGTCCTTGATGACCGGCTGGCCGTCGAAATATTTCAGCTCGATCTCAAACTCGGACTTGCCGCTGTCGTAATCGACGCGCGCATAGCCGCGGATATAGCCCTCCTCCGCCAGAACGTCGAGCACACGCTCGCGCAGCTTGGAGGCGGGCGTGGTCACCCTATTCTTATGCCGCATCTGCGCGTTACGGATGCGGGTTAGCATATCGCCTAGAGGATCGTTAATCATCGACCGTCCTTACCAGCTCGACTTGACCATGCCCGGGATCAGTCCGTTGCTCGCAAGATCGCGCAAGGCAATGCGCGACATGCGAAGCTTGCGGTAGTAACCGCGCGGGCGCCCGGTCAGATCGCAACGGTTGTGAATACGCGTCGGCGAAGCGTTGCGCGGAATCTCCGCGAGCTTCAGCCTTGCCGCGAAGCGCTCCTCCGCCGGAACCGACAGGTCGGAGGCAATCGCCTTCAACCGGTCGCGGCGAAATGCAAACTTCTTCGCAAGCCGGCGGCGCTTCTTGTCCCGCTCGATCATGCTCGTCTTAGCCATTCAGTCCTCCTGTGCAGCCGGATAGGCCCTAGCTGCGGAACGGAAAATTCAAACCCTTGAGAAGCGCACGCGCCTCGTCGTCGCTCTGCGCCGTCGTACACACGATGATGTCCATCCCGAGCACGTCATCCACCTTGTCGTAATCGATCTCGGGAAAGATGATGTGCTCCTTGAGCCCCATCGAGTAATTGCCTCTTCCGTCGAAGCTTTTCGGATTAAGCCCACGGAAATCCCGGACCCGCGGCAGCGCGATGTTCACCAGCCGGTCCAGAAACTCGTACATACGGTCCTTGCGGAGCGTCACCTTGACGCCGACCGGCATGCCTTCGCGCAGCTTGAAGCCGGCGATCGACTTGCGCGCCTTGGTGATGACCGGGCGCTGGCCGGAAATCAGGCCGAGGTCGGTCGCGGCGGACTGCACCTTCTTGGAGTCGCCGACGGCTTCGCCGACGCCCATGTTGAGCACCACCTTGTCCAGACGCGGCACCTGCATGACGTTCTTGTAGCCGAACTCCTTGGTGAGGTCGGTCTTCAGCACGTCCAGGTACTGCTGCTTCATCCGCGGAATATATGTCTGCTCAGCCATCGATGACCTCGCCCGAACGCTTGGCGAAACGCACCTTGCGCCCGTCCTTTAGAAATTTGTAGCCGACGCGCGTGGGCTTCCCGTCTTTGGGGTCCTCCAGCGCGATGTTGGAAATGTCGATAGAGGCTTCCTTGGTGATGATGCCCCCCTCTTGCGACGCGGTCTGACGCTGATGGCGGCGCACCAGGGCGACGCCCTGGACGATGGCGCGGTTCTCCGCGGGCATCACCTTAAGCACCTCACCCTTCTTGCCTTTGTCCTTGCCGGTGAGCACCACCACGTGGTCACCCTTTTTGACCTTCACCTTGGCCATAATCAAAGCACCTCCGGCGCGAGCGACACGATCTTCATGTGCTTCCTCGCCCTCAATTCACGCGTGACCGGCCCGAAGATACGCGTTCCGACCGGCTCGCCTTGCGGGTTCACCAGAACCGCGGCGTTGCGGTCGAAGCGGATGAGCGAGCCGTCCTGACGGCGCACGCCCGCGGCGGTACGCACGATCACGGCCTTCATCACTTGGCCCTTCTTCACGCGGCCGCGCGGAATCGCTTCCTTGACGCTGACCACCACAGTGTCGCCGATCGAAGCGTATTTCCGCTTCGAGCCGCCGAGCACCTTGATGCATTGCACGCGCTTTGCACCGGAGTTGTCGGCGACATCGAGATTGGTCTGCATCTGAATCATGGCATTCGCCCTTGCTCAGACCTCCACCGAGGCCCGAAAATCCTATTGACCTAAACCGCCGCCTGCTCACGCGACAGCACAACCCATTTCTTCAGTTTCGAGATCGGCGCGCACTCTTCGATCCAAACCTTCTCACCCACCTTGAACTCGTTCTTATCATCATGGGCGTGATAGTTCTTCGACCGGCGCACCGTCTTCTTGAACAGGGGATGCGTAAAGCGGCGCTCGACCTTGACCACCACGGTCTTGTCGGTCTTGTCGCTGACCACCACCCCTAGCAAAACGCGTTTTGGCATCGTTCCTACCTTTAAGCCTTTGCCGCGGCGCTCTTCTGGCGCGCGACCGTCCTGATGCGCGCGATATCGCGCCTGATCTGCCGTACCCGCGCCGTGTTCTCAAGCTGGCCCGAGGCCGCCTGGAAGCGCAGGTTGAACTGCTCTTTCTTCAGCTTGACCAATTGGTCGTTGAGCTGGTCGACCGTCATGTCGTGCACTTCGCCCGCTTTCATCGCTTAGCCCTCGATACGCGCCACGACGCGCGTCTTAATCGGCAGCTTGGCGGCGGCAAGACGCAAAGACTCCCGCGCCGTCGCCTCGTTCACGCCGTCGATCTCGAACATGATGCGGCCCGGCTTGACCCTGGCAGCCCAGAATTCCGGGGTGCCCTTACCTTTACCCATGCGGACCTCGGTCGGCTTCTTCGACACAGGCAAGTCCGGGAAGATACGAATCCAGACACGGCCCGCGCGCTTCATCTGACGCGTCATGGCGCGCCGTGCCGCCTCGATCTGCCGCGCGGTCACGCGGGCAGGCTCCTGCGCCTTCAGGCCGAACGTGCCGAAGCTGAGCGCGGTCGCACCCTTGGCGGCGCCTTTGATGCGCCCCTTGTGGGCTTTCCGGAACTTTGTGCGTTTCGGTTGCAGCATAACTCTAAGCCTTACCCTTGCGCCTGGGCGGGTTCGCGGCGACCGGTCGAGCGGCCGCCTTCTTGGGCCTCAAGGGCCTTGTTCTCCTGGGCCATGGGATCGTGCTCCATGATCTCGCCCTTGAAGATCCAAACCTTGATGCCGATGATGCCGTAAGCCGTGCGCCCAAGCGCCGTGCCGTAATCGATATTGGCGCGCAGCGTATGCAACGGCACGCGGCCCTCGCGATACCACTCCAAGCGCGCGATCTCGGCGCCGCCCAGACGGCCAGCGCAGTTGATGCGGATGCCCAACGCGCCCATGCGGATGGCAGACTGCACGGCGCGCTTCATGGCCCGGCGGAACGCCACGCGGCGCTCGAGCTGCTGGGCGATGCCCTCGGCCACCAAGGTGGCGTCGACCTCGGGCTTGCGCACCTCGACGATATTCAGATGCACCTCGGAGTCCGTCATGCTGGCGAGCTCGCGGCGCAGCTTCTCGATATCGGCGCCCTTCTTGCCGATGAGAATGCCCGGACGCGCCGTATAGACCGTCACCCGGCACTTCTTGTGCGGGCGCTCGATCACGACCTTGGAGATGCCGGCCTGCTTGCGCGACTTGAGGATGTGCTCGCGCATCTTGAGATCCTCGTGGAGGAGCCTCGCGTACTCGCCGCGAGAGGCGAACCAACGCGAATCCCAAGTGCGGTTGACACCGAGCCTAAGCCCGATCGGGTTGACTTTCTGTCCCATCAAGCAGGCTCCTCGACCTGGCGAACGACCACGGTCATCTGCGAAAACGGCTTCAAAATACGTGTGGCCCGTCCGCGCGCCCGCGGCTGAAGGCGCTTCATCACCAGATTCTTGCCGACATAGGCCTCGGCCACGACCAGCGCGTCCACGTCCAGATCGTGATTGTTCTCGGCGTTGGCAACGGCCGACTGCAAAGTTTTCTTCACGTCCTTGGCGATGCGCTTGCGCGAGAAGGTGAGATCGGCGAGCGCGCGATCGACCTTCTTGCCCCGGATCAGCTGGGCCACCAGGTTGAGCTTCTGCGGGCTCACGCGAATAAGCCGGGTCACGGCCCTCGCCTCGTTGTCCTTGAGCGTCCGCTCACGTTGCGACTTGCCCATGACTACTTGCCCCTCTTCACTTTGCGGTCGGCGGCATGGCCATGGAACGTCCGCGTCGGCGAGAACTCACCGAACTTGTGGCCGACCATGTCCTCGGTCACGAGCACCGGAATGTGCTTCTGGCCGTTGTGGACGCCAAAAGTGAGACCCACGAACTGGGGCAGAATGGTCGAGCGGCGCGACCACATCTTAATGATGGCGTTGGAGCCGCTTCCGCGCGCCTTCTCCGCCTTCTTCAAGAGGAAGCCGTCGACGAACGGACCTTTCCAGATCGAACGTGCCACGTCGTTATCCCTTCTTCTTCTTCTGATGGCGGCTGCGCAGAATGAACTTGCTGCTCGCCTTGTTGGAGCGCGTCCGCTTGCCCTTGGTGGACTTGCCCCAAGGCGTGACCGGATGCCGGCCGCCAGACGTACGTCCCTCACCGCCGCCATGCGGATGATCGACCGGATTCATGGCCACGCCGCGAACCGTGGGCTTGCGGCCCATCCAACGGCTGCGTCCGGCCTTGGACAGCGACACGTTGGAATTGTCGGGATTGGACACCGCGCCGACCGTCGCCATGCAGGCGGACGGCACCATGCGGGTCTCTCCGGAATTCAGCCGTACAATCGCGTAACCGGCGTCGCGGCCGACAAGCTGCACGTAAGCGCCGGCGGCGCGTGCGATCTGGCCGCCCTTGCCCGGCTTCATCTCCACGTTGTGGACAATGGTGCCGATCGGCATGTTGGCGAGCGGCATGGCGTTGCCCGGCTTCACGTCGGCCTTCTCGTCGGCGATCACCGTATCGCCCGCGGCCAGGCGCTGCGGCGCCAGGATGTAGGCCAGCTCGCCGTCCGCGTACTTAATGAGGGCGATGAACGCCGTGCGGTTCGGATCGTATTCCAGCCGCTCCACGGTGCCCGGCACGCCAAACTTGGTGCGCTTGAAGTCCACCAAGCGATAGGTGCGCTTGTGGCCGCCGCCGCGATGCCACACGGACACCCGGCCGGTATTGTTGCGGCCGCCGGACTTGCTCAAGCCCTCGGTCAGCGACTTGACCGGCTTGCCCTTCCACAGATGGCTGCGGTCCACGAGCACCAGCTGACGCTGGCTCGGCGTGGTCGGTTTGAATGTCTTCAGCGCCATCTCGTCAGATCCCTGTCGTCACGTCGATCTTGTCGCCTTCGGCGAGCTTGACGACGGCTTTCTTCATGTCCTTCTGGCGCCCTTCGATGCCGCGGAAGCGCTTGGTCTTACCCTTCCGGGTCAGCGTATTGACCGCGACGACCTTGACGCCGAACAGCTTCTCCACCGCCTTCTTGATTTGCGGCTTCGTCGCGTCGAGGCGCACCTTGAACACAACCTTGTTCGACTCCGACGCCTCGCTCGACTTCTCGGTAATCACCGGCGCGAGGATCACGTCATATGCTTGGAACGCACTCATTTGAACCGCGCCTCCAGCGCTTCCAGCGCCGCCTTCGTCAGCACGAGCTTGTCGTGCCGCAAGATGTCGTAAACATTGATGCCCTGCACCGGCAGCACATCGATCCGCGGAATGTTCCGCGCGGCCCGTGCAAAGCCCTCCTGCAACTCCGCGCCGTCCACGATCAAGGCCGAACCGACGCCAAGCTTCTCGAAGCGCGTCTTGAGCTCCTTGGTCTTGGCCTCTTTCAGCTCGCACGAGTCGAGCACGACCAGGGCGTCGGCCTTGGCCTTCGACGACAGTGCGTGGCGGAGCGCCAGAGCCCGAACCTTCTTCGGCAGCTCGATGGCGTGGCTGCGCGGCTTCGGGCCGAACGACTTGCCGCCGCCGCGGAAAATCGTCGGCTTCGCGCTACCGTGACGCGCGCGCCCGGTGCCCTTCTGCCTGAACATCTTGGCCGTGGTCGCGGTAATCTCCGACCGGTCCTTCACATGGACCGTGCCGGCCCGGCGCTTGGCGAGCTGGTAGCGCACCATGCGATGCAGCAAGTCGGCGCGCGGCTCGAGCCCGAACACGTCGTCCGAGAGCTCCACGGTGCCCGCCTTCTTGGCGTCGAGCGTTGTTACGTCCGCCTTCATCACGCGTTATCCCCGCCCTCTGCCGGCTCGGCATTTGTCTCAGCGGCAGGCGCCGCCTCTTCCTTGGCCTGTTTGGCCGCCTGATCCTCAGCACCGTTGCGGAACGCACCGGGCTTCGGCACATCGTTCGGCACGGCCCGCTTCACCGCATCGCGCAGCAGCACCCAGCCGCCCTTGGCGCCGGGAACGGCGCCGCGGATCATGATCAGGCCTCGCTCGACGTCCGTCTTGACCACCCGCAGGTTCTGCGTGGTGACGCTCACGTCCCCCATGTGGCCGGCCATCTTCTTGCCCTTGAACACCTTGCCCGGATCCTGGCACTGGCCGGTCGAACCAAGACTGCGGTGATTGACCGACACGCCATGGCTGGCCCGCAAGCCGCCAAAGCCGTGCCGCTTCATCCCGCCGGCAAAGCCCTTACCGATCGAGGTGCCGGACACGTCCACGAACTGCCCCTCGACGAAGTGGTTGGCGGTGATCTCCGCGCCCACGTCGATCATGTTGTCGGGGCTGACGCGGAACTCCGCGATCTTCCGCTTCGGCTCCACGTTGGCCACGGCGAAGCTGCCGCGCTCGGAACGCGTCAAACGCTTCACCTTGCGCCGCCCCGCACCGAGCTGGACGGCGGTGTAGCCGTTCTTCTCTGCCGTACGCTGGCCGACCACCTGGCAATTTTCCAGACGCAACACCGTTACGGGGATGTGGTCCCCGCCGTCGGTGAAGATCCTGGTCATGCCGACCTTCTGAGCGATGACACCTGATCGCATCGAACTTTTTCCTTGCCTCGTCCCGCGGCCGTTAGAGCTTGATCTCGACATCCACGCCGGCGGCGAGATCGAGCTTCATCAGCGCGTCAACTGTCTGCGGCGTCGGATCGACAATGTCGAGCAGCCGCTTGTGCGTACGCATTTCGAATTGCTCGCGGCTTTTCTTGTCGATATGCGGCGAGCGGTTCACGGTGAACTTCTCGATGCGGGTCGGCAGCGGGATGGGCCCGCGAACTTCCGCACCGGTGCGTTTCGCCGTGTTGACGATTTCCTTCGTCGACGCATCGAGGATGCGATGGTCGAAGGCTTTCAGCCTGATTCTTATATTTTGGCTCTGCATCTCGACGGCCTTAGGTTTGAGAAGCGCGCCGCCCGGATCGGACGACGCGCTGATTCTCTTTCAACTACTCGATAATCGACGACACCACGCCGGCGCCGACGGTCCGGCCGCCTTCACGGATGGCGAAGCGAAGCTTCTCCTCCATGGCGATCGGCACGATCAACTCGACGGTCATGGCGATGTTGTCGCCCGGCATCACCATCTCAGTGCCTTCCGGCAATTCCACGACGCCAGTCACGTCGGTGGTGCGGAAGTAGAACTGCGGACGGTAGTTGCCGAAGAACGGCGTATGGCGGCCACCCTCTTCCTTGGTGAGGATGTAGGCCTCGGCCTTGAACTTGGTGTGCGGCGTCACGGAGCCCGGCTTGGCGAGCACTTGGCCACGCTCCACGCCCTCGCGATCCACACCACGCAACAGACAGCCGACGTTGTCGCCCGCCTGGCCCTGATCGAGCAGCTTGCGGAACATCTCAACGCCGGTGACGGTCGTCTTGCTCGTGGGCTTGATGCCGACGATCTCGACTTCCTCGCCGACCTTGACCACGCCGCGCTCGATACGGCCGGTAACCACGGTGCCGCGGCCGGAGATCGAGAACACGTCCTCGATCGGCATCAGGAACGGCTTGTCGATCGGACGATCGGGCTGCGGGATATAATCGTCGACAGCCTTCATCAGCTCGAGGATCGACTTCTTGCCGATCTCCTCATTGCTTTCCTCGATGGCGGCCAGCGCGGAGCCCTTGACGATCGGGATCTCGTCGCCCGGGAACTCGTACTTCGACAGAAGCTCGCGCACCTCGAGCTCGACGAGATCGAGCAACTCGGGATCGTCCACCTGGTCGACCTTGTTCATGTACACGACGAGCGCCGGCACGCCGACCTGACGGGCGAGCAGGATGTGCTCGCGGGTCTGCGGCATCGGACCGTCGGCGGCGGACACCACGAGAATGGCGCCATCCATCTGCGCCGCACCCGTGATCATGTTCTTCACGTAGTCGGCGTGGCCCGGGCAATCGACATGCGCGTAATGGCGGTTCTCGGTCTGATACTCCACGTGCGCCGTGGAAATCGTGATGCCACGCGCCTTCTCTTCCGGCGCCTTGTCGATCTGGTCGTACGCGGTAAACGTCGCGCCGCCCGTCTCTGCCAGGATTTTGGTGATCGCGGCGGTCAGGGTCGTCTTGCCATGGTCGACGTGACCGATCGTCCCGATGTTACAATGCGGCTTTGACCGGTCGAATTTTTCTTTAGCCATGTTGGCTCTCCATTCTTCTCACCAAAAGCTAACTCTTCAATCGCCTAACGATTTAGGCGAACTTCGCTTGCACCTCTTCGGCGACCGCCTGGGGCACCTGTGCGTAATGATCGAACTGCATCGTGAACTGGGCACGGCCCTGGCTCATCGAACGCAGCGTATTCACATAGCCAAACATGTTGGCCAGCGGCACCATGGCGTTGATCACCGTGGCGTTGCCGCGGGATTCCTGACCCCGCACCTGCCCGCGCCGGCTCGTCAGATCGCCGATGACGCCGCCCACATAATCTTCGGGCGTCACCACCTCGACCTTCATCATCGGCTCTAGCAGCTTCGGCCCGGCCTTGAGCGCGGCCTCGCGGAATGCAGCACGGGAAGCAATCTCGAACGCCATGACGCTCGAGTCGACGTCATGCGCGGCGCCGTCGATCAGCGTGCATTTCACGTCGAGGATCGGGAAGCCGGCAAGAATGCCTGCGTCGATGACGCTCTTCACGCCCTTCTCGACGCCGGGGACATATTCCTTCGGCACGTTGCCGCCGACGACCTTGTTCACGAACTCGTATCCGGCGCCCTGCTCGTTGGGCTCGACCACCAGCTTGACGCGGGCGAACTGGCCCGAGCCGCCGGTCTGCTTCTTGTGGGTGTAGTCGATGTCGGCCGTTTTCGACACGGTCTCGCGATAGGCCACCTGCGGCGCGCCGACATTGGCTTCCACTTTGAACTCGCGCTTCATGCGATCGACGATGATGTCGAGATGAAGCTCGCCCATGCCCTTAATGATGGTCTGCCCGGACTCGTGGTCGACCGACACGCGGAAGGACGGGTCCTCCTGCGCGAGACGGTTGAGCGCCACGCCCAGCTTCTCCTGGTCGCTCTTGGTCTTGGGCTCGACGGCAACCTCGATGACCGGCTCGGGAAACTCCATGCGCTCCAGGATCACGGCCTTGTTCGGATCGCAAAGCGTGTCGCCGGTGGTGACATCCTTGAGGCCAGCAATGGCGACGATGTCGCCCGCAAAGGCTTCCTTGATGTCCTCGCGGTGATTGGAATGCATGAGCAGCATGCGGCCGATGCGCTCTTTCTTGTCCTTCACCGTGTTCAGCAGGTTCGTCCCCGTCTCCACCTTGCCGGAATAGATGCGGCAGAAGGTGAGCGAGCCGACGAACGGATCGTTCATGATCTTGAAGGCGAGCATCGACAGCGGCGCGTCGTCCGACGCCGGACGGGCCACCAATTCCTCGGTCTTCACGTCGATCGCCTTGATCGGAGGCACGTCGATCGGCGACGGCAGATAATCGACCACGGCGTCGAGCAGCGGCTGCACGCCCTTGTTCTTGAACGCGGAGCCGCAGAGCACCGGGACGAAGTCGAGATTGCAGGTGCCCTTGCGGATCAGCGCCTTCAGCTTCTCTTCCGGCACCTCTTTGCCCTCGAGATAGGCCTCCATGGCCTCCTCGTCGAGCTCGACCACCTGCTCCACCATCTTGTCGCGGTATTCCTTGGCGATCTCCTGGAGATCGGCCGGAACCTCCTCGTCGCGGAACGTCGCGCCGAGCGACTCGTCGTCCCAAACGACGGCCTTCATACGAAGCAGGTCCACAATGCCCGCGAAATTCGACTCCGCGCCGATCGGCAGCTGGAGCACGAGCGCGTTCGCGCCGAGGCGCTCCTTGATCATCTTCACGGACATGAAGAAGTCGGCGCCGATCTTGTCCATCTTGTTGACGAAGATCATGCGCGGCACGTGATACTTGTCGGCCTGACGCCACACCGTCTCGGTCTGCGGCTCAACGCCCTGGTTGGCGTCGAGCAGCGCCACGGCACCGTCGAGCACGCGCAAGGAGCGCTCGACCTCGATGGTAAAGTCCACGTGGCCGGGCGTGTCGATGATGTTGATGCGCTTGTCTTTCCAGAAAGCGGTGGTCGCGGCAGAGGTGATGGTGATGCCGCGCTCTTGCTCCTGCTCCATCCAGTCCATGGTCGCAGCACCATCGTGGACCTCACCGATCTTGTGGCTCTTACCCGTGTAGTAGAGCACCCGCTCGGTGGTCGTGGTCTTGCCGGCGTCGATATGCGCCATGATCCCGATGTTGCGGTAGTCCTGGAGAGGGGTCGTGCGAGGCATCGTTCAAAATCCTTGAGAGGGTTACCAGCGATAGTGCGAGAAGGCCCGATTGGCCTCCGCCATACGGTGCGTATCCTCACGCTTCTTCACCGCGGTCCCGCGGTTGTTGACGGCATCAAGCAGCTCACCGGAGAGCCGCTCCACCATCGTGTTCTCGTTGCGGCCGCGCGCCGCGGAAATGATCCAGCGAATGGCCAGCGCCTGGCGCCGGTCCAGACGGACCTCGACCGGCACCTGGTAGGTCGCGCCGCCGACACGCCGGGAGCGAACCTCGAGCGCCGGCATGACGTTCTGCAGCGCCTGATGGAACAGCTCGATCGGGTTCTGCTTGACCTTGCCTTCCATCTGATCGAGCGCGCCGTAGACGATCCGCTCGGCGGCCGACTTCTTGCCTTCCTTCATGATGGAATTCATGAATTTGGTGAGCACGACGTCCCCGAACTTGGGATCGGGAATGATCTCGCGCTTATCAGCTCTGTGCCGCCTCGACATGTCGCCTAATCCGTTTCCTTAAGACGCAAAAAAACGACCCGGTTATTTGGGCCGTTTGGCTCCGTATTTCGATCGCCGCTGCCGGCGGGCATTGACACCCTGGGTGTCGAGCACGCCGCGAATGATGTGATAGCGCACGCCGGGAAGGTCTTTCACACGGCCGCCGCGGATCATCACCACCGAATGCTCCTGGAGGTTATGGCCCTCGCCGGGAATGTAGCTCGTCACTTCCATCTGGTTGGTCAAGCGCACGCGCGCGACCTTCCGGAGCGCCGAGTTCGGCTTCTTCGGGGTCGTGGTGTAGACGCGGGTACAGACCCCCCGCTTCTGCGGACAGGCCTGCATGGCCGGCACTTTATTGCGTTTCACCGGTTGCTTGCGCGGCTTCCGGATCAATTGCTGAATCGTGGGCATGGCAGCCTTTACGTCCAATCATTTGAGGGCACGAACGCCCCATTCATCCGCGGGCCAAATGCCCACATCACTAGAGCCGAAGGTGCGAGTGGTCCCGCGTCTTCGGCGCCTCAAGACAGAGGATCTTGGAGGGTGGCCCCCAAGATCTTGACCCCGATTTGATCCCGGTTAGTCCAGCAGCGTCTAACCCGCGCCCGAAGGCAATCGATTCCGTTGGGCTACCGCCTGCCGAGAAGTCCGCGCGTTTTATCAGGCCGATTCTTCTATCGTCAAGGTAGAAGTGCCGGATTTCGGGGGCCGACCGCCAGTTTTGGGTCTATCTGGCGATCCGGCCCCCGATGTTCTCCTAAACCACTAGGCCGAGGCGCCTTCTTCGGCCTCTTCCGTCCCTTCGGCCGCCTCTTCCTCCCCCTGGACGATGGTCTCCTGGGCGGCGCGCTCGCGCTCCTCCAGGATCAGGTCGTCGCGATGGGAGGCGATTCGGTTGAGCCTCGAAAGCATGCTGCCGGTGCCGGCCGGGACCAGCCGGCCAACAATGACGTTCTCCTTGAGGCCCTCGAGCGCATCCGACTTGCCGTTGACGGCGGCATCGGTGAGCACGCGCGTGGTCTCCTGGAACGAGGCCGCCGAGATGAACGACCGCGTCTGGAGGCTCGCCTTGGTGATGCCGAGCAGGACGTGCTGGCCTTCGGCCCGCTTCCCGCCGGCCGCCTCGGCCGCGATATTGGCATCCTCGAAGTCGATACGGTCGACCTGCTCGCCCTTGAGGAACTCGGTGTCGCCCGGCTCGCCCACCTCGATCTTCTGGAGCATCTGGCGGACGATGACCTCGATATGCTTGTCGTTGATGGTCACGCCCTGGAGCCGGTAGACCTCCTGGATCTCGTTGACGAGATAGTTGGCGAGCTCCTCGACACCCTTAATGGCCAGGATGTCGTGCGGCGCCGGATGGCCATCGAGCAGGTACTCGCCCTTCTCGATGCGGTCGCCTTCCTGCACCGTCAGATGCCGGCCCTTGGGGATCAGGAACTCGACCGGATCCTTGCCCTCCTCCTCCGGCGTGATGGTGATGCGCCGCTTGTTCTTGTAGTCGCGGCCAAGCGTCACCACGCCCGAAATCTCGGCGATGATGGCGTGATCCTTCGGACGCCGTGCCTCGAACAGCTCGGCGACGCGCGGCAGACCACCGGTGATGTCGCGGGTCTTGGCGCTTTCCATGGGGATACGGGCCAAGACGTCGCCGGCCTTCACCTCATAGCCGGGCTCGACCGACAACACCGCGTCCACGGGAAGCAGGTAACGTGCCTCGCCGCCGCGTGACAGCTTGCCGATATTGCCCTTCTTGTCCTTGATCGCCATCGCCGGCCGCAAGTCGGCGCCGCGCGGCGACGCACGCCAGTCGATGATCACGCTGTTGGTGATGCCCGTCGACTCGTCGCGCTGCTCGGAGACCGACACGCCCTCGACCAGATCCTCGAACTCGACCGTGCCCTCGATCTCCGTGAGCACCGGACGCGTATAAGGATCCCACTCGGCCAGACGATCGCCACGCTTGACCTTGTCGCCGTCATCCACCCGCAAATGAGTGCCGTAAGGCAGGCGATGGACGGCAAGCTCGTTGCCGTCGTCATCGACGACGACGATCGCCGTGTTCCGGCCCATGACCATGTGCCGGCCCTGGGAATCCTGGACCACGTTGCGCTGCTTGACCTTCACCGTGCCGTCGAAGTTGGATTCGAGCGACGACTGATCGACGACCTTGGAGCTCGCCACGCCGCCCAGATGGAACGTGCGCATGGTCAGCTGCGTGCCCGGCTCGCCGATGGACTGAGCGGCGATAACGCCGACCGCCTCGCCCATGTTGACCGGCGTGCCGCGGGCCAGATCGCGCCCATAGCACTTGCCGCAGATGCCGTTGCGGGTCTCGCAGGTCAGCGCCGAGCGGATACGGATCTCTTGGACCCGTGCGCTCTCGATCGCCTCGACATGCTCTTCCTCGATCAACTCGCCGGCCTTGATGATGACATCGCCGGTGACCGGATTCTTGACCGGATCGGCGGCCGTGCGGCCGAGAACCCGCTGTCCGAGCGACACGGTGACCTCGCCGGCCTCGAGGATGGCGCGGGCGGTGATGCCGCCTTCGGTGCCGCAATCCTCTTCGGTGACGATGCAATCCTGCGCCACGTCCACGAGACGCCGCGTCAGATAGCCCGAGTTCGCCGTCTTCAAGGCCGTGTCGGCCAGACCCTTACGGGCGCCGTGGGTGGAGTTGAAGTACTCCATCACCGACAGCCCCTCCTTGAAGTTGGAGATGATCGGCGTCTCGATGATCTCGCCAGACGGCTTGGTCATCAGACCGCGCATGCCGGCGAGCTGCTTCATCTGAGCGGGCGAACCACGCGCGCCGGAATGCGACATCATGTAGATCGAGTTGATCGGCTTCTCGCGGCCGGTCTTCTCGTCCACCTGCACCGACGAAATGCGCTTCATCATTTCCTTGGCGACGAGCTCCGTGCACTCGGTCCAGGTGTCGACCACCTTGTTGTACTTCTCGCCGCGGGTGATGAGGCCGTCATTGTATTGCTGCTCGTACTCGCGCACGAGCTCGGACGTCTTGTGAATGATGGCGTCCTTGGTCTCAGGCACCACCATGTCGTCCTTGCCGAACGAAATGCCAGCGCGGCACGCATAGCGGAAGCCGAGGCCCATGATCTTGTCGCAGAAGATGACCGTCTCCTTCTGACCGCAGTGCCGATAGACAATGTCGATCAGGTTGGAGATTTCCTTCTTGGTGAGAAGGCGATTGACGTAGTCGAAGCTCACCTCGGCGCGGCGCGGCAGAAGTTCGCCGAGCAGCATGCGGCCGGGGGTGGTGTCATAGATATAAGACACCCAATCGCCGTTCTCGTCGCGGGTGATGAACCGGCCCTTGACCTTGGCGTGGAGCGTCACGGACCCGGAATCGAGCGCGTGATGAATCTCGGCCACGTCGCCGAAGATCATCCCCTCGCCCGGCTCGTTGTCCATGACCAGCGACAGATAATAGAGACCGAGCACGATATCCTGCGACGGCACGATGATCGGCGAACCGTTGGCCGGATGCAGGATATTGTTGGTCGACATCATCAGCACGCGCGCCTCGAGTTGCGCTTCCAGCGACAGCGGCACGTGCACGGCCATCTGGTCGCCGTCGAAGTCGGCGTTGAAGGCCGCGCAAACGAGCGGATGAAGCTGGATCGCCTTGCCCTCGATGAGCACCGGCTCGAAAGCCTGAATGCCGAGGCGATGGAGCGTCGGCGCACGGTTGAGCAGCACCGGATGCTCGCGGATTACCTCATCGAGGATATCCCAAACCTCCGGCTTCTCTTTCTCCACCAGCTTCTTCGCCTGCTTCACCGTGGCGGCGTGGCCCTTGGCGTCGAGCCGCGAATAGATGAACGGCTTGAACAGCTCGAGCGCCATCTTCTTCGGCAGGCCGCACTGATGCAGCTTGAGCTCGGGACCGACCACGATCACCGAGCGGCCCGAATAATCGACGCGCTTGCCGAGCAGGTTCTGACGGAACCGGCCCTGCTTGCCCTTGAGCATGTCGGCCAGCGACTTCAGCGGACGCTTGTTGGCGCCGGTGATGACGCGGCCGCGCCGGCCATTGTCGAACAATGCGTCGACCGATTCCTGCAGCATGCGCTTTTCGTTCCGGATGATGATGTCCGGCGCGCGCAGCTCCATCAGCCGCTTCAAACGATTGTTGCGGTTGATAACCCGGCGGTAGAGATCGTTCAGGTCTGACGTGGCGAAGCGGCCGCCATCGAGCGGCACCAAGGGCCGAAGCTCCGGCGGGATGACCGGCACCACCGTCAAGATCATCCACTCGGGCTTGTTGCCCGACATGATGAAGGCCTCGACGACCTTCAGACGCTTGGCGAGCTTCTTGGGCTTAAGCTCCGATGTCGACTCGGCAATCTCCACGCGCAGGTCGGCCGCGATCTTCTCCAGGTCGAGACCCTTGAGGAGCTCGCGGATCGCCTCGGCGCCGATACCGGCTGTGAAGGAATCCTCGCCGAAATCCTCTTGCGCCTGGAGATACTCGTCCTCCGAGAGCAGCTGCAGCGGCTTGAGCGAGGTCAGCCCCGGCTCCAGCACGATGTAGTTCTCGAAATACAGGACGCGCTCCAGGTCCTTCAGCGTCATGTCGAGCAGAAGGCCGATACGCGACGGTAGCGACTTCAGGAACCAGATATGCGCGACCGGCGCCGCAAGCTCGATATGGCCCATGCGCTCGCGCCGGACCTTTGCGAGAGTCACCTCGACGCCGCACTTCTCGCAGATGACGCCCTTGTACTTCATGCGCTTGTACTTGCCGCACAAGCACTCGTAGTCCTTCACCGGGCCGAAGATGCGCGCGCAGAACAGGCCGTCACGCTCCGGCTTGAAAGTCCGGTAGTTGATGGTCTCAGGCTTCTTGATCTCCCCGAAGGACCACGACAGGATCTTCTCCGGGCTGGCGATGCCGATCCGGATCTGATCGAAATTCTGCTGCTGGACCTGAGGATTGAACAGGTTCGCGAGATCTTGGTTCATTCTTTTGTCTCCCAATGGGCGGGCATGCCGCCCTTCGGTTGGTCGAGTGTTGGTGCGTGTTTAGCCTGGGGGCTTAAGGCTTATTCCGCCGCGGGCTTGGGCAGCTGCGCCCGTTGCGGCTGCGCCTCCTCCGGTTTCGGCTGCACCAATTCGACATTCAGTCCCAATGCACGCATTTCCTTGACGAGCACGTTGAACGACTCGGGGATACCCGCCTCGAACGTGTCGTCGCCGCGGACGATCGCCTCGTACACCTTGGTACGGCCGGCCACGTCGTCCGATTTCACCGTCAACATCTCTTGCAGCGTGTATGCGGCGCCATAGGCTTCCAGCGCCCACACTTCCATCTCGCCGAAGCGCTGACCGCCGAACTGCGCCTTGCCGCCGAGGGGCTGCTGGGTCACCAGACTGTACGGCCCGATGGAACGGGCGTGGATCTTGTCGTCCACCAGGTGATGGAGCTTGAGCATATAGATGTAGCCCACCGTCACCTTGCGCTCGAACGGCTCGCCCGAGCGGCCGTCGTACAACACCACCTGACCGGACGAGTCGAGCCCCGCCATTTCAAGCAGCTCCGAGACGTCGCTCTCATGCGCGCCGTCGAACACCGGCGTCGCCACCGGCACGCCGGGCATCAAGCTTTGGCTCACCTCGATGAGCTGGTCGTCCCGCAACGCCGCCACGGCCTTGTCGTCGCCGTAGATGGTCTTGAGCAGGTCCTTGAGCGGCTTCGGCTTATGGGTCGCCTGATACTCGTGCAGGGCATCGCCGATCTTCCGGCCAAGACCGCGGCAGGCCCAGCCCAGATGAGTCTCCAGAATCTGGCCCACGTTCATCCGGCTCGGCACGCCGAGCGGATTGAGCACGATGTCGACCGGGGTGCCGTCCTCGAGATAAGGCATGTCCTCGATCGGCACGATCTGACTGATCACGCCCTTATTGCCGTGACGGCCGGCCATCTTGTCGCCGGGCTGGATCTTGCGCTTCACCGCGACGAAGACTTTGACCATCTTCATCACGCCGGGCGGCAGCTCATCGCCGCGCTGGAGCTTGTCGACCTTATCGACAAAGCGCTGCTCGAGCCGCTTCTTGGCCTCGTCGTATTGCCGGCCGATCGCCTCGACCTCGCTCATGGCCTTGTCGTTCTTGAGCGCGATCTCCCACCACTGGCTGCGCGGGACTTCGTCCAGCATCGCTTCGGTGATCTTGGCGTCCTTCTTGAAGTTCTTCGGTCCCTTGGACACCTGCTTGTGCATCAGCACGTCGCGCAGACGGCCATAGACGTTGCGGTCGAGGATCGCCATCTCGTCGTCGCGGTCCTTGGCGAGACGCTCGATCTCCTCGCGCTCGATCGCCATGGCGCGCTCGTCCTTCTCGATGCCGTGGCGGTTGAACACCCGCACTTCGACCACCGTGCCGGACACGCCGGGCGGCAGCTTGAGCGAGGTGTCGCGCACGTCGGAAGCCTTCTCACCGAAGATGGCGCGCAGCAGCTTCTCTTCCGGCGTCATCGGGCTCTCGCCCTTCGGCGTGATCTTGCCCACCAGAATGTCGGACGGCTGCACCTCGGCGCCGATATAGACGATGCCCGCCTCGTCGAGATTTTTGAGAGCCTCTTCGGAGACGTTCGGGATGTCGCGGGTAATCTCCTCCGGCCCGAGCTTGGTGTCGCGGGCCATCACCTCGAACTCCTCGATATGGATCGAGGTGAACACGTCGTCGCGCACGACGCGCTCGGAGATGAGGATGGAGTCCTCGAAGTTGTAGCCCATCCACGGCATGAAGGCGACGAGCACGTTGCGGCCCAGCGCCAGCTCACCGAGATCGGTGGACGGCCCGTCGGCGATGATCTCGCCGGACTGGACGTTGTCGCCCACGCGCACCAGCGGACGCTGGTTGATGCAGGTGTTCTGGTTCGAGCGCTGGAATTTGCGCAGGTTATAGATGTCGACGCCGGACTTGGACGGATCGGTTTCCTCCGTCGCCCGGATGACGATACGGGTGGCGTCCACCTGATCGACCACGCCGGTGCGGCGCGCGCCGATGGCGGCACCCGAATCCCGCGCCACGACCTCTTCCATGCCGGTTCCGACCAGCGGCGCTTCCGCCGTGATCAGCGGCACGGCCTGACGCTGCATGTTCGAGCCCATCAGCGCGCGGTTGGCGTCGTCGTTCTCGAGGAACGGAATGAGCGCCGCCGCCACCGAAACGAGCTGCTTCGGCGACACGTCGATAAGATCGACCTTCTCGCGCGGATAGAGCTCCACGTCGCCCGCGTGACGGCAGACGATCAGGTCCTCCACGAACTGGCCCTTGGGGTCCAACTGCGCATTCGCCTGGGCGATGATGTAGCGCGCTTCCTCCATGGCCGACAGATACACGACCTCATCCGTCACCTTGGATTTCACCACGCGGCGGTACGGGCTCTCGATGAAGCCATACTTGTTCACGCGCGCGAACGTCGCCAGCGAGTTGATCAGGCCGATATTCGGACCTTCCGGCGTCTCGATCGGGCAGATGCGGCCGTAATGGGTCGGATGCACGTCGCGCACCTCGAAGCCCGCCCGCTCGCGGGTCAGACCGCCCGGGCCAAGCGCCGACAGGCGCCGCTTATGGGTAATCTCCGACAGCGGGTTGGTCTGGTCCATGAACTGCGACAGCTGCGAGGAACCGAAGAACTCGCGCACCGCGGCGGCCGCGGGCTTGGCGTTGATCAGATCCTGCGGCATGACCGTGTCGATATCGACCGAGCTCATGCGCTCCTTGATGGCGCGCTCCATGCGCAGCAGACCGACGCGATACTGATTTTCCATCAGCTCGCCGACCGAGCGCACCCGGCGATTGCCGAGATGATCGATATCGTCGATCTCGCCCCTGCCGTCGCGCAAACCCACCAGCGTCTTGATGACGGCGAGAATGTCCTCTTTGCGCAGCGTGCGCATCGTGTCCGGCGCATCGAGATCAAGGCGCATATTCATTTTCACCCGGCCCACGGCGGACAGGTCGTAGCGCTCGGCATCGAAGAAGATGCCGTTGAACAGCGTCTGCGCGGCCTCCGGCGTCGGCGGCTCGCCGGGACGCATCACCCGGTAGATGTCGAGCAGCGCCTCGTCCGTGTTCGAGTTCTTGTCGACGGCGAGCGTGTTACGGATGAACGCACCGATATTGACGTGGTCGATGTCGAGGATCGGAATTTCCTTGAGGCCGAGATCCTTGAGCGTCTCGAGCAGCTTCTCCTCGATCTCCTCGCCGGCTTCGCCGTAGATCTCGCCCGTCTCCAGATTGACGATGTCCTGGGCCAGGTAGCGGCCGTAGAGATCCTCGTCCTTGACGAGCAGCTCCTTCAGGCCCTCTTCGGCGAGCTTGTTGGCAAGACGCGCGGTGACCTTGCGGCCGGCCTCGATGGCGACCTTGCCGGTCTTGGCGTCGATCAGGTCGGTGGTCGGCTTGATGCCGCGCATGCGGTCGGGACGGAACGGCATGCGCCATCCCTCCTTCGTCGCCTTCAGCACGATGCGGTCGTAGAAGGTCGACAGGATCTCCTCGTCATCGAGACCGAGCGCGTAGAGGAGCGTCGTCACCGGCAGCTTGCGGCGCCGGTCGATACGCACATAGACGACGTCCTTGGCGTCGAACTCGAAGTCGAGCCAGGAGCCGCGATAGGGAATGATGCGCGCGGCGAACAGGAGCTTGCCGGACGAATGGGTCTTGCCGCGGTCGTGATCGAAGAACACGCCAGGCGAACGGTGCATCTGCGAGACGATCACGCGCTCGGTACCGTTGATGACGAACGTGCCGTTCATCGTCATCAGCGGCATGTCGCCCATATAGACGTCCTGCTCCTTGATGTCCTTGACCGAGCGGGCGCCGGTCTCCTCGTTGACATCGAACACGATGAGGCGAAGCGTCACTTTGAGCGGCGCGGCGAAGGTCATGCCCCGCTGCTGGCACTCCTCCACGTCATATTTCGGCGCCTCGAAGGCGTAGCGCACGAACTCGAGCTGCGCCCGCTCGCCGAAATCCTTGATCGGGAACACAGAGCGAAATACGGACTGCAGTCCCTCGTCGAGGCGGCCGCCTTCGGGCTCGTCCACCATGAGGAATTGGTCATAGGACTGCTTCTGAACCTCGATGAGGTTCGGCATCTCGGCCACTTCGGTGATGTGGCCAAAAAATTTCCGATATCGCTTGTGACCGTTAGTTTGCGCCATGTGGTCCTCTCAAGGCTCGTCGCGACCGCTCTCCGGAAACTCCGCGGACCGCGGAGACTCTGGGGAACTGTCACGTCATACGAATTTGGATGGGTTAGAAGCCCGGGCGAACTGGCTTATATGGTGTCCGCCCGGGCTGTCTTCAACCCATGCTACTTGAGCTCGACGGTCGCGCCTGCGTCCTCGAGCTGCTTCTTGATCTTCTCGGCCTCGTCTTTCGGCACGCCTTCCTTGATCGCCTTCGGCGCACTCTCGACGAGGTCTTTGGCCTCCTTCAGGCCGAGGCTCGTAACCGCACGAACCTCCTTGATAACGTTGATCTTCTGGGCACCCGCCGCGGTCAGGACCACGTCGAATTCCGTCTTCTCCTCGGCTGCGGCGGCTTCACCGCCACCGGCACCCGCGGCCGCCACGGCCACCGGAGCCGCCGCGGAGACGCCCCACTTCTCTTCGAGCATTTTGGCGAGCTCGGCCGCCTCGAGCACGGTAAGGCCCGAAAGGTCGTCTGCAATTTTCTGGAGATCTGCCATTGTGTTATCCTCGTACGTTCAACTCTTGTATTGCGTTATCTCTAGGGCTCACGCCGCTTCTTTCGCGCCATAGGCGGCAAAGATCCGCGCCAGCTGGGCTCCCGGCTCATTCACGGTGCGGGCGATCTTGCTCGCCGGCGCCTGAATGAGGCCGATCAGTTTGCCGCGCAGTTCGTCGAGAGAAGGCAGCTCTGCAAGCGAGTTCACAGCCTGGGCATCGAGCACCGTGGTGCCCATCGCGCCGCCCAGGATCACGAACTTCTCGTTCCCCTTGGCGAACTTGACGGCCACCTTCGGTGCCGACACGGGGTCGTCGGAATAGGCGAGGCAAGTCGGCCCCGTCATGAGATCCGAGATGCCCTTGGCATCGGTCCCGTCCAGCGCGAGCTTCACGAGCTTGTTCTTCGCCACCTTGACCCGGCCGCCAGCGTCTCTCATCTCGCTGCGCAGCTTGGTCATGTCGGCAACCGACAAGCCCGCATAGTGAGCCACGACGACCACGCCGGTCTTGGCGAAGACATCGTGAAGCGCACTTACGACTTCGCGCTTCTCAGCTCTTTCCATGCTCACTCCGTTTATTCGAAGCCGCGAGGACGAGCCTCGCAGCCGTAGGCCACACCGTGCCGCGAGACCATGCGGGGCGAGGCAAGAGGCCACCCCGCGCTAAGCCGCGCGGCGCTCTGTTGCCTGTCCCGCTCGTTGCGCCAATCGCGCGAGAGCCACATACGAGGTTCAAACCGATCTCCTGGTTGCGGATCAACCGCATCACCATCGAACCGTTCGTCTCCCGTCTCATGCAGGCCCGAAGGGCTTAAGCGGTTTCCCGCACCTACAATCTCGGACAGGTTTTGGACCGCCTGAGTTCCCAAGCGATCCTCCGGGACCGAAGTCCCGAAACTCCTACACTCAAGCGCTGCCCAAACTGGCAGGCTCGACCTTGACGCCGGGCCCCATGGTGGAGGTCACGGCGACTCTCTTCACAAACGTTCCCTTCGCGCCCGAAGGCTTCGCCTTGCTCACCGCATCAGCGAAGGCGCGGATGTTGGCGACCAGAGCCTCCTCGGTGAAGCTCGCCTTGCCGACGCCCGCGTGAATGACGCCGGCCTTCTCGACGCGGAATTCCACGGCGCCGCCCTTGGCAGCAGCGACGGCCGCCGCGACATCGGTGGTCACGGTGCCGACCTTCGGGTTGGGCATCATGCCGCGAGGGCCGAGCACCTTACCGAGCCGGCCGACCAGCGGCATCATGTCCGGCGTGGCGATGCAGCGGTCGAACTCGATCACGCCCTTCTGCACTTGCTCCACCAGATCCTCGGCGCCAACCACATCGGCGCCCGCCTTCTTGGCTTCCGCCGCTTTGTCGCCCTTGGCGAAGACGCCGACCCGAAGCTTGCGGCCGGAGCCATGCGGCAATTGGCAAACGCCGCGCACCATCTGATCGGCGTGACGCGGGTCGACGCCCAAATTCATCGCGATCTCGACGGTCTCGTCGAACTTGGAATTGGCCGTGCCTTTGACCAGCTTCACCGCCTCTTCGATGGCGTAGAGCTTGTCATTCTCGACCGTCTCGGCGGCGGCGCGAAACCTTTTACCGGGCTTGCTCATCGTTTACTCCTGCACCTCAAGGCCCATCGAGCGGGCGGAACCGGCGATGATCTTCATCGCTTGCTCGACGGTGTTGGCGTTCAAATCCTGCATCTTGACCTCGGCGATCTCGCGCAGCTGGGCCTGGGTCACCCGGCCCGCCTTCGCACGGCCGGGCTCCTTGGAGCCCTTGCCGACCTTCGCCGCCTTCTTGAGGAGATAGGACGCGGGCGGCGTCTTCATCTCGAAAGTGAAGGACCGGTCCGCATAGACCGTGATGACGGTCGGGATCGGCGAACCCGCCTCGAGGCCCTGCGTGGCCGCGTTGAACGCCTTGCAGAACTCCGGAATGTTCACGCCGCGCTGACCGAGCGCGGGACCGATCGGCGGCGACGGATTCGCCTGCCCCGCCGGCACCTGCAACTTGATGTAACCGTCAATCTTCTTCGCCATCCCAATTCGTCCTGCGTTCCGCTAACTCGTACGCAAAAAGCGCAACCGTTAGAGCTTCTCCACTTGCGCATATTCCAGCTCGACCGGGGTCGCCCGGCCGAAAATCGAAACCGCCACTTTGAGCCGCGCGCGCTCCTCGTCGACCTCTTCCACGAGGCCGTTGAACGAAGCGAACGGACCGTCGGCCACCCGCACCTGCTCGCCGATCTCGAAGGTCACGGACGGCTTCGGACGCTCGACGCCCTCCTGCACCTGCTGGAGAATGCGGCCCGCCTCCTCCTCGGTGATCGGGATCGGCTTGTTGTCCGTGCCGAGGAAACCGGTGACTTTCGGCGTGTTCTTGATCAGATGATAGGTCTCGTCATTGAGCTCCATCTTGGCGAGCACGTAGCCCGGAAAAAACTTCCGCTCGGACGAGACCTTCCGGCCACGCCGCATCTCCACGACCTCTTCCATCGGCACGATGACGTCTTCGAACAGCTCGTCGAGACCGGCGGAGGCGGCGCGCTCCTTGATGGACTCGGCGACCTTCCGCTCGAAGTTCGAATAGGCGTGGACGATGTACCAGCGCATTACCATCGGACGAAAGCCTTAACCTCTTAAAATCTCAGACCCAGGATGAGCTGAACGACCATGCCCAACACCCAGTCCACCCCGAGAAAGAACAGCGCCGCGGCGAACGACATCAGCAGCACCATGAACGTGGTGATGACGGTCTCCCGGCGGGTCGGCCAAGTGACCTTCGACACTTCCGTGCGCACCTGCTGGAGAAACTCGAAGGGATTCGTTCTCGCCATCTCTGTCCTTGCCGCCGGACCCATTTGGCCCGTTCCGTCTTCTTGAGCTCCCGGCCGCCTCTCCGTCCCGCAACCTGGCAGGAGTGGAGGGACTCGAACCCCCAACCCCCGGTTTTGGAGACCGGTGCTCTAGCCAGTTGAGCTACACTCCTATCGACTTCGCGCCTTCACCCTAAATTCGAAACTTAATCAATGACCTCGGCAACTAACTTGCTGGAGCGGGTGAAGGGAATCGAACCCTCGTCGTCAGCTTGGAAGGCTGCTGCTCTACCATTGAGCTACACCCGCATCCATCCGCCTCATAAAGAAGTGGTGGTGGAGGGGGTTGGATTCGAACCAACGTAGGCATAGCCAACGGGTTTACAGCCCGTCCCCTTTAGCCACTCGGGCACCCCTCCTTGAAAGGTCAGATGGATTGACTGGTGATTGTAACCAAGCAAAAACACCCCGCCGTCGGCCGGCAGGGTCCGCAATAGCCGCGTTTATGAGTAGCCATTCGGTCTCTGTCAACTGTAAATCAGGACCAGCGGGCTGGAATTCCTAGGTTTTATAGGAGTTCCAAGGCCTCTTCCACCCTCTTTCCAAGCGAGGCCGTTCGCCCATGGCGCGCCAAAACTCCAAGCATTCCAAACCCTTCGCCAAGAACAGGCGGGGGCCGGCGCGCCGAAAACCCGATTCCGACCGCGTTCTCCTGTTCGGTCTTCACGCGGTCGAGGCGGCGCTCGCCAATCCGCGGCGCCCGGTTTACGCCTTGCGCGCCACCGAGAACGCCGCCCACCGGCTAGGCCCCCTCATCGCCGAGCGCGGGCTTATTCCGGAGCGTGTGATTCCCAAGGATCTGGACCGCCAGCTTGGCCCCGACACGGTCCATCAAGGCGTGGTCCTCGAGGCGGGGCCGCTCGAAACCGTTTCGCTCGATGACGTCGATGCCAACGGCGTCCTGCTCGTCCTCGACCAGGTGACCGACCCGCACAATGTGGGCGCGGCGCTGCGCTCGGCCGCAGCCTTCGGCGCGAGCGGTCTCGTGCTTACCGAGCGCCATAGCCCGCCGCTGTCCGGCGTGCTCGCCAAGTCGGCCAGCGGCGCGCTCGATCTCGTGCCGCTCATTTTGGTGAAGAACCTGGCCGAAGCTCTGGCCGAACTCGGCGGACGGGGCGTCTTGCGCATCGGGCTTGCCGAAGAGGCGGAGGCCACGCTTGAGGATACCGACATCGTCCGGCCCCTGGCGCTCGTGCTCGGCGCCGAAGGCAAAGGCTTGCGTCAGCTCACCCGCGAGCGCTGCGATCGCTTGTGCCGCATCTCGACGGCAAGCGCGCTTGCGAGCCTCAACGTATCGAACGCCGCGGCCATCGCCCTGCATTGGGCGCGCCTCAACGCGAGCGCCTAAGCCCAAACGAACACGAGGGAGAAGGCGCTTTTGGCACCCTCCCCCTCGGGTCCGGGAATCAACCAGCTTGCGCCGGAAGCTCGAGAGCCTAGTTGCAGAAGCGGCGGCCGAACGAATCGTACCAGCAGTCCCTGCGCCAATAGGTGTTGCAGGTGCTGAGACCGCACTCGCCCGCATAAGCCGGCTGCTTGTAATAGGCGTAGTAGTTCGGGGCCCGGTAGCGGTACGCGGTCGGTCCCGGCGGCAAGCCGCATGGTGCGACGCAAGGCGCAGGCGCCACGGCAACCGGCGCGGTCCCGCAAGGCGCAACACATGGCGCCGCGGCGACGACGCGCGGCCGGCGGAGACGCCGCAAGGGAATGGGATTGGGCGCGGGAACGAGAACGGCGGTGTTGCAACGCCAGCCGGTCAGGCAGCCTCCGGCGTCCGCATCGGCCGCAAAGATCAGGCTGAAACCGGCCGCCACCGCCACCACGGCGACAACACTCAACAGGAACTTCATACTCGGAACTCCACTCAAGACAACGGGACTAGGGGCGGCCCCGCCGGCCTCGATCGGCCAGCGAAAGGTTGTCCTGAGAGTACGGCGTTCAAGTATCGGTAAAGTTAATAGAGCCCTGCGTACGCGAAGAAAAGAGTTACGCCGCTACTAATGATCGTCCCGAACGATACAAATCGTCGAGATGAAAGTATTATGAGATGAAGACTACAGAGCGACTTCGCGCAAATCTGCTTTTAGGGGCTTACTTGAAGTAAGGTTCGGCCTGCGCGCCTCGCCGGCCAGAGGCGGGCTCCAGATAATGGAAATAAGGCTCGCATCGGGGGAAGTCCTCCTGCGCGGTGGTGTAGGGCCGGTAGAACCACCAATAGTTCTTCCGCAGGCAATAGACGCTTTGCGCCCGCTTGCCGTGATGGAAACGCGGCCCATCTTGGGCAACTGTGACCACCCCGGCAGGGGCGCCCGTCGAGAACCCGAGAGCCGGCATCGCGGCCTGCGCCGTGCCAAGCGGCATGAGCCCCAGCAACAGCGCGCCAGCGAAAGCGGCGAGTCCAAGCGATTTGTCGGCCATACCCTGATTCCCCCAGAGGGACCCCTCTTAAGCACTCAGACTCTAAACGAAGAAAGAGGCTTCAGCAACGCAAGGCTCCGGCAAGAAATGCCGGTGCATGGTTCGCCGTCAAAACTTGACAGTGACATATCCACGTCGATCAACTCGCATAGCTTGGAGTCGTCTTTGCTCCATCCGGAACAAAGATCCCAAGGCAAGAGTTGCTTCTAAAGTAAGCGACTTCAACGGTATTCAGGGAGGCCCGCAATGGCGACATCAAAAGAAACCGAAGATTTGAACGCGCAGATCGACGCGATCCGCGCCGACATGCAGAATCTATCCTCCACCGTCAGCAACATCGCCAGCAAGCAGATGAACCGCGCACAGAACAAGGCGATGGAAACCAAGCACGACGCAGAGGAAGCCATAAAGAGCAATCCACTTCAGGCCGTCGCGATCGCCGCGGGTCTGGGCTTCCTGTTCGGCGTCTTCACCCGCCGCTAGGAGGCTTCATGCTGCGCCTCTTATTGACGGCCGTCTCCTCCCTTCAGCTCGGGACGCGCATCAAGGATGTTGTTGAGCGCTCGGTGAAGAAGGCGGTCATTATCGCCATCGCCGCCGTGATTGCGCTTTACGCGATCGCTTTCGGCTTGGTCGCCGGCTATCAGGCACTGATCATGTATGGCTTCACCGCGGTGGCGGCGGCAGGCATCGTGGCGGGAGCTCTCGTGGTGCTCGCCCTCATCGTCCTTGCCTTCATTCCGGCGGTGACGCGCCAGAAGAAGACGGAAGCGCCCAGCCTGATGGAGGCGCCCGCCGAGGGCATGGCCATGATCGACCAAAGCGTCGGCAAGGCCATGCAGCAGGTGGGCCCGCTTACCCTGCTCGTCGCCGCGTTCGCGGCCGGTCTTCTGGCAAGCCGCCGCCGCTAAACGTGCCGTTCCGGCACGCCTCTTAATCCCGTCTTAACCACCCGCCCTGCACCTTTGCGGGAAGCGAAACGCCGAGGACGATGCTGAGGGTTATCGGTCTGGTGTTGCTGGCGTCGGCCTGCATCGCTGGCGGGGCGCACGCCCAAGTCGTGGATGTGCCGCGGCCCTACGCCATTCCCTTGCCGCCTATGTCCAACCCCGAGCCCCAATGGGACCTCGGCATCCGCTATTGGTACAGCGAGGGCAGCTCGACGCTCGCCTCCGAAGATTTGAACGGTAATTCTCTCGAGTTCGTCTTCGGCGTGCGCAACGAGACACGGACTTTCTTTAAAGGCTTCGTCGGCGGCGGCTGGTTGGACGGCGGATCCACCGACGTTCGCTTCATGGATTTCTCTACCGATCTGGACGGCGAGGGCCTGGTCTTCGGCACGATGGATGTCGGACAGGACTTCAAGCTCCTCGACACGGGCACCCGCGTCGTGTTCAGCCCGTTCGTTGGCTTCAATTACTGGGAAGAGACGCTCGACGCTTTCGGCGCTTGCGAGACCGGCAGCGTCGACGGCCTGCCCTGTACGCCGGGAAGCCTGCTCATCCCCTTCTCCGAGCAATCGGCGAGCGGGGAAGTGAGCTGGTCATCACTCAGGCTCGGCGCCGAGCTCACGGCGAAGTTCTGGGATCGGCTGACCCTTCGCGCCGACGCCGCCATCCTCCCCGTTGCGTATCTCTCGACCGACGTGCGGAATCTGGTGCCCCGTGCCATGGGGAGGACCGCCGAGGCAACGGGCGACAGCGGACCGGGCTGGGGCTATCAGCTCGAGGGCGAGATCCGGCTCGATGTCACCGATCATTGGGCCTTCGGCGCCGGCGTGCGCTACTGGTACGCCGAGACCAACAGCTACACCGACCTCGGCCTCACCGACGTTCGGGATTTCTCCAGTGACCGCTTCGGCGTGTTCGGCAACGCCACCTACCGCTTCAACACCTATTAGAGCGCCGCTTCCGGGTCGCGCTGCTTGAGTAGGCGGGGAAAAGTGGGATAAAGGCTTGGTCGCAAACCGCGCGGTCCCCATGTCGAGGACCCATGGCGCGCGCAAGGGCCGGCTTAGCTCAGTTGGTAGAGCGGCTGATTTGTAATCAGTAGGTCGGGGGTTCGAATCCTCCAGCCGGCACCACTCCACACGAGACGTCTCGATGACACCCGATTCTCTGCGTGTGTGTCGTCGGCATCACAGCCTTCACCGGTCAAAGCGTCCATAACGCGTCTATCATACCCGCGACAAAGGACGTATCTCATGGCTTATCGACTGAGCCCGCCGACACAGGTGGTGTTCTTCCTCTCTCTCTTGCTCGCCGTCCTGGCGCTGCTCGCGAAATATGCCGCCGTCTCCATTCCGTTGGTTAGCGCCCACACAATCGAGACGCTGCTGCTCGCCTTCCTGCTCTTGCTTGCAGGCAACCTGTTTCGCAACTTCTAGGGCAGCGGCCCGCTCGGGACACACAAGGCGCGGCTATTCCTCGACGACGTTCACGTTCTCGGCGTCGACGCCGTCGGCGATGTCGGAAGCCCGCATAGTGAGCGAGCCCTTCCCATCGCCGTCCTGAACGACTTCAAGCCCCGTCTTGTCGCTGTCGTCGTTGTTCGCGGTCTCGCTCTGATCAACCACGACGATGAGGTCGCCTTCGTCGCGCTGCTCGAACACCGCGCCTTTGCCCCCGTTGTCCTTGGAGGTCACCTTGTGGAGCAGCGCCTCGACGCTGCCGCCCTCGCTCTCGACGATCTTGAGGCCGTCGTCGGCGTTGTCCTTGGCGGCGGTGCGCCAGGCGGCGAACTTGATGCCGCCTTCGTCCTCCTCGCCGAAGTCCAATCCCTCGTCGAGATTGCCGCGCACGGATGCGCCGACGATCAGCGCCCAGAGATCTCCCGGGCCGGCCTCGTCGATATCGAACCCGTCGTCGGTGTCGATGCCGAATTCGTATTCCTTGACGGAGCCGGAGTCGTACAGCGTCACTTCGCGCTCGATGCAGGCATCGTCCGGCGAGCCGGTCACCGCACCCGGAATGTCGGCCTCGGCGGTCTCGCCGTCGTCGAACTCACCTTCATCGTCTTTCGGCATGAATGCTTTGAGGATCTCGGGATCGCAATACGCGCCGTTGTCGTCGAACGTGGAGTCGACCGCCGTGGCGAACACGCCGCCGTCTTGACCTTCGTCCAGTTCGACGCCGTCCGCTCCGACCTTTGTGAACTTGGAGTCTCGCGCGTAGAAAAAGATGTCACCGTCGCTGCGCTCATCCACGCGCAGGCCGTCCGCATCGAACCGGCCATTGCCCACGTCGGAAATCTGCACATCCGCCAGACGCACGACGATGGACGCGGGCGAGCCGTCGCCCTTGCCGCCCCGGCCCGCGCCGCAATCGTCGGCGAGGTTGCAATCCGACAGGTGAACCCCGTGATAGGCCACGCCCGAGATGTCGACGTCCTCCAGGACCAGCGTCAGCACGCCGGTCTGGTCCGGACGCATGTCGATGAAGATGCCCTTGCCGTCCTTGCCCCGGTTCTTGATGCTAAAATTTCGGGGCCCCTGGAAACTCAGATCGTTCACCCTGAGATCAGCGCCCTGACTCAAGGTCAGCAGCGTCATGTCGGTCTCCGTCTTGATCGTTTGCCCTTCGCCGAAGATGGAAAGCGGCGCCTTGCCGGCGTAAGTCAGCGTCGAATCGATCTGAATGTCGCCTTCGGTCACCACGAGGATCTGGCCGGGCTGGTCCTGCGTCGCGACTGCCTCTAACGCGGCGCGCAGCGAGCCTTCGCCGCTGTCATTCCCATTCGTGACCAGGATCGGCCCAGCCGCGCCCGCGGATGTGACGGCGACGCATGCAACCGTCGAGGCCAAAGCAAGAATCGATAGGCAGTTCAGCGATTTGTTCACCTGAGCGTCCCCCAGAAATGACGTCGACGGCGCATAGTGGTAGACGGTGATTGCGATGGTTTCGTAACAGTGGTTCCGCCGGGACACGCTCTGCGTCATGATGCCGGCGCACGCCGGAGAGACTTCGAATCCTCCGGCCGGCACCATAAGATCGGTCAGCCGGGAGCGACCGGCACGCAGGACCAAGCGGCGGGGTGGAAAATCAAATGACCAGGATCTTGCTACTTGCGGTCGGGCTGCTCTTCGCGGCATCCGCGGGTCACGCCCAGAGCGCGCCGCCCCTTCAGTCGCTAAAGCCCACACCGTCGGCCTGCACTCTCGGCAGCCAGTCCTTGCGGGTCTGCAACAACGACTTTCAGTCCTGCAACGATGTCTGTGCCGCCAGGGCGCTAGATGTAAGCGCCGACATTGCCGGCTGCACCACCGCGTGCTGCTATCAGTACAATGTGTGCTTGCGGATGCGAAACTGCGGCCCGCGCATCATCAATTGCAATTAGGAAACGCCGGCTACGATTTGCGCCGGGCGGCGCGCTTCAGCGCAACCTCCGTCTCGGAGCCTTCCGCCGGATCGACATTTTCGGTGATCATGGCGCCACCCCTTGGGAGGGTATCCGCCCTCAGAAGACGCGCCGCGCGGTTTCCCCTTTGGGTCTCGGGCGCCTCCGGCCGGCTCACCGCCTCGTTGGCTTTCGCGATCTTCCTGCGCTTCGGGGTTTTCTCGGTCATGGCGCTGATCCTTTCAGGGGATTCAACGCTTTGCGGCCCGTGCCGTTCCTCGACAGACGGGCGTTAGCCGCCAGCAACCGGCGCCGCCACCTCGTCGAGCTGCCCTTTGAGAAGGTCAGGCCCGAGATACTGGATGACCGATTTCTCCACGCCCTCGATTTCGTAGCGCAGCTTGAGCAGCAACCCGCCATAGGAATCGAAGAACTCGTCCACCGTGATGCCGTCCTCCCCGCCCATGGCCTCCGCCGGGAACGGAAACACGAGACGGAACGGGGTTTGGGCAGGCACCGTGCCCGTCGCGACCACGGCTGTCTGGGGCGCCGCACCCTCACCGGAAGGCGACTGCTTCTCGTCCACCTGGAGCGAGAGCTTGAGGTCCGGCCGTTGCACGTCCGGCTTCAACACGCCTTGGAGATTGGTCAATGGCTGATCGGAATTGTTCACGCCGCTCACGGACAGTCCGTTGATGCGGAACGACTCCGGCGTGCCCGACAGGGTGAACACGGCGCGCTCGGGCAAGGGAAGATCGGGCTCGTTGAAGGTCCAGGTAATGCCGGAGAACGTCTCCTCGGGCGCGAGATCCGCAACCGTGGTGGTGCGGGCGCCGGCGCGCATGAGAAGGCCGCCGCCAACCAGCAGCCCGCCACACACCAGCAACACAGCCCCCGCGATAATCATCATCTGACTAAGATCGATATCCCTCGTTCGTGTCCACGCTTCAGCCCTCGCCTTCGCCCGGGCCCAGCCTTCCGTCTTAGCCCAAGGCTGGGCTCTTGCCCAAGCGCCCGCGCGACCGGCCTGAGTCCGCGCCCACGATAGCGCGCTTTCCGCTCCCGCCCGAAAGCCAGGCAGGGACGCGGTCTCATACGGTTCGCTGGACGAAGCGCCCTCGCCCCAGACCTCTTCATGAAACGGCCCATAGACGTCGGCCGCACTTAGGGTTTGAGAGGCCTCGGGCGTCCAGGGATCGTTCGCCCGGCGTCCGAAGAGCTCGACGCTCTCCTTATGGGGACCGTAGACCTCGATGACGTGAACCGATGCCGCCGGTGGGGCCTGCACGCCCGGATGAGAAAGGCGCTCGGCGCCCGCTGACCGCGTGCGGGCGAAGTGTTCGGCCCGCCGGCCGAATTTTGCCAACTGCGTGTAGACCGCAGGAGAAGCCGCCGCCGCGCGCGCCGCACTCCAGCGATAGCCGCTCGCGAGCCCCCGCTTGCTTGCCGCGCCGAGTGCCGATGCCTTGGCCGCAAGATGCGAAAAGCCGCTCGAGGCGGAGCGGCCCGTGGCGCTGGCCAGCACGGAGCTCCTGGCGCCCGCAGCCGAAAGGCCAATCCCGATTTTCGAGGCGATGAGCGACGAGCCGGCGGACAGACCCTTGCCCGCCTCGCTCGCGGCCAGCCCGAGCTTGGCGCCCATCCACCGCGCACCTGAGGTGATCTGGCGCCCTACCTCGGCGAAGCCGCGTCCAATCGTCGTGCCGACGAATTTGAATCCGGCGCCGATCTTTGCGAATGCGAAGGCTATCCAGGATTGGACGAACAGCAGCCCGGCGACCACCGCATGCCGCGTCGCCAACATGGCACGCTGGCGCATGAGCTGGCGGCGGCGGCGCACCCGCTCCTTCTTGGCCAATGCAAAACGCTGGTCCCGCTGCCGCTGCAGCCAACGCTCATGCCGTTGCCGGTCGCGCTCCACCGCGGCGCTCTGGGCGCGCAGCCAGCGGTGGTGGTCGGTCAGATCCTCGTTGGCGCTGGAGAGAAAGGCTCCGGACTTGGCAGCCGTATCCTTGGCGGCGGCAACAGTTGCCTCGAACGCCGCAGTCTCTTTGGACTCGGCGTCCTCTTCCCGGGTGGACCAGGCACGCTTCTTACGCATTGGACTGGCCATGCCAAAAGGCTCCGCAAAAGACCCGATCGAGATCGAGCCTCGTAATCACCGCAAGACTCACTCGGTACGCAAGGGGAGCACGCGTGCCGGCGCCCGTGCGAAGCTCCCTCCCCCCGACCCCGGAGCCTCCGCCGCAAGACGAGCTGCCAGACATCATATTGCCTCGGCCCGGCGAGCCGCGGGCGCCGTCCCCGGCTGCACCCCAAAAGGGGACAAGGCAAATCTCTCGGCTGTCAGCTCTCCGCTGATCATAGCTTAGCGGTCAAAGCGATGGCGGCCAACGGCCAAACCCAGGGAATACGACTTTTCTATGAAGGTGTGGCGGCTGGGTAGACGCCGCTAAAGGTCGTCCAAACCGCCCAGAACGCGGTCGAAATCGCGCGCCTTCTGGTACTCGATGTCGGCCTGCCGGGCTCTCTGGGCGGCCAAGTCTTGACGGCACGCGTCATAGTCGGCGCTCCCCGGCTCTCCCTTGGCGCTGCGGCACTTGGCGTCGTCCTCGGCCTCACTGGCTGCCTGCTTGGCCACCCGCTCGGCCTGAAGGTCTTCGCGTGAGGCGCAGGCGAAAAGGCCAAGCCAAAGAGGCAGCAAGGCGACCACGATCAAGACTTGTCTAGTCATCGCGAGTTGCTTGGGCCCGAATGATGGCGCGGTGATGGTAGCAAGACCTGGCTCGGAGAAGACTGTGCCTTGAGACTGCCTGTATGTCTGACTATCTCTCCCCTCAGCCCTTAAGAACGCCAGCAGCCGACAGGTCTCCGTGACAAACACTCTCCGCCTCTTCTCTAGCGCCCTGTGTTTTGGCGTTCTCCTCACCCTTGCCACCCCGCACGCTGCCCTGGCCGAGGCGAACGAGGCGGCCAAGACCGCTCAATCGGAAAACGAGAGCCAGGAAGTCCACCTTCGGCTGCCGCCAACGGCGATCACCCATCACACGCTGGCGATGGACGGCGAGACGATCTCCTACAGCGCCGTGGCCGGCGCTATCGAGCCCCGCGACGACGATGGCAAGCCGACGGCCGAGATCTTCTACGTCGCTTACGCCAGGGAGCCCGAGGACGCCAGCCGGCCCGTCACGTTCGTCTTCAACGGTGGTCCCGGCGCTGCCTCCACCTATCTGCATCTCGGCACGATCGGTCCGAGAATCGTCGAGGCTACCGAAACCGGCGAGTTGATCGGGCCGCCACCGCGCCTCATCGCCAACGACGCGAGCTGGCTCGACTTCACCGATCTGGTGTTCGTCGATCCTGTCGGCACGGGCTACAGCCGCGCCACCGGTAGCAAGGAAGACAAGGACTTTTGGGGCGTCGAGCAGGATACGGATTCGCTCGCCGAGTTTATCCGCCTCTATTTGACCGAGAACGGCCGCATGGGCTCGCCGGTCTTCATCGCCGGCGAAAGCTATGGCGGCTTCCGGGCCGCGACGATCACGCGCAAGCTGCAAAAGACTGGAGGCGTCTCGCCGAGCGGGCTGGTGCTGGTATCGCCGGCGCTCGAATTCGCCCTGCTGCATGGCGAAGACTACGACCCCATGCCATGGGCGCTGGCCCTTCCTTCCTACGCCGCAGTCAAGCTCGAGAGCGAAGGCGTCACCACGCGCGAAGGTCTGGCCGAAGCTTTGAAAGAGGCGGAGCGCTACGCCATGACCGACTATCTCGTGGCATTGGCCGCAGGCGCGGAGGAAGGCGGTGAGGCGGCGAGCGCGCGGGTCGCAGAACTTACCGGGCTTCCGCTCAAGGACGTCGAGCAGCGCCTTGCCCGGATCACCCCCTCTTTCTTCATCAAGGAATTCGACCGCGCCGGCGGCCAGGTCTTGAGCCGATACGACGGCAGCGTCAGCGGGCCCGACCCGCATCCCTCAAGCGCCTGGCCGCGCGGACCCGACCCCGTGCTCGACGCAACCGTGCCGCTCTGGACCTCGGCCTTCGTGCAATATGCGCGAGAGGAGCTTGGCTTCAAAACCGACGAGCCTTTCGAGCTCTTGAACCGCCAAGTGAGCGGCAAATGGGACTACGGCACCAGCCCGACGCGGCAAGGCTATGCCGGCGTGCTCGACGACATCCAGGAAGCGCGCGCGGCCAATCGCGCGCTCGAGGTGATGATCGCCACCGGCTACACCGACCTCATCACGCCCTATATGGCGCCGACCTATCTGGTGAAGCAGCTTCCGCCGCTCAACGGCGCAAGCCCGATCACCATCCAGGATTACGCGGGTGGACACATGCTCTATCTGCGGCCCGACTCCCGCCGCGCGCTCAAGCAAGACGTGGAGACGATGTACCGGCGGGCCCTGTCCTCCGCCCCGTCGCAAGGCTGACATCTAGCTGTCGGCGGACCGCGCAGGCCAATACCGCCAAACCACGGGGATCGCGCTCACCAGCAAGATCCCGAGCAGGACGATGATAAGCTCGGTGGGCCCGAGTTTCACCAGCTGATGGCCGATGGCCACAAGCAGCACCGTGTAGGGCAGCAGCGCCCCGAATGTCGCGAGCAAGAAGCGCCACGTGGCGATGCGCGTCACCCCCGCCACATAGCTGAGCGCGTCGAGATTGATGCCGGGAATGAGCCGGCAATAGAACACCGCCAACATCAGTCGCCTCTGCGACGTCTCCTCATCCAAGAGCCAGCCGCCGAACTTGGTCTTCGCGAGTGCATCCATCCAGCCGCGGCGCTCGACGAAGCTTCGGCCAAGATGCCGGCCGATCAGAAAAGCAGTGAGCGCGCCGAGTAGCGCGCCGATCAGCACATAGATGCTGCCGAGCACGATGCCCTCCGTCGCACCCGCCGCAAGCAGCACGGGCGAACTCGGCACCACGCCGAACAAGGCCGCTAGAAAGCGCAAGGTGATAATCGCGATCGGCCCCCAGACCCCAAGCCCCGGCAGATCCCGCTCAACGTCGAAGCCGGCGATCTCCAACGCTTCAGCGCTTCCCGAAAAAAGAGACGCAGCCAGACAGACCGCAAACGTTGCCAAGACGCGCGTCATGATATTTCCGCCATTTCCGCCGCGACGCGGTCCGCCGCCGCAAGGGATGCATTTCCGGTCTCGGCCCACTCCCGCGCAGCTTCCGCAAGCGCCCGGTACAGGCGCTGTTGCGGCCGCGACAACACGAGCAGTTCGGGATGCCATTGCACGCCGAAAAGAAAATCCGCACCCGTCGTTTCGACCGCCTGGACGACGCCGACCTCGTCCCGGCCGACAACGCGCAAGCCCGTTCCGAGCCTGTCGATGGATTGGTGGTGCAGCGCGTTTACCCGGCAGGGATTGCACCGCAACAACCGCGCCAGATGACTGCCCTCCTCCAGCGTTACGGACTTCCGCGGCAAGACCGTCCGCATCTTTCGGGCATTCTCATAGACCTCGTGAATATCCGTGTGGAGCGTGCCGCCCAGATGCACATTGAGGATTTGCGCCCCGCGGCAAATGCCGAGCACCGGCATGCGCACGGCGATCGCCTTTTCCAGCAAGGCCAGCTCAAGCGCGTCGCGGGCCGGATCGATGCGCACGTCGGGCACCGGCGTACCGCCGTAAAGCTCCGCACCGATATCGTCTCCACCCCCGATGATCAGGCCAGACAACCCCTCGAGCGTTACCGTGTCACCGGCGACGAAGCGGACGGCCTTCGCGCCCGCGCGCCACAAGGCGAGGCGATTCATCAGGAAGCTCCTCCAGCCCCCGCGCTGCGATACCGTGACGCCGACACGCGGTCTCATGCGACCTCGAGACCTTCGGTCCGCACCGCCCAATCATCCCGGTCGCCCTCGTGCGCAAGATAGGCGCGGCACGTCGCGGCCAGACGCGCCCCGTCGGCGGCGAGCCGCTCGACCGCGACCCAGCGGTTCCACTCCCTTGCCAAGCTCCAATCGGGATCGCCGAGCCGCATATCGGGGAGGCGGTAGTGAAACGTAGGCCGCGGGTTGATCTTCTCGTCGGGAAGCTTCGATCGAACCCGATCCTCGTCCAGAAAGGCAAGCAGCGGCAGCATATCGAGATCGCGATTGCGGGTGGGGTTCAGTCTCACATAATCGTCGATCAAAGCCGACTCGTCCGGCCAATAGCTCTCGCCTGCGAGAAGCCGCACATACTCATCGGGAAAGGGTTCGGCGAAATTCAACAGCCGTCGCGTCGTATCCGGGTCGATTGCGCGCCAGAGCCACGGGCTGGCCATGGCATAGGCCTTCACGATGGCGGTGATGGTCCGCGCATCGAGACTCGGCGTTTCCGGATTGAGGTGCAGACCAAAGGCAAAGAAGGGGCTTGCCCCGGTGCCACGCGCGCCCGCATCCCGCAGCTCATCCATCAGGCGCTCGATCTCGGTCAGTTGATGGAGCGCGACCGGGGGCGCTTCGATCTCGAACGGCACGACGAGGCTTGCCGCCGCGCCGAATAAATTGCCGAGCTCGGCTTTCACCTCTTCGAGAAAGCTGCCCGCGTTTTCATCGTAGCCGGCAAAACGCGTATCGAGCCTCACGGTGAAGTCGCCAAGCGCTGTCCCCTCCACATCGAAGGCATTGGGGTTGTGCTTGCGCAGAGTGCCGCCGAAGACCTTCTGGACGAGAAGCGAGGCGGGCTCGGCACCAAGACCGCCAAACTCGATCTCCACGCCGACGCTTCTTTCCTCGTCGTCGGCGTTTGTAAGACTTGGCGGCAACTCGAATCGGTCTTGCTGGGGCATGGTGGGGCAGATAGATCACACGTGTTACTAGGGAACGACACTGCGCCCGCAAGGTTCCGTTGCGCGTGATCGGGCACGGCCAATCGGCTAGACTTCCGATTCTCGAAAGCCTCCGACGACCGCCTCTGACCTTAGGGATCGCGATGCCAACTCGACGTTTCGCGCTTTTTGCCGTGGCGCTGATGCTGCTCTGCGCTCCCGCCCTCGCCGAGGAGATCGCGGAGACGGAAGACGCGCCCCAAGAGCCGCAGTGGCGGGAGTTCCATTTTCCCGAGCGTGGCTTCGTGGCCGCCTTTCCCGGCATCACCGAGAAGCCGAAGCCGGTAAGCACGCCGGTGTCCGGTCAGAACCCGCTGCTGCAGCACGACTACCAAGTGAAGGCCGACAAGGACACGGTCTATAGCGTCGTGGTGTTCGAATATCCGGAAGGCCGCGCGCCGAGCCCGCCCAAGCCCGACTATTTCACCAAGGTGGTCGAAGCTTACGCCAAGGGTAGCGGCACACAGGTGCGGAACAAGGTCCCGAAATTGATCGACCAGCGGCCCGGTTACGAAGCGATCGCCGAGGATGGCCGCGGCAACCTCAATCACCTCATTACCCTCGTCGCCAACGGCGACCGCATCTACATGGTCATCTCCGCAGGGCCGAAGGGACATGCCAAGAGCGACGAGGCCGTGCGCTTCCGCGACAGCTTCCGCCTGCTCGGCGGCCCGCCGCCTTCGCAGTCAGCCGACTCCTCGTCCGAATAGAGGCGTTCCGCTACGCCGAGCGCGCGCGCAACGCCTCCACGAAGCGCTGCACGTCCTTGGACGGTGCGTGGGTGAACAGGGTGACGATGACGGTCACCACGAACCCCACCGGCACCGCGAACACGCCCGCCAAAGCGCCGTGCACGCCGAGCCAATTGGCGATGGGACGCGCGGATGCCTCCCACTTCGCAAGCACGGCGGCCTCCGCCGCCGCGTCGCCCGCCAGGTAGTAGTCGTACCGCAAGCCCTCGTAAGCGGCGATTTGTGCCGCCGTCGCATCGGACAGGAAGCTGGACGACTCGTAGAAGAGGAACGGAATGATGTGCGGCGCGATCATGTAATAGAGGCAGACCACGAGCCCTGCGACCATGCCGGCCAATGCGGCGTCGCTTGTGGCGCGCTTCCACCACACGCCGAGGACCAGCGCGGGCAGGAATGCGCTGGCCGCGAGCGAGAAGGCCGCGGGCGCGGCCATCATGATCTCGTCCGGCGCGGCCAAGGCGGCCCACCCCGCAAGACCTGCGACCACGATGAGGGCAAGACGGGCCACGAAAAGCTGACGGCTGACCGGCGCCGCCGGGTGCAAGCCCTTGTAGAAGACGTCGTAGGACAGCGCGTTGCCGATCGAGAGCGTCAGCGCGGCACCCGCAGCCAGGAGCCCCGCGACAGCGGCCAAGACCAGCACGGCCTCGGCGATCATGGAGAGCGTATCACCGGCCGCGACTACCGCCGCCTCGTAGAGGGCGGCGAACGCGGGCCCCGCTATGCATAGGACCAGCACGAAAATCGGGGCGACGAGAAACGACACGCGGGCATCGACGGGCGACGGCGTCGTGAAGCTCCGCATCAGGAGGTAAGGCAACGATGCGACGCCGGCGGCCAGACAGAAGACGAGCGCAATAATATTGACGGGGCTCGACTGCGCGAACGCGCCCAGTCCCAAACCCGGCACCACCTCGTCGACAAGCACCGTGTCCAGCGCGACCGGCGCGCCTGTCTGCCACAGCAGAGTGACGACGGCGGCAAGCCCAGCCGCGAGCATCACCACGTAGGACGCAATCTGCGACAGGCTCAGCGAGCGCATCCCGCCCATCAGCGTGGCTACGAGGATCAGCGCGACCCCTGCGCCCACACCGGCCTTTGCCGAGAGCGGGAGCACGGCGGCGGTGAGAAGACCGAATGCGAGGAGGACGACCGCGAGGGCCGGAAACGAGCACAGGATGACAGCCAACACCGCAAGCGGCCGGATCTTGTCGCCCCCGAAGCGCTCGGCGAGAAAATCGGGCACGGTATAGCCCCCATAGGACCGCAGATATGGCGCGAGCAGCAGCCCCGCCAGAACGAGGCCCAGCCCTCCGCCAAGGAGCGGCGCGGTGACGCCGTCCCAATCGAAGCCGACCGCGCCGAACGCGCCGACGAACACGAGCGCCGCCATGGCGGACGCCGCGATCGCCGCGCCGTTGAGAAAGGCCGGTACCAGCCGTCCCGCGACATAGAAGTCGGAGACCGGACGCACGAGCCGCACGAGCCCTGCCCTGACGAAGATCAACGCCGCCGCCAGGATCGAAATTTGGGTGCTTAGCGTTTTCGGCCTCCCTTCTTGCTGAACGTTTTGCTTGGCGCTCCGGCCGGCAGGACATCGCGCAGAAGCTCGCCGAACTGAACGAACTCGGCCTTGCGAGGCGAAGTCTTGCGCCAAGCCAGTCCGATCTCCCGTTTGGGCTCGGGCGCGGCGAAGCGCAACAGGCGAATGTCCCCACCGCGATGGATTTCGCTCGAGATCGCCATCTCGGGCAGAAGCGTGATGCCGTAGCCGTTCGCCACCATCTGCACAATTGTGGCGAGACTTGAGGCGCCGAAGCTCTCGCGGGCCTCGCGCGTCATCATGTGGCAGTAGGATAACGCCTGATCGCGCAGGCAATGCCCCTCCTCCAACAGCAGCAGGCGCTGGTCGGCGAGCATGTCGGGCGTGGCTGCGGGCGTGCGTTCATTCTCGGCCGTCGCCCGGGTCGCGAGGATGAAGGCGTCGTCGAACAAATGATGGGTCTCAAGCTCCGGCACGTCGATCGGCAGGGCGATGAGAATAACGTCGAGATCGCCGTTCACAAGCTCGTGCACGAGAGTCTCGGTGACCGTCTCGCGGAGCTGCAAGGACAGCGCCGGAAAGCGGCGCTGCAAGGCGGGCAAGGCGGCGGGCAACAGATACGGCGCGATCGACGGGATGGCGCCAAGCTTGAGCACGCCGGCCAGCACGCCCTCTTGCCCCTTGGCGTAGTCCACGAGGTCCCGGACGGAGGCGAGAATGGTTCGCGCGCGGCGCGCCACCTCCAACCCCTTCTCGGTGAGCTCGATGCCGGACTTGCGCCGCTCCACCAGACTGAGCCTGAGCTCGTCCTCGAGTTCCTTGATCTGCATGGAGAGGGCCGGCTGGCTCACCGCGCAAGCTTGCGCCGCATGGCCGAAATGACGCGTCTCGGCGAGAGATTCCAGATAGCGGAGCTGTCTGAGGGACACCATGTGCGATAAGCAGCGCTTATGTTCTCTATTAGTAAATACGATTGGAAATTATCATGACCCGATCGCATATTCCAGTCGCAGAGTTCGGGCGGCCGTTCGGGTTCGCAAAGCTAGAGGGCCGTACCGACCATTGCTTGGTCTATAAACTCGCGGAAGGAGAATGAACATGCGTGAGTGGCACAAGCCGACGATTGAGGAGACGGAGTCCGGTATGGAGGTGACGAGTTACCTGCCGGCCGAGCTGGATCGCGCTTAGTCCGGCTTTTTCTCATCTCGGAAAACGCGAAGCGGCGATCCGGCGAGAGCCAGGGCGCCGTTTCGTTTTTTGGTTCTCGAACCTGGGCCGATAGCGCTCTTTCGGGCTTTCGGCTAGCATGCCCCCGTGATGGCCGGATTTTGGTCTTCAGGTGTTCTTAATCCGGTATCCAGACAGTGTTCATGAACGAGTCATGAAAATCTCATTCGGTCTCACCATGTTTTAGCTTGGTATAGGCCGGTTCGAAGGCGTCACTTAGAAGCGCCGTTAGTAGACGAGTATTTGAGGATTGACGCGAATCAAAGAGGGCGGCGGCGGCGCTGCGCTACGTTATTCCTCCAAAAGACCAATGGTTGAGATCGAGGTAGAGAGCCGTGACCAAGATTATGAGCCCCGAGGAACTGGAGCAGGAACTGCGCGCCATTGGCGCCGCGCAGTACCACGACAAGCACCCCTTTCATAAGCTGCTGCATGGCGGCAAGCTGAACAAAGGTCAGGTTCAAGCCTGGGCGCTGAACCGCTATTGCTACCAGTCCGCGGTGCCGCGCAAGGACGCGGCGCTGATCAGCCGCTGCCACGACCGCGAGTTGCGCCGCGAATGGCTGCACCGCATCATGGATCACGACGGTTATGGCGAGGAGGAAGGCGGCATCGAGCGCTGGTTGGTGTTGACCGACGGCCTCGGTCTCCACCGGGATTACGTGATTTCGCGCAAAGGCGCCCTGCCCGAGACCGTCTTCGCCGTCGAGGCTTATGTGAATTTCGTGCGCGAAAAGTCTCTCGTGGAGGCCGTGGCGTCCTCGCTCACCGAGCTGTTCGCGCCGAACATCCACAAGGCGCGCATCTCCGGCATGCTGGAGAACTACGACTTCATCAGCGACGACGTGATGGCCTATTTCAAGCGCCGCCTCACGCAGGCCCCGCGCGACGCCGACTTCGCGCTGGAATATGTGAAGCAGAATGCACGCACGCCCGAGGCCCAACAGGGCGCGCTCGATGCGCTCCGCTTCAAGACCCACGTGCTGTGGGCGCAACTCGACGCGCTACATCTGGCCTATGTCGATCCGGGGATGATCCCCCCGGGCGCCTTCGTGCCGGATCAGGCATGACGGGAGAGAAACGGTCTCCCGGCCGGCTCATCGTCGACCGCGAGACGAAACCGCATATGCCGCCCTACCTGAAGCTTCGCCATGACGCGGGGCGCGGGCGATGGGTGCTTCTGGCGCCGGAGCGTATCCTGACGCCGGACCAAACTGCCGTCGCGGTGCTTCAACTCTGCGACGGGAAAAGAACAGTAGAGGAGATCGCTGCGAAGCTTGCCGAGGAGTATTCAGCCCCCGCCGACGTGATTACCGCCGACGTGGTGGATTTGCTCCAAGGCCTAGCCGACAAGGGATACATAAAGGGATGACCGAGGAGCTCAGGACAGACGAACATTTTAGGAGCGTCACCGTGGACGACGAGCCGACCGCAGGCGTGGTCGGCGGCGAGGCCGAGGCGGCAGAGCTCTGCGCCCGCGCGCCGGTCGGCCTCTTGGCCGAGCTGACCCATCGTTGTCCGCTGCAGTGTCCGTACTGCTCCAACCCGGTCGAGCTCGAAGGCGTCAAGAACGAGCTGTCCACCGAGGAGTGGTGCTCGGTGATGCGCCAGGCGGGCGAGATGGGCATTCTCCAGGTGCATCTATCCGGCGGCGAGCCCACGGCGCGCAAAGATCTCGAGGAAATCGTCAAAGCCGCGTCCGAAGCCGGGCTCTATTCGAACCTCATCACCGCCGCCGTCAGCCTGAAGCGCGACCGGTTGGAGACCCTCCAGAAGCTCGGGCTCGACCACGTCCAGATTTCGTTCCAGGACGTCGATCCCGAAGGCGCCGAGAAGATCGGCGCCTATCCCGGCGCCACCCAGAAGAAGCTCGAAGTCGCCCGCTGGGTGACCGAGATGGGCCTGCCGCTGACCATTAACGCGCCGATCCACCGCCACAACATCCATAACGTGCCGCGCTATATCGACATGTCGGTGGAGCTCGGCGCGCAGCGCCTGGAGATCGCACACGCGCAGTATTACGGCTGGGCCTTCCTCAACCGCGCCGCGCTGATCCCGACCTACGAGGAGACGCTCGCCTCGATCGAGTGTGTCGAGGCGGCTCGCGAGCGCCTGAAAGGCGTGCTCACTATCGACATGGTCGTGCCCGACTACTACGCCAAACGGCCGAAGCCGTGCATGGGCGGCTGGGGCAAGGGCTTCATGAACATCACGCCGGCCGGCAAGGTGCTGCCCTGTCACGCGGCCGAGAGCATTCCGGAGCTCGCGTTCGACAATGTGCGCGACCGGAAGCTGCTCGACATCTGGATGAACTCGGATGCGTTCAATGCCTTCCGCGGCACCGACTGGATGAAGGAGCCGTGCCGGTCATGCGCATTCAAAGACATCGACTATGGCGGTTGCCGCTGCCAGGCCATGGCGATGACCAAAGATCCCCGGAACACCGACCCGGCCTGCGCGCTATCGCCCTATCACAACGAGATGGTGAAGCTCGCCAAGGACGAAGCAGCCAAGCCCGCGACGGAATTCGTCTATCGCAACCCGCGCAACGCCGCCGCGGCTCTGAAGTCGAAAGAAGAGCCCCTCGTCCCGGCCGAGTAGACGAAGAGATAGACGTCCCCAAAAAAGGGCGCCCCTCTCATGGGCGCCTTTTTCATGCACGACGTGTTTGGATTAAGCCGCGAGCCTTGCATCCGCCGGGATGGGCCCACGCCCATCTGTACCGGACAGCACCCGGTAGGCATGGATGAAAGCCAGCGTCGCCACAGGCATGGCGACCAGCAGCCCCACGAAGAGGGCAAGCATCCCGACGAAGACGATCAGCGCCAGCAGCACGACGAGCCCCAGCAGCGACCAGCGATAGCCGCGCCCGATCCGCATGCTCTCCTTCATCGCCTCGATGGGACCGAGATCCCTGTCGATGACGATGACGGTCGAGAACATGAAGAAGAGCATGGCGACGATCCCGGGCACGATCAGCAGGACGAAGCCGATGCCGATAGCAAGCCCGACCAGGATCGACGCCGCCAGGAAACTCCAAAATGGCCGCGGGTGCCACAGCGTCGACAGGTCCTCCGTCTCCGGGTTGTCATGGGCGGCGAGAAAGAAGGCCGTGACGCCCATGCCGACGAAGGTGCTGAGCGCGAGATTGACGAGACTGCCAATCACGGACACGTCCTCGGCGGAAGAGCCAAGCGCGGAGTCGATGCCGTTCGAGACCGCCCCGACCACGCCATAAGCAAAGACGATCACGATGGTGGCGCCCACGAAGAACCAGGGGCGCTTCTTGAACGTCTCCCACCCGAACCGAATTGCCGATCCCGCCGTGAAGCTCATGCCGGGAACCTAGCATCGACGCGCCGATTCGGGGGACGGTCATCGATTTTCCCCACAGAACCCGCGAGCGTACGAAGCTGGGCAGCTCGGTATTTTTACCTGGCAATAATTCCTGCCTAGGTTTCCACCTTGCAATGCCTATTTTCTTATCGGTACCATGCGCTCCAACACTCGGCTGGCCCTTTGAACCCGCCGGCGAGGGCCATTTTGGGTTCTGACGCAACGCGTAACCGGCGCGAATGGTCCCGCTATGAGCATGTTCCGGGCTTTCCGGCCCCTCCCCCGTGTTGTATTTGCTGCCGCCATCCTTGTGGGGGCCGCAACCGGCCCGGCATGGACCGCTGACGAAAGCCATCCTTCGAAGGAGCGCGAAGGCGGCGTCAGCGTTCAGATGCCGCAATCACCCGAGATGCTGCCGGTCGACATCGGCTATCTGCGCGAGATCGTCCCGCATCCGCGCCCGGCCTCGCGTCTGGACGTCGAGCCGGACGACGCCGGCATCGACGGTGCGAAGATGGGCGTCGAGGAGAACAATGCGGGCGGACGCTTCATGGGCCATTTCTACGGCCTCGATGTCGAGACCGCGTCATCGCCAGAAGAAGCGCTGACCGCACTCAAAAAGCTTCAGGAGTCCGGCCATAACTACATCATCGTCGATGCCTCGGCGCCGACGCTTCTGAAACTCGCCGATTGGGCGAAGGACAAGGACGTTCTCCTGTTCAACATTCGCGCCACCGACGTCTCCCTGCGGCAGGAGGATTGCCGCGCCAACGTCATGCACATCGTGCCGGACCGCTACATGCTGGCCGATGCCCTGGCCCAGTATCTGGTCAAGATGGACTGGAAGAACTGGCTTTTGGTGCACGGCTCGACCGCGGCCGACGCGGCGAACGTGGAAGCGGCGGAGCGCGCGGCCAAACGCTTTGGCGCGAATATCGTGGACGTGCGGGAGTACGTGGATACTTCGGGCGGGCGCCGGGACGGTGTCGGCCCGGTTCCGCCGGCGAAGCCGCGCAAAGAGGCGAGCGTCAACAACACCGTGGTCCCCACCACCGGCTATGACGTCATCATGGTGGCGGACGAAGACCAGGTGTTCGGTCCGCTCATCCCCTATCGCGGCGGCGCCGCGCCGCGCATCGTGGCCGGCACCACGGGCCTCTTTGCCACGACCTGGAGTCCAGGCCATGAGAAATGGGGCGCAACCCAAGCCAACAACAATTTCGAGAAGGATTTCGATCGGCTCATGCTGCCGATCGATCATCAGGCCTATGTCGCGGCCAGAACCATCGGCGAGGCGGTGACCCGAAACCCGAAAAACGACTTCGAAACCGTATCGGCGTTCATCCACGGCCCCGATCTTCAGCTCGCGCCGTTCAAGGGTATCAAGCAGCAGTTCCGCCCCTGGGACGGCCAGTTCCGCCAGCCGCTGCTGATCGCCACCGAGAAGGTGCCGGTGTCGGTGTCGCCGCAGCGGGGCTTCCCCCACGCAAGTCATCCCGAGATCGAAGTGGATACGCTCGGCATCGACGAGCCGGAGAGCATCTGCAAAATGTAGGCTTACTGGCTCGCGCTGCCTGAGGCGATGACGTCGCCTTCACGGTCGAGGAGCGGCACGTTGTACCCCTGCAAGATCACATTGATGTCTTGCTGGTTGTCGGCCAACACCTTGTTGATCTCATGCTTGAACTGGGGCTCGTTCGGCCGCACGCCCATGGTGATGCCGTAGAAGGTGGTCGGCCCCGCGCTTTCCTTGACAAGGGGCGTGACCCTCAAAGGAACCTCGGCGCGCTGCGCGTAATAGCCGCCGACCGGCCCCCAAAGCAGCCCGGCGTCGAGTTCTCCCGCGGCAATTTCCTTGATCATCGCTTTGGCCGCCTGAGCCTGGCTTTCACCGGTGGTGTTCTCGAAGGGCTTCGCATGGGACGTCAGTCCATGCATGGCGAGAATGCTCGCCGGCGGCGTGCGCGCGAAAATTCCGATGCGTTTCTGCTTGAGACGCGGGTCCGACAACGACTCCACGCCTTTCAAGGCTTCGTCATCCTCACGTGTGATGAGCACATAAGACGTGTGGTAGTAGGGATTGGTGTCCTCGATCAGGTCGGTGCCTTGGGCGTAACCCATGACGAGATCGCAGGCGCCGGTCCCTATCGTGTTGGGGAGGTAGCTCGTGTTCTCGGCGAACCACGTATATTCCAGATCGCTGCCGAGCCGCTCGGCGATGAGCTCGGCGAGCTTGTTCTCGAAGCCCTCGCCCTTGTCGTTGGAAAACGGCATGTTGTCGGGATCGGCGCACACCCGCAGCACCGGCGCCGCGTTCGCAAGCCCGGCGCTCGCCAAAAAGCCGGCCACGTAAAGCGCGGCAGCGCACAAGCTCAAAAGCCGGACGCGTAAAGCCGCCCGGCGCATTGTCGATGCGTGACGTGTCAACGCCGCCTCTTCATCATCTCGGAGCGCGCACCCTAGCACGGTTGGGACCATGCCGGGCCGCGGGACTTCAAGCCTCTTAAGATATGGCGGTTAGGCAACGACGTTGCCAGGGGACTATTCGTCCGCGGCGGCGCAGCCCAAGATATTCTCCGCCCGCTCCATGCCGGTCGGATAGTGAGCGCCGGTGGGTCGCGGGCCGAACAGCGCCATGGCGGCGCGGCCGGCCTCGATCCCGGCCAACTCGTGCCGCTCGCGCAGGAGCTTCACGGCGCAGCAATCGGCCTCGAGCTCCATGCGTTTCAACTCCGGCGCAATATAGAAGAAAGCCTGCGGCCCCACATGTCCGAGTTCCTTTTTGGAATTTGCCACATGACCGAGCGTGTGGTGGCAACATTCGTGCGCCAACAGGAACCGTCCATAGTCCGGATGCTGGCGCAGCGTCAGCGTGTTCACCACGATGACGGGGCGCCCCAGGCGATCGGTCATCGACGACGCCTGCTCCGGGACATCACGAAGCGTGTAGGTCGTGATCGGACAATAAGGATTCTCGATCTCAGGCAGCCAGCGTCCGGCCTGCACCTTTTCGGGAGACAGCCCGAGACCGGCGGCAGCAATCGCAACGGCGACTATCGCAAGGCGCAAACCGGGCCCTCCGGACAAAGCGTCTTTCCGGCCAAACTGTAGCGCGCCCTTTGGGCGCCTCCAAAGTGATCTGGCGGTCCTTTCCATAGTCATCATTCTAGGCCCAAAGCCCGCGCGCGGGGATAAACACTGTGTTATCGGGCGGTTACAGGCTGCGGCCGAGCGCATGAGAGGGGCGTATCTGGGCCACCGATCCTGATAAATCGGGAAAACCCGGTCAATCCAACTGCCCCACGAGGAGCAGGCGGCAGCCCCGGTTTTATGGGATCTCCAAAGCCAGCCGTTGATCCGGCACCCCCTGCTCCCTACATGAGCGATACCGCGATCGGGGGGTCGGCGAATTTGAGACCAATGGAGGTACCAAATGCTGAAGCAGCTCACCGTCCCGATGCTTGGCTTGGCCGTTCTGGCCGCCACCGCCGTACCCGCCGCGGCAGACAGAGGCCGCACCCGCTTGATCGAGCCTTTGCCGGAATACACCTACGACGCCCAGCCCCCGAAGCGAGCCGTGACCACCGCTCAGCCGCGCAATTCCAAGGGCAAGTTCAATCCCAGGCTCGATTTCGAGACCGAAGCCGTCTGGCGCAATCTGCGTCCGGAATGGTTTGTCGGCGCCCGTTAAAAGCCGCGGCCTGGCCCGGCCGCATCGCGGCTCGGCCAGGCTTTACACGACGCGCCGGGTTGTGTGGATCAGCTTACGGCACGAACGCTGCACCGCTTGATGCGCTCCGTCCGCTAAGCGCTTTGCACAGCGCGACTTTCTAATCCGACCGCGCTGATTGACAGACCCGCACCAGCCGATAGGGTCTGCCCGCCGCTGGGCCCTGGCCCGGCCAAGAACGGTGGAAAACGAGCGGGATGGGTCCACGCCTTCTGTATGCCCTGATTGTGGGCGCGGTGATCGTTGCGTCTCTGGCGATGCGGGTTTGGGATCCGAGCCCGGTGGCGCGGCTGAGATCGCTCGTCTTCGACTCCTATCAGCGGATTTCCCCGCTCCAGTTCGATCCGGAACTGCCCGTCCGCATCGTCGACATCGACGAGGACTCGCTTAAGAAGCTCGGTCAATGGCCTTGGCCACGGACCCTTTTGGCCGAACTCGTCGACAAGCTGGGCCAGCAAGGCGCCGCGGCCATCGCCTTCGATATGGTGTTCCCCGAGCCCGACCGGCTGTCGCCGGCCAACGCCGTGCAGTACTGGCCGCAGTCTTCGGCAATCGAAAACCTCAAGCCCGAACTCGACAAACTGCCCTCCAACGACCAGGTGCTGGCCGAAGCGATCGGCAGCGCGCCCATCGTGATGGGTTTCATCGCATCGCCCGCAACCGAGGCGTTGCCGGAAATCAAAGCGGGGTTCTCTCATGGGGGAGACGATCCACGGCTCTTCGCGCCCTATTATCCGGGCGCCGTGGCAAGCCTGAAAGTGTTGCAGGAGCCTGCGCTCGGCGCCGGCGCACTCAACTGGATCCCGGAGTTCGACCAGATTATCCGCCGCATGCCCATCTTGGTGCGCGTCGGCGATACGCTCTTTCCTTCAGTCTCGGCCGATGTGCTGCGTCTCGCGCAGGGCGCCTCGACCTATGTGGTCAAGTCTTCCGGCGCGAGCGGCGAAGGCGCCTTCGGCGAGAAGACCGGCATCGTCAAGGTTCGGGTCGGCGACTTCGAGGTTCCCACAGAAGCCAACGGCCAGATGTGGATACGCTTCACGCCGCAAACCCGAGACCGCTATCTGCCCGCCTGGGAGGTATTGAACGGCGAAATCGGCGCCGATCAAATCGAAGGCCGCATCCTCCTCATCGGCACGAGCGCCGCGGGGCTGCTCGATCTCCGGGCGACGCCGCTCGAGGCCTCCGTTCCGGGCGTCGAGCTGCATGCACAAGCCGTCGAGCAGATCATCCGGGGCGCGTTCCTGTTGCGGCCCGACTTCGCCAAGCCCGCCGAGCTTCTCTATATCTTGGTGCTCGGTCTTCTGATCGCCGTGCTCATCTATCGCGCCGGCGCACTCGGCAGCGCCGTTCTCGGTGCGGTCGCCGTAGCGCTCGTGATCGGCCTATCATGGTATGCCTTCGATGCCTGGGGCTGGCTGGTCGATCCCGTCTATCCCACGCTCGCCCTGTCGGCCATCTACCTCGCAGGAACCTCCTTCGTGTTCCTGCGCACGGAGCGCGAGCGGAATCGCGTGCGCAATGCCTTTTCCCATTACATGGCGCCGGCCCTTGTCGAGCGCTTGGCCGCGGAGCCGGACCGGCTCAAGCTCGGCGGCGAGACCCGGGACATGACGCTTCTGTTCAGCGACGTGCGGGGCTTCACCACCATCTCTGAAGGGCTCGATGCTCAAGAGCTGACGCGTTTTCTGAACAGCCTCTTCACGCCGCTCAGCAACATCATCCTCGACGAAAAGGGTACCATCGATAAATTCATGGGCGACGCGTTGATGGCATTCTGGAATGCCCCGTTGGACGAGCCCGATCATCCAAGTCTTGCCTGCCGCGCGGCCTTGCGCATGATCGAGGCGATGAAAACCCTCAACGAACAGTGGCGAGAAGAAGCGCTGGCCGGCGGGCGTGATTACAAAGAGGTCAAGCTAGGCATCGGCCTCAACACGGGGTCGTGCTGTGTCGGCAATCTCGGCTCGGAAACACGCTTCGACTACTCGGTGATCGGCGACAATGTGAACATCGCCTCGCGCTTGGAAGGCCAGTCAAAGACCTACGACATGATGGCCATCGCGGGCGAGGAGACCGTCTCGCGCGCGCCAGACTTCGCGTTTCTCGAGCTCGATCTCTTGAAAGTGAAAGGCAAGACCGCGGCGACGCGCATCTTCGCGCTTCTCGGCGACGCGGACCTGAAAAAAAGCCAGTCCTTCATCGACCTCACCGCGAAACACCAAGACTTCCTCGCCCGCTACCGGGCGCAAGATTGGGATGCGGCGGATGCTTTGAGCGTCGACTGCGAAGATTTGGGGGGCGCGCACCTGCACGGCCTCTACGCGCTTTACCGCGGACGCATCGCGGCGCTCCGCGTCACTCCTCCCCCGGACAATTGGGACGGCACGGCAGAGGCCTTGTCGAAATAACGCATGCCAGAAGCCGCCTACATCCTCCTTGCCGCGGTCGGTGTGTTGATGATGAAGCACACCCTCGCCGACTTCTTCCTGCAGACGCCCTACCAGTTTTGCAACAAGGGCATCTACGGCCATCCCGGCGGACTGCTGCATGCGGGAATCCACGTCGCGCTGACGCCGCTCGTCTATCTGGTGATCGCGCCCGCTTCGCTGTTGCTCGCAGCAGCCATCGCGACCGGCGAGTTCGCCGTCCACTATCATGTGGATTGGGCGAAAGAGCGGGTGACGAAAGGCAACGGTCTGACGCCACAGACGCCGGGCTTCTGGCACGCGCTCGGCGTCGACCAGCTCCTGCACGGGCTGACCTATCTGGCCATCGTTGCGTTGCTGGTCTGGGCCGCCTCTTAAAGCAGCGCCGAGATCTCACGGTTGGCGAACTCGAGCCGGTCGGACAGAAGCCGGATGATGAGCTTGTGGAGCGCGGCCGCGGCGGCGGAATCCTTCTCCTGCATCCGATCGAATGCTTCCTGCGTCAGCCGGTAGACGACCGTCGGCGCCTCGGCGACCACGTTCGCCGTGCGGGGCACTTTGCGGTAGAAGCCCATTTCGCCGACCACGGTATGTCCGATCATGCGCCGTAGCCGGATGGAGCAGCCGTGCTCGTCGGTGATGGTGATGGCGACACAGCCCGACGCCTGGAACACGACCGAGTCCGACGGCTCGCCCTGCTTGAACAGGAAGGCGCCGCTGTCGAGTTCCTGCCGCTCCATGAAGGGCGCAATCCGCTCAAAATCGATCTGGCCACCGAACTCGTTGTGCAGCCATGTCTCGAAGTTGTGCGCCGAGGCGTCGCCGACCTCGTGATAGAGCAGCACCATGTCCTCGCACCATTCGACCGCCTCGTTGCGGCTGCCGAAAGCCTGGTGCGGCCGCGCCGCGCCGAAAAAGCCCGCACTGTCGAAGCCCGCGCGCATCGCGTCGCTGAGCCCGCTGAAGGCGAGCGTCACGTCTTGCTCCTCGCAATAATTGCGCAGCTTGACGAGGCTGAGGACCGCCGAGGTGTCGAGCCCTTGCACGCCGCTGAAGTCGAGCACGATGTAGCCGACCGGCCTTTCTGTCTGGCCTTCGATCACCCGCTTGATGCGCTCAAACAGGCCGTTCGACGAGCCGAAGAAGATGAAACCGGAAAGCCAGAACACATGGACGCGCTTGCCTTCCTCGTGCAGCAGGCGAGTTTGCTCCGGAGAACGCTCCACATTGCTCGAGAATTCGTAGCGTGTCAGATGCCGCCGGATCACCCCGATGCGGCTATAGGAGAGCGCGAACAGCAGGCAGGCGCCGATCACGCCCAGCACCACGCCGACCAAATAGCCGAAGTACAAGATGACAAGCGCGATGGCGATGGCGAGCCCCAGGTCGGTTCCGGACCGCTGCGCGGGCGAGCGCACCAAGGCTTCCATAAGGATCATCACGCCGAGATAACCGAGCATCCCGCCGAGGATGGCTTTCGGCACGATGCTGCCGATATCGGCGCCGGCGAATAGCACCAGCCCGCAGACGATCGCCACCGACACGCCGCTCAGCCGCGTCACCGCGCCCGCCTGCTGCAGCAGCAGGCTGTTGTTGAGCGAGAGATTACCGGCCACACCGCCGAGAACGGAGGCGAGCACATTGGCGAGCCCGTTGGTGCGGAACTCCTTGTCGAGATCGGCGGATTTCTGCCGCGCCACCTCCAGGCTCGACACATCGAGCAGCATGGAGATGGCGGTGACGCCGCACACCGCACCGATTTCCGCGCTGCTGCGCGCCATCACACCCCAATCGATGTCGTGGCTCACTATCGCCTCCAGCGGCCACCACAACTGAAGCGCGCCGACTGCCTGCAGGAACCACAGACTGCGCGTCCCCTCCTCTACGAAGCTGAACAGAATAATGTCCATCACGACGAGGAAGGTGATGAAGGCGACAGGCAGAGTAAGATAGTCGTCCATCCAGCGCTTGAGCAGCACGATGAACAGCGCGAAAGCGAGCCCAACTCCGATCTGCGGCGCGTAGGATATATCGGCGATCGCGGCCCAGCTCGACGGCGCCAGCGTCAGATTGCTGCCGATGACGACCTCGATGCCGCCGGTAATGAGGAGGCAGCCCGAAGCGGCCAGAAAGCCGCCGATCACGGGATACGGCACGAAGCGCAGCCATTGGCCGAGCTTCAGCCCGCCCACCCCGAACAGAAGCGCACCGGTGAGGAACGTACTGACCGAGATGGCCACGAGCACGTTGATCACCATCGTCTCGGAATCGGCGCCCTTGGCCGCGAGCCCGGCCGCCACCGTCGCCGCCAGCACGCTCATGACCGCGACCGCGGGCGTGTCGGGCCCGGCATCGGCGGGAACCAGCGTCGTGGTGAGCGCCACGACCACGCCGGTAACCACCGTGCCCATGATCAGGGCCGCGAGCCCGAGCGGAAACCCGGCTGCGATCGAGCCCTGAAAGATCAGAGCGCTGAAGGAGATGCAGTAGGCGATATTGACGATCGCCGAGATCGTTCCCGCCAACGCGTCCCGCCCAAGCGTCGACGCTTCAAAATTCTGCGGGCGCTTGAGCGCCAAATTCGCAAGCAGCGGCAAGGGCGTGAACGGGAGGTCAAGGGGTTAAGGTAGCGCCGATCATGGCGGGGGAAGGCCACAATGCAAGGCAAAAATGGCAGTGCGCGGTGGTTGAACGCCGGGCACGCTCAGTCGCGGGACGCCGACCGCCTCAATCGCTCCGCCAAGGTTCGCATGACGGCGATGGCGAAGAATGGCGTCTCGTGAACCAGAAACAGGAAGCTCTTCTCGTTAATGGGCGCACATTCGGCATCCGTCTTGGCTCGCGCGGTGGCGCTGCGGGGCGATCCGTCGATCAGCGCCATTTCGCCGAAGATGCCGCCGGCGGACAGGGTCTCGATCACCTTACCGTCTCGCTCGATCTCGACGTCTCCCGAGCGAACCACATACATAAAGTCGCCCTCGCTGCCCTCGGCGAAGATCACCTCGCCGGACGCGAAATTGGCCAGTGGAAAGCCCGCGTTGGCGAGCATGCTCAAATCGAGTCCCGCGATGGTCATCGGGCGGCATCCTCCTGGCGGTCGTCCTCGGCCAGCGGACCGATGCTAGCCGCAAACCTCGGCTAAGACGATAGCGTGAAGGGGTTCTGCGTGCCTGGCGTAGCCCGCCCGGTGCCGGCCACTTTCGGGTTCCAGCGCGCCGCGTCCAGGCCCCTCTCCACGGTCCACTTACCCATGCGGGTCGGCTCGTGCGTCGCCTTGGACAACAGCCCGTTGAAGGCGAACCGCGGCACGACCGAAAAGCCGAGCTGGCTCAATTGCCCGCTCATACGCTTGCCGTCGTTGAGGGCGAAACCCCAATGCTGGAAGTGGCAGCTCAAGGTGACGAAGCCCACATTCACCGCGTCCCGCTCTCGCGAGAACAGCTTCTCGGTGAAGAAGGCCTGCCCGATGGCCAAGCCGAAGAGACCGCCCGCGAGCCGTCCCGCGCGGTCCCAAACTTCCACGGAATGGGCATAGCCGGACGCGTTCAGTTCTGCGAACGCGTCGGCGAGTGCGGGCTCGGGCGCGCAGGCACGCAACACGCCGCCGAAATCTTCATCGAAAGTCACGCCGTAATTGCGAGTCTGGAGAAGCCGCCAGACGCGCTGGGAGACGTAGGCGTTCTCCGGGAACGAAACCATGCGTTCCGCGGGCGCCCACCATTTATTCGCTTCCGGATAGAGTCCCTTCGCATACGCCGCGACCATGGTGGGAACACTGAGCTCCGCGCACGACCCGCAAAGACCATCGGGGTGACACAGCGCCTGTTCGGGATCCGGCAGCTTTGGACCAAAACCGATGAATTGTTTGGCGAGCAACGCCAGTGCCGCCGGCCTGCGGTAAAGCCCCGACGAAACGAGGTTGCGCGAGACCTCACTCAGCACGCTCTGTCGACCGGACACCGGCAACTCCAACGCAAATACTTACGAAGCGGCGGGGCACCGGAACGCCGACATGCGCCGCGCGCCGAGCTTGCCTCCAAAAGGATTCCCAATGGGTTAACGCTTGCCGATCCTTGTTTCCGGACAGCCCTTCACACCCCGCGGCTACGCACCCGGTCCACCGCTTCCAGCCAACCGGCGTAACGGGCTTCGCGCTCCGCCGCGCCCATCGCCGGTTCGTAGACTTTGGCCGGGATCCACGTTTCGGCCAGCGTTGCGTTGTCGCCGTAGAAACCCACCGCCTGGCCCGCGAAATATGCGGCGCCCAACGACGTCGTCTCCAGGATTGCCGCAACCTCGACGGCCTCACCTAAGATGTCGGCCAGCCGCTGCATGGCCCAGCCATTCGCCGTCATGCCACCATCGACACGCAGCGTGCGGGCCGCGTCGATGCCCGTCGCGCCCATATCGTGGCGCATCGCGGAGAGAAGATCGCGGGTTTGGAAGGCGACGGATTCGAGCCCTGCGGCCACAACATCCGCCCGCGACGCCGCTCGGCTCATGCCGACAATGGCGGCCTTGGCTTCGGCATCCCAGAAGGGCGCGCCGAGGCCTTGGAAGGCCGGCACCAGATAGACGCCGGACCTCGGATCCGCGGCGTGCGCCAAGGATTCGCTTTCCTCCGCGCTTTCGATCAGGCCGAGATTGTCACGCAGCCATTGGATGGTGGCGCCCGCCATGAAGATCGCGCCCTCCAGCGCAAAGGTGCGCGCGCCGTCTCTCTGAGACAGGATCGTCGACAACATGCGCGTCCTTGAGGCGACCTTTTGATCGGCGGTGTTGGCGACGACGAAGCAGCCCGTCCCGTAGGTCGCCTTGACCATGCCGGGCCGGACGCAGGCTTGCCCGTGCGCGGCCGCTTGCTGGTCGCCTGCAATCCCGCGAATGGGAAGGCCCAGGCCGAAATGCTCTTCCGCGGTGACGCCGAAATCGCCTTGCGTGTCGCAAACCTTCGGCAACATCCCCGGCGGAATATCGAGCCGCTCCATGAGCGCGGAATCCCAAGTGCCTTTGCCGATATCGAACAGCATGGTCCGCGCGGCGTTCGTCGCGTCGGTCCCGTGCAGGGCGCCGTTGGTCAGCCTGAACAGCAAATAGCTGTCGATCGTGCCGAAGCAGGCCTCGCCCCCCGCCGCCCGCGCCCTCAAGCCCGGCACATGGGTGAGCAGCCAAGCGAGCTTGGTCGCAGAGAAGTAAGGATCGATGATCAGCCCTGTGGTCTCGGCGACATGCGGCCCCCACCCTTCCCTCTCGAGCTCGGCGCAGAGCGGCGCCGTGCGCCGGTCTTGCCAGACGATGGCGTTGTGCAGCGGCTTTCCGGTCGCGCGATCCCAGACAACTGTTGTCTCACGCTGATTGGTGATGCCGACGGCCGCGACGGCATCGGACCCGACCTCGCTTAGCACCTTACGGCAGACCTGAAGCACCGCGTTCCAGATCTCGTCCGGATCGTGTTCCACTTGCCCCGGCGCCGGATAGATCTGGGTGAGCGGCACGAGGGCCGCGGGGCCCGGGCGTCCTGCTTCGTCAAACAGGATCGCGCGCGTGCTCGTCGTCCCCTGATCGATGGCGAGCACGTAGCGCATCAGGCCTTCGCACCGCCGGTCTCTTTGAGAATCCAAGCACAATACTTTTCGCTGCCGCCTTCGGTCGCCAGCACCAGAAGCGCCGGGACCTCATAAGGATGCAGCCGCTTGGTTTCGGCCATCACCTGATCCTTGAGGCTTTCGCGCGTCTTGATGATCATGGCGACCTCCTCGGCGGTCTCCCGCGCACCCTGCCACTCGAAGATGGAGATCATGCCGGGAAACGCATTGATGCAGGCCGCGAGCCGGGCCGCCACCAGCGCCTCGCCCACGCGCTTGGCGTCTTCCAGGCTGGGGAAAGTCGTATAGATCAGGACCGGCCGGTCTTCGTTCCGCATGTGACCTCCATTCACCCTCCCTTGAGACACTTGTATGACTTTAGCACCACAGCTTTATAGTGCCTTCCCCAAGAGCGGATCCTTGGGGCCGGCAAGCGCAGTAGAGTGACCATGGCACGCTTCGAAAAGATTTGCTTCGTCGCCAGCGAGACCAATGAGGCGAAGGATGCCTTCAAGGCGCTCACCAAGCGTTACGGCAACGTGACGCCGGAGGAAGCGGACGCCATCGTTGCGCTCGGCGGCGACGGTCTGATGCTTCAAACCATGCATGACCACCTTCATAGCCGGATTCCCATCTACGGCATGAACCGGGGCTCGGTGGGTTTTCTGCTCAACGACTACACGGAGAACCGGCTGAAAGACCGGCTGGAGGCGGCGGAGATCACCGTCATCCATCCTTTGCGCATGACCGTGCGAGACGTGAACGGCGCGACCCGCGAAGCGCTCGCCATCAATGAGGTCTCGTTGTTCCGCCAAATCTACCAAGCGGCCAAGCTGAAGATCGGCGTCGACGGTACCACCCGGCTGGAAGAGCTGATCTGCGACGGCGTACTGGTGGCCACGCCCGCCGGCAGCACCGCCTACAATCTCTCCGCCCATGGGCCGATCCTGCCCATCACCGCGCCGCTGCTCGCGCTCACCCCGATCAGTCCGTTCCGGCCGCGGCGCTGGCGCGGTGCGCTGCTGCCCAACGAGGCCAAGGTGCTGATCGAGGTGCTGGAGCCGAACAAGCGCCCGGTAAGCGCCGTGGCCGACCACACCGAGTTCCGCGACGTGGTCGCCGTCGAAGTGGGCGAAGCGAGCGGCATCGACCTCTTCATGATGTTCGATCCCGGCCACACGCTGGCCGAGCGCATCCTTGCCGAGCAGTTCGGCTATTGAGGCCGCGACAGCTCGAACACCTGATCGATCACCGCATAGTCCCCATAGCCCAACCGCGCGATGGGCTTGAGCTTGGTCACGTCCACCTTGCCGTCGACGATGGTCCGGTCGTCGATATGCACGCCGATCACCTGCCCGAGCACGATGGCATGAGTCCCAGGACCGCCGTTCGGGCCGGGGAGATCGATGGTCCGCCAATATTTGCACTCGAAGGCCACGGGCGACTCTGCCACACGCGGTGGCGCCACCAGCTTCGAAGGTGCGGGCGTCAGCCCGGCGAGCACCATCTCGTCCACCTCGGGGCTGACATGCTGTGAGGTGCGGTTCATGGCGTCGCGCAGATCGTAGGTGGCGAGCGAGCAGACGAACTCTCCGGTCTCTTCCGCGTTGCGCTGGCTGTCCTTCCGCCCGCCCGAAGAGAACATCACGAAATGCGGGTCGGTCGCGACCGCGTTGAAGAAGCTGTAAGGCGCCAGATTGACAACCCCGTTCTTGCCGAGCGTGGAGATCCAGCCGATCGGCCGGGGGCTGACCAGGGCCTTGAACGGATCCCATTGCAGGCCGTGTGTGTTGGCAACCGCATCATAGAACATGGGCAGTGATCCTACGGGCGTGCAGAAGCGTTTCAACCCTGCCAGGTGGTAACGACGTCGGCGAGTGCGGGCCGGTCCCGCTCCTCGGGCTTCTCCTTCGCCGTACCGATATAGATGAAACCGGCCACCCGCTCATTCTCCGCCAAGTGCAAAGCCTGCCGCACGCCCGGGCTGAAGGCATACCATTCGGTGATCCATTGCGCGCCAAAGCCGAGCGCCGTCGCCGCTACCATCAAATTCTGGCAGGCCGCGCCCGCGGACAGGATCTGCTCCCACTCGGGCACGGCAGGCGTCTGGATGACGCGGGAGATGACGGCGACCACCACGGGGGCCCGCAGGAAGCGTTTTGCCTCCGTATCGAGACGAAATGTGCTGGGCTCGTCCTCTTCGGCACGGCAGGATTCCGCGATCACCTGCCCGAAGGCTTCCCGGGCGGCGCCCTGAAAGACGATAAAGCGCCAAGGCACGAGCTTCTTGTGGTCCGGCACGCGGGCGCCTGCGGTCAGGATCTGACCGAGCTGATCCGCATCGGGACCGGGTTCGGTCATCGCGTTGGCCGAGACGGACCGGCGGCTCAAAAGGTGATCGAGAGTGGGATTGGACATGCGCTCACAGTGACTGGCTAAGGCCATGCTGCATATCGTGAAACGGGCAATCCAACAATCTTCGTCCCTTGCGTCCAATCGGCGCCGAGAGCTTCAAAAATCGGCCTTATTCGCGATCAAATTTCCAAGCGTGGTGGCTGCCTGTTGCCTGTATAAGGGGCGGGGCGGTCGACAAATCGGAAGAGAAACGCCATGCGGGGGAAGCACTTCGCGGCGCTGAAGCTCTTGCTTTTGCCCGCTCTTTTCTTCGGCGCCGGGATAGCGGCAGCCGAGGATGCACCTGCGCCCGCGCCTGACCGGCCTGCTGCGGTTCTGGTGTTCGATGCCTCAAAGAGCATGGGGGACAAGCTCGGCGAGACCGCCAAGCTCGATGTCGCGCTTGGCGCGCTCACGCAGGCGATCCCCAGCCAAGCCAAACAGTTCTCTCTGGGTCTCGTGGCCTTCGGGCATCGCAAGGACTCAAATTGTGCCGACAGCGAGATCCTGGCCAAGACGGGCGAGCTGAATGGCGGCAGCTTTGCGAAGCTCCTCGGCGGCATCAAGGCCACAGGCCAAGCCCCCATCGCCGCGGCCATCGGCGACGCGGCTTCGCTTGCAAGCGAGGGCAAGCCCCTTGACGTCGTGCTCATCGCCGATGGCGAGGATAGCTGCGACGCCGATCTTTGCGAGACCGCCGAGGCGCTCAAGCAAAAGACGAACGGATTGCGCATCCACGTGGTGGGGCTCGGCGATAAGCCTGCGGACCTCGAGCCGCTGGCCTGTATGGCCAAGGTGACCGGCGGCAAGTTCATCACCGCCGACAACGAAGCGGACTTCGAGACCGGACTGGGCGCCGTGTTCGCGGCCATGAGCGCACCACCGACGCCGGCCGCTCCGATCGCCGAGGCAGAGGCCCCGCCCGCGCCTCCTGGACCGGGACACGTGGGAACGCAGACGCTGGGCGAAACCGCCGTGCTGAAATCAGGGGCGCCGAAGCCGGATGCCCCGCAAGCGCAGGCACAGCGCACGGTCCCGGTCTCGCCCGCGCCGCCCAAGACCCAGCCGCTGCGGCCCGTGCCGGTGAGCTTCAATGCGCTCATAACCGAAGGTGGCGCCAAGCTGCAATCGGGTCTGATCTGGCGGGTCTACAACGCGAAAGCCAAGTCCGATGGCGGCTTCGAGCTCATCAGCACGCATCGCGAGCCGACACCGACAGCAGCCCTGCTTCCCGGAGAGTACTTGGTCAACGCCGCCTATGGGCTCTCCAACCTGACCAGGAAGATCAAGGTGGAGGGTGGGAAGTCCCTCGAGGAGACCTTCGTCCTCAACACCGGCGGACTTGCCATGAGGGCGTTGCTTGCGACCGGAGAGGAATGCCCCAAAGGCACCGTCCGCTTCGACATTATGTCGGACGAGCAAGACCAGTTCGGCAACCGCGAGACGATCCTGGCCGACGCCCAACCCCACAGGGTCATTCGTCTCAATGCCGGCGCCTATCACTTGAGGAGCCTTTACGGGGATGCGAATGCCAGCGTCGGCGTCGACGTGACGGTGGAGCCGGGACGCATCACCGAGGCGACCATCAAGCATACAGGGGCGAAGATCACCTTCCGCCTGGTGCAGAGCCTGGGCGGCGAGGCCCTCGCCAATACGAAATGGACGATCCTCACCTCCGCCGGCGACACGGTAAAGTCGAACGTAGGCGCGCTTCCGACCCACATCCTCGCTGCCGGCAGCTATGCCGTGGTGGCCGATCACGACGGACAGAGCTACAGCCGAAAGTTTTCCATCGAGCCCGGCAACGACAAGCAGATCGAAGTGGCGGTCGAGGACGGTCCCACCTCGCCTGAAGCCTTGAAAGCCCTGCTCGATCCACCGGAAGCGCCCCCGCCGGGCACCGGCGGCTTGGCTGGCGAAGGTCCCGACGGCGCGGTCGGCTTCGACGGCTTC
>Ga0208781_1000001_pt1 | contig 80353 bp, 77 predicted proteins | sample RushOxbow_ThreeS_2_FD_185677 | JGI IMG/M metagenome (GOLD analysis project Ga0208781, IMG submission 185677) | Natural and restored wetland microbial communities from the San Francisco Bay, California, USA, that impact long-term carbon... | ecosystem: Environmental > Terrestrial > Soil >... | reverse complement strand
GCAGCGGTTCGGCATGCCCATGGGCTATGGCGGTCCGCATGCCGCCTATATCGCCGTCAAGGACGTTTATAGGCGCGCGCTGCCGGGACGCCTCGTGGGCGTTTCCATCGACTCACGCGGAAACCGCGCCTACCGGCTGGCGCTACAGACCCGCGAGCAGCACATCCGGCGTGAGAGCGCCACTTCGAATATCTGCACCGCGCAAGTGCTTCCGGCCGTGGTCGCATCCATGTACGCCGTGTTTCATGGACCCAAAGGCTTGAAGGCGATCGCCGAACGCGTGCATCGCAAGGTGGCGCGCTTGGCGGACGGCCTCGAAGCGCTGGGTTTCAAGATCAGCCCCGATGCCTTCTTCGATACGATCACGGTTGAGGTTGGCCCCTATCAGGGTCTCGTCATGAAGAATGCCGTCAACAACGGCGTGAACCTGCGGAAAGTGGGAACCCACCGGGTCGGCATCAGCGTCGACGAGCGCACGCGGCCAGCCACCCTCGAGGCGGTCTGGCGAGCGTTCGGTGGCGACCATCTTGTCTATCGCGACGAATATCCGGCGTACCGGCTGCCCGCAAACTTGATCCGCACTTCCACCTATCTCACTCATCCCGTCTTTCACATGAACCGGGCGGAAAGCGAAATGACGCGCTATATGCGCCGACTCGCCGACCGCGATCTCGCGCTCGACCGGGCCATGATCCCGCTTGGCTCATGCACCATGAAGCTCAACGCGACGGCTGAGATGTTGCCGATCACCTGGCCCGAATTTGCGGAGATTCACCCGTTCGCACCGGCCGATCAGGCACTGGGTTATGCCGAGATGATCGGAGATCTCTCGAAGAAGCTCTGCGAGATCACGGGCTACGACGCCTTCTCGATGCAGCCCAATTCCGGTGCGCAAGGGGAGCTTGCCGGGCTCCTCACCATCCGCGCGTACCACAAGAGTCGCGGAGAACCCCATCGCAATGTCTGCCTGATCCCAGCCTCGGCGCACGGCACCAACCCCGCATCGGCCACCATGTGTGGCTTCAAGGTCTTGGTCGTGGGGACCGACGCACACGGCAATATCAATCTTCAAGATTTTCGGACCAAGGCCGAGGCGAACGCGGCGAACCTTGCGGCGGCGATGATCACCTATCCGTCAACCCACGGGGTGTTCGAAGGAACGGTGCAGGAGATCTGCGACCTTACGCATGCCAATGGCGGGCAGGTCTATCTCGACGGCGCCAACATGAACGCCCTGGTCGGCCTTGCGCGACCGGGCGATCTCGGCGCGGATGTCGGCCACCTCAATCTGCATAAGACCTTCTGCATCCCGCATGGCGGCGGCGGACCGGGCATGGGACCGATCGGCATCAAGGCGCACTTGGCTCCCTTCCTCCCCGGCCACCCCGAGACCGGCCGCAACACCATGACGGTGTCGGCAGCGCCCTTTGGCTCCGCGTGCATCCTGGCAATCCCGTGGAGCTACATCCTCATGATGGGCGGAGCCGGCCTTACGCAAGCAACCCGCGTCGCGATCTTGAGCGCGAACTACATCGCTCAGAGATTGGCCGGTGCGTATGATGTCCTCTACACGGGACGCGACGGACGGGTCGCCCATGAGTGCATTATCGATACGCGGCCCCTCAACGCGAGCGCCGGCGTGACGGTGGATGACATTTCCAAGCGGCTTATCGATTGCGGCTTCCATCCGCCGACCATGAGCTGGCCGGTGCCGGGCACGCTCATGATCGAGCCGACGGAATCGGAAACCAAGGGAGAGTTGGACCGGTTCTGCGACGCCATGCTGGCTATACGCGAGGAGGCCCGGGCCATCGAGCAAGGCCTGTCTCATCGCACCAACAATCCCTTGAAGAACGCGCCTCACACCGTCGAGGACCTTATCGGCGAGTGGCACCGGCCATATTCCAGGGAGCGCGCGTGTTTTCCGGCGGGAGCGTTCCGCGTCGACAAATACTGGCCTCCGGTGAACCGCGTCGACAATGTCTATGGCGACCGCAACCTCGTGTGCGCGTGTCCGCCGCTCGACTCTTATGTCAAGACCCACGAGCCGGTGGAAGCGGACGTGCTGGCTTCAGGCACTTGACCGCCACTGGCGAGAGCCTTGTTTATTCTATTCAATGCAACGGTAGCCCAATGAATGCCCCCTATAGAGTCCTGATTGCCGATCCGATCCATGCCGACGGCCGGGCACTGCTCGCGGCAGAGGCCGGGCTCCGCGTCGATGTTGAAAGCGGACTTGATGAGGCGGCGCTGACCGCGCGCATTCCGGACTACGATGCTCTCATCATCCGCTCCAAGACGCGCGTCACAAGACCGGTGATCGCCGCCGCCACACGACTGAGGGCCATCGGCAGAGCCGGCATCGGCGTCGATAATATCGACGTGGCCGCGGCCACGGAGCGCGGCATCGTGGTGTTCAACACACCCGACGCCAACGCGACGACGACCGCCGAGCTCACCCTTGCGCATCTGCTCTCTTTGAGCCGTCACCTGCCTCAGGCCGACCGGTCGGTCCGCCAGGGAGAGTGGCAGCCGGCCCGCTTCTCCGGCGTGGAGCTTTCCGGAAAGACCATCGGCATTATCGGCTTCGGTACGATCGGACGTTTGGTGTCCCGCCGCTGTGCGGCGCTCAAGATGCGGGTTTTCGCCTATGACCCGTTCGTTGCGCCGGAGATCATGGAGCAATCTGCGGCCGAGCCGTCCGAGCTCGACGCGCTTCTCGCCAGTTCCGACTACATCACGCTTCACTGTCCGCTGACGGACAAGACGCGCAACGTGATCGACGCGAGCCGGTTGGCGATGATGAAACCGAGCGCTCGGATCATCAATTGTGCCAGGGGCGGGCTCATCGACGAAGCGGCTCTGGCCGATGCGCTCAAGAGCGGTCAGATCGCGGGAGCCGCTCTTGACGTCTATTCGACCGAACCTCCAGCCGGCTCCCCGCTGCTCGCGCTCGACAACGTCGTTTTGACGCCCCATCTCGGCGCCTCCACCGAGGAGGCGCAACAGGCCGTCAGCCTCAGGATCGCCCAGGATGTGATCCGGTTCCTCGCGACGGGCGCTGCGGAGACGGCGGTCAATCTTCCGCGCGTCACATCGGACCAGCTCGTACGGACGATCCCTTACCAGCAGCTCGCCAATGCCCTCGGCCGGCTCGTGGGCTCACTTTACGACGGACCTATAACGGAGCTCGTAGTGCGGCTGTTCGGCCGTGTCGCCGAGTTGGATTCGCGGCCGATCACGGCGGAGGCCTTAGTCGGGCTCTTGAGCCGGCGCATGACCGGCCGCGTGAATCGCGTCAACGCCGGCCACCTCGCAAAATTGCAGGGTATCGAGGTCAGGGAGTCGCGAACGGAGAACGCGCGAGATTTCGTCTCCCTGGTCGAGATCTGTGCGATTTCCGGCGACAAAAGTACGACTGTCGCCGGCACTCTGCTCGGCGAACGCCATGCCCGGCTGGTGCGCATCGACGACTATGACGTGGAGGCGGTGCCGGAGGGGCACTTTCTCTTTACGCGGCACCACGATCAGCCCGGCGTCGTCGGCGCTCTCGGTGACATTTTCGGCCGGGAGAACATCAACATCTCCCGAATGCATGTCGGCGTTGGCGATTCTTCAAAAATGGCGATCGCCTTGATCAGCACGTCCGCTTCGCTATCGGCGAGCGCGCTGACCGAAATCAGAGCCCTGCCGCCAATCGAGCAGGCCGTGGAATTCGAGCTGTGACGCAAACGCGGCGCCGGTTCGACATCGTCTGCTTCGATTGCGACAGCACCTTGAGCCGCATCGAGGGGATCGACGAGCTCGCCCTCCGCTTCGGCCTCGAGCAGGACGTCGCGCCGCTCACCGCCGCTGCCATGGCGGGAACGATCCCGCTCGATGCCGTGTATGCAGAGCGACTCTCGATGATTCGGCCCGACCGCGCTTCACTCGATTGGTTGGCCCAGCGCTATGTCGAGGAAATGGTCCCGGGCGCATTTGAGACGATCGCCGCGCTAACTCACGCGGGCACATCCGTGCACATCGTCAGCGGGGGCCTGCGACCCGCGCTGCATCCCTTGGCCTGCGCGCTTGCGGTTCCCGCGTCCAATGTCCACGCCGTCGATGTTTTCTTCGAAGACGACGGGGCGTATCGCGATTTCGATCGTGGGTCGCCGCTGTCGCGCCCGGACGGCAAGGCGGTCGTATGCCGCTCATTGGCGGAGCGCCGCGCTTCGATCGCCCTGGTCGGCGACGGCGCCACCGATCTCGCCGCACAGGCATGTGGCGTGTTCGTCGTCGGTTTCGGCGGCGTCAGCCGGCGAGACGCTCTGGTAAAAGGCGCCGATATCTTCATTGACGGCCCCGACCTCATTGCGGTTCTCGGTCCGCTCTTAGACATAAGGGGTTGCTGAGGAGGCCGGTTCGCTGTCGCCCCTGATGGCAGGCACCGCAAATTCAAAGGCCCCGCCGGTGACGGCGGGGCCAAGGCTATTATCAGAGAAGTTCTGCAGGTTATTTTAGCGGCGGCACCCCGATAGGCTCGACGTAGGACGCCTTCTGATGGTGCCCGAAGCAACCGCCAAGGCCAACCGTGGCCGCAACGGCGATAGCTGCCGCTAGAAGTAAACGCATCTATCCAATTCCCCCGTGCTTGTTAGCCAAGTCCTTAACATGCAACGTCTAAATGGCGATGATGTGGCCCTTTTCTGGCCGGCGCACCACGATTGGCGAGCAATCGTGCAGGCTGATCGAAACTCCTTATTCCCGAGCCAGCGCGACATCGAGCTTGGGCTGTTGGACGGCATGGCCACCCTAGGGTGGCGGTGGTTCGCAGCTTCGAAGATGATAGGCATTTGCCCCAATTGCCGCTAGCCTTAGACGGCTGGCCCACTCCTCGTGGGTTCGGAGGGGCGATGTGAGGGGTCCAGAAGAACAAAGCCTGGTCGTGGTGGAAAATCCGGGTGGCGCCGGACAGTTTGTGGTCGTTTGCGATCACGCCTCCAACCGCATCCCCGACGATTACGAGGCGTTCGGATTCGACCCCGAAGCACTCAAAACGCACATTGCCTGGGACCCGGGTGCGCTTGGCGTAGCGCGGCATCTGATGAGGTCCTTGGATGCCCCGCTGATCTGGCCCGATATTTCCCGCCTGGTAATTGATTGCAATCGGCCACCGGATTCGGCCACGCTGATCGTCACCGAAAGCGAGCGAGGACCCGTACCAGCCAATCAGGGCCTGAGCGACGACGAGCGCAGGCGACGGCTCGCCCACATACATGCCCCCTACCACGACGCCATCGATGCGTGTCTCAATGAGCGCGCCGATCAACAGATCACCATCGTGGCAATCCACTCCTTCACGCCCATCTATCTCGGCAGATCGCGTCCATGGCAGGTTGGCATCGTGTTCGACGACGATCGGCGCGTTGCCGATCGCCTTCTCCAGGGCCTCAAAAGCGACGCGAAGCTCACCGTCGGCGCAAACGAGCCCTACTCGCCCACCGACGAGGTCTATTATACCGTCGCCCGCCACGCGCGCCCCCGAGGGCTGCCGGCAGCGATGATTGAAATTCGCAATGACGAAATTGGCGACGAAGCAGGGGAGCAGCGCTGGGCGGAGCGGCTCACATCCCTTTTGGCAAAGGCGCCGGCTTCCATTCGGTTTGAATCTTGCATGTGACAATCGCTATCAAGGACGACACCCACACGCGTCGCCGCATCGTGAGCCATGCCTAATTGGATCAAGCTCTATGTCCATTACGTAGACGCGGTAAACCGCGTTGTCGGACGTGGGGTTATGTGGCTCGTCATAGTGATGATGGGCGTCTTGCTCTACGCCTCGATCGTGCGCGGCGCCTTCGGCACCTCGCATATCTGGATCATCGAGACGTCGCAAATGATCTTGGCTGCCTATTATTTACTCGGCGGCGGCTACTCCCTTCAGCTCGATTCTCATGTCCGCATGGACCTGCTTTACAGCCGCTGGTCGCCGCGAACACAGGCACGCGTCGATACGGCGACGTCGCTTCTAGTGATCTTCTATCTCATCGTTCTGCTGATCGGCGGCATCTCGAGCACGCAATACGCCATCGAATATAACCAGAAGAACTATTCTTCATGGTCGCCGGTGCTTTGGCCGATCAAGGTCGTGATGTGCACTGGCATCGTCTTGATGCTGCTTCAGATGATCGCTGTGTTCTTCAGGGACCTAGCCAAGGCGCGGGGAGAGCCACTCGCCGAGGATCTTTCCGCAGAAAAGCGACTCGTGGGTGAGGGATTGGAATGAGTCACGAGGTCATCGCCCTCCTCATGTTCGCGTCGATGATGCTGTTGCTCCTAACGGGGCAACGGTTCTTCGGCGTGATCGGCTTCGTGGCGGCTACCTTTGCCCTCATGCTTTGGGGGACCGGCGGCGAGGAGATGCCGTTCAACGCCTCGTTCGTTCTTTTCAATTGGTACCCGATGCTGACGCTGCCCCTGTTCATCTACATGGGCTACATGTTGTCGGAGTCGGGCATCGCCGACGATCTCTACAAGATGTTCCATGTGTGGTTCGGCCCGGTCCCCGGCGGGCTCGCCATCGGCACAATCCTGCTGATGGTGGTGATCGCGGCGATGAACGGACTAAGCGTGGCGGGGATGGCGATCGGCGCGAGCATCGCGCTGCCCGAGCTGCTGCGGCGGGGCTACGACAAGGTGATGGTCACCGGCGTGATCCAGGCGGGCAGTTCGCTCGGCATCCTCATTCCTCCGAGCGTCGTGCTGGTCCTCTACGGCCTGATTGCCCGCCAGCCCATGGGCCAGCTTTGGCTGGCGGGGGTATTCCCCGGGCTGCTGCTCGCCTCGCTGTTCATCGCCTATGTCGCCATCCGCTGCTATCTGCAGCCGAGCCTCGGGCCGGTCCTGCCACCCGAGGAACGCCAGGTGAGCTGGGGCGAAAAAGTCAGGCTGCTCGGCGCGGGCGTGATTCCCTTCCTGATCTTCTTCTCGATGACGGGCCTCTTCCTCATGGGGAAGACGAGCCTGGTAGAAAGTTCTGCCGTCGGCGCAGCCGGTGCGACGCTGGCCGCCATCTTCAGACGCAAGCTAACATTGAAGGTCTTGGAGGACACCGTCCGCAAGACGCTCGGCATCAGCTGCATGTTCCTGTGGATCATCCTCGCGGCGCTTTGCTTCGGCGCCGTGTTCGACGGCCTCGGCGCGGTGCACGGCCTGCGCTATCTGTTCCTCGATAAATGGGGCCTCGATCCGTGGACCGTTCTCATCATGATGCAGCTCTCCTACCTCATCATGGGGACGTTTCTCGACGATACCGCGATGCTGGTGATCGTGGCGCCGCTCTACGTGCCGATCGTGATTGCGCTCGGTTTCGATCCGATCTGGTACGGCGTGCTCTACACCATCACCTGCCAGATCGCGTACATGACGCCGCCTTTCGGCTATAATTTGTTCTTGATGCGCGCAATGGCGCCGCCGGAAATAACCTTGGCCGATATTTACAAATCAATCGTGCCCTTCGTTCTGGTGATGATCATCGGCTTGGCAATCGTCATGGTGTTTCCGCAAGTCGCACTGTGGTTGCCCAACCAATACTACGCGAAATAAGGCTCTGGAGATGCGGTCTATTTTTGAGGTGGTGTGAGAAGGAGTGGTTGCGATGACGATACGGAAGAGCATAACCAAACGTGACTTCATAAAGAATGCAGGCCTGACAACGGCGGCCGCCGCGACTGCGACCGTGGCCTCGCCTTATGTGATAAGAGCGCAAGACGCGCCAATCAAATGGCGCATGCAGACCTATGCCGGCACGGCGCTCGGAGAGCACGTTATCAAACCGTCTATCGAAGCCTTCAACAAGGCGGCGAACGGCGAAATGGTCATCGAGCTCTACTACGCTGATCAGCTCGTGCCGCAAGGCGAGTTGTTTCGCTCGGTGCAGAAGGGAACGATCGACGCGGCGCAGAGCGACGACGACTCGGCGGCGGCTCCAGTCGACGTCAAGATCTTCGCGGCCTATTTCCCCTTCGCCTCGCGCTACTCTTTGGATGTCCCCGCCTTGTGGGAATGGTGGGGGCTGAGGAAAATCTGGGAGGAGGCATACGGCGAAGTCGAGGGTGTCACCTGGCTCAGCACCGGCGCCTGGGATCCTTGCAACTTCGGCACGACCAAGCCAATCAAGTCGGTCGCCGACCTCAAGGGTTTGCGCGTGTACATGTTCCCGACCGGCGGCCAGTTCATGCAGCAATTCGGTGTGGTACCGGTCGCGCTTCCCTACGAGGATGTCGAGGTCGCCATTCAGACCGGGGAACTTGACGGTGTGTGCTGGTGCGGCATCACCGAGATGTACACCGTAGGTTGGGCGGACGTCCTGAAGTACTATCTGACCAACAATATCTCGGGGGCTTGGGCAGGTTCGTACTTTGTGAACACCGAGAGGTGGAACGCGCTGCCGCCCCACCTCCAGGAGTTGTTCAAGCTGTCGATCGACAATTCGCACTACCACCGGGCGCACTGGTATTGGTGGGGTGAGGCGCATTATCGAACCACCGGCGGTAAGCTGGAATTGACTTCGATCCCGGACGCCGAGTGGCAGACGGTGGCGGATGCCGCGGTCAAGTTCTGGGACGAGGCCGCAAAGATCAGTCCGCGCTGCGCCAAAGTTGTGGAGATCCTCAGAAACTACAACGATACGATGGCAAAGGCGGGGCCTCCCTACCGTTGCGCCTGAGCCTCGTCAGGAAACCTCAAAACCCGCGTAGGCATAGCGCCCGCGCGGGTTCCTTATTATCTTCTGCTACTTTCCACTGCCTCTGAGAAGATCCCGGCATGGCTGGCACAATGACGTTAGAGGATTTGCGTAAGGCTTGCGATCAGGGTGAGATCGATACTGTCGTGGTCTGCTTCCCCGATATGCAGGGCAGGCTGGTAGGCAAGCGTTTTCATGCCGAGTTTTTCCTCAACGGCGCTTATGAGGAAACCCACGGCTGCGACTACCTGCTTGCCAACGACATCGATATGGAGCCCGTGCCGGGATACGCGGTCGCCAATTGGGAGAAAGGTTACGGCGACTTCGTCATGAAGCCGGACCTCACCACGCTCCGACGCATTCCCTGGCTGCCGGCCACCGCCCTCGTCCTCTGCGACGTACTCGACCATCACCACCACGAGCCGCTCGCTCACAGTCCGCGTGCCATCCTGCGTAAACAGCTTGCCCGGCTTGCCGAGAAGGATATGTCGGCCCGCATGGCGTCGGAACTCGAGTTCTATTTGTTCGACGAGACTTACGAGACGGCGCAGAACAAAGGCTGGGGCAACCTCAAGACCACCGGCAGCTATATCCAGGACTACCACGTCTTCCAAACCACCAAGGAAGAAGGGGTGATGCGGGCCATCCGCAACGGTTTGCAGGGCGCGGGCATTCCGGTCGAGAATTCGAAGGGTGAGTGGGGACCCGGACAGGAAGAGGTCAACGTTTGCTACGCGGATCCCCTGGCGACGGCCGATTGGCACGTCCTTCTAAAAAATGGCTGCAAGGAAATCGCCCATGGGCTCGGCAAGGCGGTGACGTTCATGGCCAAATGGCGCTACGACCTTGCCGGTTCATCGAGCCACGTCCACGCCTCGCTGTGGGATGCAGCCGGCAAGACTCCCCTCTTCCTCGACCCCGAGGGTGAGCACGGCATGTCGGAGCTCATGCGCCATTTCGTGGCGGGGCAACTCGCCCACGCACGCGAGATCACCTGGTTCCTCGCGCCCTATATCAATTCCTACAAGCGCTTTCAGGCGGGTACATTCGCGCCGACCAAGACGGTCTGGTCACTGGACAATCGCACGGCCGGTTTCCGCCTGTGCGGCGCCGGAACCAAGAGCATCCGCATCGAGTGCCGCATCGGCGGCGCCGATCTCAATCCCTACCTTGCTCTTGCCGCGCTGCTCGCCGCCGGCCTTGCCGGTGTCGAGCAGAAGTTGGCGCTCGAGGCAGCTTATGCAGGTGACGCCTACCAGAGCGAAGCCTTGCCGGAGGTACCGAAGACCTTGCGCGAAGCAACGGAGCTCATGCGGAACTCGACTATGTTGCGTGCCGCCTTTGGCGATGACGTGATAGATCACTATGTACACAACGCGGAGTGGGAACAGTTCGAATACGACCGGCGCATTACCGATTGGGAGCTTAGGCGCGGATTCGAACGGTCGTAGGTTCAGAGGCACGAAGATGTCAGAGAGTCTCAAGGTCATCTCCCCCATCGATGGTTCGGTCTATGCCGAGCGGCCAATTGCTAGCGGCGCGGCGATCGATGCCGCGCTATCGGCGGCCCGCGCGGCCCTCCCCCAGTGGAAGGCGACGCCCATCGCCGAGCGCAGCCGTTACATGCTCGCCTTCCTCGACGCCTTGTTGGCGATGAACGACGACATGACCGTCGAACTCGCCTGGCAGATGGGCCGGCCGGTGCGTTACGGCGGCGAGAAAGGCGGCATCGAAGAACGCACGCGTGCCGTCGTGGCCATGGCGGAAGAGGCGCTCAAACCCTACTACCCGCCGGAGAAGGATGGCTTTCGCCGGTACATCACCCGGGAGCCGCTCGGTATCGTTCTCGCTCTTGCACCGTGGAACTATCCCTATCTCACGGCCGTCAACGCGATCGTCCCTGCCCTGCTCGCGGGAAATTCGGTAATCCTCAAGCATGCCGCCCAGACGCTGCTCGTCGGGGAACGGTTCGCCGAAGCCTTCAAGCGCGCAGGTCTACCCAAAGGCCTGTTCCAGAATCTCGTGATGTCCCACGCACAGACCGAGACGCTTATCGTTTCCGGCCGCGTCGACCATATCAACTTCACCGGCTCAGTTGCCGGAGGCCGCACCATCGAACGGGCGGCTGGAGGGACATTTGCGTCGCTTGGCCTCGAGCTGGGCGGCAAGGATCCCGCCTATGTGCGCGCAGACGCCAAGCTCGATCATGCCATCGAGAATTTGGTGGACGGATCTTTCTACAATTCGGGTCAATCCTGTTGCGGAGTCGAGCGCATTTATGTAGACGCGCGGATCTTCGACGACTTCGTCGAGGGTTTTGCCGACCTCACCCGAAAATATGTGGTGGGCAATCCACTTGAGCAGGCGACCACGCTTGGACCGATGGTGCGAGGCGCCGCGGCCGACGCTGTCCGCAGCCAAATTGACGAAGCGAAGCGGAAGGGCGCCACCGCACTGATCAACATGAAGGTGGACGGCGACCGGCCTGGCTCACCCTATCTCGCGCCGGAAGTCCTGATCGGCGTCAACCACCAGATGGAGGTGATGCGGGAAGAGAGTTTCGGACCCGTCGTCGGCATCATGAAGGTGCGCGACGATGAGGAGGCCGTGACGCTGATGAACGACAGTCCTTACGGGCTCACGGCTTCGATCTGGACGCGTGACATGGACCGCGCCGCCGAGCTCGGCAATCAGATCGAGACCGGTACGGTCTTTATGAACCGCTGCGACTATCTCGATCCGTATCTCGCCTGGACCGGCGTCAAAGATACAGGTCGCGGCGTCTCGTTGTCCAAATACGGATTTGACGCACTGACCCAGCCGAAGAGTTTCCACCTTCGCGAGGTCTGACCCATCCTCGCATCTCGGACACACAACCATGAACGCACCCACCGCCAATTGGAGCTACCCAACGTCCATCCGCTTTGGTCCGGGCCGTATCAGCGAGCTCGCCGATGCTTGCCGGACGGCGGGGATCGACCGCCCCCTTCTCGTCACCGACGCCGGTCTCGCCGCGCTTCCAATCACGAAACAGGCGCTAGACCTTTTGGACGCGGCCGGGCTCCCCGCCGCCATGTTCTCGAACGTGCAGCCCAACCCAGTGGATTCCAACGTCGAGGCTGGCATTGCTGCCTTTCGCGCCGGGAATCATGACGGCGTCGTGGCATTCGGCGGCGGCTCAGGCCTCGACACCGGCAAGGTCATCGCTTTCATGGCCGGGCAGACGAGGCCGCTCTGGGATTTCGAGGATATCGGCGATTGGTGGACGCGCGCCGACGCCGAGAAAATAGCGCCGATCGTCGCCGTGCCCACCACGGCCGGCACGGGTTCGGAGGTAGGCCGCGCCGGCGTCATCACCCAAGAAGTCACTCATACCAAGAAGGTCATCTTTCATCCCAAGATGATGCCGAAAATCGTGATCTGCGATCCGGAACTGACCGTGGGCATGCCTCCTGCCATCACGATGGGCACGGGGATGGACGCCCTGGCGCACTGCCTCGAGGCATACTGCGCACCGAGCTATCACCCCATGGCCGAAGGCATCGCCGTCGAGGGGATGCGGCTCGTGTTCGAGAACCTGCCAAAGGCGGTGGCGAACGGAAATGATCTTGAAGCGCGCGCCCATATGATGAGCGCAGCCGCGATGGGGGCCACCGCTTTTCAGAAAGGGCTCGGCGCGATCCACGCGCTGTCGCATCCGGTCGGCGCGCTTTACAATACGCATCACGGCACGACCAACGGCGTCTTCATGCCTTACGTGCTTGTGTTCAATAGACCGGCGATCGAGGGGAAGATCGATCGTCTTGCCGGGTTCCTGGGCATCGTTGGGGGCTTCGACGGCTTCCTTCAGGCGGTGCTCGACCTACGCAAGCAAACTGGCGTGCCGAATGACCTTGGCGGTCTTAACATCGACGGCAGCCAAGCGGAGACCATCGCCGAAATGGCCGTAGTCGACCCGACTGCGGGCGGCAATCCGATTCCTTTGACCAAGGATGCGAGCAAGACGCTCTTCGAGGCCGCACTTTCGGGGGCCTTGGATTCGCTCGGCCGCGTTCGCCATTGACGCTCCAACGCTGACGACACTCTGAGGCCTCCTCTGCCGCGACAATGTGGCTGCTGGGAGAAGGCCGAGGGCAGATCGAGAGCCAGGCTGCCAGGTGGTCCGCTTCACTTTGGCTCCGAGGACGCGGGGATCTCTACCAAGACCTCGTTGCGGCGAAGGAACGGTAACGTCCAGGGTGGATTATAGAAGGCGTAAGTCGGCGGCGATAACGGCGTGAGAGTCCTCGCGCTCAAGAACGCGTCCAGCTCTTCGGCGTGGCGCTCAAGGCTGTCTTGACCTCCCATTCCGGAGAATCGGATCGCGGCGAAGCGCGTTCGGGGAATTTCCTTGAGCTCGATCTCAGGATCGTTCGGCTTGGGCAGAGTGTCCATCGTGTATTCCGAAGGCATGACAAAGCGCACGCGCCAGCTCTTCCCGTCACCTTGCTGGGTCACCGGCGCGGTCATCGCAATTTTCTCCGAGCCTTGCTGTGTCACCGGCGCAGTCATTGGCACTTTTTTCGATGCGGTGTTGTTGCCGAAGATGTAGTCGGCAATACGCCGGAAGCCCTTCTCAATGGCCTCGCGCCGCTCTCCCGTCACCTCCGTCTCGGCAACAATCATCGGCGCGTAATCGCGTATCTCGATGTTATCGCTGCGCTCAAGCAGGGTGTACTTCGGGTGTTCGACATTGCTCATGAGCGGTCCCCACAGGGCTGCACCGAGCAAGATCACAGCCAGGATGACAAGCAGCCACCACATTCTTCGTGCCATTTACGAGCGCTCCGGCAAACAGACGCAGCCCCTCAGGCGATGATGGGCACCTTAGGGGTTATCGGAAGCGGCCGTCGACAGCACGGCCAGGGCGCGTGCTTTGCGCTTCGGCGCCGGACTTCCAACCTACTGCGAGAACGTTTTCAGGTAGGCAATGATGTTCGCCCGCTCATCTGCGTCAGAAATGCCCGGAAACGCCAGCGCCATGGTCGATGCAGGCAGCAGCGCCTTTGGATTGGCGATCCAGCCGTCGATATGCTCTTCGGTCCAGACGTATCCTTCATCGCCGAGCTTCTTCATGCCGGGAGAATAGCTGAAACCCTCGACACTGGCCGCCTTGCGTCCAACCACACCGTTGAGCGGCGGTCCGATAAGGTTTTGCGCGTTCGGACCGACCTGATGACAAATGCCGCATTTCGCAAAGGCCGCCTTGCCCGCTTCCGCGTCGGCCGCGTCCGATCTGTCCGGAGTAAGAAAGATCGTCGTCGCAGCACAGACCAACCCAACTAGGGCCGCATTCCTCATTTGAATCATCCTTCCCTGCTTCGTGCTCGGCTCGTTATTCTACCGCCTAACGAGTCATGCGGGCGGCCATCAGCCTGCCCGTCAGATGCGCCTTCACCACATCTCCCATGCTTATGATCCCTACGAGCTGGTCGCTGTCCTTCACGGGCAAGTGGCGGATGCGGCGTTGAGTCATAAGGTTCATGACATCGTCGATGCTGTCCTCGGAGGTACAGACAATGACGACTTTCGTCATAAGGTCGGATACCTTCATGTCCGGCAATTTCTGTCCGTGCTTGGACAGGCCATACGCAATATCCCGCTCGGAAATGATCCCCTCGATCACGGACCCGTCGTGTGTGACGATCATGGCGCCAATCCGCTCATCCTTCAGATGCCGCGCGAACTCTTGGACGGTCTCGTCCGGCCTGACGGTCTTGAAGACTCGGCCTTTGATCTTGAGGACGTTGCCCACTGTCATGACCATGTCCGCATTCCTTCTAGCGCCGGATCCGCGCGTAATCGCGCAAGACCTCAGCCTCCAACTGAACTTCGCTCAGACGATGCTTGAGCACGTCGCCGATGCTCACGATACCCACGAGCTTATTGTCGCTTTTCACCGGCAGATGCCGTATCCGCTCACGCGTCATGACACTCATCACTTCATTGATGGTGTCGTCCGGCGCGCAGACGACGACGACCTTGGTCATAAGCCGCTCGACGGCCACGGTGGGGAGTTTGCTGGCATGGGCGGCCAGCCCGTAAGCAAGATCCCGTTCGGAGACGATGCCATCGATCGTGCTGCCATCGGCGCTGACGATTGCCGCGCCAATTCGCTCGGCCCTGAGTTGCTCAGCGAGTTCCAGCGCCGTCTCATCAGGACGCACCGTCTTCACAGCACTGCCTTTGGCTTTGAGAATATCCGCGACGTTCATGACGTTACTCCAGGCCCCGAGAGCTCTGAGCGGACGCCGAGGCGCTTGTTTGGCCCCTCGCCTCAGCCAAATTCTATGCTGGCCGCACTTTGTGTCAAGTAAAGTTGACGCTACATTTAGTCAAACTTAAGCGGGCAATCAGGTTGATTTTTGCCGCTGCCAAAGATCCGCCAGATGAGCGGCGAGCGAGGCGGCGAGCCAGGCCGTGATCGTGACGGAGCCCCCGGCCAGCGCGGAACGCAGCGCCATGAGAAGGCAGACGCCCGGCAGAAGCATGAGCACGATGCCGAGCGGCCTTAGGCCACGGCCGGTCGCCCGGCGATAGACCGCGAGAGCGATGGCCTCCACGACGACAAAGGCAAGGATTAGATCGACAATCCGTCCGCTGGCGACGAGGCTGTCCATCCCCTTTAGCCGCCGAACGGACTATTGAGACGCACGATTTCCCAGTTGAGGAAGGCGGCGAAACTCACCCAAGCGAGGTATGGAATGAGCAGCCAGCTTGCGAGCTTGGCATAACGGGCGAAGACGAGGATCAGCACCAGGACGGAGAGCCATAGAAACCCCACTTCGATGAGCGCCCAATCCGGCCGGTGCAGGCGAAAAAACAGCGCGCTCCAAAGCACATTCAAGGTGCCATTGATGGCAAAGAGACCGATCACCCATTCGCGCTCGGCGTCCGTTCGCGCGTTGCGCCAGGCGACCACGCCAGACGCGGCGGCCAGCGCGAAGATAAGCGTCCACGCCGGCCCGAACAGCCAATCGGGCGGCTGCCAAGACGGCTTGTCCAGCGCCTGATACCAAGGTCCGAGATCGGTCATGGTGGCACCGAGGCTCGCCACCAGGACCGCGGCAGCGGCGGCACCAAGCACTGGCAGCCAGAAGCTGGGCCTCGACGACGTCACGGCGAGACCAGCCGGAACAGATGGGCCAGGTCCTTGAAGAAGATGCGCACATGCGCGATGGGACGTTTGCGCGTGAGTTTCTTGTTCATATAGGACTCCCAGGTGAGTCTTTGGACGTCGCGATCCTTGCAGATCGTGACGAAGCGCTCCCGGCGCCATTCGCTCGAGTACCAGAAGCGCTGCATGATGCCGAGGATCCAGAACACGCGGCCATGCGCCTTCATGAAGCGTTTGCGTGCCATGGCCAGCGCGCGCGCGTCGCCCGTGGCCAGAAACGCCTGCACGGCATCCGCCGCGAGCCGTCCCCCGGTCATGGCGTAATAGATGCCCTCGCCCGAAGCCGGCGCCACCACCCCCGCGGCATCTCCGGCAAGCAGAACGTCGCGTCCGTTGTCCCAGCGCCGCAGCGGCCTAAGCGGGATCGGCGCACCCTCCCTGCGGATTGTCTCGGCATTCTCCAAACCGGTGGCTTTGCGCAGCGCGCCGACAGCACCACGCAATGAAAACCCTTTATTGGCGGTGCCGGTGCCGACGCTTGCCGTCTCACCATGGGGAAACACCCAGGCGTAGAAATCCGGCGAGAACGCACCCTGATAATAGATGTCGCAGCGCGTGCCGTCATAGGCGTCGCCGTCGACGTGCTGCGGCGTGCGGACGATTTCGTGATAGGCGAACACATAAGGCACACGGTTTGCGCCGGGAACGGCTTGCCGCGCGATAAGCGACAACGCGCCATCCGCGCCAATTACGCTCCGGGCCCGAGCACGCCCTTTTACGGCCTCGCCGCTTTCGGCCTTCCTGACGTAATTGATAACCGCCGTGCCGTCTTCGTCACGCGAGAAAGTCTCAAAGGCCGCGTCGAGCCGCGTTGCGCCGGCTTCGACCGCGCGATCCCGCAGCCATTCATCGAACACCCCGCGATCGACCATGCCGACGAAGCCGTTCTCGATGGGCATGTCGACCCGTTTGGCGCTCGGCGCGAAGATGCGCGCGCCTTGGGCCCGCGCCACCAGCAATGAGTCCGGAAGGTCGAATTCGCGCATGGCCACAGGCGGAATGGCGCCACCGCAGGGCTTGATGCGTCCGGCGCGGTCGATCAGCAAGACTGAGAGGCCTTGCCGGGCAAGATCGTGCGCGGCGGTCGCACCCGCCGGTCCTCCCCCGACGACGACAGTATCGTAGGTCTCAAGCTCGCGCATACCTTACCCCCTTGCGGTCCCCATGCCCGGCAGCGGTTCCGCCGCGTGCAGCCGTGGCGCCGGAATTTTGCCGCCGTGCACCTGACCGAGTCGCGCGGCCAGAACGCCGGAAAGCAGGAACACCAGTCCTTCAACGGCGAAAACGATGGCATACGCCGTGGCGGTGGACTCAAGCAGACTGCGTGACACGTCGACGCCGACCGTGCCGAGAAAGCCGCCAAGGCCGAAAGCTATCGCCTGCGCCGCGCCCCACAGACCGATACGCGTGCCCTCGCGCGCGGTCTGTCCCTCGCTAGCGAGCATCATCATCGAACCGATGGCCGCGACGGCGAATACGCCGTTTCCGGTGCCGAGCGCGAACACCGCCAGCCTCAAGGGAAAGGCGGGCCCGACGAATGCACCCGCCGCCAGCACTACGAGCGCGACGGCAGACGCGATGCAGCCGGCGACCGTCCAGGCGCGGAGGGAACCCCGTGCCCGGCCGAAGCGTCCACTGCCCAGAACACCGGCAAGCAACATTCCCGCGAACACACCTGCGTGCTGAATGCCGGCAAGTTTCGTTGTTTGTCCGGGCGACAAGCCGAACACGGATCCGGCGAACGGCTCGAGAATCAAGTCTTGCGCGCTGTAGGCGAGCATTGACAGGAACACAAATACGGTGAAGCCGCGTGCGAGCGGATCGGCCCAGACTTGGCGTAGCGCCTGCAAGAAAGGCGGTTTCGGTGCGCGTACCGCCTCATTGGTCCCCGATGTCCGCGGCCGCTCGATACCGAAGACGGCAAGGAGCGTGATCAAAAACGCGGTGGCCGCGACGACCGCCGTCACCGCTACAAGGCGAGACGGCGAGAATGGATCGAGGAAGTGCCCGGCGCTCGTGGCCGTCACGACAATGCCGGCGATCATCATCATCCACATGATCATGGCCGCGGCAGCGCGCCTGTCGGGAGCAACTTGCGTCGCCATCAGGGCTAAAAGAGACGTGCCGCATGCGCCGACACCGACGCCGATCAACATGAAAGCACCGATCGCAAGCGCGATGCCGGAGTACGTGTCGGTTGTCATCCACGCCGTCGCAAGGGCCGCGCCGACGCCACCTACAGCCAGAGTAGCCATGCCCCCGATGATCCAAGGGAGGCGCCTTCCGCCTTGATCCGAACCGTAGCCGAAGCGAGGCCGCAAGACTTGAATGCCGTAATGCAAAGTCACCAGTGCGCCCGGCAACATGGCGGGGAGCGCGAGCTCAACCACCATCACGCGGTTCATGGTGGATGTGGTGAGAACCACGATGGCACCCAGCGCGGTCTGCACAAGCCCCAGCCGGACGATACCCAGCCAACCGAGCGTTGCGGCGCTCATGCCAGACCTGCCGAACCGGAGCCGAGCGCAAAAGCCGCGGCGAGCATGCCAAGCACATAGAGCGTGACGCCGGTGGCATTGTACCAAAGCGCCCTTTCTTTCGGGCTCTGCAGCAGGCGCATCATCAGCCAGAGTTGCACGGCGAGAAGGATGCCGACGACGGCGCCATGCAGTGGATAGCCCCAATAGAATAGCAGCGCGATCACCGCGAGCTGCGGCACCGCCATGACCCAGCAGGCCACATGCCCGGCTCTCTCCGCGCCGAGGCGCACTGGCAGAGATCCAATGCCCGATCGCTTGTCGCCTTCGATCGATTTGAAGTCGTTCAGCGTCATGATGCCGTGTGCCCCGACGCTGTAGAGGGCGGCGATAGCGAATACGCGCGCGTCGGGCATGGCCCCCGTCATCACAGCGGCGCCCGTCAGCCACGGCAGGCCCTCGTAGCAGGCCGCGACAGCACTGTTGCCCCACCAGCCGTTGGTCTTGAGCCGGAACGGCGGCGCACTGTAGGCCCAGGCAAGCGCGAGACCGACGCAAGCCGCCGCGAAGACGAAGGGACCAAGCTGGCTCGCTACCAATAGCGACAGACCGGTCCAGATCATCCCTATATAAAGTCCCCATTGTCCGGGGATGCGGCCAGAGGGAATGGGACGCTGCGGCTCGTTGATCGCGTCGACATGCCGGTCGTACCAATCATTGACGGCTTGGCTCGTGGCGCACACAAGTGGACCGGCCAGAAGCGCGCCGGCGGCAATCAGGGGCCAGCGGCCGGCGACCGGTACGCCGGCGGAGACAACCCCGCAGCCGAACGCCCACATCGGCGGAAACCACGTGATCGGCTTGAGAAGCTCAACAACGGCGGCTGGGGCCGGGCGCGCAATGGCAGTCATGAGAAAACCACGCAGCTAAGTGTATGGTTTACTTTACACTAGCCGTTACTAGAGTCCATACGGGCCGACAAGGGGTGAGCAATTTGACCGAGACAGGCGGAAAGCGCGGGCTGGTTCCGGCGCTTGAGGCGCAGAGGCGCGAACTCGATGGCAGGGCGGGACCGCTCAGCTTCTACGTTGGGGGCAAAGGGGCCCCACTCCTCCTGGTCCACAGCATCAATGCCGCCGGCTCGGCGTACGAGGTCCGTCCCATCTTCGAGGAGATGGTCAAGACGCACCAGGTTTACGCGGTGGACCTTCCCGGGTTCGGCTTCTCCGACCGTTCCGACCGGGCATATAGCCCCAGGCTCTACACCGACGCCATTCACGACATGCTTGGGAGAATTGCCGAGGATCACGGGGCCGTGCCGATCGATGCATTGGCGATCTCGCTGGGTTCGGAATTCCTGGCTCGCGCGGCAGCAGAGGCGCCTGATCGATTCCGCACCCTTGCTCTCGTGTCACCCACGGGTTTCAGCAGCCGTTCCGGACATTTCGGCCGCAAACGGAAGACGCGCGAAGTTCCAGGTCTCTATGCGTTCTTCACCTTTCCGCTCTGGAGCGATGCCATCTTCAAAGCGCTCACCTCGAAAAAGAGCATCCGCTTTTTCTTGCGCAAGACGTTCGGCTCGGATGGCTACGATCGCGGTCTTTTTGCGTACGACTATCTCACCACCCATCAGCCCGGCGCCAAGAACGCACCCTATGCATTTGTCTCGGGCAAGCTGTTCAGCGCGGACGTGCGCGACCTCTACGGTCGCCTGACGCTGCCCGTCTGGATGACGTGTGCGACCAAGGGCGATTTTGCCGATTTCAGTCATGCGGATTGGGCGCGCGCCCGGCCGAACTGGACGGTGGAGACATTCGAAACCGGAGCGCTCCCCCATTTCGAACGGCCCGCGGACTTCTTGGCAAATTATCGGGAATTCTTGCGCGACAAGGGGCGCGCCGGCGAGCGGCTCCTCTAGTCGTCGGAGTCGAGATCGCCGAGGCCGAACCTGCGAAGCTTCGAATAGAGACTCTGCCGGCTCAGACCGAGCATTTCCGCAGCGGACGCACGATTGTCGCCGGTCATTTCGAGAGCGGCTTCGATACAAAGCCGCTCGATGACATCGGTCGTCTCCCTCACAAGTTCTTTAAGCGTGACGCGGCCGACGAGTTGGGTCAGCTGCTCAACAGACCGCGGCAGCTCGCGCGGCCTATTCGGCTTGGCAGGCTCCCGGGCGCCGACGTTGCGAAGCGTGAAACCGTAACAGGGATACTCGCCCGTAAGCACCGACACCGCGGAAATCTCGACTTCTTCATTGGCGCCGTACTCACCGCGCAGAATTGTTGAGAAATGCCGTACCGAGCCGTGCTCGCGTATGTTGGCGATAAGCGCATCGAGATCGACACCGGGACGGCCGACCCAGCGGTCGAGCAACTCGCCCCGTGCCTGCTCCTCGCTCGCGAGTTCCGCGAGGTCGAGAAAAGCGGGATTGGCAGTGACGATGCGCCTGTCGACACCGGTGACCACGAATCCGTCCGGCAAGCTCTCGACGACGCTGAAAAGTTTGGATCCGGTCCGCGGTTCCCTTGCTTCGCCCTCGACGGGGGAAAGCCGAACGAGAAAGTGAGAGGCGTTTTCCTGGCGAAACAGCGACGCACCGACCATCGCTTCCGTCTTTCCGTCACTCAGTTTTGCGGTGATCTCATCGGCTCGTCCGGTACCCCTGACCTGCGCGAGATGCGTCTGCACGGTCTTAGCGCTTTCGGAGTCGAACAGATCCGGAAACGTCCGGCCTGAGAGCCGCTTGACGCTCTTGTTGAGCAGCTGGCCCGCGGCAGGATTGGCCTCGACCACTCGCATGGAATTCGCGTCGATAATGAGCACCGGCTGAGAGGCAATCTGGAAAAGAAGCCGGTACCGCGTCTCCGCGTGCCGCAGACGCGCATATTCGCGCTCCATCGATTGCTGCGCATCGACGAGACGCTGCTGCAGGGCGGCGACGGTTCGCAAGTCGCGGCCGACAGCCACCACCCGACCGCTGTGGCCAACCGGGAGTACTGCATAGCGAACCGGTACGTCGGCGCCGCTCTTGGTGGAATGGGTAACCTGACGCCATCGCGCCGGCACTTTCGCGGCCGAATCGCGGAGCATCTCCTCGACCTTCGGGCGACTTTCGATCGTGACGGTTTCAATCCATGGCTTGCCGACCCAATCCTCGAATCCCTCTTGGATAAAGTCGTCACTGCCGAGGGACACGTCGCGGATGACGCCCTTATCATCAACAATCAGGGCGACATCTGCCGCTGCCGCAATGAGCTCGGCCGCAATTTCGGCATCCAAATCGCCGAGCGTTCTCTTCGGGGCCCGGAACACGTTCCCTGCTTCTCGAGCGAACACTACGGCGTTTCCTGTCAGGTTAAATTTCGTGTCTGCAGCGTACACTTAGCTCAACGCTAGCGTGCCGAGCAAGCTCGAAACCTCCAGAACCGCCCGTCGCCCGTCCTGAGCGCTCGCGTCGGCTCCAACGCCCGAGACAGCTTCGGGATGCTCCAGGAAGAAACGACCTCCCACCAATACATGGAGCCTGGGAGAGGGCGTCACCTTCCGGATCGTGTGAATTACCGCCGCGAATTCATCCACAACGACCTCGTTGCTGGCTGAAATGCCGACGAGGTCATACCGATCACTTTCCACCAGGCCGAAAAGCTCTTCCTTCGATGAGGTGCCGCCGCCATGCACCTCCCACCCTGCGCGCCGGAAGAACTCTTGTAATATAAAGACTCCGAAGGTGTGCTGATCCCCGGGTGCCGCAGCCAGCAAGGCCCTGCGCCCGACTTGGGCCGGCATGAGCTCGACCTCGAACGCCGCGCCCAACTCGCGAAGGAGCTGCTGAAGACGCGAGAGAGCTATGGTGACGTCCGTAAAGTCGCAAATATCTTCTTCCCACAACCGCCCAAGTATCCGTGCCGCAGGCGTAAATAGATCAAGGAATATAGATTCGAGCCGTGCGCCTCTGGAACACATTTCTTCGACATAAGCCGATGCTACTGTCACGTCACGCGAAAGTAACAACCCAATGAATTCTACGACGCTATCAGAATTCTGGTTGATTGTAGTTTGGCTTCCGCCAATGCTTTTCTCCAGAAACTGCTTATGGGTTCGAACGAGCTGAGGAATAATTTCGGCCTCTACGGCACGACTCAGCAGCTTCCGGCTAGCATTTCTCAAGCCTTTGCGCTTGAGCGCCGAGCCCGAGGCTTTGAACGTTGAAATATCAAAGGAATCGCGCCCGCAGCTTGCCCAGTCGGTGCTCGACTCGGTAAACGCCCTCATGCTCGCCATTTCCTACCCCCCTTAGGAGCAACCTCGGCGGCAAACTTTTCCGCCCAAAAGCGGCTCCTCAACACAGACCTACCCTGTCTCCTAAAGTTGACGCTTTTTTTCTCGGAGACGCGGATGTACAGTTAACGAGGACGACATCAGGCCCAGGGCCAGGCCACCATTGGACCCCGGCCCGAGCAAAATGTAAATAAGATTTTACGTCCAATTCAGTTGACAGTGGTGAGAGGCGAGACTTAGTCTTCTCCTAAAGCCGTCGCGCAGAAGTTCTTGCGCGTCGGGCATTGGGAGGGGAAACGCGGTGGGTCTGTCGCGGGAATCTCGGGGTAAGCCTCTTTATAATGAAGATCAGCGCCGCCGCAGGGACGCTTCTCCCTGGACTCTCGTTCAAGGCATTCTCGCCCCTCTCCAATTCGCTATCTTTCTCGTTAGCCTCGGACTCGTCTTTCGCTATCTCCTGACCGGCGAAGGATACGAGGCGGCCACGATCTCCGTCGTCGTCAAGACGCTCGCCCTCTACGCCATCATGATTACGGGCTCCATCTGGGAGCACGAGGTTTTCGGCCGCTACCTGTTCGCGCCCGCCTTCTATTGGGAGGACGTGTTCAGCATGCTCGTGCTTGCATTGCACACGGCCTATCTCGGCGCGTTGTTCACGGGCTGGCTCGGCCCCACGGAGCTTATGCTGCTCGCGCTCGCCGCCTATGCGTCCTACGTGGTCAACGCCACCCAGTTCTTGCTGAAGCTGCGCGCCGCACGGCTCGAGGGAAACCGGACATCACACGCGATGCCGCTCGGGGAGCTCGCGCAATGAACCTGCACCCTGCATTGGCGCGGTCCGCTCAAGGGTGCAGCAATGCGCCCGTCCTGAAGGAGCGGGGCCAACGCGAGGTGTTCTGTGGCCTCACGGGAATCGTTTGGCTTCACCGCAAGCTTCAGGATGCCTTTTTCCTCGTGGTCGGCTCACGCACCTGCGCCCACCTCATTCAGTCAGCGGCGGGCGTGATGATCTTCGCCGAGCCGCGCTTCGCCACCGCAATCATGGAGGAGCGCGATCTCGCCGGGCTCGCCGACGCCAACGAGGAGATCGACCGCATCGTCGCGCAGCTCCTCTCGCGGCGTCCCGACATAAAACTCTTGTTCCTGGTGGGCTCATGCCCGTCGGAAGTTATCAAACTCGACTTGAATCGCGCGGCGCAGCGACTCTCGGCCACCTATTCGCCCGGCGTCCGCGTCCTGAACTATTCGGGCAGCGGGATTGAGACGACCTTCACGCAAGGCGAAGATGCCTGTCTCGCCGCGCTCGTGCCGGAACTGCCGCAAGCCGGAGCGAAGGAGGAGCTTTCGCTGCTCGTCGTCGGCGCGCTGGCCGATGTCGTGGAAGATCAGTTCCGGCGCCTGTTCGACGCGCTCGGGATCGGCCCGGTGGCCTTCCTGCCGCCACGCCGCTCGACCGATTTGCCGGACATCGGGCCTAACACGCGCTACCTTCTCGCTCAGCCCTTTCTTGGAGACACCGCGCGGGCGCTGGAAGAGCGCGGCGCACAACGTATTGCGGCACCCTTTCCTCTCGGCGGCGATGGCACGACCCAATGGCTTCGTGCAGCCGCGGATCTCTGGGGCGTCGATCCCGAGTTGTTCGATGGCGTTACCGCAGCGCCGGCGCGCCGCGCCCGCACGGCGCTCGAACCGCACCGCTTCAGGCTATCCGGGAAACGCATCTTCTTCTTTCCCGACTCTCAGCTTGAGGTTCCGCTCGCCCGTTTCGTCGCACGCGAGCTTGGCATGCGACCGATCGAGGTCGGCACCCCCTACCTACACCGCCAACATCTCGACCAAGAGCTCGATCTCCTGCCTTCCGACATCATCCTTAGCGAAGGACAGGACGTCGAGCGGCAACTCGACCGCTGCCGGGATGCCCAGCCTGACCTGGTGGTGTGCGGCCTCGGGCTCGCCAATCCGCTCGAGGCGGAAGGCATCACCACGAAATGGTCGATCGAACTCCTGTTCACGCCAATTCAAGGCTACGAGCAGGCCGGCGACCTCGCCGAACTCTTTGCGCGGCCGCTCGTGCGGCGCGCCAGGCTGGAGGTGTAGGCCCATGCAGCTCACGCTGTGGACATATGAAGGCCCGCCCCATGTTGGCGCCATGCGGATCGCAACGGCGATGGAAGGCGTTCATTACGTGCTGCATGCACCGCAGGGTGACACCTACGCCGATCTCCTCTTCACCATGATCGAGCGGCGCGACAAGCGACCACCGGTCACCTACACGACATTTCAAGCACGCGATCTCGGCTCGGATACCGCCGAGCTGTTCAAGACGGCGGCGCGCGAAGCCTTTGAGCGATTCAAGCCGGATGCGCTCATGGTGGGCGCCTCTTGCACCGCCGAGCTGATCCAGGACGATCCAGGGGGCTTGGCGCGCGCGCTCGATTTGCCTGTGCCGGTCATTCCGCTTGAGCTGCCCGCCTATCAGAAAAAAGAAAACTGGGGCGCAGCGGAGACCTTCTATCGCATGGTGCGCACCTTCGCCGGCCCACACGCACCCGCAGCCGATTGGCAGAGGCCGTCGCCGGATTCGTCGCGGGCGCCGTCGTGCAATCTGCTCGGCCCCACGGCGCTCGGCTTCCGCCATCGCGACGACGTGCAGGAAATTTCCTGGCTGCTCGGAGCCCTCGGCATCGAGATCAATGTTGTGGCACCGCTCGGCGCAACGCCTGCGGACCTCTCGCGGCTCGGCGACGCCGATTTCAACGTGGTGCTCTATCCGGAAATAGCGCGGACTTCCGCGGATTGGCTGGCCCGAACCTTCAAGCAGCCGGCTACAAAGACGGTGCCCATCGGCATGGGCGCGACTCGCGATTTCATCGAAGAAGCCGCCACGTTGGCCGGCGTCGACGCCACTCCGCTGCTCTCGGGCAAGACGTCGAGGCTGCCTTGGTACTCGCGCTCGGTCGATTCCACCTATCTTACCAGCAAGCGCGTCTTCATCTTCGGTGACGCCACCCACGTCATCGCCGCAGCCAGGATTGCCAGCGAGGAGCTCGGCTTCACTGTGGTCGGGCTGGGCACCTACTCCCGCGAGTTTGGACGCGAAGTACGCGAGGCCGCCAAGATCTACGACGTCGAGGCTTTGATCACCGACGACTATCTCGAGGTCGAAGCCGCGGTCGCCCAACTTAGTCCCGAACTTGTGCTCGGCACGCAAATGGAGCGGCACATCGCCAAACGGCTGGGCATTCCGAGCGCGGTGATTTCCGCACCGGTGCACGTGCAGGACTTCCCAGCTCGGTATTCCCCGCAAATGGGCTTCGAAGGCGCCAACGTCATTTTCGACAGCTGGGTGCATCCGTTGATGATGGGGCTTGAGGAACATCTGCTTGGGATGTTCCGAGAGGATTTCGAGTTTAACGACGCCGCACCGCCCTCGCACGTGGCCAGCGGCGTCGCCCTCCTGGAGGACGAAGCTGCTGCGGCTTCGCCTCCTCTTTTATTCAAATCTGGCGACAAGCTCGCTTGGCAAGAAGAGGCCGAACGCGAGCTGCAAAAGATTCCCTTCTTCGTGCGCGGCAAAGCGCGCCGGAACACCGAGGGCTTCGCGAGCGAGCGAGGCCTGACGACCATAACCCTTGAGACGCTTTACGATGCCAAAGCCCATTTCAGCCGCTGATCCCACGCCAATCAGAGTGGCGATCGTCACGCTCGACAGTCACCTTGCCGGTGCGGTGGATCGTGCGCGGCCGGTGCTGAAGCGTGAGCTGCCCGGACTGGTACTCGATCTTCATGCCGTCTCGGAGTGGGGGCGCGATGACGTGGCGCTCGATAGAGCCCGGGCGGACATCGACAAGGCAGACATCATCGTGGCCTCCATGCTTTTCATGGAGGATCACATCCGGGCTGTGCTGCCGCGGCTCGAAGCGCGCCGCGCAGCGTGCGATGCAATCGTCGGCGGCATGTCCGCAGGAGAGGTCATACGCCTAACCAAGCTCGGCCAGTTCCAGATGAATGGCGCCGAGCGAGGCATGATCGCACTGCTCAAGCGGCTGCGCGGCGGCGCCACCAAGAAGCAGTCATCCGGTGCTCGCCAAATGTCGCTGCTCCGCCGCATTCCCAAGATCCTGCGCTTCATTCCGGGCGGCGCGCAGGACGTGCGCGCCTATTTCCTCACCCTGCAATACCTTCTTGCCGGGTCCGAGGAAAATATGGTGAACCTCGTCCGCTTCCTGGTGAATCGATATGCAGATGGACCGCGCCTCGGTTTGCGCGGAACGCTGACGGCAGCCGCGCCCGCAGATTATCCCGAGGTGGGTGTCTACCATCCCCGGATGGCGGGCCGCGTTTCCGAACGGGCCGAGAAGCTTCCAAAGCCGAAGCGCGCGACCGCGGGGACTGTCGGTCTCCTCGTCATGCGCTCATACATCATCGCCGGAAACGCCGCGCACTACGATGGCGTCATCGCTGCACTCGAGTCCCGCGGGCTCAAGGTCATTACTGCCTTCGCCACTGGCCTCGATACGCGACCCGCAATCGAAAAATACTTCTTAAAGGGCGGACGCTCGCAGGTGGATGCGGTCGTTTCGCTCACGGGCTTCTCCCTGGTCGGCGGGCCCGCTTACAACGACGCCAAAGCGGCCGAGGAGATGCTCGCGCGGCTCGATGTGCCCTATCTCGCCGCCCATGCACTCGAATTCGAGACCATCGATGAGTGGGAAGCCTCCGACCGGGGTCTTCTGCCCGTGGAGACGACCATGATGGTGGCCATCCCCGAACTCGATGGCTCGACAGGTCCGATCGTGTTCGGCGGCCGGTCGCAGCAAGGTGCGAACTCACGCGACATGCAGGTTCATCCCGAGCGTGCGGATCTGCTTGCCGAGCGCGTCGCGCGACTTGTGACGCTCCGTCACACGCCGCGCGGCGAGCGCAAGCTCGGGGTGGTGCTGTTCAACTTCCCGCCGAACGCGGGCGCGACCGGGACTGCTGCCTATCTTTCCGTCTATGAGTCTTTGCACCGCACGCTGAAAGCGCTGCATCAGGCGGGCTACACCGTGGAGGTCCCGGAAAGCACGGAAGCGCTCCGCGACAGGATCCTCAAGGGCAATGCGGACCGCTTCGGCGCGCAGGCCAATATCCATGCCCGCATCGCCGCCGACGATCATATCCGCCGAGAGCCCCACCTCGCCGAGATCGAGGCTCAATGGGGTCCGGCGCCAGGCAAGCAGCAAACGGACGGCGGCTCTATCCACGTGCTGGGCGAGCGGTTTGGCAACGTCTTCGTCGGTGTGCAACCGGCATTCGGCTACGAGGGCGATCCCATGCGGCTCCTGTTCGAGAAAGGATTCGCCCCGACGCACGCCTTCTCGGCCTTCTACCGTTGGCTCCGCGAGGATTTTGGTGCACACGCGGTACTGCACTTTGGAACGCATGGCGCATTGGAGTTCATGCCCGGAAAGCAGACCGGCATGTCGGGCAAATGCTGGCCGGATCGGCTTATCGGCGCCTTGCCGAACTTCTACCTCTATGCCGCAAACAATCCGTCGGAAGGCACGATCGCCAAGCGGCGCTCGGCGGCTACGCTGGTCAGTTACCTCACGCCGCCGGTGGCGCACGCCGGCCTTTATCGCGGACTTCTCGATCTCAAGGCTTCGCTCGAGCGCTGGCGCGCCCTGGAGCCGAGCGAAACGGCCGAGCGAGCCCAGCTCATTCCGGTCATCCAGGCGCAAGCCGCCGAACTCAACCTGGCCGACGCCGAACCCGCATGGAGCGCCGATGCGGAGCAGCAGATGGCGAAGCTCATCGCCGCCGTGCATGAGTTGGAATACGAACTGATCCCGCACGGCCTGCACATTTTGGGCGAGGCGGCCTCACACCAGGAACGCTTGGAGCTCTTGCTCGCCTCAGCAGAGGTTCAAGGCGTCAAACCTGACCAGGATGCCGTCGCGGCGCTGCTCGAAGGCGCCTCGCCGCAGCAAGCAGCCCGCCGCTCCGGTCTGCCGCAAGACGACGCGACCCTCGCCCTGTTCGAGGGCCTGGCAAAAATGGCCGGGCTCCTCGCCGAAAACCACGAACTCGATGCACTGATCCACACGCTCGACGGCCGGTTTACGCCGCCCGCCCCTGCCGGAGATCTGCTCCGCAATCCCGAGATCCTGCCGACGGGACGCAACATTCACGGTTTCGATCCCTTCCGCATTCCGAGCGCCTTCGCCGTCGCCGATGGCAGGCAGCAGGCCGACCGTCTGCTCGCCCGTCATCTCGAAGACGGGCACGGCCTACCCCGCTCGGTCGCTCTGGTGCTTTGGGGCACGGACAACCTGAAGAGCGAAGGCGGTCCCGTGGCACAGGCTTTGGCCCTGATGGGTGCCAAGCCGCGCTTCGACACCTACGGACGCCTATGCGGTGCAGCGCTCATCCCCTTGGAAGAGCTCGGCCGGCCGCGCATCGACGTGGTCATGACTTTGTCGGGAATCTTCCGCGACCTCCTGCCGCTCCAGTCGAAGCTTCTCGCCGAAGCGGCCTATCTCGCGGCCAGCGCGGAGGAGCCGCTCGAGCAAAACTTCGTCCGTCAACATGCGCTCGAACATCAAAAGACCCATGGCTGCGACCTCGAGACAGCGGCGCTGCGGGTGTTCTCAAACGCCGAGGGCGCCTATGGCTCGAACGTCAATCTCCTGATCGACTCCGGCCGTTGGGACGACGAGGACGAAATCGCCGAGGTCTATGCGCGGCGCAAGTGCTTTGCTTACGGCCGCGACGGCGCGCCCCAGCAACACCAGGCGCTGTTGCAGAGCATCCTCTCCGGTGTCGAACTCGCCTACCAGAATCTCGAGTCCGTCGAACTCGGCGTCACCACGGTCGACCACTATTTCGACACGCTGGGCGGCATCAGCCGCGCGGCGTTAAGGGCGAAAGGCAAGAGCGTCCCCGTCTATATCGGAGACCAGACCCGAGGTCAGGGCAAGGTCCGCACGCTCGCCGAACAGGTGGCGCTGGAGACCCGGACGCGCGTGCTGAACCCCAAATGGCACGAGGGGATGCTGAACCACGGCTATGAAGGCGTCCGTCAGATCGAAAGCCACGTGACCAACACGGTCGGGTGGTCGGCGACGACCGGTCAGGTCGCCCCGTGGGTCTATCAGGACCTCACCGAGACTTTCGTGCTCGACAAGGCCATGCGCGAGCGCCTTGCCGCGCTCAATCCCGTTGCCTCCGCCAAAGTGGCCCACCGGCTGCTCGAGGCGCACGCGCGCAATTATTGGACGCCCGACGAAGCAACGCTCGAAGCCCTGCGCAAGGCAGGTGAAGAGCTAGAAGACCGCGTCGAAGGCGTGGGTCTAGAGGTAGCGGCATGAATATTGCGATCAGAGCACCTGTCACGTCCGGTGACGGCGAAGGAAGCGTGCAAGTCAAGCTCGACTCGAACATCGACCTAGGCACCACCCAGGTCTTCGCGATCTACGGCAAAGGGGGAATCGGTAAGAGCACCGTCTCGTCCAATCTTTCGGCCGCGTTCTCTAAGCTGGGCAAACGTGTCCTGCAGATCGGCTGCGATCCGAAGCACGACTCGACCTTCACTCTGACCAAGAAGCTCGTTCCCACGGTCATCGACGTACTGGAAGGCGTGAACTTCCACAGCGAGGAGCTCCGGCCCGAAGACTTCGTCTATGAAGGCTTCAACGGCGTGCTTTGCGTGGAGGCCGGCGGCCCTCCGGCGGGCACCGGCTGCGGCGGCTATGTGGTCGGACAGACGGTAAAACTGCTCAAGGAACATCACCTGCTCGAAGACACAGACGTGGTGATCTTCGATGTGCTGGGCGATGTGGTGTGCGGCGGCTTCGCTTCGCCGCTCCAGCATGCCGGCCGCGCGCTCATCGTCACCGCGAACGATTTCGACTCGATCTTCGCCATGAACCGCATCGTCGCCGCGATCAAGGCCAAGTCCAAGAATTACAATGTACGGCTTGCGGGCGTGATCGCCAACCGCAGCGCCGCCACCGATGAAATCGACCGCTTCAACGAAGCGACCGGGCTGAAGCGTCTCGCGCATATTCCGGATCTCGACGTGATCCGGCGTTCGCGCCTCAAGAAATCTGTGCTGTTCGAGATGGAGCCCTCGCCCGAGCTCGAGGCCGTGCAGGCCGAGTATCTACGGCTCGCCCAGTCCTTGCTCGACGGATCCGAGCCGCTCGACGCTGAGCCTATGAAGGACCGCGAAATCTTCGACTTCCTGGGGTTCGATTGATGCCGACGATCTCATACCTGGAGCGCCGCGGAGAACTTGAGACCTATTTCGACCGCACAGCGGTCGAAGCATGGTCGAAGTTGACTTCCGATGCGCCGCTCGGACGGATCAGAGCCTCCGTGCGCGAGGGGCGCGAAAGGATGCGGCGGACGCTTCTGTCGTGGCTCCCCGCCGACCTTACCGGCGCGCGGCTGCTCGATGCCGGCTGCGGCACCGGAGCGCTTGCCGTCGAGGCGGCACGGCGCGGGGCGAACGTGCTCGCGGTCGATATCTCGCCCACGCTGATCGAGATCGCACGGAAGCGATCGGCGGTGGATGCCGGCGTCGGGACCCTCGAGTTCAAGGTGGCGGATATGCTGAAGCCCGAACTCGGACGGTTCGACTACATCGTAGCCATGGATTCGCTGATCCATTACCGCGCGCACGATATGGCGCGGGTGCTCAGCTACCTCGTGCCGCGCAGTGAGCGGACCGTGCTCTTTACGTTCGCGCCGCGCACCGTGCCTCTCGCGCTCATGCATGCGGTCGGCCGCGTCTTCCCGCGCAAGGATCGCGCGCCGGCAATAGAGCCCGTCAGCCCCGCCAGGCTTCGCAGCCTCATCGGCGAGGAGCCGAGGCTCTCCGGCTGGTCCGACGGACGCACCACGAGGATCGTCAACGGCTTCTACACTTCTGAAGCCTTGGAACTGGTACGAAAATGAAAGGGCTGAACCAAAAACTCGCCCGGGGTTGGACCCTGCTCGATCCGCGCTTTCTGCCATTCGCGGACGCGGCCAGCGTCGAATTGCCGTTATCGCGCCTGTTGCGGCTGTCGCTGTTCCAAGTGTCGGTGGGCATGGCGCTCGTCCTACTCAACGGCACGCTCAACCGCGTCATGATCATCGAGCTCTCAGTGCCCGCATGGCTCGTGGCGCTGATGGTTTCGCTTCCCTTGTTGTTCGCGCCGTTCCGGGCGCTGATCGGCTTCCGGTCTGACCATCACCGCTCGTTCCTCGGCTGGAAGCGCGTACCCTATATCTGGTTCGGTTCGCTACTGCAGTTCGGCGGCCTTGCCATCATGCCCTTCGCCCTGATCGTCCTGTCCGGCGACGCCAATGGACCGGCGTGGATCGGCTATACGGCGTCGGCACTTGCGTTCCTGCTGGTGGGCGCAGGTCTGCACACCACGCAGACCGCAGGCTTGGCGCTCGCCACCGATCTCGCACCGATCGACTCGCGTCCGCGCGTGGTGGCGTTCCTCTACGTCATGCTGCTTCTCGGCATGGTCGTTTCGGCGATCATCTTCGGATCGCTCCTGGCGAATTTCACCCAACTTCGGCTTATCGAGCTCGTCCAGGGCGCCGCGGTCATCACCATGGTCTTGAATTGTGTGGCGCTCTGGAAGCAGGAAGCCCGCAATCCCGCGCAGACGGCGCATGACCGGGAATCCGCCTCGTTTCGGAAAGCTTGGCAGAGCTTCCGATCCGGCGGCCGGTCGAGCCGCGTACTCGTCACCGTCGGACTGGGTACCGCCGCCTTCAGCATGCAGGACATCCTTCTCGAGCCCTATGGCGGCGAAGTCCTCCGGCTCGGCGTCGGCGCCACGACGGCTCTGACAGCCATGCTCGCCGCCGGAACGCTGTGTGCTTTCGCGCTGGCGGCCTCGCTGTTGAACCGCGGCGCAGATCCTTATCGACTTGCGGGCTACGGCGCGCTGATCGGAATCTTCGCTTTTTCCGCCGTCATCCTCTCGGCACCCCTCGACTCAGCCTTGTTGTTCCGCGCCGGGACGGCCCTAATTGGTTTTGGCGCGGGCTTCTTCGGTGTGGGCACATTGACAGGCGCCATGGCGCTCGCCGATGGCGGCAATAGCGGGCTTGCGCTCGGCGCCTGGGGCGCGGTGCAAGCGTCAGCCATGGGTCTCGCGATCGCCGCAGGCGGTGCCATTCGCGACACGGTTTCGGGGCTGGCAGACGCTTCATTGCTCGGACCAGCGCTGACCGGTCCCGCCGTCGGCTACGGCGTCGTCTATCACCTGGAGATCTTGCTTCTGTTCGCGACGCTTGTCGCGGTCGGACCGCTCGTGCGCCCTGCACGTGAGGCCCGCACACGCTCACCGCAGGGCTTTGGACTCGCCGAATTCCCCGGCTAGCCCGCAACGTTGTGGAGGTAACCCAATGCCGAAGGGCGCCATAACCGAATATATCGATGTCGCACAGCTCGTGCTTTACGCCTTCTGGATCTTCTTCGCCGGATTGATCTTCTATCTCCGGCGCGAAGATAAGCGCGAGGGTTATCCCCTCGTGTACGACGGACCTCAGAACCGGCCTTATCTCAACTTTCCCCCGATCCCGGAGCCGAAGACCTATCTCTTGGCCGACGGCACGACGCTTCTTTCGCCGAGACCTGGCCGCGAGCAGTCATCGATCAACGCGGAGCCCGCGGCCGCATGGCCAGGCGCACCGCTCATCCCGACCGGCGACCCAATGCTCGATGCCGTGGGCCCCGGAGCATACGCCATGCGCGAAAACGTTCCCGACCGCACGCTGGAGGGCCATCTCAAGATCGTACCGCTCCGGGCGGACCTCGGCCTCACGCTCGAGGAGCGCGATCCGGACCCGCGTGGCATGCCGGTGATCGGCGCCGACGGCGTGGCTGCCGGTACGGTCAGCGACGTTTGGGTCGACAGGTCGGAGATCATCGTTCGCTACCTGGAAGTCGATCTGGGAGGCACCCCGCCGAAGCGCGTGCTTCTGCCGATGACGTTCTCCGACATTGACGGGCGGCATGGCGTGGTGCGGGTCGAGGCGATCCTCGGAGCGCAATTCGTCAACGTGCCCGTCTTGGCGAAGCCCGACGAGGTCACGTTCCTCGAGGAAGACCGCATCTGCGCCTATTACGGCGGCGGCACGCTCTACGCGACGCCTCTCAGAGCGGAGTCGATCCTGTGAACGAGCACGAGTTCGAGCCGATCAGAGGATTGCCGGAAGCCCTGCCGCAAGGCGAGCACATCCTGTGGCAGGGGGCGCCCGCGTGGCGGCCCCTCGCCATCCGCGCGCTTCATGTTCGGTTGGTGCTGGCTTATTTCGCACTCCTCTCCGTCTGGAGCGTGGGCGTCGATCTCTGGTCCGGCGTGCCCGCCGGTGAGGCTTTGCTGATAGCGGCCCGACTCGTTCCGGTGGCGTTGATGGCGGCCGGCCTGCTTGCGCTTTATGCGTGGCTCGCCCACCGCTGCACCGTCTACACGATAACCAATCGGCGCGTGGTCATGCGCTACGGCGTGGCGTTGCCCATGACCCTCAATCTTCCTTACGCCATCATCGAGAGCGCAGCGCTCAGAACCTATAGAGACGGTAGCGGCGACATTCCGCTCGTGCTCAACCAGAAGGACCGCGTCTCCTATTTCGCCCTGTGGCCGAACGTCCGGCCGTGGCGCAGCGCGAAGCCGCAGCCCATGCTCCGCTGCGTACCGGAGGCAGCCAAGGTCGCCGATATCCTCGGCAAGGCTCTGGCGCAGGCCGCAAAGGAACGGGGCACCGCTCCGACGCGCGTATCTTTTCCCGCCAGCCGTCAGGACACGGCGCGTCGGCACGCGCCAGCAGCGGCTTAACGGGGGACAAACGAATGAACGAGATCAAGGCCTCACGTCCTTTCCCCCGCGCCCCTCTGTTTGGCGCGGCAGCGCTCGTGATGCTGGCGCTCGCTCTTGCGGGGGTCTCCCGTTTCACGGGCATCGGTGCGGTGACCGTCGATCAGGCGACGCCCATAGAGACCCGTGCGCTTCGCTTCGAAGACCGCCCCGACGGCTCCGTGGCCGTGCTGGATAATGGCAGCCGGAAGGTCATCGAGATTTATGCGCCCGGCACCAACGGATTTGTGCGTGGCGTCATGCGCGGGTTGGCGCGTGACCGGATGTTGAGAGGTCTCGGCGACGAAGCGCCGTTTGAGCTCATCCGCTGGGATGATGATCGTCTGTCGCTGAGGGACACCGCGACGGGCCATCAGATCGAATTGGTGTCCTTTGGCATCACGCAGTTGGAGGTCTTTGCCGAACTGTTGCACGCCGGGAAAGACACGCGTGACCTCACCCAAGTCTCGAATGTGAAGGGGAGCGACCAATGAAGCCTGGCTGGATCGAAATGCGAGAACGATTCGATGTGCTCTGCACCATCGATATCGAGAATACCTTCGAAAGCCTTCGCGCCGACGTGGATCTTGACGGCGATGTTGCCATCAATCCCGGTGACGAGATCCTGGTGCACGGCGAGCCCGTGCGCGTTCCCTATGGCGAGAAACTCACCCTGCGCCGCACGGCCACGGTAACGCGAGCCACGGCCCTCGAACGGCTATGGACCAAGCTTCTCGCCCGGTTGGAACTCACCGAGCTCTACGAAGTCAGCTTCTCTTCAGGGAGCCGGCTATGACCATTGAAAACATCGGACTCTCTCAGAACGACACCATGCGCATGGCGACGGCCGACACGGTCTTGAGCCCGCGCTTCTATACCACCGATTTCGAAGAGCTCGACCGCATGGACGTGAGCGGCGTGCGCGACGAATGGGATCCGCTTATCGCCGAGCTCAAGGCCGACCTCAACAAGAACCACTTCGTCCGGAATGAAAACTGGCAGGTTCCCGACCTCGCCAGCCTGCCGGAAGGCTTGCGTAAGGAGTTCATCGACTTCCTCGTGAGCTCGCTCACCGCGGAGTTTTCCGGGTGCGTGCTCTACGCGGAGATGAAGAAGCGCGGCACCAATCCGGACATCTGCGAGCTGTTCAAGTACATGAGCCGCGACGAGTCTCGTCATGCCGGATTCATCAATGACGCGCTGAAGGATTTCGGCATCGGTGTCGACCTCGGCTTTCTGACTAAGACGAAGAAGTACACCTACTTCCGGCCGAAGTTCATTTTCTACGCGACCTATCTTTCCGAAAAGATCGGCTACGCACGGTACATCACCATCTACCGGCATCTGGAGCGCAATCCCGACAAGCGCTTCCACCCGATCTTCATTTGGTTCGAGAAGTGGTGCAATGACGAGTTCCGTCACGGCGAGGCGTTCTCGCTTTTGATGCGGGCGAACCCGCAGCTGCTGGAGGGCCGCAATAAGCTGTGGGTGCGGTTCTTCCTGCTGGCCGTTTACGCCACGATGTATGTGCGCGATCACGCCCGGCCTGAATTCCACAAGGCGCTCGGTATCGACCCGACCGAGTACGATTACGAAGTGTTCCGCATCTGCACGGACATCTCGCGTCAGGTCTTCCCCGTCATGCTGGATATCGACAATCCGCGCTTCCGTGCCGGGCTCGAGCGCTTACGCGAACTGGGCGAGGCGATGGGCCGCGCCAAGAAGAAGGGCGGGGTGCTCGGCACGCTGTCTCGCGCGGGATACGGCGCCGCAGTCGCCATGACCTTCGCCAAGCTCTACTTCATGCGGGCCAAGCCCAACAATTTGCCGGCGACGAGCCGTCTGGAACCGGCCTGGTAAGCCGAAGAGGAGATCGTCTTGGAATACGCCTTGGCCATCGTGTTCGCTCTCCTGCTCTGGTGGTTCTCCACGGGCGCTGTGCTCTACGTGGTGGGACTGCCGAAGCGAACGTTCGGCCGCAGCATGGCGGTGACAACGGCCTTGGCCGTCCTGGCACTGGTCGGCGTGGTCGTGTCCAGCGCCGACACCACGACGCTTGGGGCTTATTGCGCGTTCACCTCCGCGCTGTTGGTGTGGGCTTGGCACGAGATGAGCTTCCTGACCGGCTTCGTAACCGGCCCGCGCGACGCACCCTGCCCGCCCGACAGCAAAGGCTGGCAGCGCTTCGCCTATGCGGCGCAAACGCTGCTGTATCACGAGGTGGCGATCCTCCTGACCGCCGCCCTTCTCGTGGTGCTGACCTGGGGGGCGCCCAACCAGATCGGGGTCTGGACTTTCCTCGTTCTTTGGGTTCTTCGGCTGAGCGCCAAATTCAACGTCTTTCTTGGCGTCCCGAACCTGACCGAGGAATTCCTGCCGGACAACCTCGCGTTCCTGAAAAGCTATTTTCGCAAACGCCCCATGAACCTCCTGTTCCCGGTCTCGATCACGGTCTCGACCGTGGTGACCTGGTTGCTGTTCCAGGAGGCAAGCCACGCTGATGCTTCGGGGTTCGTCATCGCCGGCTACACAATGCTGACGGCGCTGATGGCCCTCGCGGTCCTCGAGCACTGGTTTCTCGTTCTACCGCTGCCCGTGGGGGCGCTGTGGAGCTGGGGTTTGAAGTCGCGCGCGGCCAAAGAGCCGGTCCGCGCGTGGAAGAACGATCGTGGGGGGCTCGCCGGCGCGAGCCCTGATTGGGCAAAAGCGGTGGTGAAAGAGGAAACACCACTCGTGACTCTACCGGGGAGATAGTCATGGATTACGAAACGAGGTTCCAGCAGCACCTTGACTCGCTGCACAGGGAGGGGCGCTACCGGGTGTTCGCCGATCTGAAACGGCGCTGCGGCGCCTATCCGACGGCCGACCACTTCACCGAGCAAGGGACCCGCGACGTCACCGTGTGGTGCTCGAACGACTATCTCGGCATGAGCCAGCACCCCAAAGTGCGCGCGGCCATGCACGAAGCCATCGACGCAGTCGGCGCCGGCTCCGGCGGCACCCGCAACATCTCCGGGACAACGCATTATATCGTCGAGCTCGAGGCCGAGCTGGCCGATCTCCACGGCAAGGAGGCGGCGCTGCTGTTCACGAGCGCCTACATCGCCAACGACGCAACGCTCTCGACATTGACCCGGCTGATCCCCGGGCTCGTGCTTTTCTCCGACCAGAAGAACCACGCTTCCATGATCGAAGGCATCCGCCATGGCGGCGGTCCCAAGCACATCTTCCGCAACAACGACCTGGGGCACCTTGAGGATCTGTTGAGGAAGGTGCCGCTCGACACGCCGAAGCTCATCGCCTTCGAGAGCGTCTACTCCATGGATGGTCACATCTCCCCAATTGCCGCGATCTGCGACCTGGCGGAGAAATACAACGCGCTGACCTATCTCGACGAGGTGCACGCGGTGGGCCTGTACGGTCCGCGAGGCGGCGGTATCGCCGAGCGCGAGGGCGTGATGGACCGCGTCGACATCATCAACGGCACGCTGGCCAAGGGCTTCGGCGTCATGGGCGGCTATATCGCGGCAAGCAGAGCCTGCTGCGACGCCATCCGCTCTTATGCGCCGGGCTTCATCTTCACCACCTCGCTGGCCCCGGCCGTCGTCGCCGGCGCTCTCGCCTCGATCCGGCATCTCAAGGGCTCAGAGCTAGAGCGGGCTCGCCACAAGGAGCGGGTACGTACTCTCAAGAGGATGATGGCCGATGCGAGGCTCCCGGTGATGGAGAACCCGAGCCACATCGTGCCGGTCATGGTCGGCGATCCCGTGCACTGCAAGGCGGTGACCGATACGCTCTTGACCCATCACGGCATCTACGTTCAGCCCATCAACTACCCGACCGTGCCGCGGGGCACCGAGCGCATGCGCTTCACCCCCTCGCCCGTCCACACCGATCAGCAGATGGCAGTTCTCATCGGTGCACTGGAGGCGCTGTGGGCGGCGTGCCCCGTGGCCAACGGTCAATATGTGAGGCTCGCGGCGGAATAGCCTGCCGAACAGGAGGGGTCCGGCGACCGTCTAGGCCGCCCTTTCGTTCCGCGCCCTCATCTCTGCGACCTTGGCGCTCACGGCCTCGCGCTGCCTGACGAGCGTGTCGTACTCGGGGCTCTCGGCGATCGCTTCGTCGTAATAGCCGATGATACGCTCTTCTCCATCAATGAGGCCGGGCAGGATGCTGTCGTCCAGTCCCGTCAGCACGGAGCGTATGCTGATCACCGTGCGGTGCACCGTCGACATGAAAGATCCCTCATTGTCCACCTTCTCACCAAGAGCGCGTAGATGCTCTGCGATCTCAGCGGCATGCTTGTTGCGCAATGCGATCATGTCGCGGAACAGCGGCGTTAGACCTTTGCCTTCTGCATCCTCGAGCGCCTCTTCATAGCCGTTGCGGCTGTCGACCAAGGCAGTGTGCAAGCTCTTGAGGGAATCCACGTGGTCGGTCATCAACGCATCTCCTTGAACAGCCAGGCCATGAGCGCCTGAGCCCGTGGGAAACGCTTAAGACCTTCTCCTCGTTCCAGCCTTGCCGGCGGCGTCAGCAAGAGTGTCCCGGGGAGACCCGAGGCGTGCACGGTCAGGATCGGAATCGGTGGGGATCGAGCAGCGAGGGCTAAGGCCTCGCAGGAAGGGGGCGACGGCAATGCCGCCGCCCCGAGGAGGAGGTTACTTCTACTGCGGGCTTTCGGAGTCTTCCGGTGCTGCCTCATCCGCGCTACCGGACGAGCCGCTTTGCAGTTCCGGGAAGGTCTTGACCAAGTTTGCCCCCATCAGCGGTTTCGCGGCGCCTTGGTGACAGGTGGCACAGGACACTTGCGGCACCTGTCCGTGGGGCCCAAGCCGAGCGGCCGGCAGCACCGACTTCAGCGGCTCGAGATAGGTCATGTTGAGGTTGCGGACCATCTGAATACCGTCATACGCGACGGTACGCCGCGGGCTGCTCTGGTCCCAGGACATGAAGGACCGGGAGTTGTGGCAGTAAACACAGTTGACCCCGAGCGCCTCCGAGATGCTCATCATCAGACCATAGGTGTATTCCGTCTGCTTGATGGACGCGCGATTGCCTTCCGGCAGCGCCGTCGTGCTGACCACCCGGATGCTGTCTGCGCCTTCCTTGCTGGCCAAGAACGCGGTGTAGGGATCTGCAGGCAACGAGGTCCAGCCCGTTACAGCCGAAGGATGATTCTGCCCCGCGATGGTGTCGCCGCCAGGCTCGCTGAACCAGATATTCATCGGGACGGGGTTGCCGCGGTGGCATGTGTAGCAAGTGACACCGGTATTCGCGACGTGGGACTTCCAGTTCTCGTTGATGTCCCGGTTCATCTGAATCATCCGCCGGGCTACGACCTTCGTGTACTTCTCGTCGGATGCGAGGTTGGTCGGCACATGGCAGTAGTTGCACCCTTCCTTCGGCGACACCCATGCCGTGATCGCGGTCATGAGGCGCAGGAACTCGGCACTCGACAAATCGCCGAGGACCTTCACGTTCTGATATTGCTCGCCAGCGGTGGGCCCCCCGGTATCCGCCGGTAGCTCCGGGATCGAGGGTGGAAGCTTGTCGACGCTCGCCTTATCGAGATACTGGCGAAGATCCGTCGTCTGGACCATGCCGAGGCCGCGATAGCCTTCCTGCACGCTCTGCACCGGCGGCCGGCTCCAGTTGTTGGTGACAAAGCCGTAGCCGAGCAGGACGACGGCGATGACTGCAATCGGATGCCACGCCTTCATTGCGCCCCCCCTGAAAGAGCTGGGTCAAGGACCGTCCCGAAGACACTTGGGTACATCGGTGCCACGTGGTGCTTCACGGCCCACAGATACCAATTGTCGACCACGGTGCCGGTGAGCAGAATGCCGATGCCGCCAGTCAGCGGACAAAGGACGGCAAACCACCACGCCCAACGGTGAATCGATTCCGCGGTGGCATTGAAACCCATCGTCCACCGCCAGAACAGAGCCCCGCGCTCGAATGCGGTTCCCCTATCGACGACCTGCTCGATTTCCCGCTCAGCTCCATAGCGGCTCGCCGCCAGCACGGTCGCGCCATGCATGGCGAAGAGCAGCGCCGATCCATAGAGAAAGACGATCGAGAGCATATGGAACGGGTTGTAAAAGAGATTGCCGTAGCGAATGGAGAAGGCCGCCGTCCAATCGAGATGGGGGAAGATGCCGAAGGGAACGGCTTCGGCCCAGCTGCCCATAAGAAGCGGCCGGATAAACCCGAGCACAAGGTAAAGCCAGATCGCCGAGGCGAAGGCCCAGGCCACATGCGTACCCATGCCGAGCGCACGGGCCCGCCGATACATGCGCGCCCACCACAGCAGGATCGACGTGGTGAGGAAGAACCCCGCCATGAGCCACCAGCCTCCTTCTTTCAGAGGAGGAAAGATCTGAGTGCCATAAGCGGGCGCAGGCGGCTCGAGCGCGAGCCAAGGCAGCTGGCGCACAAACTGGATGGGATCCCAGTTCACCGAAGCCCACATATTTAGTCCGATGATCTCGATCGCGGCAATGCCGAAGATCAGGGACGCGATCCCGAGCCAGCCGAGATAGATCGGACCGATTTGCGCATCGCCGATCTTGCCAAGCCAATAATCGAACCTGGCTCCCCCGATGCGTGGAAGGGATCCGATCGGAAGCGCTACACCTGGGTCGGGTAAGGCGCTCCGCACCTGCACTTGCGTGAAGATATTCTGATAGGTCGCCATCTTCGTCCCCCGGCCCTAGTGCCAAATTGGCAAGTTAAGCCACCAGTTCCACCATTCGGGCCAGCCACGGGTCCAGAAGGGGCCACTGATGACGATGCAGACTGCGCTCCAGAATGAAGCGCTAATGGCGAGAAAGAGCCCGAGCCGATGAATGCCGAGCGTTCCGATCGAGTAGCCGATGGTGTCGCGGAAGAACGTGTTCTCGTGTTCAGCGGTCTTTACTACTTCGCCCTTCTTAGGGTTGGTCGCCGAGAGAACGAGTCCTCCGTGCAGCGCGAGTGCGAGCGCATTGGTGAAGAAGAAGCTCACCGCGATCATATGCGCCGGGTTGTAGTGGAAGTGCAGAAACTGATAGCCGACGTTCGACACCCAGTCGAGGTGGCTCATGATGCCGTAGGGAAAACCATGTCCCCAAGCGCCCAGCAACAGCGGGCGAACCACTACTAAGGTGAAATAGGCCAGAATGGCGAAGCTGAATGCGAAGGGCACGTGATAGCCCATGCCCAGCTTTCGCGAGATTTCCACTTGCCTGAGCGCCCACGATACGAAGGCGCCAAGTGCGCAGACGGTAATGAGCTGCCACAAGCCGCCTTCGAGCAGAGGCGCGAGGGCCAGACCATATTTGAGATCCGGCGGAGCGATATTGATCTGCCAGAGGTTCCACGTCGGTCCCTGCGACGCGCCCCACAAGATCAGCGCGGTACCGAGAATGGTGAAAAAGATCGTGGTAACGCCAAAGAAGCCCACATAGAAAGGCCCTACCCAAAAGTCGAACAAATCGCCGCCTATCAAGGTTCCGCCGCGGGTGCGGTACTTCCTTTCAAAACTGAGCATTGCCATCTCTAAACCCTCCCACCCCTCGGGCAGGCCTCATTGGTTTGGCCTTGGTGTTGGGGAGTGGCGAGCTTCGGCCTTCGGCCTTACTCGCCACTCGCCCCTACGTTCGCTGCCCCTAAGGATTGGGCGCAGATTGCGACGCGGTTGTTCTCGGTCCTTCGATCCAGTTGAACCGGTCGGTGCTGAGCAGAATGAAATGGATCAGCAACGCCAGTGCGAACAGAAACGTGAACAGAGCGATCAATGTCCGCCGCGGGTCGAAAAGCAGCCACATTCTCCACATGACGATTCCTCCTTATGCCACCAGTGAAACGAGGTGGCCGGCTGCTCCCAACACATCATCGAGCGCCGCATAGCCCTCCGGGCCAGGCAGCCACGGCCGCCACATCCACACGAGGATGTGCGCAACAATCGCGATGATCGTGAAGATGATGAAGCTGGTCATGAATATGCTGTGAAATTCCTTGGCTTCATTTTCGGTCAAACCCGAAAGTGAGCCGGTCCTTTCAATTGCCATCTGGATTCTCCCTATGCTGGCCTTCGACTCGTTACCGCGAACCCCCGCGGCCGGGATAACCGTGACCGACAGTGTCACGGCTTATTTCGCCCCGGCCTATGCCGGGGGAACCTGCTCGCCTAGATCATGAATGCGTAGGTGGCGCATATGCCCGCTGCATTCCGGGCCTCTTCAAAGATCGATTGACGGTGCATCGCGCTTCCGCGATGTGAAAACCACCTCCATGACCAAAGCCTCTTCATGACGGCCACGACGAGAAAGATGCTGAAGCAAATGGCATGAAGTAGACGAAACTGGATGGGCTCTCCCCGATGCCTTGCGGTCAATTGCGTGCTCATGGCTTCCTCTCACACCTCAAAAGTAAGCTGATGATCCCAGCGCGCGCTGGGTCCACCAAGATCGGGAAGCGGGGAGGGTCGGGGGGCATCATGCCGCTTGACCCTCCATGACCGACACGCGTGCCTGGCCGACGCGCAGCGCGGTCACTCGCTCCTCTCCGGCGCGGCGAGTTGCACGCTCGGCCGCGTCGCGCAGACGCTTGGCTGCAGAAATGCGCACTAGCACCGGTTGAGATTCGATAAGTTCATCGAGAGCGGCCTTGGCCGCGTCATCCCAGGGAAGCTCTTCGTGAAGGCGCGCAGGTGTCGCCTCTACCTTGTCGAGTTCGGTTCCCAGCGGAATAATGTTAAACAGCGCGTCGAACAGCGCGTTACAGACTTCCTGCAGAATGTAGGTTGCGCCGGCATAGCCCATGAATGGCGTGCCGGTATGGCGGCGGATGATCGCGCCGGGGAACGACGCAGGGATATAGATCGCGCGCGCCCCAATCTCCGAAAGGTACATTCGCTCGTTGTAGCTGCCGAACAAAATCAGCGGCGTCTTCTCGGCGACAGCGTTGCGAATCTCCTGGTTATTTGGCTTCACTCCGGCGCAACGCGCGAAAGCGAAGGTGCAGGGCAAACCGAGCTCTTCCTCGAGGAAGTTCCGCATGCCTCGCGCATAGGTCTCGTTGGCGACGATGGCAAAACTGGCGGTGCCGAAGAAGTCCTGGGTGACCGAGCGCCAAAGATCCCAGAGAGGCTTGATGGTGGTGTGCTTTTCCCGCTCGATGAATGGCTCGGGGTCGATTGCGGTGAGCTCGCCCAGCTTTCGCAGGAACTTGGTGGTGGAGTGGAGCCCGATCGGCGCCTGAAGATAGGGCCGTTCCAGGACCTCGCACAGAAGCCGCCCGAACTCGCGATACATGCAGATATTGACGTCGGCTTCGACAAGCTTCGGCACATCGGCGAGATGGCTTCCGAGGGGGAACACCATGTTCACCTCGCAACCCATGCCTTCCACCAATCGCCTGATCTCGGCGAGGTCCGACGGCGTGTTAAACGTGCCATAGATGGGGCCGATGATGTTGACCCGGGGCTTCTCCCCTTCCCCGCGCTGCTCGCGCGCCGGAATTTTCTTCCGTCCGTATTGGGTCCATAGCCAGGTCAACGCACGGTCGGCCGACTGCCATTGATCTTCGTCGATCGTGCGCGGCAGAAAGCGCTGGATGTTCGTGCCCTCGGGCGTAACGCCTCCACCGATCATCTCTGCGATCGAACCGGTAACGACGACGGCGGGCAGCTCAGGGTCGAGCGTGCTATGCGCGCGGCGCATGGCCCCTTCCGTGCCCGTTTGGCCTAGCTCCTCCTCGCCCAACCCCGTAACCACGATGGGCAGCTCGTGCGGCGGGAGCGCATCGGTGTAATGCAGAACCGAGGTGACCGGCAGGTTCTCGCAGCCGACCGGCCCGTCGATGATGACCTGCAAGCCTTTGACCGCCGTGAAGACGTAGACCGACCCCCAGTAACCCCCGGCGCGATCATGGTCGAGAACCAACATCAGATCATCTCCTGGGCCTTGCGCTTCTTCGCCTCCTTGTCGAGGCGGCGCTTGGTTTCGGCTCGAAACTGCGGATTGTCTTTGGGCACGTCTTCCCAAATGCCGGCGGTATAGCCTTCGCCAACACCACCGAAGAACGCCTTCATCTCATCGAAGCGCGGCTTGGATTGCAGCGCGGCGTTGATCACTTGGGCGAGTGAACCGGCACCTGCCGGTCCCATGAGCGGTCGCGCCGAGATAAGGTTGGTGAAGTAAAGAGAGGGAATCGCCATCTGCTTCGCCTTCTGCACGACAGGTGTCGTACCGATGGCGAGTTCGGGCTCAAACTCTTCAACCGCCGCGAGATCTTGCTCGAGCGATGCGCGATAGGTGACATGCACGCCCTTGGCTTCCAGCCAATCGCGATCAGGCTCGGACCAGGGCGTGCGCGGACAGGCTGTGCCGACATAGCGGACGTCCGCACCGCTCTCCAGGAGAAGGCGCGCGACGAGAAGCTCAGATCCCTCGTAACCCGAAACGGTGATGCGGCCGTCGATCGGCATCCCGGACAGCGCGCCGCGGATCGCCGGCAGGATACGGTTCTTTGCAGCATCGACCGTCTTTCGGTGAATGCCACAGGTGTCGCCGATCGCGTCGAGCCAAGCGGCCGTTCCGTCGTGGCCGACCGGCGCCGAACCGACGATCTTCCGACCGGCTGCCTCGAACTCGCGGAACGAAGCGGTGTAGAACGGATGAATCGCCGCCACCGCGGCGCAATCGAGCGCGGCGTAGAGCTCCCGCCACTCGCGCGTCGGGACAACAGGCCCCGCCGCGAGGCCAAGCGGCTCCAGCAGGGCGCCAATGCCGATCGGATCAGCGGGAAACATCTCGCCGACAAGCGTCACTGTCGGCTTGTCCGACTTGCCGCCGCGGGGCGCCTGCACGGGGCCTTCCTCCGCCTCGGTTCGCGCGAAGTGGAGCATCGCGGCGGCAAGAACGTCCTTGGCCTCCGCGTGCGTTGGCACGCCAAAGCCGGGGACGTCGATGCCGATAATGCGCACGCCGTTTATCACATCCGGCAACAGTCGGAGCGGCACGCCGGAAGCCGTGGGTACGCACAGATTGATGATCACGATCGTGTCGTAAAGTTCGGGGTCGGCGAGGTCGTGAACCGCGGCCTTGATGTCCTCGAACAACTTCCCAGTAACGAGCGTCTCGGAATTGAAGGGCACATAGCCGACGGAGCGCCTGGCGCCGTAAAAGTGCGACGTGAACGTGAGACCATAGACGCAGCAGGCCGAACCTGAGAGCACGGTGGCTGTGCGGCGCATGCGCAAACCGACCCGCAAAGAGCCGAAAGCAGGGCACATGCTTTGCGGTTGGTCGTGTGGACCCATTGGGTAGTCTTTGGCGTAGCGCTGAAGGGTGTCGCTTTTGCCGGCCTTCTCGGCGGCGCGGCGCATCTCGTCGGCACCCGCGTGACAGCCCAGTCCGTCACTTTTTATTGCCTCGCTATTGATCGCCGGCGTGGATTCGGGCACGGACTCAGCGCCGTCATGCTGCATCGGCGCATGGGAGGCGTCGTCGTAAAGCACCTCGGCGCTCTCGCCCGCCTGCCGTTCCCACTCTCTTTCCAGCCCGCTCACGCCCAAACAGCCCTTCTCTCAGACAGATTCGTAGATCACCTCGAGCGATGCCTTCTCAACGATCGCTCCACCGCACATATCCTCGGGAGTCGCCGGCAAAAGCGTGACGCCGCGACCGACCGCTTCACCCTTGAACAGGCCAAGCAGGCCGTCCTGATCGAATGGCTTGGGCCGCACGGGCGGCGCCTCGGCGACATTGGTTCCGAGGTCCTCGAAGAGCGATGACCATTGATTGCCCGGCGTGCCGATGATCTCGTAGTTCGCGCTCTTGCGCCGGATATCGTCGTGAGCGGGAATTGCCGCGAGCACCGGGATGCCGGCACCGTCGCAGAAGGCTTGCGCCTCGCCGGTCCCGTCGTCCTTGTTGATGACCATACCGGCCACGCCGACATTGCCGCCAAGCTTGCGGAAATACTCGACCGCAGAGCAGACATTGTTGGCGACGTAGAGAGACTGAAGGTCGTTGGAGGCGACGACGATCACCTTCTGGCACATGTCTCTTGCGATCGGCAGACCGAAGCCGCCGCAAACCACGTCGCCCAGGAAGTCGAGCAGCACGAAGTCGAAACCCCAGTCCTGGAAGCCAAGCTTCTCCAAAAGTTCGAAACCGTGGATGATCCCGCGACCGCCGCACCCGCGCCCGACCTCGGGACCGCCGAGTTCCATGGCGAATACGCCATCCCGCTTGAAGCAGACGTCGCCGATTTTCACGTCTTCGCCGGCGAGCTTCTTCTTCGACGAGGTCTCAATAATCGTCGGGCACGCGCGTCCACCGAAGAGCAGCGATGTCGTGTCACTCTTGGGATCGCACCCGATGAGCAGCACGCGCTTGCCCTGCTGCGCCATCATGTAAGAGAGGTTGGCTAGCGTGAAGCTCTTGCCGATGCCGCCTTTGCCGTAGATCGCGATGATCTGCGTCTCTTTGGTAACCTCGCTCGTCACAACCGGATCGGGTTCGACCGATGCTTCTTCGCGGAGGAAGTCATACACCTTGGTGCAACCCGGCGCATTGGCGGCAGCGTCGTAGGACATGCTCATGCGCAACTTCTCCAATCCAAGATCATTTTGAGGCAGGCCGGATCGGTGAAAGCCGTTCGATAGGCTTGATCCGCGTCGGCAGCCGGCTGCCGGTGGGTAATCAGATCCCCGAGAGACAGACGACCGCTCTCCAGAAGTCCTGTCACGGCGGCCATGTCAGCGGGGTGCCATTCAGCCGCGACGCGAATGCGCGCTTCCTTCATGAAGGCCGGCGGAAAGGTGAAGCTGAGCGGATCGGAATAGAATCCGGCGAGAACGATTTCGCCGCGCGGCGCGAGCCGCCCGACAAGCGTGTCGAGCAGCGTGGCATCGCCGCTCACGTCGCAGATGATTCCGTATTGCCGGCGAGTGTCGTCGTCCGGCGCCACGACGGCGTAGCCTGCGGCGCCGTGCGCGCGGTCGGGATTGGTTTCCCAAACCGTTGGCGCGGTCCCCAGTGCAACGGCAACACGGGCCAGCAAGCGCCCGAGCACGCCGTGGCCGACAATCAGTTCAGGCGGCGTGCCATTCACGCCGATGGCGTGGTAGGCCGTCGCAGCGAGCGCGAGAAGCACCCCCTCCTCTGCGAGGTTCTCGTCAAAAGGAACGACCCGGGCGCCGGGAACGACGACCCTCGACGCCGCACCGCCGAACAAGCCGCGGATTTCGCCGAAGCATCGGGCGCCGGGAACAAAAACGCGGTCGCCGACCCGTGCGCCGGAGCCTGGTCCCGCGCTCGCGATGCGACCGACCGATTCATAGCCAGGAACGAGCGGGTAGCCCATGCCGGGGAAGGAAGGCATTCGACCCGACCAGAGCAGCCGCTCGGTCCCGGTGCTGATCCCGCTCCATTCAATGTCGACGATGACGTCGTCATCTCCCGGTGCGGTTAAGTCGATGCGGCTCAGAACGAGACGCTCGGGCTCTTCCAGCACAACAGCTACGGTATTCATCCCCATAATCCGCAGGTTCGACACCCCGGTTCAAAAATGCCCAGAACAGGGGCACTTTCCCTGACTGTCAGTCTAGGCTGACTGTTGAGGATGTCAAGTCTACTTAACAGTTGTACGCGTCAAGATGCCGTGACAACGCCCGTTCTCAGCACGCGGCGGCCGGTCGTGCAGCGGATGCGGGTGAATCCGGATTTCGTGAGCAGCGCCTGTATCGCCGCGAAGGTGCGGGGGCGACCGCCCCCCATCGCCATGAGATAGAAGCCGAAATAGGCACCACCCATGGTCTCGGCGCCGGGCGTATCGGCTAGGGGCTCGGCCAGAAGGAGCGTGCCGCCCGGTGCCAGGGCCGCCTTGGCGGCCTTGAGGATGCGAAGCGCCGTCTCGTCGTCGTGGTCCAGAATCACCCGGATCAGCGACACGAGATCGGCGCCTTTGGGAAGGGCGTCGGACAGGAAATCGCCCGCAACGACCTCGGCCTTGCCCAGGCCGGCCTTTTGGACGCGCGCTCTTGCCCGAGCTGCGACGGCGGGCAGATCGAACACGCAGAGTTCGAGATTGGGCGCGCGAGCGGCAGCCGCGACTGCGAAGACCCCCTCCCCGCCTCCGACGTCCAGGAGCCGCCGGTGGCGGCCGACCGGATAGACGTCGAGCACCTCCTCGGCAACGAGCGGCAGCGAACGCGACATCAGCTCGCTATAGGCGGCGACTTGCTCGTCGCCGAGGTCGCTCGGACTTGCCGCACCGGCATAGGGCCAGTAGGCGGATAAAGCCGTGTGCCCCTTCTCCCCCCGCAGTAGCGCCACGGGATCGGCGAGGTCGGCATAAAGATGCGTATGGTGCTCGATCATGGCGGCAATCCCTGAATCGCCGGCCACCGCTGCGCCTAGAGGCCCAAGACCGATGCCGCTCTCCCCGCGCGCTTCCAGAAGGCGCAAGGCGCGCGCCGCAGTGAAGAGACGGCCAGCGGCATCCTCCGAAAGACCGAGCCGCTTGGCGAGGATCGACTCTGGGAGCGGCCCGTCGCGCACCATGCCGAAAACGCCAAGCTTTACGCAGGCAAAAAGCACCTGCGAATAGACGAACCCGGCACAGAGATCGAATAGGGCGGCGGCGCGCCGGCGGGCAATAAAGCGAGTGAGTGGAAAGGCTCCGGCCCAGGAAAGAAATCGCGGATTGGTGAGAAGCCTGTCACGGACCGTGGCGAAGCGCTGTCGCCCGAATAGTGGCATCGGCAAAGCCTCAAGGCCGTTCGCCATCCGTGTCGCCTCTCGGCGGGGCTCAAGCTGCCCGCTGTGCAAGCCCCTTTGGCATGAAGGGTTGCGACTGGACGGCGATGGTCAGCCGGAGCTGCTGTGCACCATCGCATGGCGGGATCGACTCCATCGCCTCGTCGAGGAGCGCCTGAAGACGCGCCGCAGCACCCTCCATCCCAAGCGACTGAACCGCATTCGGTCGCGCATGGGCGATGTCCTGGTTGCCGGGCTTCCCGCGAACGGCTGGATCCGCTTTGAGGTCGCAAATGTCGTCGGCGACCTGGAAAGCCTCGCCAAGACACTCGCCGAGACGCCGCCACGCATCAGGTTCCCCGCCTGACGCCAGCGCCCCGGCAACGGTGGCGGCCGCGAACAGAGAGCCCGTCTTGGCCTTGTGATATTCGGAAAGCTTGACGCTCGGCTCGCACTCCCAGGCCTGTCCGGCGACGATCCCGCTGGGCCCACCTACTGCTTGAGAGACGACCTGCAAAAGCGGGCCTAGTCGGGCGGGCCACTCGGCAGCGGATTTCGCCAGCGTCTGAAATGCCAAGATGATGAGCGCATCGCCGGCCAACACGGCGAGTGGCTGGCCGTAGGCCCTGTGGACCGAGGGTTTTCCCCGCCTGATTTCGGCATCGTCGAAGCAGGGAAGGTCGTCATGTACGAGGGAAGCACAATGCAGAAGCTCGATCGAGGTGGCAGCCGCGTCGGCAAGCTCGGGGCATGGATCACCGCAGGCTTGGGCGACGGCCAAACAAAGTCGCGGCCGCACGCGTGCACCGCCCGGAAAGACCGCGTAGCGGAGCGCCGCAGAAAGCTGGGGGGGCCCGGCGGGACCTCCCGCGCTGGTAACGGCTTCCTCCAGGGCCTTCTCGATTCTCACGCCCGAGTCCATCGGCCGCCCCCCTGATTGTCAAGCTAGACTGTCAGTATAAACTGACATGTAGTATAGACAGTGAAGATGGGAACGCAACGCGATTTCGCGAGGTGAGCGTGACACAAGCGAACCGCGTGGCCGTGATCGGCGCGGGAATCGGCGGATTGACGGCGGCCTTCGAGCTCGCCGCCCGCGGTGTGGACGTCACCATAGTCGAGAAAGGATCCGCCCCCGGCGGCAAGATGCGCGAGATCGAGATCGGCGGGCGCCCGATCGATTCGGGGCCGACCGTGCTCACCATGCGCTTCGTGTTCGAGCAGCTTTTTGACGATCTGGGCGAGACTCTCGGCAATCACGTGACCTTGCGCCCTGCCGAAATCCTCGCGCGCCATGCCTGGAGCGCAGACGAGCGTCTCGATCTGTTTGCCGACACCGACCGCTCGGCCAACGCAATCGGCGACTTCTCCGGAGCAGAAGAAGCAAGGCGCTTCCGCGTCTTTTGCGCCCGCGCCCGCGCCACCTATGAAACGCTCGAAGGTCCGTTCATCACCGCAGGCCAACCCACGCCCCTCTCGCTTGCCTTGAATGCCGGCATAAAGGGCTTTGGCGATTTGTGGCGCATTTCACCGTTTGTGACACTCTGGCGTACGCTTGGCACTTACTTCCACGATCCACGCGTCCGTCAGCTTTTCGGTCGCTACGCGACTTATTGCGGGTCCTCTCCCTTCAACGCCCCCGCGACCTTGATGCTCGTCGCACATGTCGAGCAGTCGGGCGTGTGGCTCGTGGAGGGCGGAATGCACCAGCTGGCTGTCGCGATTGCGGCCCGTGCCAAAGCCCATGGGGCCACGTTCCGCTATGGCTGTGAGGCTCAGAAAATCACGGTCGAGGGTGGCCGTGCGACCGGCGTGATCTTGACCACCGGCGAGACGCTCCATGCCAACCGCATTCTTCTCAACGCCGACACTGCGGCACTCGCCTCTGGCCTGTTCGGACCCGAGATTGCTTCCGCGGCGGCGCCGGTCAAACCGTCGTCGCGCTCTTTGTCCGCGATGACCTTCTCGATGCTGGCCGAGGCCACGGGATTTCCGCTTCGGCGGCACAACGTGTTTTTCTCCAACGACTATCAGCGAGAATTCGATGACATTTTCCAAGCCGGCCGCGTGCCTGGCGCACCGACAGTCTATGTCTGCGCTCAAGACCGCAGTGCCGGCGAAGTCGAAGGGGACGGTGCACCCCGCATCGAGCGCGTGATGTGCCTCATCAACGCGCCCCCTTGCGGCGATAGGCGAGAATTTTCAACCGAGGAGATCGAGCGATGCCGGATCCGAGCATTCGCCCAAGTGGAGCGCTGCGGACTTGCGTTAAGGACGCGACCGGAAGCGACGGTGGCGACAACGCCGTCGGATTTCAACAGACTCTATCCGGGGACCGGGGGGGCCCTTTACGGCCAGGCGTCTCACGGCTGGGCGGCCTCGTTCAATCGGCCGACGACAAGGACCAAGGTTCCGGGTCTCTATCTCGCCGGGGGCAGCGCGCATCCGGGGCCGGGCGTTCCCATGGCGGCGCTGTCGGGACGCCTTGCGGCCGCGACCATCCTGGAGGACCTGACTTCAGCCAGGCCGTACCGAAAGGCGGCTATGCCTGGTGGTATGTCGATGGCATAAGCGACGACGGCAATCATGCGCTGACCATCATCGCCTTCATCGGCAGCGTTTTCTCGCCCTACTACGCTCTCGCCCGGCGCTTCGGCCGCGGCGATCCGCATAATCACTGCGCGCTCAATGTCGCGTTGTACGGATGTTCGGCCAAGCACTGGGCTTTGACCGAGCGTACGCGTGAGGATCTCCGACGCGATGCGCGCTCCTTGCAGATCGGTCCGAGCCGACTCGACTGGGACGGCGATGGTCTCGTCGTCCATGTGGACGAGATCACCGTGCCGTGGCCGTCGCGCCTCAAAGGCGTCGTCCGTGTGAGGCCTGCTGCGCTGACTCGCTGCGTATTCGATCTCGACGGCGAGGGTCGTCACCAATGGCATCCGGTCGCGCCCTCTGCCGAAATCGAGGTCGTCATGGAGCGGCCGCGTCTCAGCTGGAGGGGGCACGGCTATCTCGACTGCAATTTCGGAGATGAACCGCTCGAAGCCGCCTTCGTTGAGTGGGACTGGACCCGCGCGCAGATCGGATCCCGCACCGCGGTTCTTTACGACACTTTTCCGCGTCACGGCCCACCGGTCTCCTTGGCCTTGCGCTTTGACCCCAACGGTCGGGTCGAGGAGTTCGCCGCGCCGCCGCGCGCCGACCTGCCATCAACCATTTGGCGGATCGCGCGACACGCCCGCTCGGACGACTGTACGCCGCAACTGATCAAGACGCTGGAGGATACGCCGTTCTATGCCCGCTCGCTGGTAGCCGCGCAGATAGCCGGAGAGCAAACCCTCGGCGTACATGAAAGCCTGTCGCTCGACCGCGTCGCCAACCCGATCGTTCGGGCGATGCTGCCATTCCGCATGCCGCGACGACGCTGGCGGCGGTCGTGACTAGTCGGCGACTTTCTCAAATCCGCGCTTAGCCGCCTCGCGATTGCGACGTCTGCGAAGGAAATAGATCATAGAGCCGATGGCGAGCACTAAAAAGCCCCCCAGCGTGGTAAGCGCCAGGATGGGCAGCAATTCATTGGTCTCCATTGTCTTTCTTCTCCGATTCGCTGGATTCCCGGCCGGGCTGCCCAACAAACTTGACAGCTAACAACCGTCCAACGCCGGAAGACCGAAATTCGATCCACGCCCTATCGCTCCTCGTCGGTGCTGTTCGGAGGTCCCGGGGGCGCATCGTCCTTGTCGCGCTTGTCGAAGCGCCGCGCCACACGCTCCAGGACCAGCCAGCCGACGGCAAACGCCAACACGACGAAGAGTTCCATGAAGGCGAGCGGGTTGAACGAGGCCATCTAGTCCTCGTCGGGATCGGGCGGCTTCCGGTTGCGCGGTTCCAACGCGCGGCGCGTGCGAACCAGATCGATGATTGCCAGCGCCAAGACGGCGCCGAATACGACGATCAGCTCGATGAGACCGAACCTCTCGGCCATCAGGCGCGGCCGATGGCCACCATCGCCGAGAGGTCGCGCCCGAGAGCCGCAAGGACCATCGCGACGATGCCGTTCGCATCGAGACCCGCCTTCGCATACATCGCTTCGGGCTTGTCCTGATCGATGAACGCGTCGGGCAGCACCATGGTTCTCAGTTTGAGCTTGCCGTCCAGCAGACCTTCCAGACTCACGAGCTGCATGACATGCGAGCCGAAACCGCCGAGGGCCCCTTCCTCTATGGTGACGAGCACTTCGTGATGGCGAGCGAGTTGCAGGATCAAATCCCGGTCAAGAGGCTTGGCGAACCGCGCATCGGCAACGGTGGCCGGCAGCCCCAATGCAGCAAGCTGCTCCGCCGCCTTGAGACATTCTTGCAGGCGCCCGCCCAACGACAGAAGTGCCACGGCACTGCCTTCGCGCAGCAGCCTGCCCTTGCCGACGGGCAGCGGTACGCCCTCGTCCGGCAGGGCCAAGCCTGTCCCCTCGCCGCGGGGATAACGGAACGCGACCGGCCCGTCGTCGATGGCCGCCGCAGTCGCAACCATATGGCGCAACTCAACCTCGTCGGCCGCCGCCATGACCGTAAACCCGGGCAAACAACTGAGATACACAACGTCGAACGAGCCTGCATGAGTCGGGCCGTCGGCGCCGACGACCCCGGCCCTGTCGATGGCGAAGCGAACGGGGAGTTTCTGAATGGCCACGTCGTGCACGACCTGGTCATACGCGCGCTGCAGGAAGGTCGAGTAGATCGCCGCGAACGGCTTCATGCCCTCCGCGGCAAGGCCGGCTGCGAAAGTCACTGCATGTTGCTCGGCAATCCCGACATCGAAGGTGCGGTCGGGGAATTCCTTCGCGAAGAGATCGAGCCCCGTGCCGTCCGGCATCGCAGCGGTGATTCCGATGATGCGCTCATCCTTGCGCGCCTCGATGGCGAGGCTCTCGGCGAACACGCGCGTGTAGGACGGGGCCTTGGCCTGCGGTTTGTCCTGTGCGCCGGTAATCACGTTGAACTTGGTCACGCCATGATACTTGTCGGCCGATGCCTCCGCCGGACCGTAGCCCTTGCCCTTCTGCGTTACGACATGAACCAGGATCGGGCCTTGCTTCGTGTCGCGCACGTTCTTGAGCACCGGCAGAAGCTGCTCGAGGTCGTGACCATCGATAGGCCCGACATAGTAAAAGCCGAGCTCCTCAAAGAGACCGCCCCCCGACCAATAGGTGCGCGAAAGCTCCTCCATGCGGGCCGCCCGGCGCTCCCACTCCTTAGGTAAACGGTGCGCAAGCTGCTTGGCGATGTCACGCAAGTGCAAATAGGTGCCGCTCGATGTCATGCGCGCGAGGTAGCGTGACAGTGCCCCGGACGGCGGAGCGATCGACATATCGTTGTCGTTGAGAACCACGATGAGGCGTGAATCCATGGCGCCGGCATTATTCATGGCTTCGTAAGCCATGCCGGCACTCATGGCACCATCGCCGATCACGGCGATCACATTATTCGTCTCCCCCTTCATGTCGCGCGCGACGACCATGCCGAGGCCCGCGGAAATGGAGGTGGAGGAGTGCGCGGCTCCAAACGGGTCGTATTCGCTCTCGGAACGTTTGGTGAAGCCGGAAAGCCCGCCGCCCTGGCGAATGGTGCGGATGCGATCCCGCCTTCCGGTCAAGATCTTATGGGGATAAGCCTGATGGCCGACATCCCAGATCAACCGATCGGCGGGCGTGTCAAACACGTAATGCAGCGCGACGGTAAGCTCGACCACACCGAGCCCCGCGCCGAGATGGCCCCCCGTTACCGACACGGCGCTGATCATTTCCTGCCGAAGCTCGTCGGCAAGCTGCTGCAGCTCGTCTTCTGGAAGCTTCTTCAGATCGGCCGGCACCTTGACTTGGTCGAGGAGCGGCGTTGCGCTTTCGCCCGCCGCTTTCGTGATGACCTTCATCGCTTCCCCCTTTTTCCACTCAAACTGTTGCCCGTGCAGGATCGGTACCCGCCCCGGCACGGCGGCGCTCAATACGCTCAAAGAGATCGATGACCCAAATGGCCCGCGCCTGAAAATCCCACCATCGGTGCTCTTGGCGCGATGACGCCGGACCATCGCTGATGCCCTCGAGGAGAAACCGCGCCTGCTCGAGGCAAAGCGCTCCGAGAGCCGACTTGTCCGTTCGGGCCGCGGCCAACACATTGACCAGGACTCCGAGCTTGCGCTTGGCCGAAACAACCGCGCGTTGCGTCACAGAATCGAGCCCCTGGCGCCGAAGCTCTTGGCCGATCTCCGCGTAAAGCAGGCGCGCGGCACGAATACCAGGCCGGCAACTCGCCGGTAGCGCGGCGATGCCTGCGTCGGACCGGGCGTAAAGTGCGTCGGCCGCATCGAGCACACGGCCGATCACCGAGCGCAGCGCGGGAAGGCAACGCGGGTCGGCCAGCCAAGCCTCGCCGTCGATGCCTGCCTCACGAAGCCAGTCAAGCGGCAGATAGAGACGGCCCGCGCGGGCATCCTCGCCCACGTCACGGGCAATGTTGGTAAGCTGCATGGCCACACCGAGATCGGCGGCGCGCGCCAGCAAGTCAGGGGCCCGCACACCCATGAGGATCGCCATCATGACGCCGACTGTCCCGGCGACCCGCGCTGCATAGGCTTGGAGCGCGGCAAGGTCTTCGTAGCGCCGCTCCTGTTCGTCCCATGCCAAGCCTTCGATCAACGCCTCCGGCAGATGCTGGGGAATAGCGAACCGTTCAACGATCTCGGCCAATGCTCGATCGGCCGGGTGAGCCGCCGGCATCCCCCGGTAGACGCGGTCGAGGCGGACCTGCAACCGATCGACTGCGGCAGGACCGCGTTCGATGTCGACGGAATCGTCCGCGAGCCGGCAAAATGCATAGAGCACCGAAGCCGGCTCGCGAATGCGGCGCGGGAGGAGAAAGGACGCCGCATGAAAAGTGCGCGACCCCGACCTGAGCAGGGTTCGACAGGCCGCGATGTCGGCAGCGCTTCGATAGGATTCAGAGGAGCGCTGCATGAGGCACTACCTGATCTAGAATTTTCGCAGAGCACAGGACGCCGGGCACGCCCGCGCCAGGATGGGTTCCGGCGCCGACCAGATAGAGCCGATCCACGTCCTCGGCTTTATTGTGCGGCCGGAACCAGGCACTTTGGCTGAACAGCGGCTCGAACCCGAACGCAGCACCCTTGTGCGACAAGAGCCGGTCGTGGAAATCCTGTGGCGTCATCAGCCGCGAGGTCACGATGTGCTGCTGGAAGCCGGGGAGCATGATTTCGTCGAGAAACTCGGCGATGACGCGGCGATAGGCTTGCGCCTTCGTGCTCCAGTCGACGCCGGCGTCGAGATGCGGAACAGGCGAGAGCACGTAGAAGGCGTCGCAGCCCTTTGGGGCCAGAGAAGGATCTGTCGCCGTCGGCCGATGCAGATAGAGGCTGAAATCCTCGGCGAGGATGCGGCGCTTGAAGATGTCTTTGAGCAGATCTCGATAGCGCGGTCCGAGCAGAATGGTGTGATGCTTGACGTCGGGATATTGCCGCGATGTGCCGAAATACCAGACGAACAGACCCATGGAGTAGCTGGCGCGATCCAGCTTCTTGTCTGTCCAGCGGTGGCGCGCCGCTGCAGGAAGAAGTTTCCGGTAGGTCCAAGCTGTATCGGCATTGGACACGACGATGTCGGATTTTATGTATTCGCCCGTCGTGAGGCGCACGCCGGTCGCGGCCCGGCCTTCGATGGTGATCTCGCCGACCTCAGCGCCGCAATGTATGTCGTTACCCTGACGCTCGATCAGACCTACCAGGCCCTGCACCAGCTTGCCCATCCCGCCCATGGGGAAATGAACCCCGAAGCGGCGTTCCAGGAAGGCGATAAGGCCGTAGATCGAGGTGACCTTGAACGGGTTCCCGCCGACGAAGAGCGGATGGAAGCTCAAGGCGAATCTCAATCGCGGATCGCGTACAAATTTCGACGCAAGCCCATACACGGTCTTGTAGCTTTGCAGGCGCACGAACTCCGGCAGCACCTTGGCCATGTCTGACCACGAGCTGAAGGGCACGGCACCCAACTCCTCGAAGCCAACGCGGTAAATCTCCTCGGCCTGCCGCATGAAGGCGTCGTAGCCCGCGACGTCGTTTGGGGAGAGGCGCGCAACTTCGGCCCGCATCGCCTCGTCATCGCCGAGGCAATCGAGCTCAGTGCCATCGTGAAAGCGGATACGGTAGAACGGGTCGAGCGGTCGTAGATCGACGTCCTGTGCAAGCTCGCGCCCGCACAGCGCCCATAGCTCCTCGAGCAGGAAAGGCGCCGTAACGATGGTGGGACCGGCATCAAAGGTGAAACCATCCTGCCGGAAAACATAGGCGCGACCGCCGGGAGCATCGAGCTTTTCGAGGACTGTGACCCGATAGCCCCTCGCCCCAAGCCTGATCGCGGCGGCTAAGCCGCCAAAGCCGCTACCGATCACGACGGCATGCCGGCCCGGCCTACCGACCCGCGCTGCCTTGCCCCGAGCAGATGCGGTTGTCAACATTACTTGACATTAGCGGTGTCACTTATTTTTGCCAAGCGAGAAAGCGAAGACGTCACGCATGAGCCGGTACGCGATTCCGATGCGCTACCCTCACCACGATTTCCGCGATTTCCTCGGGCCGTTCCTCGTGAGCGAGATGGCCCAATCCGCGCATTACGACGACCTCCGCCTTGGCCACGCGCCCGCGGACCTTGAAGGCGTCATCGGGTGAAATCGCCCGGTCCTGCGTTCCAACCACGAGGACAAGGGGCACCTTCAGCGCGCCGAGCCGCTTCGAGAAGGCCGCCAAATCCCATCTCGACATCATGCCGAGCGCCGCGGCGACATGACTTTCGCTCCGGAACAGACGTGCGTAGTAGCCGACTCCCTCAGACCCCAAGCTGGAGCCGGTATTGCGGATCAGGCGATCGACCGCGGCGGGATTGTCGGCGCGCCAGGCCAGCAACCGCGGCACGAAGGGATTGAGCACCAGCAATTTGGCGAGCGGTGAAAAGAACTGGCCGGCCACGCTGCCGAAGGGCAGCAGCGCTCCATTCAGGCTCACCACCGACTCCGGCGCGATAAGCCCGTCCAGACACATCTCGATAAGGATCGCCGCCCCCGCCGAATGGCCTACGACCACGGCCGGCTTGACTTTCAGACTTCTCAGCAATTCCGCGAGATCACCGGCCATCGCCGGGAGCGAGAGGCGCGGCGTCGGCGGCAGCTCCGTGAAGCCATGTCCCGGCAAATCCGGCACGACGACCGTGAAGGCCTTCGAGAGGATCTGCGCAAGCTCGCCGTAGGAATGGCTCGACGCGCCGGTGCCATGCACCAGCAGCAACACTGGGCCGTAGCCCATCACCTGGACATGCCACGTCAGGCCTGCGGCGGAAACGAACCGGCTTGCCTCGCGGTTTGGCCAGTCCTTCCCATCCCGCTCAAAGTCGAGCTTGCCGGTCACGCTGGGCTCCCGATCCTCGCCTTGACCTCCTCGGAGAGCGTTCTTGCATCTGCATACGGCAGGGGGAGGTATTGCGCGCCCATGGCTTCGGCGAACCGTTCGGCGCCGGCGCCGGCCCTCTGTGAGGTATCGACCAGAAGAACGGCAATGCCCGTCTCGCGCAAGGCGCACGCAGAGCCGATAGCATCGCGTTCGGCCGCTTCGCGCCCCTTGCTGCCATCGCGGGCGATATTGGGGCGTCCGTCGGTCAACACCACGACTGTCGGCGTCTGGTGCTTGCGCCTGATCGCGATCGCCAGCGACGCAGCCTCTTCCAAGGCCTTCGCCAGCGGCGTGCCGCCGCCTCCTGGGAGATCGGCGAGGCACCGCTTGGCCCGCGTGAGCGAGCGGGTCGGTGGTAGCAGGAGCTCTACCCCGCGGCCACCGAATGACAGCAGCGCCACCTCGTCGCGGCGCACGTAACAATCGGCGAGAAGTAATTCGACTGCCCCCTTAGCCTCGGCGAGGCGATTGACGGCACTCGATCCCGAGGCGTCCACCACGAAGATGGTGACAGTCTCACGCCGGTCCTTCAGGCGCTTGATCCTGAAGTCCTCCGACCGAACCTCAAGGCGCCGCGTAGCGCTCTCGCCCGGCTGAACGCGAATCCGCAGGCGCTGCCAGGGCGCGGCAGCCCGCAATGTTTCGAGAACGTTCAACCGCTCGCCGGCGCGCAGATCGCCGCGCCGGGTTCCCGCCGGGCGGCCGCGCCGCCGCGTCCGCTGACGTTGACCCGCGCGGCCGGAGGCCGAGCCGTGCGACCGAGGCGACTGCCGGCCGACAAGGCGCGCAAGGAGGTTCCGCGGAATTGCAGCCTGGGCCGCGGCCAGCACGATTTCCTGCAATTCGGCGGCGCTCGGCGTGGGTTGTTCGGGCGCCTCCGGGGGCTCCGGATCGGAAACGTCCTGTTGCTCTTGGTCTTGCGGCGTCAGGTCTTGCTCTTCTTCGTTCTGCGCCAAGGGAATGCGCGTGGCGCGGGGCGCAAGCACGAGCCGCGCGGCGGTCGCCACATCTTCGTCGTCCACGACGGCATGGCCGCGCAAGGCGGCGAGGCAACGGGCGGCTTTCAAAGCCCGCAGCGGCGCGTTGAGAGAGCCGATGCCGAGTGCTAGGGCAACGCCGCACAGAGCCTCTATAGTCTCAGCCGTCACGGCAACACTGCGCAGACGGTCTTTCGCCTGAACGATCTCTTCGGGGCCGATGCTCGTGTCATGTTTGGCATCGCGAAAGTCGCCGTCGCTTATCTCATCGAGATTTACATGGCATGCGAGCCTATCGAGCAGCGCCGCCGGCAGCCGCTCATCGTCGCCAATGCCCTCATCGAGAGCTATCACGCCGAACCGTGCCGGCAGACGCTGAGTAAGGCCGTCACGCTCCATCGCCACCTCGCCCTTGTCCATAGCGGCGACGATACGGGCAGCGACGGCGGGAGACATGCGCTCAGCCAACGGCACGAGAAGCAGGCCGCCATCGGAATCCGCAAGGATGCCGCGCTCGACGATGGGTTTCCCGGCAGCCAGCGTCGCGGCGAGATCTAGCCCCCCGAGAAGCCGGTCGTCGGTGATATGGGCGGGCAGCCGGCGCAGACGCGTGGTCGCCGGCAGGAGTTCGCGCAGCAGGTCGAGCCATGCCTCGCGGGCGCCGCCCGAGCGGCCGCGCAGCGAGACGCCGCCAAGCCCGGTTCCGTCGATCGCAATCAGGATGGCTGCGAGGCGGGCATCACCGACGCGTGTCCAGTCCGACGGTTCGCTGACGTCAGGCACCGAAGAGTTGCTCCACGGTGCGATCGATCCGCACCGTGGAACCTCCTTCATCGAGCGGGTTCCGTCTCAGCCGATGGCGCAGCGCGGGCGCCGCAACCTTCCGAAGATGGTCTTGCGTCACCGCCTTATCGCCCTGGAGCGCCGCGAAAGCACGGGCGGCCCGCATCAGCGTCAGCTCTCCGCGCAAGCCGTCCGTGCCGACGCCGATGCAGAGCTCCGCCGCCTTCTTGAGCTGTGCGTCAGGTGTCTTGATCGAATTGAGCCGCTTTCTGGCGGCGGCGACCCGCTCGCACATGCGCGTCTCCTCTTCCTGCCAAGCGCCGATGAACTTGCCTGGATCGCGCTCGAATGCATCGCGGCGCCGGACCACCTCGACACGGGTCGATACGTCGTCGGGCGTTCGCACCTCAACCGAGAGACCGAACCGGTCGAGAAGCTGCGGCCTGAGTTCGCCCTCCTCCGGATTGCCACTGCCGATCAGCACAAAGCGCGCCGGATGCCTGATGCTCAAACCTTCGCGCTCGACGACATTCTCTCCCGAGGCCGCCACGTCGAGCAGGAGGTCGACGAGATGGTCCTCGAGCAAATTGACCTCGTCGATATAGAGGAAGCCGCGATGCGCCCGCGCGAGCAGTCCGGACTCGAAACATTTCTCGCCACTCGAGAGCGCACGCTCCAGATCGAGCGCACCGACGACCCGATCTTCGGTCGCGCCGAGCGGCAGGTCGACCACAGGCACCGGCACCAATTCACTTTTGAGGCGGCCACGAGCCGAGCGCTCATGGCATTCCTCGCAAGCGGCTCCGTTGGCGCCCGGATCGCAGTGATACCGGCAGCCGGAGACGACGCGCATGGGGGGCAGAAGGCCGGCAAGCCCGCGCACGGCGGTGGATTTGCCCGTGCCGCGATCACCGAAAACGAGGACCCCGCCGATTGACGGGTCGATCGCAGCCAGAAGCAGCGCGAGCTTCATTTCATCTTGGCCAGCGATGGCCGTGTATGGGAAAATCGGTTTCACTCGTCCCCCAAACGCTTAGAGCCAGGCGCGCATTGTGGAGAGGCTAAGCGGTCAACCTCTCCATATCGCCGATGCGCTCGGGTAGCTGGAACCTTACTTTCTCTTCGACTCCGTCGAGATCCTGGACCGTTACCAGCCTCAGCGAGCGCAAGCGGCAGATCGTGTCTTGAACGACGCTTTCGGGCGCGGACGCTCCGGCCGTGAGGCCGACCACCTCGACACCGTCGAGCCAAACGGGGTCGAGCGCCGAGGCCCCCTCGATTAGCTGGCTCTCAACGCCCGCCGCTTCACCCATCTCACGCAATCGGTTCGAGTTCGAGCTGTTGCTGGACCCCACGACCAGCAAGAGCTGCACCTGCTTGGCGAGTTCGATCACGGCCTTTTGCCGATTCTGCGTTGCGTAGCAGATGTCCCGGGTATCGGGCCCGAGGATTGCAGGAAACCGCCGCCGCAAAGCCTGGATAATGTCCTGGGTGTCGTAGAGGCTGAGCGTAGTCTGAGTCACATAGGCGACGCGTGCGGGATCTCGCACCACGAGCCGGTCCACGTCCTCCACCGAAGAAACGATATGCAGAGTGCCGGGAATCTGGCCGCTGGTGCCCTCCACCTCCGCATGGCCATGATGGCCAACCAGGATGACGTCGCAGCCCTTCTCGGCGTAGCGGCGGCCCTCGTTGTGGACCTTGCGGACGAGTGGGCAGGTGGCGTCGATGACGTCGAGCGCCTTCACGCCGGCAGCCTGCTCAACTTCCCGAGAGACGCCATGAGCGCTGAACACGGTGATGGCGCCGCGCGGAATTTCTTCGACGCTATCCACGAAGATGGCGCCCCGCGCCCTCAAGCGCTCGACCACGTGCTTGTTATGGACGATCTCGTGACGGACATAGACCGGCGGGCCATAATGGCTGAGCGCCCGTTCGACGATCTCGATGGCGCGCACGACGCCGGCGCAAAAGCCCCTTGGTCTAGCTAAGATTACACTAAGGTGTGTCAACTTTGCTGACATGCGCGATATATAACACGGGCGGTGGAACCCGTCACGCATGATGTTCGCTATCCATCCGCACCCTAGGAGGCCCACGAATGCTGACTTATCTGTTCGCTTACCTGATCGCGCTGGTGGTTTTTGGAGTGATCGATGCGCTATGGCTCACCACCATGGGGGCCTCGCTCTACCGCGCCACCCTCGGCGATGTCCTGGCCCCGGCTGTCCGGTTGGGGCCCGCAATCGCCTTCTACCTGCTGTTCCCGATCGGCATTCTCGTGTTCGCAGTGGCGCCCGCGCTGAGATCCGGTTCGGTTGCGGAGGCAGCCGCCTATGGCGCCCTGCTCGGCCTCGTGACCTACGGAACCTATGACCTCACCAATTTCGCAACCTTGCGGAACTGGACGCTCAAAATCACCGTCATCGACCTCGCCTATGGCGCGGCGGTGGTCGCCGCCGTTGCTGTCCTCACGACGCTGATCTTGCAGTGGCTCGAGCGGACGCCCGCCTAGTCGCTAGGCTGGCACCGGCCGAAGCAGATAGTGGCTCACGCCCCACTCTTCGCCGGCGCGATGTCCGAACAGGCCGGCGGTGGCTAGGAAAAAGAGACGCCAGCGCCGCTGCCAGAGCTTGGCGTCGTCTCCGTAGACCGGCTGCAATACCTGCGCCACGGCTCGCTCGTTGCGGTCCATGTTGGCAAGCCAGTCGTTGGCGGTTCGCGCGTAATGAAGGCCGCCCCACCGCCAGTCATCGACAACCTCGAACAGGCCACGGAACTCGCGGATGAGACCATGGCTCGGCATAATGCCACCAGTGAAGAAGTGCTGCGCGATCCAATCGGTTTGATCCGTGTGGTCGAAGGCGTATGGCACACGCGCATGACTGAACACATGCATGAAGAGAAGTCCGTCAGGCTTAAGCCAGGACCTGACATTCGCCAGAAGCGCCTCCCAGTTGGACACATGCTCAAACATCTCCACCGACACCGCCCGGTCGAAGGCCGCGTCCGGGCGGAATCCGTTCACGTCGGCGGTGACGACACGAAGATTCTCCAGTCCGCGGGCAACGGCCTCGCCCTCGATATAGGCCCGTTGCGACCGAGAGTTTGAGACCGCGAGGATGCTGCTCTCCGGGAACGCCTCGGCCATGAAGAGGGAAAGCGAACCCCAGCCGCAACCGAGCTCGAGAATTTGCTGTCCCGGGCCGAGCCGCGCATGGGCCACGGTCTCGGCCAGCGCGCGTTCCTCCGCCTCGCCGAGTGTGGTGGTGCCGTCACGATACAGGCAACAAGAATATTTGCGCCGGGGCCCGAGCACGAGGCCGAAGAAGTCGGCAGGCACCTCGTAATGCTGCGCGTTCGCAGCCTCCGCGTGGACGGCGATGGGACGCCCCCGCATCGCTCGCATGAAGTCGCGGGTAACCGCGTCGGCATCCTCCGGTAAGGTGCGCCGCGTCCGGGCGACCAACGTTTCGATCGCCAAGCGCGTCACCGCATCCGGGAGAGGAACCCGCTCGAAAGCGCCGATAGCGGCTCGCTTGAGGCTCATGCCGAATCCTCGGCCGGAGGACGTGGAAAAAACACGCTCGTGCGCGCCTGATAGGCGCGATAAGCGTCACCATGCTTGGCAACCATGTGCTGCTCCAAGGGCGGCACGCCCGAGACATAAACAAGCAGCCAATACATGCACACCGGAGCGGCGAGCGCCAACCATCCCGATGCGTAACCACTGCCTAGTTCGATGGCGAAAAGCGGGAAGGCAAGCCAGAACACCCATTCGAAAAAATAGTTCGGGTGCCGCGACCAGCGCCATAGCCCCCGATCGCAGACGCGGTCGTCTTTCTTGCGAGAGGCGAGCCAATCATGGAGCTGCCGGTCGGCGAGCCCTTCCCCGAGCACGCCGAGCAGTATCACGAGAACGCCGATCCAATCTTGCATGCGGCCGAACGGCGCCGGGTTATGCGCAGCTACGAAGACGGCAATGGCCAACGGCAAGGTTACCAGCGCCTGCTTCTGCAGCAGGATGAACATTTGCCGACGGGCATGAGAGCCCCATTGGCGGATCAGCAGTCCGTAACGCGGATCGTCGGCACGCTGCAAACTGCGGCGCACGATGTGGAGCCCCAAGCGCAGCGACCAAGCCAGTATGATCACGGCGACCACGATCTGGCGCGTCGTGGTCTCGCCACTCAGCGGTAGCAGCGCCGAAACGACGCCGACCAAACCGAGGCCAAAGGTCCATACGCCATCCACGAACCCGCTGTTGCGCGTGCGCTGCTGAATTGCCCAAGCCCCCGCCATGATCAGGGAAAGCGCCACCATCTGCGCGAAAATCACCAGGAGGATCTCGGCAACGCTCATCGCCCTTGCGTTCCTCTTCTGACACCCTCCAAGATACGCATCGTGCTTGGGGGAGGATGCCCCGTCAGTGTGCAAAGCGTGAACGGCGGCGCTGCCCGAACGCACCGCGCATGAATCGAAAAAGCCGATGCATCCAATCGCATCCCGCACACGTAACTGGAATTCCGTGGCGGCCTCCCAGGCCCCGCCACGACCTCGGCTTGGAACGTTCGCCTCATGCAGCCCTCCGAAAAGCGGCCTCTCGAAATCGCCATTATCGGCACCGGTATTAGCGGTCTCTCCGCGGCTTGGCTCCTCGCCCAACAGCACCAGGTGACGGTTTTCGAGAAAGCTTCTCGCCTCGGAGGCCACACCAACACTGTGGAGGTCGAAGGCCCGGACGGACGCATTCCCATCGACACCGGCTTCATCGTCTATAACACTGTCAACTATCCTAACCTAACAGAGCTGTTCCAGCATCTTGACGTTCCGACAAAATCATCCAACATGGGTTTTGCCGTCTCGCTTGGCGACGGCGCCTTCGAATACGCAGGGAACAGCGTGAAGAGCTTGTTCGCGCAGAAGAAAAACTTCTTCCGTCCACGTTTTTGGTCGATGCTCGCGGGCCTGTTCCGCTTTTATCGGCGGGCGCCTGGAGATCTGTCGCAGATCGCGGATCCCGATCTCTCCCTTGGCGAATATTTACGGCAGCATCGCTTCAGCCCGAGCTTCCAGCGGGATCATTTACTGCCCATGGCCGGCGCCATCTGGTCGGCGCCCCCAGAAACGCTGCTCGACTATCCAGCGGCGTCCTTCATCCGCTTCTTCGAGAATCATGGCCTGCTGAAACTGCAAGACCGGCCGGTCTGGCGGACCGTCGCTGGTGGCAGCAAGGCCTATGTGGCGAAGCTGACGTCAGGCTTCGGGGACCGGGTGCGGTTGAATTGCGCCGCTGTTTCCATCTCGCGGGATTCAACGGGCGTTGCGGTCCGGGACTCGACCGGGCAAACCAGCCGCTTCGATCATGTGGTCGTCGCCAGCCACGCCGACGAAGCCCTGGCGCTTCTCGCCGACCCGTCGCCACAAGAAACCGAAATACTCAGCGCCTTCCGTTACAGCCGCAACCACGCGGTGCTCCACTCCGACGCTTCCCTGATGCCAACACGACAGGCGGCTTGGTCGAGCTGGAATTACCTGGCACCGGAGGGAGACAAGGGCCAAGGCCTTTGCGTCACCTACTGGATGAATGCCCTGCAGGGTATACCCGGCGAGCGGCAGTACTTTGTGACCCTCAACCCGTCGCCGCAGCCGCGCGCGGAAACCGTTCATTGCAGCGACATCTACGATCACCCGATCTACGACGCCCGGGCGCTTCGGGCGCAAGCGAAGCTTGGCACGCTTCAGGGCGTCCGAAACACATGGTTCTGCGGCGCCTATTTCGGCGCAGGCTTTCACGAGGACGGGCTGAAATCGGGGCTCGAAGCCGCCGAGGCGCTCGGCGGCTTGGTCAGGCCTTGGCATCGCGATAGCCTTCGGAACAGGCAGACCTCAAGCACCTCCACGATCTCGGCGACAGAGGCCACGCTCGTCCCGTGAAGACCGACTCCGCCCTCTATGTGGGTCGCGTGACCCACCACCGCATGCGCCCTCGACGCCATAGCTTGGCCTATCGCGCCTATTGGCTGTTGCTGGATCTCGAGGACCTGGACGCGCTCGGCGCGCGGCTGCGGCTGTTCTCACACAACCGATTCAACCTGTTCAGCTTTCATGACGCCGATCATGACGGCGGCGACGCCGGACCGCTCCGCGCCGCGGTGGAGAGGCATCTGGCATCGGCCGGCATCGCGTTCGACGGCGGGCGGATCCTGCTGCTCGCCATGCCGCGACTTCTTGGCTACGTGTTCAATCCGCTCAGCATCTATTTCTGCTACCGGCGAGACGGCTCGATCGCGGCCCTCCTATACGAGGTGCGCAACACGTTTGGCGAACGCCATACATATGTGATCGCCTCGCCCGAAGATCATGGCAGCGCCATCCGCCAGCGTTGCGCCAAGCGATTCTACGTCTCGCCATTTCTCGGCATGGACATGCGTTACGATTTCAGCGTGATCGAACCTGAGGCGATCGTTCGCGTCATCGTCCGAGGGTCGGACTCTTCTGGCGACCTGATCGTCGCGTCACTCCTCGGCCAGCGCGCCGCGCTGACGGACCTTGCCCTGCTCAAGCTCTTGTTCACCCATCCATTGATGACGCTGAAGGTCACGCTCGGCATTCACTGGGAGGCCCTGAGGCTCTGGCTGAAGGGTGTGCGCCTTCAGCCGAAGCCCGCCGCTCCGAAGGATGTGATCACTGCCGTTCCGGCCTCATCGACCCCGCGAGGCCCGGCATGAGCTGGAACGAGGCGCAAAGCACTCATTCCGGCGTGCTGCGTAAATCGTCGGTCCGGTGGCGCCTGGCGGCGACGCCGCTTGCAACCGCGCTTCTGCAGCGCTTGCTGGGGTCCTTCGACACCGGCGCCTTTACATTGGAATTGCCCTCAGGGGCGACCATCGTGCACCGCGGCGCAATTCATGGCCCTAACGCGCATCTTGTGATCCGGCGCTGGCGCACGCTGCGGCGCGTGCTTCTCGGCGGCGACATCGGTTTCGCCGAAGCCTACATGGCGGGCGATTGGGAAACGCCAGATCTCGTTGCCTTGCTCGAGTGCTGCCAATGCAACGAGGCCGCTTTGCAGGCAGCGTGGGAGGGCTTCTCGGTCAAGCGGCTCCTGGGACGCCTGCATCATGCCGCTCGAACCAATACCCGGCGCGGCAGCCGGCGCAATATCGAGGCCCACTATGATCTGAGCAACGCGTTCTATGCCGGCTGGCTCGACGAGGGCATGAACTATTCCTCGGCACTCTTTGCCGATCCCACGCAATCCCTTGAGGAGGCTCAACGCGCGAAGCTCGATCGCGCGATCACTCTTCTCGACGTTCGGCCGGGCAACCACGTGCTCGAAATCGGCTGTGGCTGGGGCGCGCTGGCGGAGCGTCTCGCGGCGAAACATGGCTGCCGCGTCACCGGCATCACCCTTTCCCAAGAGCAGTTTGCTCATGCCCGGAACCGCATGTCGGGGATCAGCGATGCCGTCGCAATCAAGCTCCAGGACTATCGGGACACGACGGGAACCTTCGATGCGATCGTCTCCATCGAGATGCTCGAGGCGGCTGGTGAAGCGTATTGGCCGGCATATTTCGCGAAATTGAAATCCTGCCTAGCACCGGGCGGCACGGCGGTTCTTCAAGTCATCACCATCGACGATGCACGTTTTGCAGAATACCAGCGGCGTCCGGACTTCATTCAGCGCTATGTCTTCCCGGGCGGGATGCTGCCGACCGTCAAGCATATCGCGCAGCATGCCGAGGCGGCCTGCCTCAAACTTGAGTCCGCTGAGATGTTCGGCCAAAGCTACGCATGGACCCTGGCGGAGTGGCGCGCCCGCTTTATGCAAGCGCGACCGCCGGCGGAGACGCCGCATCTTTGTACGGAACAGTTCAAGCGCATGTGGAACTATTACCTCGCCTATTGCGAGGTCGGATTTCGGACCGGCGTGCTCGACGTCGGCCTATATCGACTCACGCACCGCTAGCCGTCCGCGCTCAGTGCGTCGTGCTGCCTTCGGCCGGCGCAATCTGGCGCATCAGCCTCTGAAGCCGTGACAAAGCCAACGAGACCTCGGTGAAATCACAGCGGTCGCTGCGCCACCAGTCGCCCACCAACTGAGCCGCCGGGGCAAACAGCGAGAGATGAAGCGAGCCGAGCGTAGCCCCCTGAACCCGCAATGCCTCAACGTAAGCCGTGACGACGCTTATATCTTGGGTCAAGAGAAGGCTCGTGAGTTGCGCGACTTCTTCCTCGCCGGCCACGAACTCTGCCTGACTTAATGGCTCCGCACTCCGTCCCTCTCCCTCCAGGCAATGCGCCAACAGAAGACGGGGAATGATCTCGCCTTCGATGATGCGGTTGAGAGAGGACCTCGCCGTCTTCGTCACTGCCGCCGCGGCCGCGCCATTCCCAATATTCGCAGGCTTCAGCCAGCAAAGCGCGAGCTGTCCGACCTTCGTCTCCCAATCATCGAGCTCGAGGGGTTTCACCATGTAGGCGTCCGCCCCGGCCCGGTAGCAAATCTCGATATCCTTCGGATGAGAGGAGGTCGAGAGCACGACGATCGGCACCGTCCGCTCGGGATCTCGCGCGCGCACCCGCCGCAGAAGCTCCCGTCCATCGATTCCGGGCAGATTGAGATCGAGCATGATCAGAGATGCACGCTCCGCAAGCGAGCCTTGCTCCGACAAAAGGCATCCTGCCGCCGCTTTGCCGTTCTCGCACCGCTCGATTGGATTGTTCACGCCCGCAGCCTGAAGGGCATGGCGCAAGGCGAGAAAGTCTGTGTCGCTGTCTTCGACTGATATGATTGTACAGACACTCATTTGGACGCCTCCGGACCGAGAGTGAAGTAGAAGGTCGAGCCCCGGCCAAGTTCCGAGTCGACCCACATACTTCCACCGTGGCGCTCCACGATTCTCCGGGCGATTGTCAGCCCAGCTCCTACGCCCCCGCCATATTCCTCGGGCCCGTGGATGCGCCGAAAAATCTCAAATATGCGTTCCCTCACGTCGGCTTCTATGCCGATCCCGTTGTCGCGGACATAATACCGCTTAGGGCTTGTTTGTTCGACTCCAATCTCGACCCATTTTTTGGCCTTATCGTTGTACTTGATGGCGTTGGTGATGAGATTCTCGAAGACTTCCCCCACGCGCACCACGTCGCAATGGGCAAAGCCAAGCGGAACTGGCCGCCTGAGGTCCGTTTCCGTCTCCGATATCAAGACCCTACAGGAGACCAGCGCGTCATTGACCAGGGCATCCAGATCGGCCCGCTCGACCGAGAGCTCTGCCCTGCCCGTCCGCGAATATTGCAGGAGCGACTCGATGAGGTCGTCCATCCTCCGCGTGAGCTTGAGGATGGTCTCCAATTGCTGCCGTTCCTCGGGGTCAAGATCATCTAGAAGGCCGCGCTTAAGAAAACTGGCCATATGATGGATGCCGCGCAGCGGCTCTTTCAGGTCGTGCGAGGCCACATAGGCAAAGCTATCGAGCTCGACATTGGCTTCGGCGAGGGCCCGATTGGCCCGCTCTATCTCGGCGGCCCTGTTCAGTATGACTTCCATGATGGCCTGCCGCAGTTCGACCACCGCGTCCTTGTCATTTTTGTGCCAGGGATCGCAACGGCCGGTGACGCTCTCCTTCCACAGAGCGAAAGAGCTTCTCGGCATAAGCCTGATTTCGCCGTCGGTTTCGCTCACCTTGACCGGCTTCTTCGGATCGCCGGCCCATGTCACTATCTCGATATGCTCGGGGCGGAACCAAAGAACGAATTCCAACTGGTGCGTTGAGAGACGTGCGCTGAGGACTCCGCTTGCGACCGACTTGAAAGCATCGGCCGGCGGGTAAAGCTCAGGAAGCCGGTCCGTTGCCACGACGGCTTCGTTCGCCTTCACGAGCCAGGCAGCCAGCGCGCGGACCTCCTCTTCGCTCGGGGTCGCTCCCATCAAAGACACCTTGTCCCTGGAGACCACGGCGGCACCTTGCGCATCGATGAGCGACAAGAGATTGAGCTCCCGGTTGCGATCTCCGAGCGAAACATGCAGATCGGGTTCTCGGCACAGGGCCTCCACCAGCTGATCCACCACGCCGGTCATTCGCAATCGCCGGTCGGCGCCCTCGGCGTCCTCCTTGGCAGCGGTCAGAAGTGACAGCATATGGGCCAAGAACTCAGCCGCCATGCGCGCCTCGTAGGGCACGTGACGCGGGCCGCTGTGATGCATGGACGAGATGAGGCCCCACAGGGCGCCGTCTTTCATCAGCGGCATCACCATGGTGGATTTGACGCCCATGTTCTTGAGATAGTCGGAATACATCACCGAGACGCTGCGCAGCATGGCGTAACTCATGTCGATGGGTCTGCCGGTCTCGGGGTGATTTTCCGGAACGAGGGGCACCGGCACATAGTCGACGTCCGGTAAGTGCCTGAGCCAGCTCAGGGAGAACATGCGCCGTGCCGGCGCCGGTATGTCGGTCGCCGGATAGTGCAGCCCCAAATACGGCTCCAAATCCTCGCGCTTGGCCTCGGCTATTACGTGGCCGCTGCCGTCCTCGGCAAATTTATAGGCCATGACGCGGTCGTAGCCCGTAAAGGCGCGGATACGTTCCACCGCAAGATCAAAGAAGTTCTGCAGGCCCTTGGTTTCCTGCAAAAGGGCGATCGTGGCGCGCACTTCCGAGTACAGATTGCCGTTCCCGTTCTGAAGATCGAGTTCCCGCGAGATCAGTTCGAGCTCGAGGATCAGAACGCCATCGCAGCGATGCGCGAAGATGTTGACCCCCCGCGCCGAGCCAGCAAAGAACTCCCGCACCACATGGACCGGAGTATTGTCCAGCGACATAAGCTGGAGGCGCTCGAAAAAAGTAGGCGCACCCCTCCCGAGGATTTCGCCGATGCTCTTGCCGAGCAGGTCCTCAGGCGGCACGCCGAGCAGCTCCGCGCTATTCGCGCTTGCTTGCAGGACGACGTAGTCGGGTTCCCCGACGATAAGCATTGCGCCATGAGGTTGGATGGCTCCTGGGAACTGCACGAGCTCGCGGTCGCAGTTCGAGAAATCGACATTCTTGGCCGTGACGGGAGTGTCGTCTGGGTCGACGCCGGTCATGGCTGCCTCGGGTCCTAGGGTCCGGCCTGGCCGGCTGGATAAGCCGGCTGCATCGCGGGCGGCTGCTGACCCACGACCACAGGTAGGGCGACTTGCGCGCCGGCGACCAGCCCTTCCTGGAACATCAGGAAGGTTTCGATGGCTGTCTGAACCGCACGGTCGCCGTCGGAGGAGGTTGGCTCGATGCTGCTGATGGCGGCTAGACAGGCACGCCAGAGCTGTCCCGTCTCCCGCCCAAAGCCGTAGAAAAATCTGGCGCCCCGTTCGGCATCGAGGCCAAGCGCCGCAGCGATCTCCGGCAGAATGGCCCTGGCGCCTTTGGCCGAACCCTCCAGCACGTAGAGACAGCCCAACCCGGCCGGGATGGTCTCGAGAGGCGGCGTGGGCGGCAGATCGAGACTCCGCAAGCCGTCGAGAGAAACCCCGAGGTCTTCCAAGTCCCGTTCCAGCAGGGCCGACCGGTAGGGCGACGGGTAGACGAAGCCAAGCGGTGAAAAATCCAAGCCCTGCAAGGCTTTTTCGGCAGCGACATGCAGCCGCCACAGCCGCGCGAGATGGTCGGCGTAGCGTTGCCGCGACGAGAGGCGCTCGCCGATATTCACCGCGAGCTCCAGATCGTCGTGCAGCGGCCGAGTGGCAGCGCGAAGCCGTTCGTGGAGACCGCCCTTGGACGCAGACATGGCACCCCTGTTGGTTTAATTGTTAGGTCGAGGTGTAACTCCCGCCTTACAGTGAAGCGGTGGAAGCCCCTGACGTCAATCAGGAACAACGAGAGTGGGCCAATGCGAGAGATGCAGTTGATTTATGCTTCGCGGCCCTTCGGTTATGACGAACTCGTGCTAGCCGGCATCCTTTCCTCGGCGCGACGCAACAATAGTCGGGACGGCATCACCGGGGCCCTCATTTGCCGTGAGGATTTGTTCGTGCAATTGCTCGAAGGCCGTCGCGACGTGGTGACCGCCACGTACGCCCGCATTCTTCAAGATGACCGCCATGTCGACGTTGTCACGTTATGGTCTGGCGATCTCGAAGAGCGGCTGTTTCCTAAATGGTCCATGCGCCATGACCCCGCGCGGAGCTGGATGTGGACTCGGGAAGAGGTGGCAGACGGGGCCGTCGACAGGGCTTCGACGGCGGAGATCCGCGGCATCTTCGAGAGGCTGGCCAGAGAGCCCGCCACGCCCTCCACGCTTTAGCGCCCGGCGAGAAAGGCCTCGACCGGCACCAGGGACTTCGCAGGCGCTTCTTCTTGCGGCACGTGGCCAAGTCCCGGAAAAGCGACGAGCCTGCTGTGCGGCAGGACTTTCGTGTAGTCGGCGGCGTTGCTGAACGGGATCATCGCATCTTTTTCACCCCAGACCAGCAGGACGGGCGCCCGGATACGCCGTAACAGCGGCACGGGATCCTCGCGCACAGTTTGCTCCATTCGCGCGAGCATCGCGCGCCGAACGCCAGGCGCCAGCATCAGATCGTAATAGCGATCCACCGTGATGTCGGTGAGTGTCTTTGGGTCGCCATACGCAGCGGCGAGATTTGTGCGGAGCAAGGGCTTGGGAAGCACGTACTGCATCGCCCGCGCCAGCGCAGGAATTTCCGGCTTTTGTCCATAGGTGTTGCCAGGGCTTTCGAAGCCATCCGGCGAGATCAGCACGAGCTTCTCCACGCGCTCGGGATTCTCGGCGGCGAAGCGCCAAGCGATCCTCCCGCCGATCGAGTTGCCGATGAAGCTGGCCCGGCCCACCTCCAGCCGGTCCATAAGAGCGATGATCACTTGCATCGTTCGGCCGTCGCTGTAGTCGTCGGCCGGATCGGGCTCCGACAAGCCGGACCCAGGCAGGTCGACTCGGATGATGCGGTAATCATCATCAAGCGCGCGTGCCCAGGGCTCCCACGTGTGAAGACTTGAGCCGAAGCCGTGCAGCATGATCACGGCCGGCCCGTCTTTCGGTCCCGTGTCGCGCACGTGGAGGCGCAGACCCGCTACGTTCACCATGTCACCCGGCGCGTCGAGATATCTGGCCTCGAGTGCCTCACGCGGTCTATCAGGGGTCCAGAGCCAAACGGCGCCGAGGGCGGTTGCGAGTAACGGAAGCGCGAGGATGACGAAGGCCGACATTCTCAAGTGATTGCTCGCTTAGGGCCTAATGAAGAAAGCCGAAAAGCCCGCGTCTGAGGGCCACCCTGACGATTACCAGAAGAAACGCAAATCAGCACGGCGAAGAAATGCCGCGACTGGGTGGCTGTGCTGGGAGGCCGCAGCGAACCTGGCTCGGCAGTATCAGACGCGCATAGGGAACGTTCTCTCAGCGACAGGGACCGCCCTCGCCTCTCAACGAACGTCCGCAACCTCGTGGATATCGGACCTGCAGACGACGATCGCCGCTGTCTGCCAATGGCTCATGGCGGACATGCTCGGTGGCCGGATTCAACCCTCCTTGACCAGTTGGAACCGCAGGAGCTTACCGATCCGTACATCAGCGGTCCGGTGTGCGCCTGCATTTCCACATCGCCAAGCCGCATGGGCTCAGCCTTCTCCACCTGCGCTATCCGCGCCGGTGTCGCAGGCGCTCGCGGCAATTCGTGGCCGGTCGCGGCGCGAAGGGCTGAGAGCACGGCAGCGGGCGCCTGGACATGCGGGATCTCGGCAATGCCATTTGCGGTATTCCCGGCTCGAGCAGATCGGGGAACTGGCAGTTGACGAGCGGCGCATCGGCCAGAGTTGGAATCAGGTAAGCGCCCCAGTCCCCGTTGGCCGGTTGCCCGTCCGTATAATCGAGGCTTTCCGAAAGAGCGAAGCCAAGCCCCATCAGCGATCCGCCGGCGATCTGACCTTGGGCTTGGACGGGGTTCACGATGCGTCCGCCATATTGCGCCACGTCCATCAGCACGACGCGGGCGAGCCCCAGTTCGGGATCAACATCGACGACGCAGCGATTGGCCGAAAATGTCAGTTGTCCTTCCCAAGAGCATATTCTTGACTATGGGTGATGCAGCCCGGCCAGGATCGGGTTTGTTTAATTACCCCGTGCCTAAGCGATTGGCCGCCGACGAGGAACTGCCCTTACCCCTTGCCTCTCGACCTGGAAGCCCGTTATCCACCAAAGGTTTGCCAAACGGTGGGAAACGCCGCTCCGTAAGTGCGGCCTCCGCCGATTCCGGACTCTGCTTCTGATGGGCACCTTGGACCGGCTCGGACGTTATGATCAACAATCCTTTGGTTAACTTGAGCTCCATGGATCCTTACGTCGTACTTCTCACGGTCTTCGGAGCCGTTGTCCTATTGACCGCCTGGCTGCCGATGCTGCTCAAAGGCTGGCCGCTGTCACTCCCGATCGTTTGCATCTGCATCGGGGCTCTCCTTGTATGGTCACCGCTTGCGCCAATCATCGGACCGAACCCGCTGGAGAACCGCTACATCACCGAACGGATGACCGAGTTCGTCGTCATCGTCTCTCTCATGGGAGCGGGGCTAAAGCTCGATAGGTTCGTGGGGTGGCGAAGTTGGATGACCACGTGGCGCCTGATTGGCATCGCCATGCCGCTGACGATTGTCGGCATAGCCCTCCTCGGCTGGGGATTCCTCGGGCTCAGCTTGGCATCTGCTCTCCTGCTTGGCGCAGTTCTCGCGCCGACCGATCCGGTACTCGCAAGCGCCGTGCAGGTAGGGCCACCTCGATCCGGCGAAGAGGACGAGGTACGCTTTGCGCTCACCTCTGAGGCAGGGCTCAACGATGGACTGAGCTTCCCCTTTGTGTACTTAGCAATCGCCATTTCGCTCGCCCAGGTGACGGGCGAGCCTTGGCTCCGTGAATGGCTACTTGTCGATGTTGTTTGGAAGCTCACGGCGGGGATCGGTGTTGGATGGCTGGTCGGCAGGCTCATGGGCTATCTTGCCTTTCGCCTTCCAAGGCGAGCGCAGCTTTCGCGGACTGGCGACGGGTTTGTTGCTCTCGGCATCACCTGTCTCGGTTATGGACTGACCGAGCTAGCGAACGGGTACGGCTTCTTGGGGGTCTTCGTTGCAGCCCTAACGCTGCGGTCGGTGGAACGCGCACATAGTTATCACGAAAACCTGCACACTTTTGCCGAGCAGATCGAACGGTTGGTGATGATGGTGCTCTTGGTATTCTTCGGAGCGGCGATCGCTGAGGGTTCGGTTTTCCAGGCGTTGAACTGGAACGTTGTCGTTGTTGCGGTGCTAACTATCTTTGTCGCGCGACCTCTTTGCGCATGGATCAGTCTTCTAGGAAGTTCCGAGCTTCCGAGAGAAAAGGCGGTGATCGCTTTCTTCGGGATACGCGGTCTCGGATCCTTTTACTATCTCGCTTATGCGCTTGGGCAGGCCCAGTTCGATCGGCCTGAAGACCTATGGGTCACGGTGAGTCTCGTTGTGGTCGCTTCGATCGTATTGCATGGCATCGCCGCGGCTCCCGCTATGCGATATCTTGATCGTGAAGGACCACTTAGGAGCTAGATTTCCTGACGCGAAAAGCAAAAGGAGAGTGTTGGCAGGCTGGCGCGAGAGCGCCGACAGAGCGTTACTTCGGTGGGCGGATCGCCAGGGCTACAGCGGGGCAACGGCGCGTGCCGTCGTCCTAAGTTGGAACTTTCAGTGCGGACCCGCAGTTACTTCTGGTCACTCCAGAACAGGAATTAGCCATGAGCCGCGGATTTCCCTCTATGACTGCCCTATTAGGATTGCTCGCGATTGCGGGCTATCAGAACAGGGACAAGATCGCCGAAATGCTTCGCGGATCTGGGCAGAACGAGCCGGGGCCCGACGGACAGAACCGCGCCGGCGGTCTTCTGGAGCAGCTCGGCCTCGGCGGCGCCAGCGCCGGCGGGATCCTGAGTGGAGGGCTCGGCGAACTCCTGGAGCGCTTCGGGCAGAGTGGCCAGAGGGAAACGGCAGAGTCATGGGTAAAGACCGGACCGAACAGACAGTGCACAGAGGCCGAACTCGAGCGGGCGATCGGACCTGATGTGCTGGACACCTTGACGAAGCATACCGGTCTTTCGCGTGACGAGCTCGTCACGCGGCTATGCCGCGAACTTCCCGATGCGGTGGATAAGTACACGCCGCAAGGACGTCTTCCGATGGAAGCTGACGCGGCGCGGTCGTAGCTCGAACCGCAAACAATTTGATCAAGCCAGCGCCCACGAAGGCGAGGCTTATGCGAAGGAGGCTGGGCGTGGGTATTTTATGGACGATCCTTATCGGTTTTGTTGCAGGTGTACTCGCAAAACTCATCATGCCAGGTGATAACGAGCCAAGTGGCTTCATCCTGACAACTTTGCTGGGCATCGTAGGCGCATTCGTAGCGACGTTTTTGGGCCAGGCTCTCGGCTGGTACAGTGCGGGCGAGGGTGCTGGCCTGATCGGTGCGACCGTTGGCGCAATCATCGTGCTCATCGTTTGGGGTGCGGCTACCAGCCGGCGTCGTACCGGCTGACGCAACCGCAAGGAGCTTCGTCTCAGGTCCATGCCGTGCCTGAGCGGTTCCGCCGCCGCAGACGCCGAACCATCGCGACAGACCGCTAAAAGCGTGACGAAGTTCCTTGGAAAGCTGCCCTATTCGCAGGGCATGATCGTCCGGATTGATGGTCGTCACCGATCTGCAAGGCAAATGGTCAACCGTCGAGCATGGCGGCGGCCGCCTGACGATCTCCAGGCTTCAATCTAGGAAATAGCGTACGGGCGTTCTTGATGTCTCGCTCCGACCCACTCTCGGCGGCCGCGCGCAAAGCCATCGTTGTTGGGTGGTCTCGGCCGCAGATGAATTCCAACGCTTTCGCCAGGCGTCCGATGGCTAAGCGGTCGACGGTCGCCTCTTCCATTTTCTAATCCTAAGGCAGCGAGACTGGTTGACCAGTTCACCCTAGCCCATCTTCCTTCAATAATGACCGATTAATCGCCACTCCTGCCTTGGCCCCCTCCCCGATCGCAACGGCAACAAGCAGAACATCACGAGATGCGTCTCCCGCGACATAGACCCCGGGCACGCTGCTTTCTTCCGTAACCGGGTGCGTGATGACACCTCCATCGTCGTCGCGCGCGCAGCCCAACAATTCGGAAAGATGGGAGCGTTGTCGCGAACCTGTGGAAAAGAACATCGCGCTCCGCTCTATGACTCTGCCACTCTTCAAGCGAATGCTTTTCAAGACGCCGTCTTCCGTTCCTTCTAAGCGTGATATTTGCTCGGAGCAGATCTCGATCGATTGCTGCTTGAGGCGTTCGGCCATATCGGCTGAAACAGTGGCCTGGGCGTCTGTGAACAACACAACATCCGATGACCATTGCTTCATCATCAGCGCCAACCCGGCCCCCTTGTCCCCGCTTCCATAGACCGCGAGGGGTTGGTCTCGATGTTCGAAGCCGTCGCAATAGGGGCAGTGATGGACGCTGCGGCCATAGAGACACTCTATACCTTCAAGCTTGGGGACGTCGTCTATCAAGCCCGTCGTCAAAAGGACCTTACGTGCCCTGAAACTCGAGCCGCCTTCGCAGGTAACCGAAAAGCCGCTACCGGAACGCGCTATGGCGGTCACAAGGTCTGAACGCAGTGTGACCGTCTCATAGTGTTCGAGCTCAATTCTGGCGGTGGCTAACAACTCGCTTGGCGCTAGACCCTCGTGGCCAAGCAGCCCGTGCACGGCTCGCGACGCTTGATTTCGTGGACTTCCTGTATCGAAAAGAACGACGTGGCGACGGGACCGCCCCAACAGGATCGCGGCGCTGAGCCCGGCCGCACCGCCTCCGACAATCGCGACATCACATATTTCAGCCATCGGATACTCCTAGCAGCCTATTGTCTACCAAGCTCGGCGAGGCGGCGTGCGAGTTGACTTAGCTCCCAGTCACGCGCCAGCTCAGACGCCCTGTGCCAAGTAGGCTCTTGTGCCCGTAGGCTTGGCAGCGGCGCTTTCTTGTCCATGGTGGCGATCGACTGGTAGAGCCGCAAGGTGTCGGCCATCGCTGGAAACCGGCCAGCAGCGAGCGCAGCCTCAAGGCTACCGTAGCGCTTGATGAGGGATGCCGCTCCCGTGGCGCCCACCCCGGGAGCCCCCGGAATTTTGTCGGACGGGTCGCCGCGTAAGGCGATGAAGTCGGGCACCTGCTTCGGTTCAACCCCGTATCTCTCTCGAACCTCGGCCGGACCGATGCGCGCAAGCTCTCCGGCGCGAACGGGATAAAGGATCGTGGTGCGATCCGAGGCAAGCTGGAAAGCGTCTCGATCTCCGCTTGCGACCACAACGGTGCCGCCGCGCTTCTCTTCCTTCGCTGCCGCGGCGGCGAGAAAGTCGTCCGCCTCGTAACCAGCAGCCTTCGCGTTCTGAAAGCCACAGGCGGCGACGAATCTCGGTAAGACCTCAAGCTGGTCGAGTATTTCTTCGTCGAACTCGCGCCCACTCTGATACTCGGGCAGCGCTTCATGGCGATAGGTCGTCTCCTCCAGCGTGTCCCAGCCGACGAGCACCGCCCGCGGCAGCTCTTCTCGATAGAGGCGGGTCAGCATGTTGGCGAAGCCGAGGATCGCGCCTGCCGGTTTGTCCCCAGATCGACGGATGGATTTCGGCAGCGCGTGATAGGACCGGTGCGCAAATGAGTCGCCATCGATGACGAGCAACGGCCGCTTTGCTGCAGGACCATTCCCTCGGACTGTCTTTTTCGGCTGTTTGGCCTTTGGCGGCGTGCGGCTTTGCTTCCGAGGTTTGGATGCGGTGTCTCGAAGGATGATCCACGCCGGCGCATGGTCACTGGCGCCTTCGAGCCCCCTCACCTCGCGGTCGACGCCGGCGTCCGTCAGCCGCTTTACCGCCTTGGCGTTGAGCAGCAGGTGATCGAGGCGGAGGCCTGCGCCCCGCTCCCAGCGGTTTCGCCTGTAGTCCCAGAATGTGTACATCGGCTCATCGGGATGGATCTCCCGAATGGCATCGACCCAGCCTTGTTTCAGCAGCTTTCGGAACAGCGCTCGCGGCTCGGGCTGAACGAGCGCGTTGTTGGCATAGGACTTCGAAGGATAGATGTCGGCATCGGTCGGCACGACGTTGAAGTCCCCGGCTAACACGACCGGCGCGTCGATGGCGAAAAGCTCCGCCGCGTGCTTCAGGAGCCGCTTCATCCAGGCAAGCTTGTAGTCGAATTTCGGGCCTGGCTGCGGGTTGCCGTTCGGTGCGTAGAGGGTCGCGATCAGCACGCCGCCGACAGCTGCCTCCAAATAGCGGCTCTGAACATCGGCCGGATCGCCCGGCAATGCGGTGCGCGTCAGCACAGGCTGGTGACCGCGCCCGAGAATGGCGACGCCATTCCACGACCTTTGCCCCTGCCAGACGGGGTCGTAGCCCGCCTTGCTGATCCGCCCTACGGGGAAGTCTTTATCGGTGCACTTCAGCTCTTGGAGGCAGGCCACGTCGGGTCGCGACGTGCCCAACCAAGCGAGCACGTTCTCCAGCCGCTTAGTCACGTCGTTGACGTTGAAAGTGGCGATCTTCATGGACGGGACGAAATCACAGCTTGCTCTCTCGAGCCAAATTTACCGTCAACTAGCGGCGCAATACCCCGCTTTCTTGGGGCTGTTTGCTGAGTGTCAGGAGAGAGCGAGACTGGGTGGCTGTGCTGGGAGGCTGCAGCGAACGTGTCTCGGCAGTCAAATTCCCTGATCTGCGGGAAAATACAGGGAATTTCC